>Ga0181573_10000892_pt1 | contig 30702 bp, 18 predicted proteins | sample 101ome_25_FD_148643 | JGI IMG/M metagenome (GOLD analysis project Ga0181573, IMG submission 148643) | Coastal salt marsh microbial communities from the Groves Creek Marsh, Skidaway Island, Georgia - 101409BT metaG (spades assembly) | ecosystem: Environmental > Aquatic > Marine > Intertidal zone...
GGAGCTCGACCGCCGAGTAGTGCCCTGACGCTCCGACGCTCTGACGCTCTGACGCTCTGACGCTCTGACGCTCTGACGCTCCGACGCTCCGACGCTCCGACGCTCCGACGCTCCGACGCTCCGACGCTCCGACGCTCCGACGCTCCGACGCTCCGACGCTCCGACGCTCTCACTCGCGCGACGCCCTTCGCTCGTTCACTCGTTCGCCAGGTCTTCATTGGGAGAAGAACCGGTTTATCTTCGACCTGATGTACAACCGCAAGGTGATGAGCAAGAAGCTGTACGACTTTCTGGTGCGGGAAAAGATTGCAGACGGGGCGCTGATCTCCAAGTGGCGCAAGCCAGGCTACGAGATCCTCTGCTCCCTGCTGGCGATCCAGAAGTCGGGACATAACTTCGGAGGGACGTCTCATTGCCGCGTGCCGATGAAGAACCGGACGCCACAGCAGAAGATTTCGCCGGATGTGCAGACCGGGTGTATTTGCTGCTGTTCTGGCGACGGAAAGTTTGGCGGACCCGTTTGGTGGAATACCAAATGTGATGACGACGACGAGGAGGCGAATCGGGCGGTCTGGGGGCAGGAGGGAGGCACCGACGACGATGACGGCCACGAGAACGGGGGAGGCGATGCCTCTAAGAAGCGGCAGAGGGACGAGGGGGCGGACGAGGAACTCGACCCAGAGGTCGCGGCAAGGCTGGCCAAGCTGCGAGATTGACACGTATCTTGAGTAAGGAACTTATCGGCTGACATATCGGCTATAAGTCGGATGAGGCGAGCACGATTCGCTTCAGCGCGGCCTTCTCCTCGGCCTCGGCCTCTTTCTTCTTGGCGACGCGTTCGACTAGACTGTCCGAGACGGGAATGTGAACGACGCGCTTCGACTTGTCCTCCCGCCCCCCGCGCTTCGTCACGACCTTGAACGCGAGTCGCGACGTCCGGCCGTCGTCAGCGTCGTCCGTGCCGCGACGGGAGATGCCTGGCGGCGCGAGACTGCGTCGTGCGCCGGCAGACGCAGCAGCGGTCACCGGGGCTCCCAACGCCATGGCTAACTCGCGCTCAAACAGCAGGTCCTCCTCCGACGGACCCTGTGCGCGGTTGGTGGCCTCGTCGTCAGATTCATCCTCGTCGTCCTCGTCGTCATCGCTGTCCTCTGACACCCCTTCGAGGTCGTTGGCCTCGACGTCGTCACCATCGTCGCCATCGTCGCCATCACCATCGTCGCCATCGTCGCCATCACCGTCGTCATCGTCATCCTCGTCGTCCACGTCATCATCCGCCCGTCCCCCGCTCCCCGGGACAACGCCGTACCGCTTCATGGCGGCGGCGACGTTCTGCACAGCCTCGTCGTGGTTGGCAGGCGTGACCCGCGTCCCAAGCTTGCAGATCTCATACAGACCGTCGACGAGCGCACTGAAACTGTGCGACGCGAGGCTCCCGACCCTGTCCCGATCCTCGGCTCGGTTGTGACGCATGATGAACTCCTCCAGCTGGGGCAAGACCAGATGAAGCAACGCACGTCTCTGCTTCACGACAAGTTCAATTCCTCGATGTTTGTTCCCGCGACTTCTGGAGCGCCGCACGTACAACTGCTTGGCCTCGGTCGTCAGCGCCACAATCAGGCGGACCCTGAACATGGGCTCCAGAATCTCGTCGCTGCCCACGGAGTGGCTAGCGGACGTGTGGATCGCACTGGAAGCGCCTTCGCTGATCGCACTCGTCGGTCCGCTCGTCGAGTAGCTCATGAAGGTGCGCATCATGTCAATGAGCATGTCGCTGTCGACGCCCGGCATCTTCACGTTCGCCAGCGAGCCGAGAAACCTCGCCATCGAGAGACGGCGGTGGTAATGACTGACTTCAGGATGGTCCATGCCACAGAAGAGCTCTTCCACGACCTCATCCACGACGTCGATGCCAAACTGCTTGTCGTAGCGCTGCAGCTCGAGCACGAGTCGCGCAAGGGGCGCCAGCTGACTCTCCTTGCCCTTCCTCACGGCACCGAGGATCTTCTTCCGTACGTACTCCGAGTCTTGCTTCCAGTCGATTCGGCGGAGGTTGTCTGTCACCTCCGTGACGGTGCCGGCGTCCAGCAGCGAGTAGACCTGGTATCGGACAAACTCGTGCACGGGGCTCCGAACCTTGCGCTGCACCTTGGTCTCTATGCCGTACATTGTGGCTTTGGCCTGCGCAATGAGCTCTTCGTGCCGGCTGTCGAGGTTCTTCGCGTCCTTGAGCTTGGTCATGATGTTCATCATGTTGACCATGCGTTCGCTGGTGTCCGGACGGCGGTACAGGTAGTTTCCTGGCGACGAGGGTGAGCGCAGAGCGTGGGCGTGAGCGTGGGCATGAGCGTAAGCATGAGAGGGACGCAAACAATGGGAGACATGGGAGATAAGACGGGAGAGAGAGGAGAGGGACCACCCCACCGACCCACGTCACCCCGACCAACAACAACAACGCACCGCAGTTCTGCACCAAGCAACACGCCGTGTCGATGTTTTGGCGAGAAAAGTCGTCGAACAGAGATCGAAGCTGCATGAACGCCTTTCCCGGGGGGTAGACCCCGAACTTGACGAGCTCGGCGATGTAACTCGCGTTGCGCAGCCGCGGCTCGAGCGTGTCCATGGAGATGTCCAAAACGTTCTTCAGCCCGTGAAACTGGCGCTGGAGTTTGGAAAGAATTTCTTCCTTGATGATCGGGAAGAACGGAGCCAGCGACGCGATGACCCGCGAGAAGAACGGCAGCAGCTGAATGGCGCCGTGCGGAGGCCGGGACAGCGCCAGGGCGAGCGCCCTCTGCGAGCTCGCCTTCTTCCCCCCGACGTAGCAGTACTGGACGCTGAACGCATCACACTCCTCCATCGTCACACACTCCGAAAGCCTCCCGATAAGCTCCGACAGCGAGCTCGTCGACGCGGGCTGGTCTTCCTCTGGGCCGGGCTCCCCGAGGCGCCCCCCTTCGAGCTCCTGATCGGCCTGATCGGCATGCTCGGACGCTTTCAAATCCATTTCCATGTCCATATCCGTTGCCTCCGCGATCATGTCCATGTCCACATCACCCCCACCGTCCGAAGCCTCGCCATCCGCGTCATCGCCCCCGGCCACCCCGAGCAGCGTGCTCGGCACCACCTCTGCCAGCTGCGGCAGCGCCATGTACAGCGCGCGCTCCTCCGCGTCTTCGAAAATCCGCGTGGGCTCGACCAAATGCACCGAACCTCCCTTCTCCTCCGCCTCAACGTCCTCCTCCACCACATACTCGGGCAACCGAACCCTCAGCGTCCCAGCCAACGTCCCCACCGCCTTCTGGAAGGCGTCCAGCGCCTCGCGCATGTCCTTGTACTCCTGGTGCCGCTTCTCCGAGATATCTCCCCGGCTCTGAATCGCCACATCGTTCCGCTTCTTCGTCTGCACCACCTGCTTGTACCACGCATCCAGCGCCTTGACCGCCCCCTCCACGTACGCCTGCACCTTCATCCGCAACTTCTGCTCGTCCCCCTCCGGCAGCGCCCACAGCGCCAGCTTCATCCCGTTGATCTTCTCGATCTCCTCCACGCACGCCTCCGCTGTCGCATCCGGGGGCGTCGTCGCCGAACCCTTGGCCAGCTCCCGCAGCCGCATCTCGTTCTTATACCCGCACACCCGCGGATACAACCCCGGTCCCCCGGCCTTGAGAAACGCATTGACCAACGCCAGCGACTGCAAAGAGGCCTCCAGCCCCGATGGCGTATCCAGCGTCAACCCTGCCGTCCTTCCCGTTCGTGCCGCTGCTCCCGCTATTGTCGTCCCCGAAACGCTCGACACGGATCGGAATATTTTATCCAGCGTGATGTACCGAACATCGCTCGCCGGAAAGATCCCCGCCTGCACACACCCGAAAAACAGCCGCAACAGCACCCGCCGCTTCTGCACGTGCCCAGCCGCACCCACAGCACTTCCCGTCAGCTCTTCCATCAGCCTCCCGAACAGCAACGTACGGAAGTCCGGATACGCGTTCAGCGCAGACAGCACCTGCACAGCCGCCCTGACGTCCTTCAGCTTGAGCGGCGCCTCCACCACCGACGACACCGCCTCACTCGCGTACTTCGACATGTTCACCTTGCTCAGATCATCCAGAATGCCCTGCGCCGACGCCTCAGACAACGTCTTCAGCTTGCGCGTCACCGCCGCGCACTTCTTCATAGACGAGTCCAGACGGCTCCGGTTCCCCCCGGCCAGACTCGGGCCCTGCTGACGGGCATTCTCCTCGTGCAGCGCCTGCAGCTGCTCGAGGTACACCAGGTCTTCCTCCAGCGCCTTCTGCACATCCTTGATCTCGTCCTCCTGCATCGAGGGGAGGCGTGAGGAGGAGGAAACGGCGACGCGAGCGTTGTCCCTCGGAGTTCGAAAAGAGAAGAAGAAATGGTCTCGCGCCAGCGCCTGGGGCCTGCCCGGTGCGCCAGCGGGGCACGGGGGCTGAGGACGCATGCGATTCCGGGTATGGGTCCGGGCAGCAGCGGTCGGTACCTGGGGATCGACTTTGGGACCAGCGGTGCTCGGGTCACCGTGATCGACGACGCTGCCAACGTGGTCGAAGAGCACAAGACGACGTACGACGGGGGGAAGGCGTCTCCCGCGGCGTGGAATCGCTCTCTGGAGACGCTCATCGGGTCGATGTCTGCCGAGTCCAAGGCCAACGTTCGGTCCATTGCGATCGACGGGACGAGCGGCACGGCCATCCTCGTGCGGGCAGACGGCACGGTCCTCACGCCGCTCGCGAAGATGTATAACGAGCCCCAGTCACAGTCGGCGCTCGACGCTGTCAAGGAGATCGCGCCGGCACAGCACACGACCCTGTCGGCGAACAGCACCCTCGCGAAGGCGTTTGCCTTCTTGCAAGACGCCGAGTTGATGGGCGGGAACCAAGGGGGCCGTCACCTGATGCACCAGGCCGATTACATAGGGTATTTACTGCACAAACAGATGGATCATTCCGACTGGAACAATGCGCTCAAGCTGGGCTTCGATCCGGCCGCCGAGTGCTGGCCGGCGTGGCTGGTGGCACGGGAGGATGTCTACCGGATAGTTCCCAAGCAGGTGCATGCGCCGGGGAGTCCCGTCGCTGTGATTGATCCGTCGGTTGCGGATGCGTTCGATATCAATAGGGAATGTGTGGTGTGTGCGGGTACGACGGACAGTATTGCGGCCTTCCTGGCCGCCGGCGTGGACGCGCCCGGCCAGGCGGTCACGTCGCTGGGGAGCACGATGGCGATCAAGCTGATTAGCGAGCGGGAAGTGAACAGCAGCGAGTACGGTGTCTACTCACACAAGCTTCCGGGGCCGGTGTGGCTGGTCGGCGGGGCGAGCAACACCGGCGGGGCGGTGTTGCGGCAGCTGTTCGCGGACGACGAGTTGGTGGCGCTGACGGCGCGGATGGACATCGATAAGCCGACGGGTACGGCGTATGTCGTGCTGCCGGCGGTGGGCGAGCTGTTCCCGGTCAGGGACCCGGACCTGGCGCCGATGCTGGAGCCGCGGCCAGAGGACGATGCGGTCTTCCTGCAGGGTATCTTCGAGGCGATGAGCAAGACGGAGGCGACCGCGTATGCGCTCTTGGAACGTCTGGGGGCGACGGCCGTGACGGAGATCAAGACGGCCGGCGGCGGGGCCCGGAACGACAAGTGGACGAGCCTGCGGGAGCGGGCGCTGGGGGGCGGGGTGGCCGTCTCGGCCGCGGCGTACGGGGAGGCGTCGTACGGCGCGGCGTTGTTGGGGAAGCGGGGTTTGGAGGGGCGGTGAGTCGGCGGGGGGCTGACTTGGTGACTTGGTGACGCTCCTGGAACGCGTCCCACGTCAGCGTCCCAAGCCACGTCGACGAACCCAAGTCGGTGGGTTTTCCAGGCGAACCTCGGCTAGAGGGTGGGCCACGAGCTTCAGTAGCCCGATTGTATAGCACTGAACGGTTATATATATATCCATAAATACGTAGATACGATAATTGCATCGCATTGAGAGGCGTTCGCCCGGTCGTTGCGCATGTGGGCTCGTTGAATCCTCAGCAGGTCCCTACCCAACCCTTCCGTTGAGGCGCGAGGCTGTGATCGTCCGCATATATCGTATATAGTCGAATAAAAACCACCGAAAAGATGCCGGAAGACACCGGTGGAGCGGAGGCTGGCTCGCTGCGCAGGAAATTCGCCATGTTCAAGTCCAAGTCCAAGGCGTCTCGGCCCGCCTCCGAGGCGGGCGAGTCGTCCGTGGACGTCGACCTGGAGACGCCGGGCGCGGTCACTCCAGTGGCGCCTCCCGCGTCCGTGTCGGCGTCGTCGCCGTTCCAAGTCGGTCGGAGGCCGTCGCCACTGCCGTCGTACCCGGCTTCCACGGTCACCGACCTCAGCACGGAGTCTTCGAAGCAGCTCAAGGGCCACCTGGAGTCTGTCAAGAAGTCTCTGGACGATGTGCTTGGGGCGCGCCACAAGGTGGACCGTCGCCAGACGGCGCCGGTTCCTGCCAACAGCGTGCCCATCGAGGCCGTCCGCAAGCTGACGACGACCGTGGTCGAGATGCTCAGGGATATGTCGAAGGAGCAGTCTGACGGCGAGTATCTCGACCATTCGATGCTCAGCAAGTTCGATAACAAGAAGCACAACGCCAAGGACTCGGACGCGTCGTCGTCCGGCTCGGGGAGCAAGTCGCTGCCCGAGTCGGAGATCAGCGCCAAGACGGCGCTGCTCAAGGCGCAGTTCATGCCCCAGCCGGAGTACCTCGGCGATGACGTGCTTCCGTTCTATATGGACAACGATCAGGTCATCGGTGGGGAGGCCGGGATCCCGGGGAGCGACCCAGAGTCCGTGGGTATCCCCAAGACGTTGAAGAAGCGGGTCCGCATCAACTGGACGGGGCTGCTGGTGTACGTCATGTACATCGCGGCGTTCTTCGTGTATATCACCATCCGCGCGGTATACACGCTGGACCTTGGTTCATCGCTGTGGTACGGTGTCATCGTGCTGCTGTCGGAAATCCTCGGAGCCTTTGCCGTCTTCCCGTACGGCCTGTGCCTTGTCCTCAGGGTGGACGACCCGGTTCCCGAGGCTGTGTCGCGGGCGTCGCAGGGACTCCCGGCGTACACAGCACTGAATTATCACGTCCGCGTGCTGATTCCGTGCTACAAAGAGCCCCTGGACGTCATCACAAGGACCTTCCTGGCGGCGATGTACGCCGCCATGCCGGTGAACTGCAAGAGGACCGTCTACCTCTTGGACGACGGCAAGGACCCGGAGAAGAAGGAGTTCGTTCGCTCGCTCAACATGCCCAACGCGGTCTATATCAGCGGCCGCAAGCGGGCCAAGGGCGAGATGAACGGGAAGTCGTGCAACATCAACAACGCCATGCGGCACATCTACCCGGGGGACGACTTGGACATCCCGTCCAACGAGGTCATCTGCGTCTTTGATGCCGACCAGGTCTGCAATGCAGACTTCTTTAGCAAGACCGTTCCGCTCCTGGACGGCGGCGAGGACGTGGCCATGATCCTGACGCCGCAGGCCTTCTCCAATCTGAACCACGACGGCGACATCTTCAACCACGCAAACGTCCACTTCTGGGACTACACGCAGCCCGGCTATGATGCCTTGGGTCTGATATCGTGCACAGGTACCAACTTTTTGCTCCGGGCCAAGGCGTTCCAGCACGCCGGGTGGTTCCCAGAGTGGACGCTGACCGAGGACTTTGCGCTGGGCATCGAGCTCAAGCGGCGCAACTGGCAGTGCCGGTACGTTGACGAGTACCTCGCGCTGGGAGAGGCCCCCGACGAGATCCGCAACTGCTTCCAGCAGCGGTCGCGTTGGGCCAAGGGACACTTCCAGCTCTTCTCCAATCCCAAGAGGAACCCGACGTTCGGCAAGGGGGCGGAGGGCCTGTCGCTGCTGATGCGGTGGATGTACGGCTCGGTCGCCCTGTCGTACTTCTCTGCGTTCATTGGAACGCCGCTGCTCATGCTGGTTCCTCTGGTCACGGTCTGGTTTGGCGTCTTCCCGATCGTCATCAACGTGTGGTGTGCCATCGCCGTCACCGTGTACTACCCGTGCACCATGTTCGTGATGTACTACACCCGGTCCTTGCGGCATTTCAAGTCCATGTGGTTTGCCGCCGTTGCCAACAGCATCCTGTGGTGGGCCTTCCTGAAGGCCATGTACAGGGCCACCATCGGCCGGTGGTTTGCCGGCACGCTCGTCTTCAAGGTGACGGCCAAGGGCCTGCAGAAGCTGAGCAACCTGCCGATCCGGGATTTGTGGATGGCTACGCTGTGGTTCTTGTTTTCGATCGTCTCCCTGGTGTTCGGGCTCATCACCTACATCCAGGGAGGGGTGACGGACACCCCGCTGGCCATCTCGATCATCTTCATCTGCTACAACCTGATCCCGCTGTACCTGCTCATCCAGTACGCGGTATACCGGCAGGCTCCGATCTACAACCTCATCTGTCGGGTCATGATGTTCTTGTCGACGTTCCTGAGCCTGCTCGGCGTCGTCCTCGTCTGGCTCCTGTACCCGCGGGCGTACGACTACGGCGCGGCCCTGGCCAACGGGCTCTTCTTCATGGACACGCAGCGTTTGGGCGAGCTGCCGGACGATTTCCGGGTGCCATGGAGGAGCACTGCCTACCTGAGCGAGATGCGGTCACCCGTCTACCTGGCGGAGAACATCAACGACACGCTGCCGTTGAACGACTTTGGCACCGGCTTTGGCGACTTTGGGACGTTCGACGCCCTGAACTTCGGCTTTGGTCGCCGGCTCCAGCAGAACGCTGCGGACGCATTCGCAGCGGCCGCAGATGCCGCGATGACCCCCAACGCTGGCGGCGACGGGTTCGACGCCGCCGACTCGGCCGGGCTCGGCTTCGACCCGTTTGCCGTGCAGGCGCCGCTCCCGTCTGGCGACGCCGGGGCGCTTGGAGCGGGCACGGATCCGTTCTCCGCGGCCAGTGCGGGCCTGTTTGACGTCGGCGTCGCGGGCGGCGTCTCCCCGAGCGATCCGTTTGCACCCTCGGCAGCGGCCGCCTCCGATCCGTTCGCGGTCGGCGGCGGCTCCGATCCGTTCGCAGTCGGCGGCGGCTCCGATCCGTTCGCAGTCGGCGGCGGTTCCGATCCGTTCGCGGTCGGCGGCGGCTCCGATCCGTTCGCGGTCGGCGGCGGCTCCGATCCGTTCGGCTCGTCCTCGTCTTCCGGCGGCTTTGGCGGCTTCGACGATCCGTTCGGTTCCAGTTCGAGCCAGAATCCGTTCGATATGGGAGCTGATCCGTTTCTGGACCCGGCCACGCTCGAGCTCAAGCTCGCGACCCCGGAGGCATGGGACCTGTCGGGCGGCTGGGTCACCGGCATGGAGGGCGGCAACATCAAGGCCACCTCCCCGATCGCCTTCGCCACGTCGGTGCTCAGCTGGGGCTTCATGGGCTTCCGGAACGCCTTCGAGCGGCTAGACCAGCGCCAGCATCTCCTCGAGTCTGTGCGCGTCGGTGCCGACTACCTGCTCAAGGTGCACCGGCGGACCGCCCCGGGCCGGGCCATCCTGGTGTCCAGGGTGGGCGAGGCCGAGAAAGAGGGGGAGTTGTGGTATCGCCCCGAGGACGGCAAGCCCCGCAACGCCTACGCGGTCGACATGCTCTCCCCGGTGGGCACCGTCAAGGGCGGCTACGGCGCAGACCTCGGCGGCTCGGTCGCCGCCGGCCTGGCCGCGGCCTCCTCGCTCTTCTCGGACATGCGCGCCATCAACATCACAGATGAAAATGGTGTGACCATCGGGACCGACGGCATGACGGACGCCGAGTACGCCGCCTACGGCGCCAAGCTCCTGGCCAAGGCCCGGGAGGTGTACGACGACGCGCTGCAGGCCAAGATGCGCTTCGACAGGGCCGATTACAACCTGTCCGAGTTGTACAACTCGACTTGCATGTACGACGACCTCGGTTGGGCTGCTGGGTGGCTGTACAAGGCCACCAAGGAGCAGCGATACCTGGACGACGTCTACACCCACTACGTCGACTACCTCAAGGAGGAGGGCGGGTCCACCGCGTGGAAGAAGGCGTTCGACTGGGACAACGTGTTCTGGCCCACTAACGTCCTCATGGCCCAGGAGACCGGCAACGCCACGTTCGTCAAGCACAGCGAGGACTTCCTCCGCAGCTGGATGTGCGCCAACAACGCCGCCAACTACACCAGGAAGGGCCGCGCCTACAATGCGTTCAGCGCGCCCCTCGGCTCGACGTCCAACGTGGCCATGACGGCGTTCATGTACGCTGACCTGGTCGAGGCCGAAAGCAGCGCCAAGGCCCAGGCCTACCGATGCTGGGGGCTCTCGCAGGTGCGCTACATCATGGGCGACGCCGGGCAGAGCATGGTCATCGGCCAGGGCTCCGACCCGCCCAAGCGATCCCAGGACCGCGGTGCGGCGTGTCCAGCGAGGCCAGCCACGTGCAACAGGGTCACCTCCTACCTGAGTCCCGACCCGGACACCTTCACCCTGACGGGGGCCCTCGTCCACGGCCCGGCGAAGAGCGACTACTACCTCGACGACCGGACAAACGCCGCCTCGATGGTCGGCATAGAGACCAACGCCGGTTGGGTCGGCGCCCTCGGCGGCGCCGCCACGCTTCCCGACGGCATGTGGGAGATCTGCCTCCAGCAGTTTGGAATCTACCGGGACGATCCCATCTGCGGCAGCTTCGTTACCCTCTGACAACACTACTGACGGTTGACAAGACGACACTCAAGAGCGATACTAGCTTTGCATATTCATTGTTACGCAACCGACACAACAGAAACAACGAGAGAAACCCATACAGGCTTCATGGCAGCAACAAGAGGGGCGCGGGGACAAACTCGGCCAACAGGTTCGCATCGACGTGCTTCTCGTGCACGGCCGAGCTGCTCAGCACGACCAAATCGGCCGAGAAGGTGTCGGCGGCCTCGCCCACGGCCACGCTTCCTTTCCCCTTGTCCTCAATCTTCTCCTCGAGAATCGCCACATCGCTCAGCCCCAACGCCTCGAGCGCACTCTTCATCTCGGCGCGCTCGTGCTCGCCCTCGGCCGAGCTGGCACCGCTGTCATCCAGAAAGACGACAGTCAGTTTTCCAGACGACATGGCCAGGCTCGCCGCCGTGGTCAGCGCGCTCTTCGAATCGGACGACAGGTGCTGCGCATTGGCGTCGAGGAGGAAGAGCATGACGTGCTTCCAGTCGGCAGGCGACACGCCAGCAGACTCGGCCGAGGCACGAGGCGCGCAGCGGATCGCCGGGCGGACTGCGACCGGTCGCAGTCGACGCGTGTGCGTGGCGCGAAGGCTCTGGGCGGCGACAGCGGTTGCTCTGGCTCCCATCATTCTAGTCTTTCGTGGGCAGTGACACGTGTCTCAACTGTCTGATCGAGCCAGCGTCTCGGGATGTAAGATGCCTCTCCGTTTGTCGTCCCTGCTTCGGGTGTGCTCGTGCGCGCGATGTAACGGTTCGCAGTATCTATACGCGGATTCGTTCTGGAAGCGCTCAGCAAGAGAGAGAATGTTTCGGTCTCCTCCGACGAGTCGGAACTTCTCGAAGAGGACGAGGTCCGGATTCACTGCTCGTGTAACTCACTTCACGTCACCATTCTTCTCCCTCCTCTCCCTTCGCGTGTCGACTGCATTCTACACATTTAGAACGAATCTGCCATGGGAATGCGCTCGATCGCGCCCCTGCGGGCAGCGCGCCTTTCCACATGTCCACCAACCAAACTCAGCAGGGCGTTCCCGGCGCGACGCGGTGTCTCGACCCGGGCTGCGTCAACGAGGTACGACATATGATGGCATAGCAACGAGTGGATGCGACCACGGGGGACCGCTGGCCATTTCATTTCCCAGGCTGTCCCGCTTGTCCTTCCGTCCACCCCTCCCTGCCTCGCTCTGGCTCTGGTTCTGACACGCACACCCGTCCTCACTCACTACTCGCCTAGGGGTCTGCTGTTTGGTACGGGTCCCGACTCGGCGTGGGACGAGGCCGGTGTGGGCCACCCGGTGGTCCGCTACTACCTGGGAGACAACGAGACCCGGTGGTACATGTGGTACACGGGCAAGTCGACATCATGCCATGACGTCGACGCTGTATTTCCGTCTTCCGGGTCCATCGGTCTGGCCATATCGGAGGACGGGTTGAACTGGTCGCGGGGGGTGGACAACATCGAGGGCTCCATGGGGGAGCGCAAGGCGCGGGACGTGGGGCGCATCATGAAGCCGAACCAGGACTGGTGGACGCACGACACGGCACACATGAGTGTGTCTGACGTGCAGCTGTTGAGCACCGGTGCGGTGAGTGGCGAGCCCGGGGGCGTCTACTGGTGCTTCTACTCGGGTGGGGACTTTGAGGAGGTGGCCGTGCCGGACGGGATCAACGCACAGACACGGTCGGATCCTAACATCGAGCGTCTGGAAGGACTCCGTGTTCGGCCGGGGCTGGCGATGTCTCAGGACGGTCGCAACTTTGCTCGCATCGAGGGCGAACACCACACGGGCGCGCTCTTCGACGTCGGCGAGCCGGGCGAGTTTGACGAGCTGTTCATCGCATCGCCGCAGGTTGTCGCGGCCGGTCCCAAGGACATGCGGATGTACTATCATACGTTTGACCTGCGGAAAAACAAGTACGTCGTGGGGCTCGCGACGTCGGCGGACGGGTTCAAGTGGGAGAAGCGGGGGCCGGTCTTCGACGGGAGCGACAGTGGTGGAGCATTTGATTCGTTGGGGGCAGCGGCGCGATGTGTGGTGCGGGATCTGGACTCGAGACAGTACTTTATGTTCTACGAGGGGGTCGGCGAGGGGGGCGTGCGGTCGATCGGCCTGGCGGTGTCCCAGGACGGGATCGGCGGCTGGAAACGGCACGAGGAGCCCGTGGTCGCGCCGAGTGCGGATAACTGGGACGCGGGTGGTGTCGGACAGCCGTGGGCAGTGAGCATGAATAAGGGACGCTGGCGGGTGTATTACAGCGGACGCGAGTCAGCGTCGGGTGCGTTTGAGGGCATCGGGTGCGCCATCAGCAAGAAGGACAGCAGGGAGTTTTCGCGGTGCCCGGTGGAGTTTGAGAAGCGGGAGGGGAAGGTCTGAGGAGGGGGAGGGGGAGGGCCCTCCCGGGAGGGACACATGTCGGCGCCTGCACCGAACAACGCGCACCGAACAACGCGAGACGACGACGCGGTGATTCGGATTCATTCACCACACTCGAGTTACTCTATTTTCGTGGTTACTTTGTCCCTCACTCTTCAGAGTTCGTGACAGCGCACAGCCCCCCGTGATAAAACAGGCTCAAAGGAAGCTCGAACCGAATTCGAACATGTTGAAGGCGACGCTCGCTGTCCTCGGCCTGTCCGCGGCGACCGCCCGCGCGCAGACCGGCATCGCCGTCGCCATGTACGTCCCTCACGCCCTCCAGACGCTCACCGGAAGCCAGCTGGGGACCTGGGTGGGTTCGTTCGAGGCACCCTTGACGACCGCCCCCCGGGGCCAGAAGGCCAAATGGGCCGCCTTCTGCGTGAGCGACGCCGATGCGACCTGCTTTTCCGAGCCTGCGTCCGATATTGCGTCTGGAGAGTACACCGAGGCCGGTGAGGTCATCAACTTCACAGTCGAAAACATCGACATCCCAGCCTCCGAGGACGACTACCCGGGCGTCGTCTGCTACGTCGCGACGGTGTTTGAGAAGGGCCAGATCTGCTCCAAGCCCGCGCTTGACTACCGCGAGGTCGGACCCGTGTCCACGGGCAACTCGATCTATGCGTGGTCGAGGAACGTCGACATCGGCAGCAGGATTGCCGAGAACCCGGTCCTCAAGAAGATCGCAGACGCCGCCAAGGAGACTGTGGACATGATCCAGCGCGCCTTCGGAAGGCTGCAGGTGGAAACGGCGCAAGACATCGAAGCGTCCGTCCAGGCGTACGATTCGAGCCAGCTCAAGCAGGAGCTCGCGGGCGAGATTGCCGCCGTCGCCGACATGCTCAGGCCCGCGCCTTCGCCGGAGGCCGTTGACGAGCTGCAGGCAAGCCTCGAGGCCGAGATCGCGGCGATCGCCGAGATGATCAGGCCCGCGCCTGCCCCGGAGGCCGCGCCTGCCCCGGAGGCACCGGCTGTCACATCGAGCGCCACGGTGACGCCCATCCCCGCCCCGGAAGCCGCGCCTGCCCCGGAGGCACCGGCTGTCACATCGAGCGTGACGGTGACGCCCATCCCCGCCCCGGAAGCCGCGCCTGCCCCGGAGGCACCGGCTGTCACATCGAGCGTGACGGTGACGCCCATCCCCGCCCCGGAGGCCGCGCCTGCCCCGGAGGCGGCGGTCCCGCCGATGGGGGTGGCGCCCATGCCGTTCGCCGTCTAACCGCCTAACCGGTCCGGCATACTACGACTACTACGCCGGCGACACGCGTCGTGGATTTCATTCTCTCATTTGATTGGTACTAGAAATAGACTATATAGTCTAGAATATGAGTGTAATTTCATTTCACCGCCACCAGAAGATGGGCAGCCGGGCGGCAGCCAGGCCCGCGAAGACGATCCACGCGACCATGGCAAGCCGTGCGTGTTTAATCTCCGCGATCTGATAGCGACCGAACGCCGATGGGTCATCTGACAACCGCAGCGGGTCGAACAACGCGCCACCGGGGTAATACGTGCGCCCGGGTAGAAAGATGCCCAACGGCTCGAGCGCCTCGATGCCACAGGAACGCGCGTACTCGGGTCCGAACTGGCGAGCGAAAGAGTGCGCGCGAGTGAGCGGGTGCGCGGATGCGCAGATGCGCGACTATCGAGCGGCACGCACCATGAGCAGCACCTGCGCGATGGCGATGATGAGTATGCCCTGATTGCCCGCCACGTGAAGCCCTTCCACGCCAAAATAGTTCAGATCCTCTCCAGACGTGAGCTTGTAGTACCCCACGTTCCACCACAGCGTCCCTTCCTTCGGCAGGTTCCCAGGAAACAGCTCAGGGACGACGGCACCCAGCGCTCCCAGCATGGCCCATCGACCGTGGAGCAGCTCAAATTCGAAATACCTGTCAAGCGCCGCCTCGTCCTTCGACAGGTTCCACGGGTCAAACCCGACGTCCCCCGGGTAGGAGTCCGGCCCGTTCGGGTAAAGCTTGGCGACAGACGGATCCTCCGCCCGCGCCCGCCGCCGCGCCCGCTCGTCCTCGAGCGCCTTCTTCTTCAGCAAGGGCTTTTCCTCCTTCAAGCGGTCGAAGATGGCCTTGCCGGCATCGCTGTCGGCGAACGCCTGGACGGCCAGGAACGGCGTGGCCGCGAAGACCAAGGTGGCGAGGGTGTCCCAGTTCCAATCTGCCCCCCAGCCGAGTGCTCGCGTCCGCACGCTCCGGACGGAGCCGACAGAGCCGACGAAGCCGACAGAGCCGACCCGCCGGACGACGGGCAGAGTCCTCGAGCACGGAGAGAGAGATGGGCCCTGCATGCGAGAGACTCCCGGAAGTACTATTTAGTTCGTAACACCCTAGGCCTTTCTTGGCTTCGCTTCACCCGGCGCGCAACATAACCCACGTGACCGCAATGGAGTCGCGCACGAGAAGACCGTGGCGCGACGGCGGGACCTGGACTCCCCGGGCGTTTATCTTCTCGGTGGGCCTCGTCATGACCGTCGCTGCCCTAGCGTGGTTCCACCCCTCCACCTCCCGCGTCGTTTCGACCGGACCTCCTACCACGACCACCACCACCACCACCACCACCACTACCATCGCCGCCCCCTCGCAGATCCACGCCGTGCTGGTCGCGGGGTCGAGCGGCTGGGGTAACTATCGCCATCAGGCGGACGTCGCTCACGCCTACCATGTGCTCACGGAACGGGGCGTGGAGCGTTCGAACATCGTGCTGATGTACGCGGACGATATCGCGAACAACACGATGAACCCACGGCCGGGAACCATCATCAACCATCCGCTCGGAAAGGACCTGTACTCGGGCCTCCCGAAGGACTACACGCACGAGGAAGTGACGGCGTCGAACCTGCTCGCCGTCTTGCGGGGCGACGCGGCGGCGGTGAGCAAGAACGAACACGCGTCGGGAAGGGTCCTGACTGCCACCGAGCATGACCGCGTGTTCCTTTTCTACAGCGACCATGGCGCGCCCGGACTGCTGGGGATGCCGTCTGGCGACTATCTGTACGCTGACCAGCTGATGTCGGCCATCCGAGACCGGTACGCGAACAACGGGTTCAAAGAGATGGTGCTGTTCATCGAGGCGTGCGAGAGCGGGTCCATGTTTGACGGCCTGCTGTCGCACGACGAGCTGCTCGGGGTTTGGGCGACGACGGCGTCGAACCCTATGGAGAGTTCGTGGGGCGTGTACTGTCCTGGCATGCCGTTTGGTCCGCCGAGCGAGTACACGACGTGTCTCGGCGACTTGTATAGCGTCGCGTGGATGGAGGACGTGCAGTCGCAGAAGGATTTGAGCAAGGAGAGCCTGGGAACGCTGTTCAAGCGGGTCAAGAAGCGGACCAACATGAGCCACGTGATGGAGTACGGCGAGACGGTGGGTATTGGGTATTGGGTATTGATGGTCTCAATCGCGACCGACGACGGCGTGCGTCGGCTGCTCGCCTAGGCTCGGATCTCACTCTCGCTTCGCGCTTCGCGCTCTACTCGTTCGTGGTTGCCAGGAAATTGAGTTTGAGCCTGTTTCGTGGTTCATCGGAGCTGGCGAGGGCGAGGGCAACGGTGATACCGTTGATACCGTTGATACCGTTGATACCGTTGATACCGTTGATACCGTTGATACCGTCGATGCCCTCCCAGCAGGCGACCTGGCTGCGTCGGCCGTCGGTCAGCGCGAGGCGGACCTCGTGCACCTGTCGTTGACGGACCCGGCTGCGTTCGAGAAGGAGCGCGCGTGGCGGCGGGAGTTGGACCGACACGTGCAAGGGACGGCGGCTCTGGCCGGTATATCATCCAACGACCTGCCGTTGCCGACCTCGTCGTGGGACTGGGAATGCTTGCGGAGTTTGATTTCGACGTACGAGCGGGCGCGGGGCAGGCTGGTGGGTATTGGCGTTCTCTCACTCGTTCTCTCTTTCGTTCTCTCACTCGTTCTCTCACTCGTTCGTTCACGCGCTCGCCAGGGGGATTACGGCATCCGCCATGCTGCCACCTTTGCGTCGCTCTGCGCCCACGGCGTCAACGAGGACGCGCTTCTCTCCCATCTCGCTGCGCTCCCAACCCGGGATCTCATCCATTAAATCTCATCACTAAAATCGCTCAACCCGTCGTCGAAAGCCACGTACTCCTCCCCCACGCTCACCACGCCCGGCCGCACAAACGCCCCGTAGCCATCGGCACATTCGAAATGCCGAACCCCCTTGACAGACCCGTCGTTCCTGCCCACCGGCTCGTCGTACTCCACACCCACAAACCATCCGCCCGGCAACCCTGCCAAGTCCTGGCCCACGACCCGCACCACGCCCCGCTTTGCGCCCTGACTCGTCTGCACCTCGCATCGCTGCCCCGCCTTGATGTGACTCGCCAGCACTTCCTGATCGACCTCTTCCGACGTGCCGGCCTCTTTCCCGGCATCCAACCCGGACCCTCGCCCGCCTCCCATCATCGCCTTGTTCTTGGCAATCTCCTTCTGCAAAGTCCACGTCGGGTCCTCCCGCAGCCGCGCGTCCTTGAACTTCCGGTACGTATCTTCCCGCGCGTCATAGTCCGCATCGCTCATCACGTACTTTTCGACCTTACTCACGTCCTCCAGCCAACCCGTATTCGCCAGCGACGAACCGTCCGAGTCGACCACGTGCAACACGTACCCCGACATCGGAGAGTAGAAACCCAGCTTTCTTCCGTCGTCCAGAAGATCCGACACCGCGTTTCCCCGGTTGTCCTTCAGCGTCAGCAGCATCGACGAGGAGCTGGTCCCCACGTGCGACATCAGCTTCTCCTTCACCGCGGCGATCGTCATGTGCTTGTTGAACAGGATTTCCATGAACGACGACTTGAGCGCCGACGACGTCACAAGCAGGCGGACCGAACTTTCCGACTCGTTCTGGGAACTCGGCGCCGTCACGTACGCCTTCAAGGCGTCGATCGTGTCCTTGTGGGTGAGCACATCGGTGGGAGCGGGAGCGGGTGCGGCCCGACCGCAGGACTTGGACGTGGAGGCCTTCCCGAATGTCAACTTGGACCGTATGCTTTGACTGAGCGCCTCCGGGTCGACCTCGTCGACCTCGTCGACCTCGTCTCGATCTACGACGGCGACGCTCGGTGACATGGGTGCGATCAACGACAAGGTCGTGGTTTTTTCTGAAGTGAACGACGGTTCAGTTTAAACTGACTCTCTCTCTCTCAAAGAAATACATGTACATGTGGGAGCTGGACGGAGCAGAGCACGACGACGACCGGGTGAATGACGTCGTTGTCACGCGTGCGCGCGAGCATGACGGTGGCCGGCCGCGACAGCGCACGGGGAATCGACGGAAACGAATCCAGCCACCCGTCATCAGCAGCAGACCGCTCCCCCGCCCGGGCTGGGCGAGGGGTTACCCAATAAAAACAACCCCTGGGCGAACGCCCTGGGCGAGAGCGTCATCTTTTGCAAGCTCATTCGCGACAAGGTGCTCGCCCATTTGAACCCTTGGAAGCTGCATGACCTGCAGTGCGTGCTGGAGATGCGTTGCTACGGTGATCTGCTGTCCGACGTGGACCTGAAAGAGGTGTACTTTCAGCAGCTTTGGGGGTTCGAGGAAAAGGACTTTCTGCTGGCGAACTGGCGGGAGATGTCTGTCAATGCCATGAGGATCAAGGTGAGGGAGGCGTATCAATTTGATGAGTTTTCTCATCCAGAGGGTCCGGGCCTTCTGGACTCACTGCAGACCAAGGAGGAGATTGTGCGTGCGTTCCGGGAGCTGACGTACGTGCCGTTACAGGTGGTCTCGTGTGCTTCCAACGGCGCTCGGGTTCTTCTTAAGATCAAGGGCTTATGGGCTTCCGAAGAATGGCTTCTTCTTCCGTCTTCTCGCCTACCCGCCACCGACCTCGAGCACGCATGCCGCGCCGGCCTGCGATCTGGGACAGAGCCGCGCGCTTCTTTCGTTCACACAAGCAAAAGGAACGTGCCAGTCCCCCGCCAGGCCCCTGCACGCGTCGCAGAAAGGCGCTGCTCGCGGGCTCAGACCGGTTGCCTCGACCACCTGAACTTGCACAACACAAAACAACACATATACTTCATATTCGGCGCCACGGCGGCACTAATAAGAAGTATATCACATAACACACCGCAACGTGTGATCCGACGTCCCCGAACGATAAAAACACGGCCAGATTCGCGCATCGAACTGTCTGTTAACGACTTTCCACGCTGCCTCTCTCCGCCGCTCTACCGTTTCGGGCGACGGGCACCCATCTACTCTGGTATCTATACATATATACGTATACGGTGATAGTGATCGCGACGATGTCAGACCGGCCCGGTCGACTCCGGGCGGAGGCCGAAGCGATCCACAAACTCGCTGAAGGGGAGCTTACGTGGCCTCAAGCGTTCCAAATCGCGTTTCAGGCCCTCGAGTTCGAACCTCCGCCACCTGTGCAGCAATCCAACCCGATATGTCCCGCCTACCCGCCGGCTGTTGTGAATCAGTTGTGCCCCCTCTCGAGCCCTGGTCATCGTTGTACCAGTACGCCTCCGAGCAAGATACTGACACTCTCGAGACCAGCTGAATCATCAGGATCCACCACATTGCAGAATTCTAAGAGACAGAAGAAGCAGAGCATCGATGAGGTTATCAGAGAGGTACGTATTTCACTCGCTGCAGATCAGGATCTCACCCCGGACTACTACTCACCCCAACGACAGGACGCCAACACGCTCATCATCTCCGCCATCGCCCACGCCCTGCTGCACGAACAGAAGTCGCTGAACGACGACGGGAATCTCCCTCCGTACACGAATGCAGTGAAGTTGTTCTTGGAGGGTCGGGATGCAGCCGCACGCACACACACACACACGACGACCAATAAGACGACGGACGAGGAGTGGAAGACGCAGACTCAGGCTCTGATGAAGAAAATCAATAATCAGAGAGGGTCGACGAAGACGTCGTTCAGGGATTGCCTCGTCGTCATTGAACCCGGACACCCGCTCATCGCGAACACCGTGCCTGCAGCACGCGGCGTCGCCAGCACCAGCTCCAAACCATCTGCATCCATTTATCAGCATAACTCGTCCTCAACGACCCGTCCTGCGAGCTTGATCGCTCGTGCTACCAAGGACGTTCCTCGGACGACGTCCGAACGGCTACCCCAGCATTCTCGTGTCTATCTGTGGGGGTTGCTCTCCTACATTGGTGACGTGAAAGCCAGAGAGGACGATACAAATGCTCGGAAATGGGTGAAGATTGCCATTGCGACGACGATGAGGGAGCCGTGTGATGGCGGGGACGGGTGTCGGTGTGGGTTCGAACACGATGTCCAGTGTGTGCGTGTGGCTGTTGAGAAAATCCTACATGGTACAGCGACTCGGTCTTTTCCGTCGGAGAGGGTTAGCAATGCAGCAGCAGCGGCGATGGCGAAGATGGGACGGGAGAGCAAGTTGAGCGTGTTGGAGGCTGGGAGCAGGGCGTGTTGGCCGGTCGGTGCGGTCACGTTGCAGGTTGACGAGGTGAAAGTGAAGACTCAAGAGGGTCCCTTCAAATCAATTTTCAGTGCAAAACCTTGTATGTATACTTCAATAGCTGGTATCTAATGTCTCAACAATACACGGATAGCGAACAAAGGGAAGAGAGTACGTAGAACTGCCCAATACGATTCTGACGCCGAAATGGAACGCCCAAGCCCGCCGCTCCGTCGCGCGAGTTGCCGCCGCCGGCGCCGGACGGCGAGGCATGTATACGGGGGTGCCATTCCCTGCCATGGCCGGCGGTGAATCGTTGTGGCCGTGCGCTGATCCAATTTCAACCCGATTCGCTCGCTCCTCGTCGCTCCTGGTCGCTCGCTTGCCGCTCACGACGCATCCATGTCATGCTACAGACAAAATGACGCAGGTGATGCCGACGGAAGGGTCCTGGATGGGCCAGAATGGTGGCACGTCGGGTCGCCCACATCAGCCCCCCTTTCCTGGGATGGGCCCGATGCCGACGTCGGCCGAGCAGCTGATGCAGATGCAACGGATGGTGGAGATGCAGATGCAGCAGATCCAGATGCAGATGCAGATGAATGGGATGGGGAGTGCTCCGCAGCGGACGTCGCCGTTCCATCAGCCCGAGTCGCAGTCGGCGCCGTATAACCCTGGCTTCGGGAAGCCGAAGCCTGGGCGGACCCTCGCGGACTCGAGGGACTCGTGGAGGTCTGACTCGACGAGTTGGAGGTCGGGCGGGGGCAGGGACGGGGCCGGGAACCCGACGCAGACTTCGACGACGTGGAAGACGCACAGCAGCGCTTGGGGAGAAAATGACGCGGGCGGAGGCGCGGACGGAGGCGCGGGCGGAGGCAGGCGCGGGTGCAGGGGGGGCGGAGGCAGGGGCAGGGGCAGGGGTGGGGGCGAAATTCACGGGGATTCAGAGATGGAGCTGATGATGCAGATGATGTCGATGAGCCCGGGCGATCGGAAGGGCGAGCGTCCCGAGCGTCCTGACCGTTTGATGAGGGAGCATGCTGGTACGTCGGAGCCGTTTCCGTTTGGGCTCCCGTATAAAACCGGTGGCGGTTGGCTCGGGATGATGCCGTTCGGCCCGTCAAAGTCTACGCACCGGTACCCGACAGAGATGCTGTTCAGGATCTATACGCAGCTGTTGCATGGGGGCCGGCTGAGGCTTCCCGGGGGCCTGAGTCGGGACGAGCCGATGCTGTTCACGACAGCCGGGGAGGTTGTCAACGTGGTGGAGCAGTTCCAGGGGGTGGCGAGGAGGCCGAAGAGTGCGTATATCGATAGGTCGAGCTTCTACCACCCGGCGGGTCGATTCGAGGAGAGTTCGAGTCGAGACTTCGATTCAGTTCGCCGCTCGGGAGAGTTTGATTCGACAGAAGTTGCGGGGAGCGGGATGGGGATGAACGGGTCCATGGGCAGCGGGATGGGGATGATGATGATGCAGGGATCCCTCCCCATGCACCCGATGCCAGTGCCGGTCCATCAGGCGCCGCAACAGGCGCCACGGAACGCGCCGCAGCACGCGCTGCCGCCGCAGACGCAGCCGCCGCAACAGGCGGACACGTACATGTATGTCGACCCGCAAGGGCAATGGCAGGGGCCTTTCCAGAGGACAGAGATGCTCGAGTGGCACGCGGCCGGGTTCTTCCCCCTGGACCTGGTGGTGAAGAGTGCGACCGGCACGCAACTGGGCAAGCTGAGCGACTGGCTGGCCGTGTGGAACGGGGTGCTGCCGCCTGCCTCGATGGTCGTTCCCGGTCCTGTTCCGCCCCAGGTTCCCCAGGAGCAGCAGCAGCAGCAGCAGGTCCAGCAAATCCAACAGCAGCAGCAGCAGCAGGTCCAGCAAATCCAACAGCAGCAGCAGCAGCTGGTCCAGCAAGTCCAACAGCAGCAGCAGGTACAGCATGTCCAGCAAGTTCAACAGCAGCAGGCCGAGGCCACGCCTCTTTCGTCCCATCAGAACCAGAATGGGAGCCATACGGTGAAGTCGCTCGAGGAGATTCAGCGGATCCAGCAGCTTGAGACGCTCGATCAGTCGCTGGATGTTCTCGACACGCCACCGACGGCACCCGAAGCCCCGTGGACGGGATCTCAGTCCATCGAAAGCACAGTCTCGCTGAGGGACATCCAGCAGGAAGAGGACGCGAGGAAGGCCGAGCTCGACGAGGTCAAGGCCAAGGTGGCTGCCCAGCAGCGAAAGCTGAAGAACGGTCCGAGCGGATGGGCATCGGTTACGAAGAGCGAATCGTCGTCTTTGGCCGACATCCAGAACGAGGAGATGAAGGCCAGCGAGAGAAAGCACGCTGTGGAGGCTGCCGCCGCCGCTGCGTCGCTCAAGAAGCACCAGGCCAAGGTCGCAGGCGGAGGCATGTGGGCGGCCGCAGCGAGCAAGCCTGCCGCCGTCCAAGCGAAGGCGGCGGCGTCTGTTCCCGAGCCGCAGTCCGCCAGGCGGACGAAGCCGGTGGCCAAGCCGCCGCCCCCGCCCCCGGAAAAGCCCAGGGCGACGCCCTCGCCGATCAAGGTCGTCGCCGACAACGCGCCCATGGATTCAGCAGCCTTCGGTATTGAGACGCCGACTTCCGACCAAGGTGCGCTCTCCGGCGACTTCAGGGAGTGGTGTTCGCAGCAGATGATGTCCCTGACGGGATCCGCCGAGGTGACGCTTTGCGAGTTCCTCATGGGCGTCGAGTCCAACTCGGAGATCGCAGACTACGTGGGCATGTATCTCGGCACCAGCGCAGCCGTGGCGACCTTCTCATCGGAATTCATCAAGAGGAAGCTGGCCATCATGACCGCCCGTGAGCTGAGTGGCAAGAAAAAGTCGAGGAAGGCAAGGGCCAAGGCGAACAAGGCGCTCACGTCGGTGTCCACGTCGGCGAGCGGCGGCCAGGGGTCATCCAAGAAGGTCGAGGAGGACTCCTCGTGGGAGAAAGTGGCCAAAGGCGGCAAGGGGGCGGTCGAGAGGACCATGAGCACGTCGAGCTCTGGCGCGCCGCTCTCAACGACCGGGAGGACAAAGACTGGGTTTGCGCTGCTCGGAAAGGGACACTGAATGGTGATGGATTTGACTCACGTAATCATTTTCAACCTCGTCAGCTCCTCCTTTGCCTGCCGGTTGCCTGGCTCGATGTCCAGCACGCGCGAGTAGTCTGCGGCCGCCGCCTCGTAGCTCCCGATCGCCGCCCTCGCAGCCCCGCGCCGCAGCAACGCCTTTGCATTGCAGCTGTCCAGACCGAGCGCCCTCGAACAGTCCTCCTCGGCCTCCTCGTACGACCCCATCTTCAGGTATGCCATCGCCCGGTTGGACGGGTAGATGGCGTTGGTCTCAACGTACGCCATCGCCCGAGTATAGTGCTCGACAGCCTGTGCGTACTGCTTATTCTTGAAACACGCATTGCCGAGCTCCTTCTCCTTCTCCGCCGCGGCGTCCGACTCGTCGTCCCCTTTTCCCGCCGTCTTCCCGGTCTTCCCAGCCTTCCCAGTCTTCCCGGTCGCCCGCGCCTCGACGTCTGCCTCGATGAACCCATGCAGCTTCTCCAGCGACTTGAGCAGCACGAGGTCCTTCCGTTGCCTCGTAAGCAGCCCAATACCGACGTACGAGGCGCAACGACCGCGGCCACTGCCACCGCGACCGCCGACGGCCACTGGGATTGAAACCTGAGGGATGCCGGCCAACGCCGACAGACAGTTGAGCCGCATGACGGCCTCGTCCCACGCACGCACGTCCTCCGCAGTCCCATCCTTCCCTGGCGGCGCCCCGGGACAAACCGGCACGACAAACACGAGACCCTCCTCCATCGCCGACTGACACGCCAACCCGAGCTCCTCCGCCACCATCTGGGCGTGCACAAAGTCCTCCGCGCGCTTTGCTACGTCTTCAGCATCGACACCAGCATCGACACCAGCATCGATACCAGCATCAACACCAGCATCGATACCAGCATCGGCACCAGCATCGACATCCACCAGACCCGCTCGCAGCGTCTCCCGAATGCGCACCAGCGCGTCCAACACCTCGCCTGGCGTCGGCTTTGCCCCCAAGCTCAAATCCCCCGAGTCCTCCTTCCGCAGGAACCGCCGCACGCCACTCACCCGGTAAAACAACCACTGACACAGACTCAAACTCTGCGCCTGCTCCGACCCCGCCCACCGCTTGACCCCCTCGATGACACTCGGCGTGACCCCCGCCATCGCCGCCCCACACTCCCCAAACACGTCCTCAGCCACCAAATACCGCTTCGGACTCTCCACCTCCCTATGTCCGCCCCGATTCCGCCCCGCACCGACCCGCTCACCCTCTACAGATTCCCCACAACGAACCAGCACCGCCGGATCCCTCGCCGCCAGCACCACCCCAAACGACACATCGCCACGACTATACCGATAACCAAACATCCCCCGCGCCACAATCGACGACCACGGCGTCACAACCGACGTCTCCAAGGCCTCTGCACAACACGCCACATCCGCCAGCCCGAGCTCCACCGCCAGCACCCCTGCGTGCGTCCCCGCCAGCACACGCGGCGCCGACCCCCTTTTACTTTTACTCTTCAACAGTCGTCCGACCTCCCGCACGGCGCCAACACGCCATTCATGGCCGCGAGCATCCCGACCCGCCGACGCACCGACCACCGCATACCCATTCGTTGTATTCGCCCACGGCACCAGGTCACTGCTCAGCTCCCCGTCCAGAACCACCCGAGTGCACGCACGCTCCCCAGAGCCCGAGGGCGCACCACCAACCAGCGCCTCATCGTCGACGTCCACCAGCAACATGCGCGCCAACCGTACCCGCGAGCGCCTCGTCAAGGACCCGCAGCGGGTCGACCTCCACAGCACACGAATCCCCGCCGCCACCAGAACCGCGACCACAGGAACGCCCAAAAGCAAAGGAAGCGACGTATACGTATACGTCGAGGTCGAGGTCGGGGTCGGGGAAAGGACGTGCGGGGCCTCTTCTTCAGCGCGCTCTGCGGCGATCTCCCGCTCGTCCGGTCCTTCCCGAAACGGCTCCTCCCCGCGCACACGCGCAGGCGTACGCGTAAGCTCCTCCTCGTCGCTCGACTCCATGCACGCCGTGTTGATGTGTATCCGTGAAGCGGTGAGCCTGTCGAGTTTCAAAATTTTCAAAATTTCTTGTTGGGCCGTTTGGCGCTGGACTTCTGCCGTCCACACATCGTCCCGTCTCGCCTCGCATCTCATCAACATAAACACGAACACGAACCATACCCGAACGACGACGACCAGCAGCGATGACAATCCCGAGTCTGCCCTCGACCGAATCGGACCTCGTTCAGCTCCTCAGTTCGTCCCTCTCTCCCCACGCCCAAGAGCGTACCCAGGCCGAGCACGTGCTGTCCACCTATTGCACGTCGTCTGATGCGCTCGTGCAGTTATGTCGTGTCGCGCTGGACCCCGCGCAGGCGACGTCGACGCCGGCGCCTGTCCGGCAGATGGCGCTGGTCTGGATCAGGTCGAGGCTGGATTGGGAGGGTCGAGGGGAGGAGGAGAAGGGGCTGGTGAAGGGGATGTTGCTGGAGGGTTTGCGGGAGAACAATCCGACGATGCAGACTGCGGTGGGTCTGGTGATTGCGGAGATCTGCAGGAGCTGTAACGTCGCGCAGGACTGGTCGGAGCTCATGCCCAGCCTGGTGTCGGTCGTGACGAGTGGTACCTCTGCGAGCACACCGCCGTTGTCGTCGTCGTCGTCCTCCTCCTCCTCTGTTGTGCTGGAGCGGGGGGCGCTGCGGGTGCTGTGTCTGTTGGTGGAAGATCTGGACTCGCTGACGGTGGTGCATCTGTCGTTGGCGGTGCTTCCGCGGCTGGTGGGGACTGTGCAGCGGGGTGGGTTTGATCGGGTGGAGTCTGTGTATCAGGTGATGAAGATTGTGCACGCGGCGGTGGATGCCGTGGAGATGATGTATCGGACATCGGAGGAAGCCAAGGTGCTGTTGCGGGAGCATATGGGGAGCTGGTTGGAGGCGTGTCGGGTCGTGTTGGGGTCTATCAGGGTCGGCACGGTGGGTGGTGGTGACGGTGGTGACGGTGGTGACGGTGGTGACGGTGGTGACGGTGGTGACGACGGCGGTGGTGGTTGCGAAAAGCTTGCCGCTGCGCTCTCGGATGGGGAACGGTCGTGTCTTCCGGCCGTGCACCTGGCGCTGGGGGTCGTCGCGAGGCTCGTGCCGTTGATCGGCAAGGGGAACGATGTGAACGTCGGGGGCGTGTTGGAGTCCGTGTGGGCATGCAATGGGGTGGTGCGCGAGCTGTATTTGCAGGCTCGGGTGCTCGGGGCGGTGGACGAGCCCGACGTGCCGGGGGGCGCGATTACAGAGCGGACGACGCTTTCGGATGTGGCGTGTCAGTTGATGGAGGTGTTTGGGGCGATTGTGACGTCGCCAAAGCTGAAGAAGGCGTGTGCGGGGAGCTTGGTGGAGATTGTGGCGGGGACGATCCAGCCGTACATGATGATCGGGGAGGAGGATGTGGCGGCGTGGGGGGAGGACTGCACGATGTACTTGCAGGGCGGGGAGGACTGTTGGGGGTGCCGGTGTTCGGGAGGATTGCTGATCGAGAGTATTCTGGAGACGTACGGGAGTGCGGGGGCAGAGGCGCTGGCCGCGGGGGTGGAGCGGTGTGTGGAGGGGGCAGAGGGGGCGGCGGCGGCGCGGGATGTTGTGTACTGGCGGATGATGGAGGCGACGCTGCTGGCGTTGGGAGATGCGGCGGATTCGGGGCGGGTGCGGAAGTTGGGGCGGGCGGCGGGCGCGGCGACGGGGGCGGGCGCGGGGGGTGGATGCGCTGGCGCAAAGTATCTCGACCCGAACGTCGTGCTGCCGTGGTTGCTCATCAATCCGAGGTATAACGGGGCGGCGACGCCGTTGTTGATGGCGCGGATCTTCAGCTACGCTGGGAGGTACGCGTCGGTCCGGATGCTGTCGGAGCAGACGCGGGCGCTGGTGCTCGAGCGGATGGGCGAGGCGATTGCCGCCGAGGGCATCCCGCAGGCGATCTACGGTGGTATCTTTCAGGGTCTTGCGGCCATCGTCAAGGGGTCGGACGCTGTGCCGAGCGACGTGTCCAATCACTTCATGGGCTGCCTGGTGATGCTGCTGGCGTCAGCAGAGGAGGACACGTTGCACCTGCTGTTGGAGAACATCCAGGAGCTCGTCCGGAAGGATCCGACGTGCGTGCGCGCGTGGGCCGGGAAGATCGTGCCGGTGGCCGTCAAGGCGTGGGTGGACAACTACAACGACCCGATCCTGGGAGATGACGCGTTTGCGCTGCTGCGGTCGTTGGCCAGGAGCCCGGGCGGCATGGAGCACATGATGGCGTCCGCCATCCCGACCATCAAGGCGATTCTCGACGCGTCGAGCGCGGCGCCTGCGTTCCTGGTGAGCAGCTGTTTCGACCTGCTGACGGAGATTGCCTCGCCAGCCGCGACTGCCGACGTCGCCGGCTCCGAGCGCGAGGCAATGTCCGAGGCCACCAAGGGCATCTTTGTCGAGTTCATGCCGATCTGCCTGGCATTGTTGCAGTCGCAGTCACAGATCGGCGCTGCTGCAGACGAAGACGTCATGGCGTCCGTGTCGGCGTTCATGCGCACGAGCCTGCAGCTCGGCGTCTGGTACGGCCCCGTCGAGACGTGCGTCTCGACGTTCGTCCAGGTCGTCCAGTATTTGCTCCGCCCTGAGACGCCCGACCGCGGTGCGCAGCACGTGGGCGGTATTGTGCTTGCGCTGATGCCGCATCTCTCCCACGACGCCGTGCCAGAGGTCCTCCGCCTGGTGGCCACCAGACTCACCACGGCCGAGGACCCCGCGCTCGTCCAGAGCCTGCTGGGCGTGGTCGCCTCGTTCGCCCGCGTGGACGCATCGGCCATGGCGGAAGCGCTGGGAGGTCCCCTGTTCCAGGCGGTCATGGACAAGTGGTGCGAGCGGCACATCGAGATCCGCACGCCTTACGACATCAAGCGCTCGGTCGTTGCCCTGGCGGCCGTGCTCGCGTGCCCCAACCCGATCATTGACCAGATAGTCGTCAGAGGACACCGCATAGACACTGGACCGGCGATCCGCACACGCTCCAAGGCGGTGACGATGAAGGAAGAGTGGAACTCGATCCCGCTGCGACAGAAGATCCTGCTGCTCTTGGTGGACGCCTTCATCGAGGCCCGCGTCACGAGAGGCGACGAGGGGTCCATCGGCGAGGAGGACGAGGGAGAGTGGGAGAGCGACGATTGGGAGGAAGACGAGGGAGACGAGGGAGACGAGGGAGAGGACGCCGGCGCCAGGCCGCAGAGCGCCTATTCGGTGTACGGCGAGTTCATCGGCGACGACGACGAGTTCGAAATCGAAGAGTTCGTAGACTACCTTGAGCTCCGTCGTCGAGAGACTGACGAACTGAACAACCTGGAGCTCGAGGCGTGGCTGTTGGGGGTGATTCGGAGCCGCGCGGCCTCGCTCCAAGAGGCCCAAGCGCTGCTCACCGAAACGCAAAAGCAATACCTCGCCGCTGCGTTCTGAGTTCCGAGTTCTCTCGGTGTAAAACCGTGTCGACATGCATGCAGCGACGATCGGCACGTCCAGCGTGCGTCATCGTCGTCCTCGCTCGTTTGACCGCATGGTAGAAACGAAACTCGAGAGAAGCCGGCTGATTCGGCGGCATATCGTTCACGCGATCACACAACGGGACGAGGCATATCTGATAGAGGCGTGCGAGCTCGCGAAGTCGTCAATGACGCGGACGGAGCCGCATCCGTACCAGGGCTGCGTTCTGGTCGCCCCGGCGGGGGCGGGGGCAGGGGCGGTGGAGACGCGGCGGGAAGAACATACGTACAGCGGGTCGCTCTGGGCGCAGGGGTGCGAGAGCGCCGAGGTGATTGCCGCGAGGGAGGCCGGCGATAAGGCGCGGGGTGGGACCGCCTACCTCAACATGGAATGTGGCGACTGTGACGGGGACGACGCGGCCGTCCGGGCGCTGCTCGAGGCCGGTATTGGGCGCTGCGTGATCGGCATGCGACATCCGCTGCCTCATTTCCGCGGCAAGGCGATTGAAGCGCTCCGAGAGGCCGGCGTCGTGGTCGAGATCCTCGAGGAGGAGGCCCAAGATGGCGCTGGCGTGGTCTGCGAGACGGTCTACGCCACGAACGAAAGCCTCCTGCATCGCGCGGTCAACGAGCGCCCGATGGGCATCCTCAAGTACGCGATGACCATGGACGGCAAGATTGCGGCGACGTCGGGGCACAGCGCGTGGGTCAGCAGCAAAGACTCGCGGCAGATTGTCTTTGCCACCCGTGCGTCTGTGAACGCGGTCATCGTCGGAGGACAGACGGTCCGTCGGGATAACCCGCAGCTCACAACGCGGCGGGACGAGGGATGGCAGCCGGTGCGCATCGTCATGACGAGAACGCTCGACCTGCCTCGGGACGCCGCCATGTGGGACGTCTCTGTGGCCACGACCATCGTAGCCACGCAGCGGGGTGCCAACAGGCCCATGCAGGAGTTTCTCTCGGAGAAGGGCGTGCAAGTGGTCGAATTCGACTTTCTCACGCCGGACGCCGTCTCGCGATACTGCCAACAGCGCGGCTTCCTGTCGGTGCTCTGGGAGTGTGGCGGCGCGCTCGCCGCCCCGGCCGTCTCGGACGCCGCCGTCCACAAGGTGATGGCCTTCATCGCCCCCAAGATTATCGGTGGCGATCGGGCTCCGACGCCGATGGGCGACCTCGGGTTTGTCGAAATGACCCAGGCAATCCCGGTTGTCGACTCGACGTGGAAGCAGGTCGGTCCCGACATCTGCATGACTGGCTACTTCCGCGCCTTGCGGTCCCTCACCGCCGGCAGGCCCGACGGAAAGCAAACGAAGGACAACCGAGACACGGTGTCCTTCTTCAAGGCGTGGGACCGCAACGGCATCCTGTCCAACTTTTCCCCGCACCCGATCGACATTGACGGCCAACGCTACCCCACGGTCGAACACTGGTACCAGAGCCAGAAACTCGCCTTCGCGCCTGCGTCTTCTGATCCGTCTGATCCGTCTGATCCGTCTGATCCGTCTGATCCGTCTGCTCCGTCTGCTCCGTCTGC
>Ga0181573_10000893_pt1 | contig 30696 bp, 20 predicted proteins | sample 101ome_25_FD_148643 | JGI IMG/M metagenome (GOLD analysis project Ga0181573, IMG submission 148643) | Coastal salt marsh microbial communities from the Groves Creek Marsh, Skidaway Island, Georgia - 101409BT metaG (spades assembly) | ecosystem: Environmental > Aquatic > Marine > Intertidal zone...
CTGAGACCAAAAAACCTTCGACGACTGTAGATAGATGCAGTATGTCCCCGGCCGGCTGACCAACTGACCGACTGACGCGCGAGTGACGCCGCAGCGACGAGAGACCCGAGAGAACCGCGACTTTTGCATCATCAAGTCAGGCCTCATGCAAGACCAGACCACGCGGCACCTCTCGGAGCTTGCCTCCGTCATCGGCACCAGCAAGGACGAGAACGGGTCGAAGCATGCGATCAAGGCGTTACGCGAGCTGCTGGAACGGGAAGAAGGGAACTGGCCTTACAGCCCGCAGCTGCTCCCGGCGCTCTTCAAGCTGTGGGACACCAACGTAGCGAAGAACGCTTCACCAAACTACGTCGAGCAGTACTCTGCGGTGTTTCGGTCCCTACGTGCATCGAGAGAGCTGCTGCGTCCTCCGCAGCGGGTGCGCGTGCTGCACTCGCTCCTGAGCAGTGGGAACCGGACCAAGGTGAGCTGTGCTCTGCGCGTGCTGCAGGACGCACTCGGCGGTAACGACGCCAGTCCCTCTCCCTCTTCCTCTCCCTCTCCCTCTTCCTCTCCTTCTCCTTCTCCTTCGGACCAATACGATGCCGTCAATCTGGTGCTCACCGCCCTGGATTTCTCCTTGCCGGCCCTGGTTGGCGGCTCCTCGACGTCTTCCGTCGGGCTGCCGCCCAAGGTGCAAGGAGGCAGGCTGATGAACGCGACGGTGGGCGGGAGCGACGGGCTGTACGCGCGCGGGTTGTGGGCGACGCGGGATTTGGCGCGGGCGCCGACGAGGGTGGGGTACGTGGGGCTGTTCGTGCGGCTGATGGAGGCGTGTTGTGTGAATTTGGACGCGTTGGAGGAGACGATGGCGTGCAAGGTGTTGTGGCTGCGGGGATTTGTCGGTGTGAGTCTTGGGTACGTGTCGAAGGACCCGTGGGAGGTGCAGGAGAGAGTACTGGGGGTCGTGCAGCGGGCGAGTTGTCGTGCCGCAGTGGTGGCGCTGTTGGGGGAGCAGGGGCGGTTCGTCGGGCAGCTGGGGGTGGTCGTCGAGCAGGCGTGTGCTTGGTTGAATGCGGCAGAAGAAGATGCAGACGGTGACGGCGTCGCCGATGGGTTGGAGCGGGAGGGGACGACGGCGGGGACGGTGCGACGGGTGCTGGCGTTGGCTTCCGAGCTGTTGACTCGGGTGGTGGCTGTTGACTCGAGTATAGATACACTTGCGCGTATGACGCAGTGTATGCGTGTGGCGGAGAACAAGAAACTCGTCAAGTCGGGGCTGCTGGGGTTGAAGCTGGCGCGGTGTCACGAGCACGGACGGGTGATGCGGCGGGCGTTCGAGCAGAGTCCGGTGGTTGCGGCGTTGTTCCTGCAGCAGTATGGGGCGACGGGCGGTCAGCAAATCGGTATGATGGACGTGAAAAAGACGGCGACGTATCTGGTGCACGTGTCGGTGTTGGTTGGGGCGTACGATTCGCTGGCGGGGTGGCTAGGGCTCGAGCTCAAGCGGCGAGCGGCGACGACAAGCGAGGCGGTGCCGTCGTTGGACGTAGCGAGCTTGTGGAGGGCGGTGTTTCCGACCGGCGGGGTGTCCAAGGTGGCGCTGTCGAAGGGCCTGCAGCATTCGCAGCCGCTGGTGGCGCACGCAACGGTGGTGCTGTTGGATGCCGCGTTGGGGGCGATGGAGCGGGTTGTCCGGCTCCTCGGCGAGGGTTGCGACGATGAAAAAAACGAGCTTCTGCGTTCGCTGATCGAGCACTCGAAGCGGGCCCTGCCCGGGGTCCAGCTCGTCATCGGGTACCATGCCAAGATCGGCTTCGACAGTCTGCGTGCAGACGTCCCGTCGCATACGCTGTCGGGTATTCTTCGGGTGTTGCTCCGGTGGGCTCGGCTGTTTCCCGATGCCTTCGTGGAGGAGAACGTGCAGATGGAGCGCATGTTGCTTCACGAGCGGGTCCTGCGACTGCACCCGGCGAACCGGCTTGAGGTCGTCCGGGTGCTGACGACCCTGAACGACAACAAACACAACGACAACCACAACGACAACACCAGTCTGGCATCGCCGTTGTCGGTTGCTGGCCTGGACGTGGTGCTCAAGCTGGCACTGCGGGAGCCATCGGCGGGCAGCGAGTTGTACGGTGCCTGTGTCCGCCTGGCGGTCGGGCAGCTCGTGGGTACCAACCTTATACCCTATAGCAACCTGCTGCTCGACCATGATCATGTTGGTACTAGTACTAGAGGGGGAGATACGACAGCGTCCGTGTGGATCACGAACGTCTGCAAGGTCGGAGCCGCGTCTGAGGACGCGGCCTTGACGTCGTCAGACGCCGTCGTCGACTTCTTCGTCGAGGCGCTCAAGGCGGCGATGAAGAGGCCGATGGCCTATGTGGACGTGATCGAGCGCGCCTGTTCTGTCAACGACTCGGTTCCCTCGGAGTACGTCGGCCCGCTGTTGGTATGCGTCGTGGAAAAGATGTGCCGGATCCTCAAGTCCAAGGCCAAAGACGAACGGTACAAACACGACGTCGTGTCATTCGTTCACGGCGTGGTCCGTGATACGATCGGCACGTCCAAGGTCCCCTGGATGTACGCGTCGCTGATCGGGCACGTCGTGGAAGTCGAGTTTCCCGCTGCAGCCGTGGCCGACGGCGGCGCCGACCTCGGCCGTACGACGACAACAGCGGCTAAGAGATCACGAGAAGCCCCTTCGCTCTCCACCACGAAGCTCCGATCGGTCCTCGTGGAGCAGTCTGGCGTTTCCCACGCCTCGATATTCGACTGGCTGATCCAGCTTCACACGGAGGCGAGGCGCCTGTCGTCGGCGACGGGCACTGGCACGGGTACCGGGCTCCTTGCGTCCTCGAAAAAGGCCAGAGACGCCTTTGGCGGGGATGAAGATCCGTCGATCGGACTGATGGATGCCGAGGCGCTCATGGAGGGCCTCGCGCAAGCGAAGGACGCGCCGAGCAAGTACCGGCGGCGGCTGCAGCTGGCCATGATGGCACCGTCGTTGGAAGCGCTCCTCGTTGGAACCCATTTTCAGCGGGCAGAGGTGGACGTTGAGGACGCCGAGGACGACGTCGTCGACCTCGCAGCCGCCAATCCCTCTGGTCCCGCCACCTCCGCCGCACCCAGCCTCCAGGCCGTGCGAGAGGCGTTCGTCGCACCGGTCGTCCAATTCTTTGCATCCAAGGACACTCACGTGCCTGATACCGCCGTGGTTGGCGATGCGAGGCACTTTGCGCGACTCTGCGGCTTGTCATCGGATACCGTCGCGTGCGTGCTCGGTGGCGCGACAGAGTCGGCGGTCCTCGAACTCGCCGCGCCGCTGCTCCGACTCAAGGAGAATTCAAAGCCCTCAAATCCCTCGAAGGCCGGCGACAGGTGCTATTGCAACGCGTCCGTGGCAGATAAGCTGCGCGTGTTGGGCGCCGTCGTGGCGTGGGCTTCCCAGTCGGCCACGTCACCATCAAGCCCAGGGCAGGGCCTTAAGCGTCCCAGCGATGCGCTCGCGGCATTCGCCTGCGAGGCCGTCATTGTCGCCATCTCGTTCATGCGGACCGAGGGTACGTCCAGGGAACAGGCCATGGCGCTGATCGAGTCCGCGGGAGACGTCGTCTCGGAGTTTGGCAAGTCTGCACGAGGCCTCGAGGCGTTCGGAAGGATGCTCACCGCATGGTCCAATTCGTTCGTGCCAGGCGTCATGGGGCGCGCAGGCCAACGAGTCGAGACGACCAGATGCCTCCGCCGCTTTTCGGCGGCGCTGGTCCCGGACGCCGGGGTGGCGTTTGCGGCCGGCGCGTTGGCCGGAACCGTCTTCGACGACGTGTGCTCTCTGTTTCTGGAGCTCATCACGAAAGACTTCGTGCAGCAAACACTTCGCAGCGACGATCCGCTTGTCACGCCGCCGGCGTACTCGGCCAACAGGATGCCCCTCGAGTCGATCGTGTCGTGCGCGAACCGCGGCACGATGACGCGCAACACGTTCACCTACGGCATCGAGTCGAGACCGGCCGCAGGAATGCACAAGACGGAAATGTGCGAGCTCCTGGAGACGATGCTCGACATCATCGGGGCACTCGAGCAGGACCTGGCAGACGAGACGGTCGCCCGATTCGCCGCCTCGTTCGACAAGGCCGAGTCGGCGCTCCTGAAGTATCTGATGGCGACATACGGTGCCTCGCTCAGCCGGGCAGACATGGCCACGTGGAGTCTGGTCCGCGTCCTGAACGTGCGCCTGTGGCGCCGGCGCCGTGCCTCGGGCGACATGACCGACCCGGCCGACCTGGCAGACGTCGAGAGGGACTCGGACGAAGAAATGATGATGTCCATCATGCACGGGCCCATTGCGAGCGACCTGAGGTACGTCTGGGGCGAACGCGTCCAGGGCCTTGACGCCTCGAACCGCCCCCCCGACGCAGTGTCCGTGTTGGGCAGCGTGCTCCCGCTCCGGTGCGCGATGACGGTCGTCGACTTTCCCGAGTGGCGCCATCTCGTTGCGAGCGATCGCCTTCCGGACTCCGTGGAACCGGAGGAGGCTCCTCCGGAGCACGTCATGTCGTACGAGGCGGCGGGATACGATCCCGCCTTTTTCCTGCCGATGTGCCTGTCCGCCCTCTCCGCCCTGTCCGACACGGACACGGGCGCGACTGTTCCCTCCACCGCTTCCCAGTCGGTGGTCAGTCTCGTGTCGGACACGGCCGCCCTGCCACTCATCATCCGCTGCCTGGGCTCGGCGGACGCGTGCATGCGGGCCGCTGCCTACGAGTGCCTGGCCCTGATCGAGCGTCACGCGCCGCCCCTCTTCAGAGAAGGAAGTCGAGACGTCTCCCGGCTCCGGTTCCTGCTCGACTGGGTTCGCCAGTCCACGTTGGCCCCGCTCCACAGGTTCCCGAGCATTCACGCCGTGTTTGCAGCCGAGGCTGCCCACGTGCTGTTCCAGCCCGCGAGCGAAGCGTACCCGCTGGCTACCAAGCACATGTGCAAGTATGCCGCGATGGACCTGACGCGCATCATCTCCGTGGGCGCCTCCAAGGGCAAGGACCCCCAGCAGCACCAAGGCTGGACGCGGCGGCTCCTCGTCTGCGGGCTCCGATCGTCAGCCGACGTGTACTTGTACACCAAGGCGCACGTTTTCGAGTTGAGCATGGCGCTCGCCGCGTCCCGACAACAGCCAAACCGCGACCTGGCCGTCATGCTCGTCCACCAGGCGGCCAGCATCCCCAAGGCGGCCCGGGTCATTACTGAGTCCTGCGGGGCGCTCGGCTGGCTCGCCCAGACCATCCTCGAGCAGCGCCAGAGGTGCGATCGCGGCGAAGACATCGGCCTGTTGGATTTACTCGAGCGGGCTTGGCGGAACATGTCATCGTGGAAGGGCGTCATCGAGCGCGGCAACGGTCGGATGCGGGCGGCGGCTCGGCACGACCTGAGGCTCGCCACGCGACGGCTGACTGGCTGACTGGCTGACTGGATGAATAGCTGGATAGATGAATATCGCATGTTTACGTTTCTTCGCATCTCTAAACGAATCATTTCACGGGTCGCCAGACGACGACGAAGGCAGACTTGCACTGTCGCTGTATCGGTGCACCGGGTAGACCGAGCTCCCACCACGGGTGGCGCTTCCGTTTCCGTTCTGTCCACTAAACGAGCCGACGCGGTTGACCTGCGGCAAGCCCCCGGGGCCGAGCGAGTTACTCTGATACAGCGCCCGCTGGTGCTGCTGCTGGAGCGCCTGCGGCGGCGTGAGCGACCGACCTGACGCGTCCACGTTCAGCCACTGCCCTGACATCTGCCGTCCCGACACACTTCCGTTGGGCGTGTTAAGATAGTACTCGCCGCTCTCCATGACGTCCCAGTCTCCGGTGCCCTGGCTGAAGCTCTTGCCGGTGCTCTTGATGATGCGCGACTGCATGCGTTGTCTTGCCGCGGCGGCCTCGGCCTGCTGCTTGGCGAGCGCCTCGATGTGCTTCCGTTTGCTCCTCCTGTACAACAGGTACGCCGGGATGGGGATCAGGATAATGATCCCGCCCACGATGGCGCCGATGATCCACCCAGGCAGCGAGCCGCCCGTGGACGCGTTCGGATCATCCACGCTGTTGTACGGAATCACCTCTGGGTCCGTGACCATCGTGATGTTGCTGACCTCGGACCCCAACGAAATGGAGAGGTCCTCGGCGAGCTGGCCGGACTGGATGGCGTCGAGCATCGACCTGACTTCGCTCTCCACCCGAATCGAGTTGGTGTTGACCTTCAGGCGAAGCTGGATCCCGCTGTCCATCTCGTAGCTCACTTTTGAGCCGGGTCCAGAGTCGTCCACCACCTGCTTGCGGTACGAGTCCGTCACGCCCGCCTCGATGTCCTTCTTGGGATCGGTCGACTGCAGCACCGTGTCATGGACCGTGGTCACCAGGTTCCAGCTCTTTGTCTTTGTCCAAGGCACCAACGACGGGCCGTTCATCTCAAGCCCAAAGATAATCTGTTTATCTTCGGGAAGGAACGACCAGTCCATCGGCGGCGAGGGCGGCGTCGGGGGCGCAGGCGGCGCCTCGGGCTCGTTCTGCGTGTCGCTCTCGACCGGAATCTGCACGCCCGGCGTAAATCCTGCATTCGGGTCAGCCAACCCAGGGTTCACAAACGCGTTCGGGTCCGCGACTCCCGCGTTGGGGTCCAACGGCGCCGTCGTGGCGGCGGCAAACGGATCGAGCCCCGCCCCGATGGGCTGCGTCGTGCCACCAGCGTCCAAAGGAATCGTTCCCGCCGTGACTCCAGGCGCCGTCACCTCGGGCGCCGTCACTGCAGGCGCGAACGGATTCACATCGCCGGCGGGCGCAGCCACAGTGTCAGTCTCCTCTGCAGCCGTCTGGGGCGCGAACGGATTCACCCCCGTATCAAGAGGAGTATCAAGACCCGCTCCAATAGGCTGTGTACTCGCCCCCGTATCCAACGGGATCGTCCCGCCCGCCCCCGCCCCCGCTCCAACGTCCCCACCCCCACCCCCAATCGGAGCGAAGAAGCTCGCCGGCAACCCATTCGTGTCTTGTTGCCGCGTCGGCCTCGCCAACAGCCCCACGATCACCGCCCACAGCGCCACCGCCTGGGCCATATGTAGCTTCCGCATCGCCTGTGTGTGAAACAAATGTGTAATCCTGGCAGAATCCGACGGAGCGGAATGCAGCGAGTCCGTACGGCGCACGCCGCGCTCTATCCACGCGAATGGACAGCGCACACGACTGTACGCGCAATGCTACCGTCTACCCGAGACGCACACCGAGAAAAGCGATGCGACGCGGACAGATCTCAGGAAAAATCTACCGAAATTGCCACGTGCCAGAACGAAGCAGGCGATCGATAACGGATCGGCAGTGACCTATTTACGTTAAGAAGGTAAATTATGTGCTGATAGCGGAGAAAGACGGCGGCTTGAGCGTGCAACGTCGTCAACGCATATCATTCTTCGGCTCCAGTGGCAAAAGCTGCGCAGAGGGGGATGGCGTCGCCTACTGGAGTCAACCAGCGATTCCTCCGCATCGCGCCTGCCGCTCCAGGCCCTCGCCTTGGCGTATTTGCAACGCCTTGACTTTCCGTCGGACCTCCTCCGAGAGATCGCCGAGCGAGACGACAACCTCGGCGGGACGAGGGGCATCGGCATCCTTGCGGCCCGGCAGCCAGCCCAACCATTCCCGACAATTGGGACACTGAAGCACATACTCGGTGTCAATATCGCGGTCATCGCTGTCATCACGCACGACCGCCTCGATCCCCGCCGTCTTCATTGCCTCGCGCAGCAAGTTGACGTTCCCGTTCTGCTCGCGCTCTAGCTCGGCCACTTTCTCGGCCAATTGACGCTGTTTCCAGTCAAACCACGGCCAGAAACAGTAGTCATGAAAGCAATGAAAGCAATTCAATCGCAGGATGGTTCCAATATCTGCACCATCGTTGCAGAACTCTTCCCGGCATATCGAGCACATGCCGTGCGGTCTGTTGTACTCGTCCGCCAGCTCGAGCGCGAGAAACATGACCGTCATGAGGTCGCCGTCCGAGTCTTCCAGGCATTGCACCAGCCGTTGTCGAATGGCTGCTACCGTCGCGTCGTCGAGACCCTTGTTATCGACCACGTCGACGGTCACGTCTGTCGGGTCCCAGTCGACGCGGACCCTGAACTGCACGAACCGACGCTCCACAGCGTCCCCGTGCGACTGCGCCAGCATCGAGATCGTCACCCTGTCGATGCTGGGGTGGGGCGTGTGCGAGAGCGCGACGAGGTCTGGCAGGGGTGGATCGATGGTGAGGTCCTCCTCTTGGCCTCCGAGCGAGGCCTCCAACGCCGCCAGTCCCTCCAACAAGCGCTCGATCGCTTCCTCGAGTCCGTCGTCAAGGTCGCCCCCGCCCATCGTGTGAACCACCCTGGTAGCAACGTGTCATACTTGAATTTTTTGCGAAATCGATCGCCAAGTTCTCAAGAAGAATGATGATGATGCAGCCCGCGCGTCTCGCCAGGACCATCCGGGTCACCTGCTCGGGTGCAGTGAAGCGAGCGACGACGGCTGCGACGAAACCTGGTGGTTCTCGTCACCGACGACGGATGACCACGACCTTCGCACCTGTCGCTGATGCCACCCCTGCACGCTCCGCGTCGCAGATCGCCGCCGGACCGAACTCCAACTCCAATTTCGATTCCAACTCGAAACTCAAGGTCGCCGCGCTGGCCACCGTGGCGCTCGCCGCCGTCCTCCTCCTCCCGTCTGCTGCCCAAGCCGCAGCCGCCGTCCCCGCACCAGAGCCCACCTCGCTCGCCTCCCTGGCCAAGTCCACCATCTCCTTCCTGCTCCACCTGGACGTCCACCTCGGCGACATCATCGCCAAATACGGCATGACAACCTACGGCATTTTGTTTGCCATCGTTTTTGCCGAGACTGGCCTCGTCGTCACCCCCCTCCTCCCCGGGTAGGTCGTCTTTACCATCGTCGTCGCCGTCGTCGTCGTCGTACAGCGCTCTGCCGAACCACTCGCTCACGCCCACCACCCACCACCCACCCGCGCCCGCACCCGCACCCACGATCCAGGGACTCGCTGCTGTTCGCAACTGGCGCCCTCGCGGCGCTTGGCAAGCTCAACATCCTGGCGCTCCTCGCCATCTACGCGGTCGCCGCGACGCTCGGGGACGCCACGAACTACGCCATCGGCAAATATCTCGGAACCAAGGCGGTGGGTATCGAACTCGACCGACGTGCGACCCCCCTTCCGACTCGCGCTCACTCGCGCTTCGCGCTACGCTCGCTCGCCAGGTGGACGCCAAGCTCGTCAAGAAACAGTACATGGACCAGACACAGGCGTTCTATGCCAAATACGGCCCGAAGACCATCGTGCTCGCACGCTTCGTCCCGATCGTACGCACGTTTGCCCCCTTTGTGGCGGGCGTCGGATCGATGGCCTACCAGCAATTTGCGCTCTTCAACGTCGTCGGAGCCCTGCTCTGGACGGGCACCTGCACCCTCGCTGGCTACTGCTTTGGCAACATCCCGGTCATCCACGAGAACTTCAGCCTGGTCGTGCTCGGAATCATCGCCGTGAGCGTCCTCCCGGTCCTCCTCGAGCTGCTCACGGCGGGCAGGCACGGCCGGGCCGGCGGCCGGTCGGGTAAGGTCGTGCGCAACGGCGGCAGCCTCAACGTCAGCTTTACATAAGATAAGCTTTACATCAGAAACACAAATTCAAAGCTCGTTCGTCACAATCTCGATGATGCTTTGCGCCGGAAGCAGTCCTTCGGTTCTCAACGCCGGCTTGTCGTTGCTCGTCGACACGAAGATCAGCGTCGGAAGCCCCTGGATCTGCAGCGCATTCGAAATACCCTCGTTCTCATCGCAATCAATCTTCAGAATATCCACCGTATCGCCGAGCGCCTCGGCCACCTGCTCCAGCTCCTTGCTCAGCATCACGCACGGCCCGCACCATGTCGCGTAGAAGTCGATCACCATGGGCTTCTCGCGGCTCTGTATCGCAACTTCCAACTCTTCCTCGTTCACGTATCGGATCGACGGGTGCGTCGAGGAGGAGGAGTGGGAGGACTCTGCGCGAAGGGGAGCGAGATTTCCGAGTCTTCGGATATGGCATTGGGGGGATTTCCGGATACGGGCGTGCGCGTTGGGCCGCGAGACGACCGCGGTTGGCGATGATGATGTCGTTAGACGCATTGCCGGCCCCATTTCGAACTCTGCGCGAACCTTTCGGATTTTTCTGTGCCACTTCTTTCGGAACCCAAAAGTCGTGCTCTCGCCGAGAGAAATTTCTCGATCATTCTGGGCCATTGGGACGGCGGGTCGTGGGGTTGATGCGCTGATGATGATGGTCTGTGCGTGACCGTGGCGCGTTGTTGTCGTTGTTGTTGTTGGGCGGCGGTGACAGAGATGGCCGACAGAGACGACCGAGCGCGCTCTGAAGAAAGTTTGTCGTTCGGGCCGGTGACCGCACTGAGCCGGGTCCTGGCGGTCGACGAGCCCGGTCTTCCGGGCGTCGGTCGGGTTGTCCTCGTGGGGTGCCTCTCGCGGGTGCTCGTTTGCGAGGTGCCGTCGTCTCCCTCGCCTTTGCCTTCTCCTTCGCCTTTGGTGCTGGCGGCGAGGACAGTCATGCCGCGCGGGACGACCGTGCACGGGCTTGTCGTCGTCGAGCTCGGACCGAATACCTATGACGTCGTCGCGTATGGCGGGCGGTACGTCGTCGTCTACCGGATGACGTTGTCGTCCCCTATTGGGTTTGCGCGAAGAGCCGTTCGCGCGGTTCCGAAGTGGGTACTCGCGGTGGACGGGCAGCGGATACCTGGGGAGTACGGCGGCGGCGTGTCGTCTCTTCTTCTTGCCGTCGGGACGATTGACGGGGCGGTGGAGGTGTGTCGGGTGGACGGGGCGACGGGCGCCATCCGGGGGGTGGGGGCGTGGCAGGTCGGGCCGAGGCGCTGTCTGTTGTATTCGATGGATCTGGTGGGGTTTGTCGTGGAGGATGGGGGCGATGTGGTGTATGATGTGCGGGTGGCGGGCGGGACGGTGCTCTTCGATGTGCTGGTGTGGAGGTTCGAGGTGGTCGCGTTGGGTGAGCGCACTGGGACGTTGTCTCGGTCGTCTCGGTCGTCTGGGTCGTCTGGGTCGTCTGGGTCGTTCGGGGGGCATACGGGGTCGGTGCATTGCGTGTGTTGGGATGCCGGCGGGGAGCGGCTGGCGTCGGGGTCGGACGACCGGACCGTGCGGGTGTGGGTGGCGCCGTGGGCGCGAGGGGGAGACGCGGGCGGAGACGTGGGTGGTTCGTCGGGGGTGTTTCGGCACGCGGCTCGAGTGTGGTCGTTGCGGTTCGATGATGCGGAAGGTGTGGTGTATAGCGGGTGCGAGGACGGATGCGTGCGAGGGTGGGGGACGGGGAATCGACAGTTGGCGCAGTGGGGGAGCGGGAAGGGCGTGCGGGTGATTCGGGTGTGCGGGAGGATGGTCCTGACGGGTGGGGCGGATGGTTCGGTCCGGGTTTGGGATGCGGATGGTGGGATGGGGAGGACGACGGTGATGTGTGTCGAGGTGAAGGCGATGAAGGCGATGAAGGCCATGTGTCTGATTGAGGGTGGGAGACGGCTGCTGGTTGCGACCGATGATGGAAACTTGGTGGACATGGACGTGGACGACATGGACGACGTGGAAGACGTGCGGGTGGTCTACGCTTCGTCGTCACACATGCCGCTGGTGACGGTCAGGCATATCGACGCGGGATATAGGACGATCGTGGCGTGTTGCGATGCGCGCGGGGCGCTTCACGTGCTCTGGTTCGGCAAAGACGAGCCCCGCCGCCCAGCCGCACGCGTCGTCGATGCTGGTTCGTCGGCAGGTCATCGCAGGATGATAGACGCGTTTTTCGTGCCACACGGAAAACGGGTCGTGCTGCTGTGCTACACCGCGGATGGGTCGATCGAGCTGTACGACGTCAGCGAGCCGGCGGTGGCGACGCCGCCGGTTGCCAGCTGCGTGTCGCCGCTGGGATGCCGCGTCACGGCCGTGGGTTTTGCTGAAGCACCGCAGTCCGCTCGATCGACGACGTTCATCGCAACCGGATCGGCAAAGGGTGGCGTGGCGGTGTGGCGACTCGCGGATACCGGGGATCGGCTCGCGCTGCTGGCCCATCATACGCGTGGTCACGGCGAGACGCCCGTGCAGACCGCGACTGTTACCGTTACGGTGGGCGCGACGCGCCGCGTCTCGGCCAGCTCCTCCCAGGTCGTGATCATCGAGACGACGGCCGCGGATTTCTGCATCCAGAGGTACACGCTCGACGACGCGGCACTCGGGTATTCTTCTTGTGGGGTGGGCGGGTCGCTGCGCTCCGCATCCATCCCCCCCCCCCCCCCCCCCCCACCCACCCCACCCACCCCATCTACCCCACGCGGTACCTTGGCGAGGAACAACGCTGTGCGGCTCGATGCCATCAAGACCATCTGTCGGACCGTGGACGGACAATCTGGGCGGTACGTGGTCGGCTTTTTCGCCACCAGGTGCATCGTATGGGACAGGGAATTGGACGTTCAAGTCGCCGAGTTTGACGGCGCCGGCTGGAGGCGGCTGTGGGCGCTGCACGTCGACGCGTTGGGCGAGACCTTGACCTACTGTTACACGACCGGCGTCGGCGACGTGCATGTCTTCAAGCGACAGATGGGCCGTTGTCCGCCGTACGCCGTCGTCGCCGGCGGCCACGGACGGGAGATCAACAGCGTCGTGGACGTCGGGGGCACGCTGATCACTGCTGGCGCCGACGCGCGGCTGTTCGCAGCACGATGGAGGGAGACGGCGAGCCGGAGCGGGAGCGGGAGCGGGAACGAGGGGTTCTCGACGCTCGATGCCCGGTGCATCAGCACGCAGCCGTTCGGCACGTCAACGCGCGTGCTTCGGGCGCTCGTCACGTCGCCCACCACGCGGTTGGTGGTATCCGGTGGCGCTCGGTCCGTCATGACTGCCTGGCGCGTGACGCTGGAGCACCATGCGACCCAGGGGACGCGGATCGAGTACCTTTCGGCATTCGCCAACCCGGCAGTGCGGGCGCGGGACGGGCTCAAGAGTTCGGCGTCGCTGGACACAGTCGACATGCGCGTCACGGCCCTCGCGCTCGCCATGCAGTCGGACGGCCCGATCGCGATCATCGGATTGTCGACGGGCGAGGTGGAGGTCCGCCGTGTGCCCCTCGCCCACACGCACCGGAAGCTCCACGACTGGGAGCTCGTCGGTGACATCACGACCGCCTATCCGGTGCTGTCCCTCGCGTACGTGGGATCCACCGTGTGGGCTGGTACGACCAACGGCGACCTCGTCGCCTGGGATCTCCGCACGGGACTGACCGAAACGTACGCCGCCGTGCATATGTGCGGGGTGAACGCCATGGTCGCGATGCCGGAGATCGGGGCCATCATCACCGGCGGCGACGACCAGGCGCTCGGTGTTTTTGACATCCACACGCGGTCGCAGCGGTGTATCGTCCCAAACGCGCACGCCTCTGCCATCAGAGACGTCGCGTCGATCGGCGGTCGGGTTTGTAGTGTGGGACTCGATCAGTACCTGCGCATATGGGACATTCCGGAGACGCTCGACGAGACGCCGGCGTGTCGCAGGTCGACAATGCTCCAGGTGCAGGAGCCTGCCGCGTGCTGCGTCAGCAGCGACACGACGACGACAGCGGCCATCACGGTCGTCGGCCGAGGCATCGAACGAGTACCATTGTGAATTTACAAGCTCATTTCATCGCTCCTGCGCTTCGTCGAGCTCCTGCAGCTCGGGTATCCGATGTTCGACTTGGTACCGCCGAGCCTGCTCGCGCAGCTTGTCGAGATCGAGCGTGTTCTTGCCGGGCTGATGTGCTCGGCGGTACCGGCACGGCCTTTCCTTGTACAGGTGCCGCTCGCCGAGGCACACCTCGCCGTCCCACAGGTGGCACACGACGTTCTTCGCTTTGAGCTTGCGAACGTACTTCCCGTCCACGTAGCGATCCATGTCAAGGTCTTTTTCTCCCCAGTCCAAATTCCGCTCCTGCTGCCACTGCGGCGGCGACCGCCGGAGCAGCTGACTGGCGTACGAGACGAACTGTCCCTTGTTCCGCAGGTAGTACACCGCCCGCAGCACGTCCCGCTCCCGCTCGTCCAAGTCCCCGTGCTTCCCCAGCTTCTCCAAGCGCACGCGCCGGGCCTCCCAGAACACCAGACTCGCGGCCACGCTCACGTTGTAGCTTTCCACGAACCCGTCGATCGGAATCTCACAATAGTCGTCCGCGACGTCCATCACGGTGGGACTGACACCCTCGAGCTCGTTCCCAAACACGGCGACTGTCGGCCGCGTCCAGTCGATCTCAGCCGGCGTTTTCGAAATTTTCCCGGCCGTCCCCAGGGCCGTCGCCACGATCCGGAACCCTCGCCGCTCCTTCAAGTCCGTCAGCACGGCTCGCGTGTCGGCGGGAGTCGAGCAGTCATGAAGCTGGATGTCGAGCCACTTATCGCTCCCGCCCGCGGTGCGGGCCGACTGTTTGTATTTCTCGTTCTGCTTGTCGCGGATGATGTGGACCGCCCCAAAGCCGAGGGCGTCTGCGCTGCGGCAAACCTAGACGACGAACGAGCGGAGCGCGTAGCGGGCGGCGCGTGAGACTCCGGGCGTGCAAGCGCACGGGACGATTCAATACCCACCGCCGAGACGTTGCCCCAGTCGTGGGGGTTTTCGATCAGCGGGAGCACCTGGAAATGAACGAGCGGGCAGTGGGAGCGAGCGATCGGGTGTCGTCGAGGTCGAGGTCAATACCCACCTGAAAACACCGGCTTTCGATGACGCTGTCGATGCGTTCGATGCGATCTTGTGAGAGGATTGGCTCCAGCGACGCCACGATCTGCGAGGCGGTGTACAACCGACCCTCCTTCTCGAGCTCGAACGCGTCGATCCATGGGAACTGAGAGGCACGTCCTTCCGCGTCGTGTGCCGGGTCTTCAAAGTCGGTTCTCCGCGCGATCTTGTACCTCGGGAGAGCGTACGCCGCGAGCGCCCGGCGCGAGGCGGCAGACGACATCAGCGTCAATCGCGGCCTCGCAAGCGCCAAGACGATTCTCATGGCCACGGAGCGGAGGTGACAGGCCTCTGATTTCCAGTATACGTGTCTCGGAAACTGCGGCAGTTTTTTCCTTCGAAACGTTTTTACTTCGCGACGATCATGTACTACGCCTACAAGAAGATCAAGAAGCATAGGGAGAACAAGAGGCTGCAGGCGGAGCGCGAATGCGTACGAGAACCCGGCTCGATTGCGACGGAGAGTGAGACGGCCACGTCGGATGGTGCCCCCCCTGACGAGGAGGCTGCGGGCGACCCCCTGTATACGGGAAAGCCCCTCGATCCAGCCAACAGGAAGTCGAAGAACAATTCTTGGGTGCGTGCGCACTCGCCGACTCTCTCACCGACTCGTTGACCCACCGTTCACCGACCGTTCACCGACTCGCACTTTGCTCGTTCAGAGGGCTCTCTGCATTACCGGGTTTGCGCTGGCGGTTGATTTCACCATGGCGATGATGAGCATCCAGGCCTTTTACTACAGTCTGCGTGGGCCCCAAAACCTGTATGGCCTGACGTTCGGCATGTACGACCTCGGAGCCCTGCTTTCGGCGCCGCTCTTGGGCCTCCTGTCCGACCAGTACCACGTGTTCAAAGTGCTGTTCGTCGGGTGCTTGGTGTTGAACGCCATCGGAAATCTGATCTATGCGTTCACGTTCCTGAGCGACGCGTGGTACTGCATGCTTATCGCCCGCCTCGTCGCCGGCTTTGGTGCCGGTGCGTTGGGTCTCGGAACGAGCTACTGCTCGGCGACGACCACCGTGGATCAGCGTCAGAAGAGATTGGTGACCTATCGCACGAGCCAGAGCGTCGCAAGGATGGTCGGGCCGTTCATCGGGTATATATTCCTCGGGCTGCCGCAGGTGAACAGTTCGAGCTCAACCGCGCTCCAGCTTTTCAACTGGTATACCATCCCGGGGTGGGTTGCGTTCGTTGTGGTCGCCGCCCTCACATGCCTCTTCTGGTGGATGTTCGTCGATCCGTCTGTCGAGAACGAGCACCTCGTCCGGCGCGTCGAGGAGGAGGGCGAGGCGACGCCGGAGCGCCGCCGCGAGTTCTTCACCTTCTGCGGCATCTGGATGGCGCTGATCTTCTTCTCGACGCTCCTCCAGTTCGGCTACTACGCAAACCTCTTCGCGGTGTTCGCCGGCCAGTATCACGCCATCAGCGATCAATACGATCAGTGGAAAGTCTTCTTGGGAATTGCGGGCGGGGCCGTCTCCGCCTCGATCATCTACCGCACGGGGGTCAGCGCGCTTCCCAAAGTCTTCGACGAGCGGTACGTCACGATGGTGATGAGCTGGCTGTTCGTGGGCGCCGTGCTGCTGGTCATCCCTTACGGCGGCGCGACGAGCGTCCCTCAGGAGGCGACGTTCTACGCGTCGACGGCCATGTTTGGGTTCAGCGTGGTGATGTTCGGTTCCAGCGCCGAGATCGTGCTTTCTAAAAAGATCACCCAGTACCAGGACGTGATCGGGGACCACATCGCCAAGATCCTCGGGTTTTTCTACATGGCGCATGCCTCGGGCCGCTTCGCCGGGCCCCTCATTCTGGCGGCCGTGACGTACATCTCGACCCCGAGCGGCCAGACGTACTATTGCGCCAACGGCTACGGCACGGACAGCTCGGGAAATCCGATCTGTCTCGGCGATACCTCCACGTCATGTGCGATCTTCCCAGACCAGTACTACGTCGATGGCTGCGTGCTCAGGAACTCGGTCCCGGTGTACGCCGTCTGGGCCGGAGTGGCAGGCTGCCTGTCGATCGCGTACCTGGTGGTTCTGAGGAGGTATTGGAAATACGGCGGCTGAGAGAACGAACACGATAGTCAACAACCTCACAGAACTCTTTAAAGTTCGTCGTTTCCCGATACAAACAGTCCTTGTTAAAGTAAACGGTAGTTATCACGTAAGTACGTACGAGGATCCCCGCGTGCGCCGACGGCCTGTCTTTTCTCTCTCCTCGAACGTCTCTCCTTGATCGTGAATTTCGATCATCTCACTCGTTCCTTCCCTCCCTCCTTCAGCGCCATGTCCGTCGACACCAAGACCGCCGTCGACTCTCTCGCTGCCGCGAAGGACGTCGCCGCCCTGAAGGCCGCCATCGCCCAGGCCCTGTTCCTCGACGCCGTCCCTGGCGAGGACCGCCAGAAGCTCCGCGCGGCGCGCATGCGGCTTCGCCAGATGATGAAGGACGAGTCCGCCACGGCCTCCATGCCCGTCGAGAAGTCTCCGTGGGCGAAGGACGCGTACGACGTGAACGAGTTTGAAGGCCTGAGCGAGAAGTACGAGGGCCTGAACTGGCGCATCATCTCCAAGCCAGGAGGTGCGACGGTGAAGCCTCCCGAGTTCTACGCTCTGTACGCGTACCACCAGCAGGCCACGAGTGGCGACAACGCCAGCGAGAGACCGATGTGGGCGGAGAAGGGAGGCGTCGACTTCGAGGGCCGCGAGCGCTGGGACGCCTACGAGGCCCTGAAGGGCATGAGTGCGGAGAAGGCCAAGGAGGCCTTCGTGAAGACCTACTACGAGTTCCCCGCCGCCGCTTTGTACAAGGACAGCCGCGGCGGCTAGGGGCGAGTAGCAGAGGTAGATGAGTATCCTGAGCCAGCAGGGCCCTTCAGTTGTCCTCCTTGCGTTTCAGTTGAAGTCTTGCAACAGCGAATCACACACAATTCAAGATGGACCCCCAGCCACACGACAGCAACGAAGAGTTCGTCATCCCGAACGACCCGGGGGACCTGTTCGACCCAGAGCAGGAACTCCCCCTGTCGGTCGTTGAAATTTTCGATGAAAACATCAGCGAAAGCGCGCTCTTGCAGTATTCCGAAGGTCCGTCCGTTGGCCACGTCACGCGTCTATATCTCTGTCGTCCGGTGGGAGCCCGGTGGGCTCTGGGACCGGCCCACGCGGCTGTTTGCTCTGCAACGAACTTACGAGAGTTGGCCACGACGATCTGGTCCGCTCGTCGTCGTCGTGCGCCTTTCTGCGTGCCTCGAGTCAGCACGCAGTCAGCATGCAGTCTGCCTGAGACGACCCGAGGCCACCCGATGCCACCTGGAGTCGGCCACGGTTGCTCGGTGCGAAATCGAACCGCAATGCTCACTCACCCCCTATCACTCGTTCACATCACACGCTTCAACAGAGATGTCGTACGCGTTGTGTGGGGACAACCCGCTGTGCGTGAACGAGCAGTCGAAGTTCGACGTCCTCATGAACTTGGTCAACTCGTGGGCCAGGCTGCCTGGGCCGTCGAGGGTGCAGTTCCTCGACGCGCTCTCCACCTCGATGATCTGCCTGTCGGCGTGGATGGACGGCGTGCTCAACTCGTCTTCGGAATCGGACGATCGGCTGCTGATGCCCGCCTACCGGAGCGCCTACAAGATATACATCTTTGTCGCCCAGTGGATCGCCAAGCTGTCGTCCAGGGAGGCGGGCGCGGGAGGTGCGCTGGCGGAAAAGCCCAAGCGGGGGAAGAAAAAGGGAAGCAACGGCGCAGCGCAGTTCGACTGGCCCGAGCAGGCCTCCAAGCTGCTCAAGTCGGTGGGGCGGTGCGTGGTGCACGTCGATTTGTGGGCAGTCTTCCGGCCCAACCGTCCCGACGACGCCGTGCTGGTGTCGCTCATCCAGCTGGCGACCGACTGCTTGTCGCTGCCGAGCTGCTCAAAGGACTCCGAGTCGGTGCTGCACGGCGCGCAGATCCTCGGGCTGACGGCCCTGCGGTACCAGAAGGTGGACGAGGTGGCTGCCGCCATGGTCGACCTGCTAAACCAGTACGACCACACGCCGGTCATGGTCGCAGAGATGCTCCGATACAGCGTGGCCGAGTGGGACGACGGGAGGCTCGCGGCGATGGTCATCCAGGAGCTGGCGGCGATCGACCCGATCGAGTACGAGCGCCAGCAGAACGCCACGGGGGAGAAGGCGGGGGTGCGGAGCGTCGCGACGTTCGTTGATGAGCTGGCGAACCGGTTGCCAAAGCTGATGGCCTCCCAAATAGCCGTCTTGTTGCCGCATCTGGGCGGCAAGGCGTGGACGTTGCGGAGCGGTATCATCGCGGCCATCGGACACCTGCTCATCAAGGCGTTTGACGGCGCGGATGACGGGAGCGACGCGGAGGATCAGGAGGCGACGATCGCGCGACTGCGCACCAAGCAGCACCTGCTTGACATCCTCTGCGAGCGCACGAGGGACCAGTCGTCGTACACGCGCAAGGCGGTCCTCCAGACCTGGGAGCACCTGGCGCAGAACCGGGCCATCCCGCTGGGACACTGGCAGGTCGTCACGTCCATCGCAACGGGGCGTCTGGAGGACAAATCTAGCCTGGTCAGGAAGCAGGCCATGCGTCTCATGTCGTGCCTGATGCTGCACAATCCGTTCGGGCCGTCGCTGCCGCTGGACAAGTTTGTCGCCAGCCTGGAGCTGCACAGTGACATGCTCGAACAGGTCATGTCGACGGATGATTGCGAGGAAATGGAGGTCTTGGAGGCCGCGGATGGCAACGACGAGCGGGAGCTTCCCGTGGCGGTGAAGCAGGAGGAGGGACCCGTCAGCGACGATGAAGAAATCGGCGATGGCGAGACTCGGGTGGCGGCGGCCGCTGTCCACGTGAAGCAAGAAGAGGCCGAGGGGCCCGTCGACGGCCAGGCCGACGCAGAAGGCCAGCAGCGCAAGGAGGACGAACGGGAACGACAACAGCACGAGAGACGGCCAAAGACGTGCGCCGAGGTCGGCTGGGACGGCACGGTCGAGGAGTTGCAGGCGCTCGTGGCGTCGCTCGAGCTGGCGGTCGACTTCTCCAAGTCGCTCACGTCGAGCATGCCCAGCTTGGTGAACTTGCTGGCGTCGTCCACGGTCTCAGACGTCCAGGACTCGATCGCCCTGCTGCTGACGTGCAAGCAGTTTGAGATTGCCGGCGCGCCAGAGGCCATCCGAAAGATGCTCACCCTCATCTTCTCCAGGGAGCAGAACGTCAAGGACAAGGTGATCGAGGCACTTGACCAGCTTTACCTCTCTGGGTGGGCCGGGAACAGCTTCACGTCCGAGCAGGCCGCGCAGAACCTGGTCGACCTGGCCTGCGGCGCGACGCTCGGCGAGCTCGGCTCCCTCGAGGAGGTGGTCAAGTGCTTCCACGCCAAGGGGCTCATCACGGTAGTTACCGTCCACGAACTGTGGGAGATTGCAGAGAAGAACTCCAGGGACATCTACCTTTCCGACGCAGACGTCCTGCTGGCGCTGACCCAGCTCCGCGGCGCCATGGCCATCCTCTCGATGGCCGTCGGCGTCGTCCCCAGCCAGGACTCGCTCCCCGCCGAGCGTGTGCGGGGCCTGCTGCACATTGTATTCGACATGGCGAGGGGCGACGCGCTCATCGCGAGACACGCGTGCGTGGCGCTGGCCAGGATCGGCATGGAGGACTTCGCCGACCAGTCGTACGACGAGGTGCGGAACGACGTGTATGCCGCGTTCGTGCGGGTCGTCGTCTCGTCCGAGATCCCGGACATCGTCTGGTATACCGTGGCCGAGGCCGCCCTCGGTGCCCTCTACGCGCTGCACCCGAAGCCCGAGGACGTCAGCTGCGCCATCGTGCGGACCATGGCCGGCCAGACGTTTGCCGGCAGGGGCCAGGAGGACAACCCGCCGCCGTCCAGGCTGGCGTCCAAGGTATTCTTCGTGATCGGCGAGATTGCTCTTCGGCACTTGGTGCTGGTCGAGAAGGCAGCGAAGCACGTCCGTCGCGCCCGGCTGGACGCCGAGCGGAAGGCCGCCGAGGCGACCTCTGGCGAGGTCGGCGGCGAGGAAGAGGAGAACAGCGGCAAAGACGCCGAGGAGGGCAGCGAGATGGACGCGAGCGACGCTCGACGTGCCAAAACCACCGCCAAAACCACCGCCGAGGCATCCACGGACGAAGAGGAGGACATCAACGCAGAGCTGGGCACGGGCGGGGTCGCCGCCGACGCCGAGCTCGACAATATGAAGGACTCTGCCGAGAAGCAGATCACGACCGGGATCCTCAAGCCGTTCGCTAAGCTGGTCATCAGCGCCTGCCACCATCCGTCTTTCAACGCCGCCGACCCGACGCTCAAATCGTCGGCCCTCTTGGCCCTCACCAAGCTCATGGTGGTCGACGTCAATATCTGTGAGGCCAACCTCCAGCTGGTGTTCACCCTGCTCCAGAACCGCGTCGTCGAGGCGTCCATCCGAAGCAACCTGGTCATTGCCCTCGGCGACCTGGCCCTGCGGTTCCCCAACTCGCTCGAGCCGTGGACGGAGCACGTCTACCGGCCCCTCGGGGACCCCGACGTGTCGGTCCGAAAGACGGCCATGATGGTGCTCACGCACCTGATTCTCAACGACATGATGAAGGTCAAGGGTCACATCGCAAAGATGGCCGCGCGCCTCGAGGACGAGGACGAGCGAGTCTCGGCGCTCGCCTCGCTCTTCTTCCACGAGCTCGCCAAGAAGGAGTACAAGGGCACCTCGCCAATCTACAACCTCTTGCCCGACATGCTCTCCATGCTCAGCCAGGACACGTCCCTGAGCAACGCGCAGTTCCAATCGGTCATGCAGCAACTGCTGCAGCACATCAAGAAGGACAAGCACGGCGACGCGCTCGTCGAGAAGCTCGCCCAGCGCTTCTCGACCACCGAAGACGTCTCCCATTGGCGGAACATCGCGTTCTGCATCGGCCAGCTGCCGTTCAGCGACAAGGGCGTCAAGAAACTCATCGACGCCCACCCGGCCTACAAGAACGCGCTCGAGGACGACGAGACGGCCGGCATCATCCTGTCGATCGTCGCCAAGGTGAAGAAGGCGGCCACCAAGCCCGACTCGAAGGAACTCGCCGAAGATCTCGAGAACAAGGTGCTCACCATCATCGCCGAGTGGGCAGAGATCAATGGAAAGGCCGGTGCCGAGGAGGAAGGGGCGGATGCAGGCGGCGATGGCCAGACTGACGGCAACGGGAATGCCAATGACGAGAACGCCATCGCCATCGCCAAGAGCCCCAACGCGTCGTCGCCCCTGAAGTCGCCTCTGCGGGAGCGCCTCGGCGAGGCCGACGACCATGAGGAGCTCATCGCGGCGGTCAAGCAGCTCGAGGTCGACAGCGAGCCGGACGCACCAACACAGTGATCAACATATACGCGATTTACACGACGATATTCGGCGACGAACGGCGACAAACTCATCGCCGCCCACAGTGCAACAGGGAGCCCGCGCCCAGGAAGAGGCCAAACACCGCCGCCGAACTGACCGTCGTCTGACCGATGTACCTGATTTTGTACAGCCCGGGCACCTTGTATCTGAACGACTCGTACGTGCCGTACATGGCCCCGATCGACGCGCCGAGCGCTCCACCCACGGCCGCACCCGTGCCGATCCGATTGACGCAATTCTTCAAAGGTCGTGGCGAGTGCGTGTTGTGAGGTCGTGTTCGCGGGCAGCAGGGAGCGAGCGAGCACGGCGCGGGACAGTGTCATCAAGTCGTCCAGTCACCCACTCGTCAAACGGACGTACCTGATCTAGCAGCGCCATGTCGGTTTCGTGATTAGTTTTAAGCGATTTAAGAGGTGGGGCTGGTCGCCGGGCGGGGTCTGGACTGGATTCGGCCCGTTCGAAAAACCTTCCGCACCCGCGTTCTCTGTGCACGCTGCGATCCCCGCGCTCCCCTGATACTTTCCGTGGTGTACACGGGGTATGCTAAGCGCCGGGTGAAGCTGAGCGGACTCCGTGACAGTGCCCTGCTAAGAAATTTTAACTTCGGTAGACTGGTATGCCGCCACTCGCGGACAATTTTCTCCTTTTTTCACCATTACACCGAACAGAGGGCATCTCGTCGATCGTATCGAGCTCTGTGTCGCGCCGGAAGTCATCCAACGTTGGGTCTCTCGAGCCAAACTCGTTCTGAAATGCCCGCGCTCGCACCTCAGCGCGCTCGCTGCAACACGGGCACCCTCGGGACCGTCTGCGCCCGCGCCCGAACCGACCGCGCGCGGGTGGGCCTGCGCCCCCCTCGCCCCCCTCGCCCGTCCGTGACGCCGGTACGCGCCGTCGGGGCCGCCTCTGCCGTTTCTGCCGCCGCTCCTGCGGCCACCACGGCGCCCGCCGTCATTGCAACGTTCTGGGGCAAATCGGTGCTGAAGTTCCTATCAGGGGAGCAGCTGGAGGCGACGTTCATGGCGCTTCCGGTCAGAATTGCCGCTCGGGAGGCGGCGCTCCTGATCGTCATATCGCTGCTTGTTGCGACGTTTGGTACGCAGACCGTTCGCGCGATTGACGAGTGGACGAGGCAGTTCATGTCGAGGATGTTCAAGACACAGGACTTTGGGGCGGTCGACGGAGACGGGACGACGGAGGAACAGAGGCAGTTTGAGTTGGAAGAGACGAGGGCGCGGCGCAATGTGTTCATCGGGTTGCTGGAGGCGGTGAGCAAGCCCTTGGAGGCCATCATCCCGGTATACTGTTCTCTGTTTTCGGCGACGGTGGCGCTGACGATCGGGAAGACCTTTGTTGCCAAGATCGCCATCCCTAAAAACGACGCGCACCTGAGGATGACGTGTGCGGCGTTCAAGAACCTCTTTGCCAAGGCGATCGACTTTGTCGCCAGTGCGACGGAGCTGGTGATTGTGGTGCTCGTCGCGTGGACGCTGCTTCGGCTGAAGGACAAGATCTTGAGGGCGGTGGGGGAGATTGTGAAGTCGACCGAGGGCTCTGGCTCATCGGGTATCGACGAAGCACAGATACTGAGGTTTCTGCAGCCGCTCTCGACGCTTCTGACGTGGGCGGTGGTGATTGGGGCGACGATGAGCTCGCTGATTATCGTGGGAGTCGACATCGGTCCTATGCTCGCCGTTGGTGGGGCCAGTACGCTCGCCATCGGTTTGGCCGCCCAGTCGACGGTTAGCAACTTGGTGGCTGCTCTGAGTCTCTACACGTCTAGGACTTTCATCAAGGGAGATCGGGTGCAGTTCAAGTCGATGAGCGGGAGCACGGTCGTGGCGGGCACGGTCCTCGATATTCAGCCCCTCAAGACGCTGGTCAAGACGGATAATGGGTCGCTGACGTACGTCAACAACAAGGACCTTGCGATGAGCCTGATGGTGGTGAACGAGTCGCTCGAGTCTCGTACCAAGCTCAGCGGGTCGATCCCCGTGCTGAACTCGACGATCATTGTGGCGTACGCGGATATCGACAAGGTCAAGGATATCGTGGACGACATCGATGACTATCTGCAGTCGCATCCGGACATGGACTCGCATCTGAGCCGAGGGTGCATGGTCGAAGGCTTCAGCCCGGACGGCGTTCATCTCCTGCTCAAGGGTACAATGGCCCCGCACGCCAGATCGAAGCGTCGGGCTGTGTACACGGATATCTTCCTCAGTGCCGAACGTATCATCCGCGGGCGTGGAGCGTACCTCTCGGCCGATCTCGGGTACAAGCTGCCGCCGAGACTGGACGGCTCGCCTGCTCGCCCACCTCGCGATGGATAAACGCTGAACGATGGTTGGGCGATCGACGGTTGCGGTTCGTTAGTTATCTTGAAGATGTAATGTCCTCGGCGACCAGTCTCCCGCTCCACAAAGCGCCGTCCAGCGTCGCAGTCATCCGATGGTCTCCGGCAACGTAGATGTTCTCGGTGAGCTTCAGCGTTTTGAAGAGGTCGGTCGGCGGGGTCTGCGGCGGCTGCGAGAACGGGATCCGGTACGTCCGAAGGTGCGCCCACGCGGAGACCTTGTCACGACCAAACCATCCCGCCAGCTCTTCCAGGACCTGCCGCTGCAGCTCCTCGTCGTCGAGATCCGGACGCGTTCCGATCACAGAGACGCTGATCAGCGACTTGCCGGCCGGGGCGTACGACGAAGAGACCTCGGACGGCACGCAGCAGTTGTTGACGATGCTTCCCTTGTTGTCGCCGTCGAGGTACAGATAATTTCCCTTCCGAGGCGGCTCATCGGCAGAGAAGTACAGGCACGCCGTGCCGACGGGGTCTCCCTTCTGGCTGGGCGACCGTTCGAGGGCGTCGCCGAGCAGCTTGGCCGCCTGCGGCCCCTCTGTGGCCACGACCACCTTCTTCGCACGGACGCGCTCCCCGTTTTCGAGCTCGACCACGACCTCGCCCGTCGCGCCGTCCTCCTTGACGCTCCGCACCGCCGTGTTCAGCATGATGGCGTCCTTCGGCAGGCCCGCCGCCAGCTGCTCGGCCACGGCGCCAATCCCGCCAGACGGGAGGCAGTTACTGCCGGTGGCGAGCATCCGGAGCACGAAGTTCAGTAGCCTACTTGTCGTAGATAGGTCCCTGCGAAAGAAGATGCCTCCCAGAAACGGCCTGAAGAACCTGTCGATGATGGCGGGGCTGAAGCCGTCCCTCTGAAGCCGCTCCTCGATGGTCGACTCGTCCTGGTCCCGGAGAATCTCTTCCACCGATCGCATAAGGAGCAGCGTCCTCTTGACACCAACCAAGACCTTATCGATCGGCGACCCGATCGGATTGGCCGGCGTCAGGCTGCCAAGGGCGTCAAACAGGTGTCGGAACGGGTCAGCGACGACGTGGAACCCGCCTTGGAACCGCACCAAGGCGCCGGCGTAAAACGGCTGCAGGTCCAGTGCGTCGTAATCGAGCGCTTTTCGCGCCTCCGGGTATGACGTCAGAAAAATCTGAAAGCCCCGGTCGAGCTTGAAGCCGTCCACCACATCCGTCCGCACCCGTCCGCCGACGCCGTCGCTCGCCTCGAGCACCTTGACGTCGATCCCGCCGCTCCGATGAAGGGCAAGGGCACAGTTCAGTCCCGCCACGCCTGCCCCCACCACGACCACGTCCACGTCCGTGGCACGTGCGGCGACCGGCGAGGTAGCCGGTCGGTGGAATCGTTGGTGGTGGCAATGCCGGGCAAACAACGGCGACGGTGGCAATGCGCCGTGCCGCGCGGCACACATCGCATTGGAAGCGTTCATCGGTCGTCTATCGGTTAGTACGCTGATCGATCGATGAATTTTTCAACTGCACTGACAGAAAATCGCGATCGAGCTGGCAACCCAGATCACCTTACAGGTTCTTGCGGTACCGGTAATGGTCTTGTGCTAGCCGCAGCATGGCACCCCACATGGCGGTGGCGCTGCTGAACCGCTTGTCGTGCTGCACAAGTTGGAGCTCGCCGTGGATCACGTAGGCACCAATCCTGCTCTTCTTGGACCCGGTCTCGCTGCCGTCGTAGATCTCGCCGGCGTAACGCATGAACACGCTGTGCCAAAAATGCCGCTGTCGCCAGAAGTCCTTCTCCGTGAGCATCAGACACACGTGCGAATACTCTCCCGAGCTCACGAGCTCGCGCGCCCGCTGCATGGCCTCGTGGACCTCGTCGCTGTCGAAATAGTGGTGGTCCTCGTGGGCCCCGCACCCCTCGACGTGCAGGGCCCCCAGCTTCTTCAGGTGCGCGTCGACAGTTTTCGGCGAGCCGACGCCGGTCAACACGAGCACCGCGGCTGTTGAACGAGCGTAGCGCGAGTGAGAGAGTCAGGGCGTACGAGCGCACGTCGGTCGAGGTCAATACCCACCGTCCTTGAGCATGCTGAGACTCGTGTTGTCGCCGAGATATTGCGAGCGGAGATCCACGCTCGACATGTCGAGCGTGCGAGCCTCCATCGGAGGCTGGCGAACGAACGAAGCGCGTGGCGCGAGTGAGTGGAAGAGTGAGCGAGTCGGGGCGAGCGCACGACGGTCGAGATCAAACGCACCAACAAAAACCGCAAGGCTGTAGGCGACATCGCGGTCTGTATCCGCAGCGTGTGACGGGGAATGAGCGTCTCGATGATACTGAGCGTGTTGCTGACCCGCTCGTCGCCTGCGATATCGACGTGGTGCACGACCACGGCGTCGGCTCGTCGCAACGCAGGCGCCGCGGGTTCTCTGAGCGAGCCCCGCGGACGGAGGTGACCGTTTCCGAACGGCGACCGGCTGTTGATGGTGACGATATCCAGGTCCCGAAGGAGCGGCAGATGCTGGAGACCGTTATCGAGCAACACGAGCCGCAAGCCGGGACTGTTGGTGAGCAGTTCCTTGAGCTCGCTCGGAGAATTGGTATCCCCCACCACTTTGATCGGCGTGTCGCTGGCGAACGAGGGAACGAGTGAGTGCGAGTGAGTGCGAGTGAGTGTCGCGAACGAGTAGCGTTCATCTGGCCTCAAAGTCGAGGTCAATACCCACCGGAATTCGTTCTCCATCATCACCGTCTCGTCCACGGTGCCGCCTCCCGTCTGCACGATCAGCGACGTGATCCCGTGGAACTGAAAGAGGTGGCGTGCGATGTGCATGACGATGGGCGTCTTGCCGCTCGCCGGCGTCAGGTTGCCCACGCTGATGACCGGCGCCGGCAGCGAGTGTTGCCGAAATACCCCGGCCCTGTAAAGGAACTGCCGGATCGACTCCTTGGCCGTGAGCGCGGCCGCGGCGGCACTGAGGCAGGGGGCCAGAAGCTGCTGCCCGACGGGCAAGCAGCGGAGGTCGGCATCCTTGATTGCCTGAATCTGCTTCACTTTGAGCGCCAGGCCTTCCCTCAGGCGTACGAACGGCATCCTAATCACACGTATGCCTGTCTGTCTGCATGGCACACACAAACACGCTGCCAGCAGCGAAACGAACGATCGTTAGATTTCTTGCACACGTAGATTTCTCAACGGCCCGTTGAACAGAGGCCATCTGGGACCATCTACCCCCAGCACTCGGCGGCAAATTTCGCGATTCCCGCGTTCACCTCCTCTGGCTTCTCGTCGTGCGGGCAGTGTCCGGCCTGGAGCATCTGCAGCTGGGCCTGGGGACAGGCGGCGACAATCTGCTCGGCCCGCTTGGTGGCGTCGTTCAAAGGGTCCAGCACGCCCTGGAGCACGAGCACCTTCCCCTTGAACAGGTCGTTGATCAGGTAATTGAGCGGCCTGGGGCTTGGGAGGAAGAATACCGAGCGGAAAACACCTGGCGAACGAGCGAAGCGCGTAGTGCGAGTGAGAGAGCCGTGGCGTGCGAGCGCACGTCGGTCGACGTCAATACCCACCGAGGGCCTTGGGGTCCTGGCTGGCCCTCCGGATCTCGCGCCCAAGCCACGCATCGGCATACTCGGGTCGCGCGGGGTACAGGCGCTGCAGCTGCTTCTCGACGTCCCCCTGGAGGAACTGGAACAAGAGCGTGCTGATCGCGTCGACGACGACCGTGGGAGGCGGCTGTCTGGGGTTCTCGACCAGCGCTCGCTCGTACTCGCGAGGCTCGAACGCTTCGTTGATCTGACCGGCGCTGTTAAGCAAGACGAGGCCCTTGATGAGCTGCGGGAAGTCGGCCGCGACGCTCGCCGAGATGTAGCCGCCGATCGAGTTGCCAGCGATCACGACCGGCCTCTCGACGACGGTCGATATGAAATCGGCGAGAAAGTCCCGCCACAGGTCCTGCCCGTACTGCATGCTCATCTTCTCGCTCCGGCCGTACCCAGGAAACGTGGGTGCGTACACATCGTACCCCAAATCGGCCAGCTCCTTCACGTTGCGCCGCCAGTGCTCTCCAAACGCGCCGAAGCCGTGCACCAACACGATGGCCGGCCTCCTCCCTCTCTGTCCCTCGTCTCCCTCGTCTCCCTCGTCTCCCTCGTCTCCCTTGTCTCCCTCGTCCCCCCCTTCGACGGACACGTAGTCGGTCAGCACGCCCCGCCAGCGCCAGTGCCTCGTCGTCGCGCCGTAGGCATGCCGCATACCGTCGCGCCGATACGAGTGTCCGAGGTGAAAGTCCTGCTGGATGGCACCGTTGAGCGCCGCCTTGGCACGCTTGAATTTCCTCTCCCGAACGAGCGCCCCGCCCGAGCTCGTCAGCATCCAGCCGAGCCAAGAGAGGGGCCCGCGGAACAGCGGCGCTTCGTCGTAGGGCGCCGTGTCTCCCTGTTCGACGAGATATCGCAGCGCCTGGTCGTGCACCTGCCGGCGCGAGAGGGATCCTGTGGCGTTGATCGACCGGTTGAACACGGCCGGGTAGCAGCCGTCGATCGTCTGATCGTCGCCGTCGTACGACGCCAGCGCCGCCGACAGCATGTCGGCGTCCTCGGAAGGAGCAGACGAAGGAAGGCGCTCCCCGCCTAGGTACGCGCCCAGGATCTCCCTCGCGTGCGCCTCGCTGGACGACGCGAACAGCGCCACCCGGGACGCCTCGTCCGTGTGCACCGTCGCCTCGTTCCTGATCGCCTCGATGGAAGACCAGACGGCTTCTCCCGTCAACATGCCCTCGAAGTATTGTCCATCGGTGGACGTGTCGGCGGCGAGAGACACATCGAGGCACTCCAGCGGCTTGGCCGCCGTGCCCGTCCGCACCCGCCGGCGTTCCCACTCGGGAAAGGCCTCCACCGACTCGTCGTACGCATCGAGCGGAAACAACAGGCAGTCCCAAACGTCCGCCTCGATTTCGATTCCGACGTCGCCGTCTGCGGACCCGCCCCGCAGCCTGTCCGCCACCGCCCTGGTCCCCCGCGCAAACGCCCCCTCGCACTCCCGCTCGTAGACGAGAGAGAGAGATTCAGACGATTCGGACGATTCACGCACAAACGCGGGAACCACGTCTTCCCACGCCCCGGACCGCACCTCCAGCCGCACCCCGACGCTCCGGAGGTTGCTGCCCAGCTCAGCGACCGCCGACGCTAGGGCATCGGCGGCCTCCCGCGTGTCCACCACCGACGCGTACACGTGCGGGTCCATCACAAACAGCGCCTCGGGCTTTGCTGTCGAGTCCGACGACGGTCCAAGCAGCAGCCTGTGGAGACCGGGGTGGTCGCTCGTGCGCAGGTCCCTCTTGAACCAGACGACCGAGGACGAGGAGGACCCCGGCTCCGCGCGACGCCGAGCCCATTGGGACATCCCCCGCGGCAGACGCCGCACCCTCGTCCCTCCAGCCGTCACCGTCACCGTCACCGTCACCGCCGGCGCCAGGCCGCTGCCGGTGCTCGACGATGTTTGGCGACAAAGCATTGTTTCCAGAAACGAACTGGGCAGTTCAATCGTCAGGGTTCAAGTCGCTCAGCTTCACCCGTCGCGTAGATCACCCCGTGAATAACACGGAAACTATCAGGGGAGCGCGGGGATCTCAGCGTGCACAGAGAACGCGGGTGCGGAAGGTTTTTCGAACGGGCCGAACCCAGTCGACCCTCCAGCGATCGGTTGCGGCGACCAGTCCCAGGCTGTCACGAGATCCACGCACCTTCGCCCAGGGCATAGTCTAGCCAGCCACAGGCTAGTCGTCAATGAACGCACGGTGGTTCAAGCTCGGGGCGTTCCGCGTGCGGGACTTCTCCTCCGCGCTCACGACGGAGGAAGCGACGCTCAATTCAGTCAACCGAACCCTCCGGCAGCAGCTCGTGCGGCTGGAGGAGGAGTATAAGGTGCTAGAGCGTCTCAAAGCCAAGCTGGAGAGCGAGCACGCCGCACGTGACGAACGGGAAGACGACGGAAGATGGAAGGACGCGATTGGAGACGCGATGGGGTCGGGGGCCGAGGGCGGCGATGACGTTGGTTCGGAACGGCGTCGCGTCCAGCCGAGCAAAAAGCGGAAACAAAAACAAAAACAGTACATCTGCGGCCACTGTCGTCAGTCTGGT
>Ga0181573_10000895_pt1 | contig 30658 bp, 17 predicted proteins | sample 101ome_25_FD_148643 | JGI IMG/M metagenome (GOLD analysis project Ga0181573, IMG submission 148643) | Coastal salt marsh microbial communities from the Groves Creek Marsh, Skidaway Island, Georgia - 101409BT metaG (spades assembly) | ecosystem: Environmental > Aquatic > Marine > Intertidal zone...
GGGGGGGTGACGCGGTCGACGAGGGGCGCCGGGGGAGGGGGGGCAAGGCGAGCCCCTGGCCGGGGTCACAGAGTCCGCTGTGACTTACCCTGTCCCGTTGCCTCGCCCCTCCGCGAAATCCGACCTTGACCGTTGCCGCCCCTTCCCATCTCGGCGAGCACCTTCCCCCACCACCCACCCGCGCGCCACAGCGGCGCCGCCGAGCCGTGTGCGTCGGTGCCTCCACGATCACGGAGCGGTCACGGAGCCGGCCGGGCTAGGCGGTCATAACTTGGTTCTGATAACATTTTTTCGAATGTTTACCCACTCTATTGAATTAATATAGTCTTTTCTTACAAATAATGTGCTCGTCGACGTCGAAATAATGATGCTTTCACGTCGGATGAGCGGCCAGCTATGTGGCTGTCCGACGCGCCCAGCCACCTCCGCGACCACGCTTGAACCACGTGATTCTCGCTTCCGCGAGACTCTTCAGGCTAATTTTGTCCCCACCACCTCGGTCTGCTCCGCAGAATCTCGCCCCGCTAACCCGTCCATCCACCACCCCGGCCGCCCTCCTCAACCATCCCAGCTCCCCCCCCCCCCCCCCCCCCCCCCCCCCCCCCCCCCCCCCCCCCCCCCCCCCCACCCCCCCCCCCCCCCCCACCACCACCCCCCCCCCCCCCCCCCCCCTCCCCCCCCCCCCCCCCCCCCCCCCCCCCCCCCCCCCCCCCCCCCCCCCCCCAACCTCGACTCCTCCGTCCCTCGCGACCTCGCGACCATGCCTGTCACGCGCACCAGCCCCGCCCACCAGCCTCCCGCGGAGCTCGTGGTGACACCCGACTGCCCCGAGGCCCTCGCCGCGGGCCCCTTTGGCCTCGCTGCCTTCAGCCTCCGCGAACGTCTCGGCGGCGGCAAGCAGAGCTCCGTCCGCCGCGCCGTCCACCGTGCCTCGGGCCTCGAAGTCGCCCTCAAGCAGTACACTAAAGAGGGCCTCCACCCCGTCCACGCCCACCAGTGCCGCCGCGAGCTCCGTCTCCACTCTTCCTCGGCATGCCGCCACCCTGCCGTCCTACCCTGCTACGCCGTGTGGGAGGACGCCAACGCCTTCTACCTCCTCCTCGAGCTCGTCAAGGGAGGCGATCTCTACCAGGTCCTCCACGAGCGTCGCCGCTTGTCCGAGGGGACTGCGTGCCGTCGCGTGCTGGGTCCCGTGTTGGACGCGCTGGAAGACCTTCACGCAGCGGGCGTTCTCCACCGGGACCTCAAGCCAGAGAACCTGCTCGTCCGGGGCGACCACGGCGTCGTCCTCGCCGACCTCGGCCTGGCCATCGACAGCTGCAGGGAGCGCCCGGTGACGCGGCTGGGGACCCTCGAGTACATGCCCCCGGAGATTCTGCGGTGCTCGGCCAAGCGGTCGTCGGCGTGCAACCGGGACCTCACCCGGCCCTGCTACGACGGCACGTGCGACGTCTGGAGCGTGGGCGTTCTCGCTTGGGAGGTCCTCACCGGCGCCTCACCGTTTCACGACGAGTCGAAAGACGTCATTCGAGACAACATCCTCCGCAAGGAGCTTGTCGCGCCGTCGGGCATGGGACGCGAGGCGCGCGACTTCATCCGACGGTGCCTGGCCCGCGACCCCGCCGAGCGCCCGACGGTGGCCCAGCTTCGTCGGCACCCATGGATCGTCGCGCGGTACACGACACCTCGCCCGGCTCCGGCGGGTGGCTCTTCCGTCGTGTCGGGATCCGCGGCGGACAAGACCCGCGGACGGACCCAGCCCTCGGGATTGGCCTCCTCCGGGTCCACAGTCGGGGACAGGTCCGCCGCGACCCAGTCCGTCTCGTCGGCCCGCCTCACGCGCTGACGGGCGAGGTGGGCTACCTCCGTAGCGGGGAGGGGACCCGTCGAATTGTCAAATTGCTTCTGCCGCACGGACGCGCACCCCAATTCGGATCCGACGAGGTGTCCTCGGGGTGTCGGTGCCGAGGGCGGGCGGCGAGAGAGGCCCGCGTCGGGCGTCGGGGCACGGGCCTCCGGGGGGTGGAGACCTCGAGCTCAAGACACCGTGATTAGGTGCCGCCCCCCGCACTCCTCTCTCTCATCTCATCGTCTATTGCGGAGCCAGGATGGGCGGCCTAGCTGAGCAGGTGCGTCGCCTTGTTGAGGCCGGGCACGCGGGCTCACCGCCGCCGCCCCCGCTTTTTCGGCTGATGTTTGACTTTGCCCAGCGAAGGTGGGACCCACCGATCCATCATCGTTGTTCGCGTCCCTCACTCGTGGTATTCGCCCCCGAATCGCGTCGAGTGCTCTCGCGGTCTGGTGATGCCGCCGCGCCCGGCCGCCGCCCACCCCCACTCGCGCGCTCGCTGCGCGCCCGCGTTCGACCGCCCTAGCCGATCGTAAGCGTACGATGTGCCTCCAGCTCCACGTCTTTATTCGCCTCGAACCGCAGCCTCCCCCGCGCCCCATGAACTTGCCCCACCGACCTCCGCCTCCTGCTGCCGCCCCCCGCAGACGCTTGAGGGGCTCGATCCCGCCAAGCTTACCCCCCTGACCCCCGAGGTCATCAGCCGGCAGGCCACCATCAACGTCGGCACCATCGGCCACGTGGCGCACGGCAAGTCCACCCTGGTCAAGGCCATCAGCGGCGTCCAGACGGTCCGGTTCAAGAACGAGCTCGAGCGCAACATCACGATCAAGCTTGGCTACGCCAACGCCAAAGTGTACAAGTGCCCCAAGTGCCCCCGCCCCGGATGCTATTGGGCTTTCGGATCGGCTACAGAGGACGCGCCGGAATGCCCTGGCTGTGGCACACCGTGTGACCTGTTGCGGCACCTCTCCTTTGTCGACTGCCCTGGCCACGACATCCTTATGGCAACGATGCTCAACGGTGCCGCCGTCATGGACGGCGCCCTCTTGCTTGTCGCCGCCAACGAGGCATGCCCTCAGCCCCAGACGAGCGAGCACCTCGCTGCTGTCGAGATCATGAGGCTGGCTCACCTTGTCATACTGCAGAACAAGGTCGACCTGGTCCCCGCGGCTCATGCCAAGCAGCAGTATCACGACATCCGCGAGTTCGTCCGGGGCACGGCGGCCGAAAAGGCCCCCGTGGTGCCCATCTCGGCTCAGCTCAAGTACAATACCGATGCCGTGGTCGAGTACATCGTGCGGCGCGTGCCAGTTCCCAAGCGCGATTTCACGGCGCCTGCCCGGATGATCGTGATTCGGTCGTTCGACGTCAACAAGCCCGGGACGACGGTAGACCAGCTCGAGGGGGGCATCGCCGGGGGAAGCATTCTTCAGGGTGTGCTGCGCAAGGGCCAGGAGGTTGAGGTCCGGCCCGGCCGCGTCATCAAGGACGCCCAGGGCCAGGTCAAATGCGAGCCTATCCGCGCCCGCGTCTGCAGCCTATTTGCCGAGCGCAATGCCCTCGCCTACGCTGTGCCCGGGGGACTGATCGGCGTTGGCACGTCCATGGACCCCACCCTCACCCGCGCCGACCGCCTCGTTGGCCAGGTCCTTGGCGACCCCGGTTCGCTCCCTGATGTGTTCACTGAGCTCGAGATCAACTTCTTCCTCCTGCGGCGCCTCCTGGGCGTCAAGACGGAGAAGGGGGAGAAGGGTAGCAAGGTCAGGAAACTGGAGCGGGGTGAGGTCCTCATGCTCAACATTGGCAGCATGTGCACTGGAGCGCGGGTGGCAGCCTGCAAGGGGGACCTGGCCCGGTGCCAGCTGACGGTGCCGGTGTGCACGACCGAAGGGGAAAAGATCGCGCTGTCACGCAGAGTGGAGAAGCACTGGCGACTGATCGGTTGGGGGCAAATTCAGCGTGGGATCCGGTTCGACGGCACGGCAAGCTCGGGGCCGGAGGGTGATCCGTCGGCGTGATGACCCGGGGAGGGGGCGGTGCGGCGAGGGGGAGAGGGGGGACCAATATTCAATGGAAGATAGCAGGGAGATGGACGAGAGAACCCATGTCTACCCGAATCCGCGGGGCGGCCCGCCTCCCCGCGCCCGCTTTTTCAACGACACTGCCCTCTTTTCACGCGCCCGCGCCGCGTCGGCCCGGCGCCGTCCCGCTTCAATCCGCACAGCGCGAAGTGGGCACGGCTCCCGCTCCTCGACCGACCGCGCTGTCTCGGCGATCCGCTGGTTGAGCTTGCGTAGCGCCTCGCGGAGGTTGGCCACCTGCGTCCGCGCACCATCTTCGCGCACGACGAGGTCTCCACCAGCCGTCATCGCCTGCGTTCCCTCGAAGCGCTCCCGCAGCGCATCCCTCACCTCGGGCGTCAGGAAGGAGAGACCGTCCAACGGGATGCGCAGATCGACCTTAGTCTATTGCGGGAAAGGGATGCGGGGGGAGGGGAGGGGGAAGTGTCACCCGTGCCGTGAGTTCGGCAAGACTCCGTACGGCCTCGTGTTGTCGACGGGGCTCTCTCCCTATGGGGGTGACAAAAACCAGACTGACTTGCTGTTCACTCGCCGATGTCTTGTTGACGTTTTGCCCACCCGGTCCGCTGCTCCGACTGTAGGTCACGCTGACGTCCCGGGCCTCGACCAGCCGCCTGACGCCAGGCGCCATCCCGTGACGGCTTGTGGTGGGGTCATCGCCGCCCCCCTCTGAGCCCGATGAAAAACTCAGACAATTTAAGACCAGCTGATTCCCGAGAGATTCGGAAACCGTACGAAGCGGGGCCGTGGCCACCGTCCCTGCCACAACTAGGCCGCCGAACCTGCCTCGCACCAACGAGGCCGTCGAGGCTGCACCGGCAGCCGACGCCGCGAGAAGTCGCAGCACCACGGCGCAACCCACGGGATCCCACCCAGCCGCCGCTGCCGGATAGCTGGAGGGGGAGGTAGGGGGGAAGAAGAGGCGACGGGACCTCGGGCGCCTGTTCACGAGTGAGTCACTTGTCCTTGGCAACCGCGCAGCTTGCGAGCTGTTCGTCCGTCACCCCCAGCCGATGGATGACGTCGAGCTCCACCATGGCGTCGGTCGAGATGGCCGCGTCGAGGTCTCCCCACCATCGGGGCAGCATGCGCGCGTCGGTGGCTATGGCCCGGAACCACGGCGACCAGCGAAGGCCCGACGACGGGTCCATCAGCGTCGCCAGCTCCTCGCGCGTCACCCACCGCGTCCCCGCCACCTCGTCATCCGCCGGCGCCAGTTGCAGCGGACCCTCGGCCCCCGCCGAGTCAATCCCGTCCGGCAGGCTGCTTCCAGCCGCCGACCCGGGCCCCGCCGTCGCTGTTGACCCGGCCCGGCCCAGCAGGATGTAGTCGATCTCGTGTTCTCCCCACGGCGACTCACCCCGCGCCTCCTCCGCTGTGTCGCCGGGCTTGTGAGTCTCGTCGCTGCCGTTGCCCGCCTCGGCCGGGACCGGCTCGTGCGGGTCCCGGGCGCAGTAGTGGAGCCGCGTGACGAAGCGGAGGGACGACGCGGGCTGCGCATCGGGCACCACGCCCAGCTCGTGGCCGAGCTTGCGCACCGCGGCCCGGCGGGCCCCAAGGGCTGGCTTCCCGTCGGCGTCCGGCGCATCCCCGCCGGGGCCCTCGGGGGGGCCCACGACGGCACCATCGGACGGGTCAAGCTCAGATGGTGTCAAGCCCGTCAGCGGGTGTGAGCAGCAAGTGTTGGTCCAGACGCCCGGAAAGGTGACCTTGCTCCACGCGCGCTGCTGGAGGAGGAGACGGCCGGCATCGTCAAATAGGAAGACCGAGAAGGCGCGGTGGAGGCGGCCATGGGGGGTGCCCTCGGCGGCGACGAAACGGTGCGCGGCCTTCTTGCTGCATGACCCGACGACACGGTCGTGGCTGTCTACGACGAAGCATTGATCCAGCTCCATCAGTGCCGCCTGGTCAAGGCCAACGGCTGCGATGGTATCGCAAAGTAGGGTGGGGGAGACAGAGAGTCGACCGATGACGCGAGCGGGAGGGACGGCCACTGCCCAGCGCAGACAGGAGAGGGTCTCGCCCGACCACGCCATCGCGGAGATGCTTCGACGCGTTCCGAGGGAGCGGCTGGCTGCAAGGACGGCCAGCCTCGTCGCGGCCATACGGTCCTGTCCCCAACATTTCGGTGGGCCTCAAACGAGGAAGAGAGGCAGCCGTCGTGGAGGGCGGGCGCGTGAATAATGGCTCGCTTGGTTGGTGAGGCCCGGCCAGCTGACCATCCACCCAGCTCCCGAGATGCTGCGAAGAGCATCGGTGGCGTTAGTCGCGGCATCGCCGCGCTTCGACCCCGCGTCGGCTGGCAATGCCCGCACCGTCGCCGCCGGCGCCCTTGGCGCCCTTCCCCCCGGGACCGCCGCCGCTGTCGGGACCGCCCCCGCCGCCGAGCCCCGCGCCCCCCGCCAACCCCCCCCCCCCCCCCGCGGGCCGGGGCCGGGGGGGGGGGAATTTCTTCATATGGCGCGATGCACGGACGTCCTCGTCGCCGATGCCAGACCGCTCCGCTGCGCATGGGCTGATGCCGTGGTGCTTGCCACGGGCGTCAGGCAAGAAGGGGGGGAGGGGAGGGCTCGAGGGGCTCGTGGGCGACAACGAAGGGGTGGGGCGACGACGACGTCCGCGGCTCGCTCGGGCTCGGATGATCTCGACCCACCAGCTCTCTCCACCTCCCCATGCCCACCGCTCCCGTTCCGCAGCGCCGAGCACTGCTGGCGCAGTCAGCGGGGCCTCGTGACGCACCTCAAGCGACGTTTCCCCTCCCTCGCGGGTCCCGCGGCCGCGGGTCTCATCCTCGCCGACGGGCACGCTGGCGACGAGTGGGTCCACGTCGAAGTGCCCCGTGTTGGTGTGATGCGGCGACGCGAGCCTGGCGGGCCGCACGCATTCTCTCCGCCTGGCGATGGCGACGGCGACGGCGACGGCGACGGCGATCCCCCGTCGGGCGGGCTCGCAGTGAGCATCCTCACCGAGGACGCCCGGCGGGATGTGGACCTGGAGGCGCTCTGGGTGGCGCCCGATCGGTCCAACGTCGCCTTTGGGTGGGGGGTGGGGAAGACGGCGTGGCGCTTCGGGGGGAAGCCCCCTCCGAGCGCTCCGGTAGGGGGGGGTAGCTGGCGGTGACGGTGATCGTCGACGTGGCAGTCTTTGCCCGAGGCCGTCGTTAAATTCTTGTTTTCGACATGGCGGGCGACTCGCGACCTCAGGAGGGGGATGTCGAGGCCGTGCCAGACGTTAACAACAGTGAAAGCGAACAGTGGACGGACAGCTTGGCCGGGAATGGAACCCAATGATGCCGCCAGGAGATGCCTTGGTTCGAAAGAGGCGAGAGGGCGCAGCGGCGCCGACGCAGACGCGTCAATGAGTCAGGCCGGCCGTCGACCCCCTCCACCTCGTCTCATCGCAGCCGGAGGCGCTTTCGCCCCGCGGAAGTCGCCGCCTTGTGCGAGCTTGACCGGGACCACGTGCAGATGTCCAATCGTCTGATCGGCGAGGGCTCCTTCGCCCGCGTCTTCGAGGCAACGCACGTGCCAACAGGCCGCAAGGTTGTGGCGAAGGTCATTGGCGGCGGCGCCCACCACGCCGGCAACTCCGCAGCGCCCGACCCACTCGCCGAGGTCGCGCTCCTGTTCAAGGCGGGCGCGCATCGCCACGTCGTGCGCTTTTACGGATGGTTTCGAGACGCCGAGGACCGCGTTGTGCTGGTGCAGGAGCTCTGCCGGGGCGGGTCCCTCCAGGACGCTCTCAAGACGGCCCCGCCCCGCGCGAGCGCGACGGGCCGCGGAGCCGGCGGGGTCGGCGGCGAGGACGAGCCGGATTCCCTTTACTCGGAGCGCCAGTGCATGTCGTGGTTTGTGCAGCTCCTCGCCGGACTGCATCACCTTCACCTGCGCCGCATTCTGCACCGCGACCTCAAGCCCGACAACGTTTTCCTGTCGCGCGACCGACGCGTCGCCAAGCTGGGCGACCTGGGTGTTGCTCGTTTGCTGGAAGGCACGGGCGAGCTCGCCCGGACCGTCATGGGCACACCGCTATACATGAGCCCCGAGGTTGTGTGCGGCGATCCATACACGTTCAAGAGCGACGTGTGGAGTCTCGGGTGCTGCCTCTTTGAGATGGCCACCCGTCGCGTCTGTTTCACTGCCAGCAGCCTGCCTGACCTCGTCGGTAAAGTCATGCGCAATGAGATGGGCGCCCTGCCCTTCGCTCTCTCGTCGCCCTTTCGGCGCCTCGTGCGTGTCCTGCTGACGCCAGATCCGGACCGGCGCCCGACGGTCGAGGAGGTGCTGGGAATTCGGTACGTGCGCGAGTGCCTCCACGTCTATCTGGCGGACCTGCCCACTGCGGTGGCCCGGGCGGTGCTGCCGCCGCCGGGCGAGACGCCAAAGGGAGCCGAGGGAGTGAGCGCGCCGGGCGAGAAGATCGGAAGGGGGACAAGGGGGGGGGGGAAGCGACGAAAGCGGAAGAAGAAGCGGAGGTCGAAGGAGGCGGCCGCCGTGGAGGAAAGGGGGGGAGACGCTGGGGTGGACGCCGGGGACGCCGGCAGCTGCGAGCACCCGCCGCTGTCGACTCCCCCCACGCCTGCCGGGGCTGCCAGAGCCGCCGCCGGGGCGTCCCGCCCGTCCACCTCGTCCGGCCCGCCCGCTACCACGAGGCGAGTCGGCGCGGCCCGCCGGGCGCGCCCCGCTGGCTCGGCCCATCCTGGAGGCCGCCGCGCCACCCGGCCCGCGCGCCCTCAAGCCGACGTCGCCGTCCGCACCGCCAAGAACGAATGGGAGGCTCTGGCCGGGGCCATCGACGAGCGCGAGCGCCGGGCGCAGATGCGATTCGCGGCGCGCGAGGCGGCGAGCCATCGCCACCGGATCGAGAACCAGAGGGCGACGGCGGCGCGGCGAGGGTCCCGGATGCGGAAGGCGGGAGATGGCCGAGGGGGGGCGGGGGGGGGTGGCCCCGCCGAGCCGCAAGAGGAGCGGGCAGCGGCGCAGCGGGCACTGCTGGTCGAGCGCCTGGGGGCGACGGCGGCCGACATCGGCACAGCGGCCGCGTTCGCGGTGCTCGACAGGCTCGCGCGGTCATCGGGGTCCGAGGACGAGGAGAGGGGCGCTCGACGGGGCGGGGGCAGGGACGACGTGACGCGCCGGTCTCGCCGCGAGCCTGAGGAATGGATAGACTGGTTCCGATCTCGAGAGGGGCTCACAACAATCGACTCGGTCGAGGGGGGGCTCGGGATAACGTCGCGGTCGGAGCTCGACGCCTCCGCGTTCCTCGGACTGCCGTCATCGTCGGCATCAGGTGGGGCGGGGGGGATGCTCGGCACAGTGGTGGGAGGGGATGATGCGGCCGCGTTGGTGGCAACGGCGGTCGGCAGCCCGCCCGAGGCCGCCGCGATCGCCGACGACCCCGCCGCCTCTGCGGAAGAGACGGAGCCGCCGCCGATTGACGACGGAGGGGAGGAGCGGCCGCTGCCGGCCCGGGGCGTAGCCGATCGTTACCGCGACGACGCCGGCGGTGGCAGGGACCGCCGCGGGGGGTCCGACGGCGGGGGCGGGGGCTCGGAGTCTTCCGCCGGTCCGCCCCCTCCGGGGTCGGACGACGAGAGCTGGGACTCGGGACCCGCGCGGGGCTCGGGCAATCCTCTCGTCGGTCGTGCAGTGGCGCTGGCACTGGCGTCGATGAGCCGTGCGCTCCGGGGGTCGGGCGGTGGGGGCGGTGGCGCCGACGACGACGAGACCGAGGACCCGTCGTCCTCCGACGGCGACGGTGATGACGATGAAGGCGGAGCTTGGAGCTCGGTGACGTGGAGGCGTCGTGGGGTCGGCGACCGCAGCGGTCCCGTGCCGCCTCAGCCCCCCGGGATTCACAGTTCGGACGGCGACGAAGACTGCGGCGGAGGCGCCCCCCCCGGCGCATATGGGGCCGCACTGCACTGGGACGCCGGCGCCGACGCCGCATCGCTGACTTGGCTGCCGAAAGTGGAAGACGGATACGGAGGCGACAGAGGCGATGGAGACGGAGACGGCGCGTCAGGCTCGTGCTCGAGCTACGGGACCGGCACGTTTGAGGACGTGGATGAGGCGGACGACCTGGACGGCGAGTCGTCCCTCATGTCCCTTCCGAGCGACTACTCGTTCGAGGCCTACGACTGGAACGAGGCGGAGGAGGGGCTCGGATCTCCGGGGACGCTGGGGGGCGGGCAAGCCGTAGTGTCGCACGGGGAGGTGCATGGCCTCGGGGTCTCGTGAAAACTGTGGGCCGTGCTGTCGCCGTCGAGCTGCTCGAGCACCGCGACGAGGCCGTCGAGGGACGGCGCGTCGTCGCCGTCCCTCCCTAAGAGTGGCCCCCGACGAGGGACGTGGACCGTCTCGAGAAAAAATATGGAAGAGGAAAAGTGCATCCGGACGGCTGCGTCGAGCCGGAGCGCCGACACGGTCGACGAAGCGGCAGCGCCGGCTGCGTCGACCACGACAGGCGGCGCCGCGACCACCACCGGTCGGCGTCGTCGCCCCGCCCGCTCCGCTCCCCAGATATCCCTATGGCCCGTCCATGGCGACGTGATGACCTCGTCCGAACTGGAAGAGGATCCTCCTGGCTACGCGCTCGCCCAACAGGCCCTCGCCGCCGCCCCCCCCTCCGCCGCCGAGCCCACTGAGGTCGACCCGGCCGAGCTGCGGAGGCGCCGCGCCGCTGCCGTTCAGCGCGAGCTGTGGGACACCGCAATGGGGGACGCAAAGGGCGTGGTCGGCGAGTCGGCCAGTCGGGGTGACGGAAGTTTGGCGGGCGAGGATGAGGGGCCAAGGGCGAGGCTCTCTCTCTCTCTCTCTCTCTCTCTCTCTCTCTCTCTCTTTCTCTCTCTCTCCCCTCAGGCGTGCTCCTCCAGATGTGGTTTGTGGGCAACCACCTCTCCACTTTCACCCTCATGGCGGTGGCATACCAGATCGGAGGGCTGAGCACAGCCGTGTGGACAGCGCGGTCGCGGTTGGGCCCGCCGCGGCTCCGGTCCGCGGGCCTCGACCCGTCGGGCTCAACCGACCCTGCCGACGGCGGGGTCGACTGGGCGAGACCCTTGATGCTTTTTCTGGCGGTGCAAGGGCTCAAGGCAATGGCGGTTGCGTGGAAGCTGAACAAGTTGGGGCTGGTGCCGCGGACGGCGGCCGACTGGGCGCCCCGGCTGGGTCCACCGCCGCCCCTGCTCGAGGTCGCCTTCAGATGAATTCGCTTTCTTTGTCACCTTGCGCTTCTCTCCGCCGCGTCTCCCTACTTCCCCATCATCACGTCCCTTCTCTGGTTCAGCGGTCTGCCCTCGACCTTGGTCTTCAGGGCCTGAAGCGCCACCACGGCCGCCCCGCCCGCCCCTGCCGCCAGCATCACCGCGCTGGCCGCCCCCAGCCACGCCGTCTGCCAGCTCTCGGCCCAGTCCGGGAGTCGGTCCGCCTCGGCGTTTTCGTCCGCCTTGTCGGCAAACCAAAGGATGAGGAGAGGGAGGGCGACGAGGAGGACGGCAGGGGCGACAAGGACGACAGGTTTGGGGGACCGGGCGCCGACGAAGGCCATGACGAGGGCGATCGACCTGCGACGTTGCGGTGGTGACAGAGTATGGGCCCCGGATAAGGGGTGCGGGTCGAGGTGCGTCGGGGAGCCGGGTTGGGGAGCTCGTCGTCGTCGGCCCTTCGACGGAGCGATGGCCTTGACGACGCATGCCGCGGGTTTGTGTTCAGCACCGCCCGCGGGGCGCTTATTGTCCTTCCATGCGCACGCCTTCTCAGTACAGACCAAAAGAGACACATAAACTCGCCCCAGGATGACCAGGGCCAGCGTACCCTGCCCCATTCCGGCCACCAGAGCCATTTTCCCGGCCGTCTCAGCTCCGGCTTCGGGCCTGACTGCAGAGATGGGCGGAGGCCCCAACCGGCGCTTCTGGGCCCGTTCCGCCAGACCGAGGCGGGTCGATGCTGCAGGAGCGCGAATACGGGAAGGGGGCGGGTGGATACAAGCGGGCCCGGGTTATCCTACCTCTCGAAACCTCGCCTGGCCCTTTCCCGCCGCCCCCCGCCAATCCCCCCCAAACCTAGCCCCCCAAACCTAGCCCTCCCCCGTCGGGGTCAACGGCGCGGCTGTGGTCCAGCCGCTCACCGGGCCATCAAGCAACGGGTGTTGGCCCGCGAAATTACGGGCCAGTGACACCCTGGGCTGCACCAGTTCTCGGCCCGAGGGGGCCGGGGACGGGTCGCGGGATGCGGGCGGGACCAGGGCGTCCCGCGCACGCCCGCCTCCTCCGGACCTCCCGCAGTTCCTGCCGTCGTCCATCGCGGACAACGAGGTGTTTCGTGGTGGTGTCGCGTCAGCCGGTCTCACTGCGAGCGACTACCTGTCCCGGCTAAAAACTTCCGCTGGGACCATGGGCGAGTCTCTCAGAAAGTCTATGATCGCAGCTCCGTCCGCTGGCATCGCCGCACAAGGAATCAGAGACGCGCCATGTGGCGGGGAGGAGTGCGCCGAAGCGACGGCCGGCTCCCACCTGCCTCGACGACTTGGGAAAAGGGGCGCCGGCACGCCTTCCGCCGCTCGTCGATGTAATTCGAAGCCGACGGGGAGGTCGATAGCTGGTGGGATGTCCGACGCATAGGAAAACCCTCCCCACGCCACCAGTGCACACGCCGTCAGCGCACGCCGCTGCCCCACCTGTCCCCTGACCCCCCCGAAACCCCACCACCCCCCAACCCGCCCCCGCTGCCACCGCCAATCTCCACCACCATCCGCTTCCCACCACCCCCACCCCCCCTCCGCAGAGTGGACGCTGCCTGGCTCTAAGGTCCGCATAAGATACGCCTTCTGCAGTCAGCGGGGCTACTACCCCGACTCTCCCAACAAGCCCTCGCAGGACGCCTTCTGCGCCCACGTGGGCATGGGGGAGGAGGCTGACGGCGCCTTCTTCGCCGTGTTCGACGGACACGGTTCCCACGGCACCCCCTGCGCGGAGTTCGCTCGTGACAATGTCCCGCTCGCCTTCGTCCAGGACCCCAATTGTGCCTCCGCGCCCCACTTCGCCTTCTACAACTCGTGCGTTGATACGAACGCTCGGCTCCACGAGAGCGACATCGACGACACGATGTCGGGCACAACATGCATCGCCGCCTTTCTGCGCGGCTGGCACCTCTATGTCGCAAATGTGGGGGACTCGCGCGCCGTTATCAGCGAGGCAAGGCCCGACGGGACCTTCTTTGCGCGGGACCTGTCGACGGACCAGACGCCCTATCACCCGAGAGAGTTGGCGAGAGTGCGGCAGTCGGGGGCCGTTGTCTTGACCCTCGACCAGCTCGAGGGCTTCAAGGACCCCACTGTCGACGTCTGGCTCCAGTCAGGTGACGACGGTGGGGACCCCCCGCGCCTCTGGGTGCCCCACAACACGTTGCCCGGCACGGCCTTCACCCGGTCGTTAGGAGATTCCGTCGCCGAGCGCATCGGCGTCCACGCCGTCCCCGAGGTCCTCATCAAGAAGCTCAGCCGAGAGCACCGGCACCTCGTCGTGGCCAGCGACGGCGTCTTCGAATTCATGTCGAGCCAGCAGACGATAGACATGATCAGCCGGTTTGACGACCTCGAGGAGGGTGCCGCGGCCATCTGCTGCGAGGCCTTCCGGTTGTGGCTCGAGAATGAGGTGCGGACGGACGACATCACCATCGTCGTTGTTGAGATGATTTTTGACGACGACGTGGACCCGGGGCCGCCCGAGCGGGACGTTCTGATTCAGGACGGAACGGGGATACCAGAGAAGGCCACGACACCTTCCGAGCCTCGTCCGGCCAAGCCCGTGCCCGCCCCCTCCTCTGAGCCGAAGAGGGTCTTCAGACCCCTCTTCCCTGTCATCCTACCGCTCTCGGGCGAGGAGATGAGCGAGGACGCACCCGTCCGCGACTGGTCGACGCGTGAGATTGACCCTGCTGTGTCGGCCGTCATGACCCGCGTGGCTCGGTTGAGTATCGTGCTCTCAGACATATCCGAGGAAGAGCACCGCGCCATCTGCTCGGTTGTGCAGCCCATCTCGGTGTCGGAGGGAGAAGCCGTCATCACCCAGGGTGAGCCGTCCACGGGCTTCTTCGTCGTCCTCCAGGGCGAGCTTGAGGCCACCGTCGTTCATGCCGACGGGTCCACCCAGGCCACCATCCTTAGCTCCAGCGACCCCGACGGCGCCATCTCTTTCGGTGAGATCGGCCTCCTCTGTCGCAAGCCCCGCTCAGGCACGGTTGTCGCCAAGACGGACGCCGAACTCCTCTTTCTTGAACGCGCTGACCTCAAGGCTGTCCTCGCGTTGCTCGACATGCGCGACATCGTCGTTGCGCTCCGTCGCTTGCCTGCCCTTGCCCCACTCATGCCGTGCGAGCTTCAGCACGTGCAGGACGTCATGACACGCGAGGCTTTCGACAGCGGCGCTGTGATGGTTCACAAGGGCAGTCCAATGGACGCCTTCTTTTTCGTCCTGGAAGGAGAGCTGGTGGAGGAGAAGGATGGAGATGGTGGCAAACCGGGCGAGATCATGGCCGTCATCAAGGCGCTCGAGGGGGTGGGGACTGAGGCCCTGTCGCAGAAGCGCAAGACGCTGACGTGGCCACACACGATCAGGGCACGGGGTGCGACGTCGGTACTAAAGCTGATGGGCGATGTGCACGTTGACGCGGTTGGCCCGATCGACATCGCTGCAGCTGCCCACGCCAAGTGGAGCGCCGGCGTGGTAAAGCGAACCCCTGACGTCGAACGTGCTGTACTTCCCTCGGCCTGGCCGGCCGCAGACGTCCTCGCCGACCTGCGTGATGCGACCGAGCTCGAGCCGTCGTTGGACCACATCGCTGGGGTGAGCTCGTCAGGATTGCCCGACGACAGCGTATGCGGCCCCATCTGCAGGCCTCCCAGGCGCTATGTGCACCGCAACACGGGGCGCGTATTCCTCACACGCCCCGCCGCGGGCACGTGCTGGCTAGCGGGCACCAAACCTAAGCTGAACCCTAGCTTGATCCTCGGGCCCGACGCCATGGCCCGCGTCCCGGCCTCGGCTGTCGTGCCCCGGTCAGCGAGGGTCCTCCACGACGCCTCGAGCGCCGGCTCGGCTGCCATTGAGGTCATCGCCACGCCGTCGGCGCCCGCCTGCTCCCTCCACGACCTTGTCGCCCATGCTGGACCTCTCGACCCAGACTCGGTCGCGTGGATCGCCGCCAGCGTCGCCGCGGGACTCGAGGACATGCACCGAAGCGCTGTTATCTACCGTGGCCTCTCCCCCGACTCCATCATCTTCTCCGAGGACGGCCGCATTCTGCTGAGCGAGGCCCGCTTCGCGCGCGTCGTCGAGGGCCGCACCTACACCATGTGCGGCCAACCCGAGTGCATGGCGCCTGAGATGGTCGAGATGAGGGGGCACACGCAGGCAGTTGACTGGTGGGCCCTTGGCATCTGCCTCCATTTCGCCCTCACGGGCTCGATGCCTTGGGCGGGCGTTGGAGGGGGCGAGGACGAGGTGTCTACCTTCCTGGCCATCCTCGAGGGCACTGTCGAGCCGCCCAAAGGGGCGCCGCCGGCACTCGTGGCCTTGGTCGCGGGTCTTCTCGACCGTAACCCGGTCAATCGATTCGGCCACGGCATCCGCGGCTTGGCCCGGCTTGCCGCACACCCGCACGTTGTCCAACACCGCCCGGACGACATCCGCAAGGGCACGGCCCGGCCGCCCGGGGGCCTCGGGAAACGCATCCAGGCCTGGGCGCGCGAGACGGGGATGGCCGTCGATGGCACCTGGGGCAATATCTGAGGCGAGGGCGTGGAGCGGGAACGGACTCGGGGATGCGGAGTAGTAGAGACGCTGAAGCGGGACACTTCGCGTTTCAGCAGGCAGTCCGGCCACAGGAGACCCACCCTACAGGCCTCCAACACTCACACCGGCAAACCCGTGAGCCAGGGCCCCCCCCCAGGAAAAGAGAGAGAGATCCCATCAGTCGCGGATCTGGTCGAAGCGGGCGACCCCGATGACGGCTCCGCCAATGGCAGCAAGGACGAAGGCGCCAGCGAAGACGGACCCGATGAGGTTGTCGAGGGAGGGGGTGGTGGCGGCCTCGGCGACCTGAGGGACGAGGGCCGTGGCGGCGACCGACGTGACAACGGCGGCGGCCACACGCTGGGCGGCGACGGCGGCCTTGGCGGGGGCGGCCTTGGCGGCGACGGCCCGGGTGGTGGGCACGGCCACGGGGGCGGCGGAGAGGCGGAACCTATCGGGGGGGACGGTGGGTAAGGGTTCGGGGGTCGGAGCAGGTCAGGGCAGCAGAGCGAAGCACAGGCGGGCCGACCTCGCTTGGCCCCAGGGCGGCAGCGGGTCGCGATCGGATCACACGACGCCGGACATCGCCCGCACCGCTGGTCCCACGAGCGCCGACGAGGCAGGCGCCAACCCGGGCATCGTCCGCAGGGCAAGCGTATCCGCCCACGACGTTTCTGGCGGCTGTTCGGGTTCACCGCGCGGCTATGTGCGTCTGATGATCTAAGCGAGGCGCACGGGCCCGGGCGCCGGGGGCGCCGCCCTCAGGACGTCGGGAGATCTCAGAACGCGACCCGAACGCCTCATGGTCGCTCCTTGCGGCGAAGGCGCACACCGCGGGGCCTCGAAGACCGAATTCTTGCAGCCTCGTCGCAAGCGAAGGGCGATGGAACCGGAGAGACCCTTGAACGGCGAAACCAGTCGACAAAGCGGGGACTCGGCGTCAAGCGCGCGCAATTGGGCTCCCGCGATGCTCCCAGGGGAGTCTACCGGAAAACTCGCTGCATATTGATCTTCTGGGCTTCCGGATGCTCGACCAGGCGCACTGTTCGGGGCGAAACAAGTGCCGACGACAAACTCCAATGCCGTCGACGAGTGGGCGCGCCACCGAAGCTGCCCGCTGCCTGATGGACGTTATTGAGACGTGATGGTCGAGTTAGTCCCGAAAATGACAACTTTAACCTCCGTCCGCCCCCACCCGACTCGGGCACGGGCTTCGACCGCGGCGGCGCCCCCTAACTGCGCCTACCCCACCCCCGCCGTTTCCATCCACCTCCTAAGCCGCGTCGTGGCACCCCGGTTCGTGATTCTCCGCGCAGATCCTCCCAGGGACCCTCGGGGAGGCGGTGGAGAGCCGAAAAAAACGGAGGAAGACGACGACATAGACGATGGTGCCAGGCCGCTGCGAATCCCGCCGGTCGACGTTCAGCGCGTGCTCAAGGTTACCAGAACGATGAAGGGCCTCGAGCGTGCTGGGCTCACCGAGCGCCAGGCCCAGGAGCTCCTCTCGAAGTGGGAAAAGAGTGGCGTCAAGGACGCCGACGGCCTCCGCCGAATGTTTGTCGGGTCAGCATCCGGGCCGCTCGTCCGACGCGCCCTCCAGCTTGCCTTCGACGCAGTCTTCGCTTCCACGTCCTTCACCGCCGCGGGGGGGCTCCGCGACGTCTTTGGCGGCGCCGCCTCCGATCAGGCTACTCCCCTCTCCACCCTATTTGTGTTTTCCCTCTACTTTGCCGGCGAGCGGGGTTGTCGGTGGGGGGGGCAAGGGGTGGGAGCGGCGGCGGCGGCGAGATCGGCCGTGGCAGCGACGGGCGCGACGACCGAGTTCCTTTCCACCACTGACAATGGACACCTCCAACCGCAGGTATCTACTTCTCCTTCGCGGCCATCACGGATCTCCTCCTAGTCGTCGGCGTCGTCCGGTCGGCCATCACCTTCAACACCAACGCCGACGAGTACCTCGAGGCGCTGCGCACCGTGGCCGGCCGCGACGCCCGCACGGGCTTCGACCTGGTCGACAAGGCCGCGCTGGCGCGCGCCTCGCTGCGGATGGAATCCGTGCTGGACGAGCTGAGAAGCACGATGCGGGACGTCGGGGTCACGGCGTCAATGGACGGGACGCTGCCCAACCTCTCTGCCTTCCTGCTGCTTGACGACGCGGCGGAGAAATTAGGCTATCGTCCGCCAGGCCCGCCCGGGAGCGTCGCCGAACGAGAGGCGGCGCGGGCCGCCAAGTGGTTTTCGCGGTACGACGCCGACGACAACTACGCAATTGACGCTAGCGAGTTTGGGCGGTTGGCGCGCGACCTCGGATCTGATTTAGGCGACGTCGAGATCAGCGAGGCGCTGCGGCGGATTCGCACGAGGGGGAGCGACGGCAGCGACGACAAGCAAAAGGGTGGCGATGTCGTGCGTTTCCCGGAGTTTGCCGACTGGTGGGTGGGGGAGGCCGCACGGATGAGCGTGGCGGGATCGCTGATGGAGAGCGTGGATGACGCGTGAGGGTTCAAATCATTTGCTGTGTCTTTACATCCCATCACGCCTCATCGACGCCGTCGTCCGCGTCCGGGACATCATGCCCTACGCGCCGCAGCGCCAGGGGGACGCGTCCTGGCCGGGTCCTCGTCCCCGCAACCTGGCGCCTCGCCGCCGCCTTGGCCTGGGCGGCATCGGCTTCGCCTCGCGCAAGCCCGTTGAGTGCCTGATCCCTAGCTTTCCGCTCAAGCCGGGCCGCCTCACCCACCCCCTCGGCGACCGACCGGCGCAGCTCGGCAGCGTCGATGAGACCCTCGCGCAGCGCGAGACGCCGATCCATCACCGTCTCTGTCGCCGCGTGTTGTTTTTTTGCCTCGGCGGCCCTGGCCGCTGCCCTGGCTCGGGCGCGCGCGTTGCCCAGCAGGGCCCGCGCCACGCTCGAGCCCAGCTCCCGTGCCTCGCGCCGGCCGCGCGCCTCGTCAGCGCTCGCCCGCGCCAGGGCCGTGGCGACGCGCCGTGCCTCAGCCGCCGCCTCGGCCCCGGCCGCACCATGGTCACGGATTCGCCTCCGCGAATTGCGGACGGCGTCGCCGCGGTCCTGCGCGGCCGCGGCCCAGAGCCTTTCCAGATCGGACCTCAGCACGGCCTCTTCCTCGCGCCGGCGGCGCACGTCCTCGGCGCGCGTCCGGGCCTCTCGCTCGGCTGCGGCTGCCGCCGCCGTCCTCGCCGCCGCCGCCATCTCGCACGCCTCGGTCGCCGCTGCCCTCGCCACCTCGGCCGCTGCGGCCCGGGCCGGGAGGACTGGGGGGGGGGGCCGGGGCGGCGCGGGCGGGGGGGGGGGGCGGGTCGGCGCAGGCTGGGGAGGCGCGGGGGCGAGGGTCGCCGGGGGCGAGGGCGGTCGTGGCGGGGGCGGCGCCGGCGCGACCTGGGGGGACGCCGGCCGATGAGGCGCAATGAGGAGGCCAAGGGCGACACCGAGCGGCGATGCGGCAGCCTCGGGCGACACCTCCGTGAAGGGGACAGGCAGGGCGTCGTCGTCCCCGAGGTTAGGTTTCCCCGTCGTCGACATCATCGTCGTCGCGCCGCCCCCGCGCCCAGCGGCCCCCGGGCGTCGCCGCAACGGGACGAACGATACGGTCGTGGCACTTGGCGTTGGGCGGCCGTGCCCACCGCCCTGCCCCCCGAAGAGCGCCGCACCGCCCAGCGCGGCAGGGACGGGGGGGGCAGCGAGACGAATGCTGTGGCGACGGCACAGGTCCGCGATAAGGGGGGGCACAGCGGGGGCGGGTGGGGGCACACGATGCGGGCGCAGGCCCGAGAGAGAAGCAAAGTCGCAGACGTCGTGGCCGGCGCCGTATGCAGGGGCAGGGCCTAACGTGACGAGGCCGCGCGAAAGGACGGCTGCAGCGAAGGCCCGCCCGGCAGCCTCAGCTGCGGACGGAAAGATCAGCCGGGTCCCGACCCCGTCGCTCGCGGCGCGGCACCCCGCAAGGAGGAGCGGGGCGAGCCAACGGCCCGAAGGCGCTGCAATTCCTGTCGGCTCGATGACGCGCGAATCGATGACCCGGTCCGAGAGACCCGGCATGTCAACACGGACGCCGGCGCGGGCGGCGGCCCAGGCGGGCACGCGGCCCCGGGAGGCGGCCATGAAGTCTTCCTCGGGCGAGACGAAGAAGAGCTCTCCGCGGGCGGAGAAGGCGTATTGAGGAGAGTCCCGGCGCTGGTCAGTGGACGCAAGTGCAGCCGCGTCGTCGGCCGAGACAAACAGGGACAGAGTGGCCGATGCGCGCACAGCGCGGGCGGTGGCAACGGCCGCGACAGCGACACCGACCCGCGCGTGAGTGGGCCGCGCCCGCACTGCCCGGACCAGCAGGCGGGCTGCGCGGGCCCGTCGCAGCTCCTCGCGCAGCCCCGGAGCCAAGGTCGACAGCGCTGCGTGCGCTCGCCACGCTGCCTGCACGGTCGACGCGGCCGCCCACCGGCGCGCATCGGGCCACGACAACCACGAGAGTGGGGCACCGCCCGTCTCGACGAGGCCCGAGGGGCCACCGACGGTGTCCGTCAACTCGGCGGCCTCCTCGTCCAGCGCCTCGAGAAGCTCAGAGTCAGCGGGTGCGAGGACGATGGCGAGGGCACGGCGAGCGCCCTCAACGTCGCGGTCGGCCTCGGCCGCCGCGAGGGCAAGGGCCGCGGCCCACTGACGCCGAGGCACGAGAGGGCGCGCCTCGGCGACGCCCCGGGACGTGGCGGGCGGGGGCGAGTCTCCGCAAGGACACCGCGCGGTCAACCGACTCAGCAGGTCACGCGGCCGGCGGCGGTGGCGGGCTGGGGGGTTTGCCGGAGCGGCGTCCTCGAGCGCGAGCTCGGGCGCCGCGCCGTCGACCGTGCGCCCGTGCCACGCGCCCTCGAGCGAGCGCTCGATCCACGCCGCAACGGCGGGGACTGCCACAAGCGCAACGGTGCCCGGCGGGGGGCGGGGGGCGGGAGGTAAATCCGAAAAACGGGCCTGCCACGGCCGACGCTGAATCATCGGACGCCACCAGTCTGCGGGACAAAGCAGGTCAGTGTAGTCGAAGAGAAACGAGCATTCGGCAGCGGGCAGCCGGGTAGTCCACGACGCGCTCGCCTCCCGCAGCCAGAGGAGGGCTCCTTCGAGGGGGGCTCCGCCGAGACCGTGGTCCAGCCGACGCCCGACCCTCCTCCTCCCGTATTGCCCGAAGAAGCCGAACACGCGTTTTTGCGACGCCAACAGCCTGGGTTTTCTCACCTGTCCCTGTCCGTGATGGTGTTCGATCAACCCCGCATGCTCACACGCCCCTGTCTCGAAACAACGTGCCCACTGATTCAAACTTACGTCTCGTCCCACGCGGACGACGGTCGAAAGGAGCCCAAGCAAGGGCCGCCCTCCACCGCGGCCTCCACCGTGCCGGCCGGGAGCGCGACCGGTTCGGCGCGCCCCCCACTGGCGCGCGCCATCATCCGCACGGCGCGTCGCCCGTGACTTCTCGGTCGGTATGAGCGCGTGCCGTCGGCTCGCCGGTTGTCGCCTCGCCGGAGCAGCGTGCCTCCTGGCGACCGCAACGCTCGTCCTCGGCCTCGCACAGACAGCAACAGGCGACCCAGAGGCGGTGGGGTTGCTCCGTCTCCGCTCGCACTCTTCCCCCCTCCCCCCTGCCCCCTACCCCCTGCCACTTGCCCACCCCTCCCGCAGCTTTCGATGAAAATTACACTGGGACGCCCTATTGCGACTCCATAAACTCGTCGTGCCCCGTTGGCAGCCTGGGTGAGCAGCCCGAGTGCTCCACAAACCGCAACGCTCCGCCTGGCTCGGCCCCGCCTAAGATCAACTATTACAATATTGCCACCGGGTGCTACAAGAAGACGAGCTCCGGCGCCTTCACGTGCGTGTGCTGCCAGAACGACTACGCGAAGTCGCCGTTCTGCGACAATGGCGAGCCCTACATGCTGCCTGACGGCGTGTACGACACGCCGACTGACACTCCCGCCGCAACGCCGGCTGCCCCAACATCTGCGCCCACGCCCCAGCCGGGTCCCCTGCCCGACCCGAATGCGCCGGTGTACGACCCGAACGCGCCTGCCGAGCCTTTTGACAACCCCGACGGTGGATGCGCCAACGCACCCTTCACAGCCGAGGGCAAGTGCGTCTCTTGCTCTTGCGCCAACACGAACGGGCCAAACACCGACTGCGAGTGCCTCGCCTACGAGCCCATCGAGATCGTCGACAAGTGCAACCTACCCCCGTTGACGGCCGAGGGGCTCCCCCTGGAGCCGCCTTGTCTGTCTTGGTATTGCTCGCAGAACTATGAAACGCTTGAAGACGGAACGGTTCGGCTCATCATCGCCGCCGGGGAGTGCGTCTACTATGCGCCGGCTGACAACGTCGCGACGCCCTCGCCTGGGGAGGACACCCCTGCCCCGACCGAGTTCGTTGACCTGCCGCCGTCTGAGCTCCCGTCGCTGGACGAGTTCCCCGTCTCCGCTAAGAGCATCGGGTCGGTCGACGCTACCGATGGGACTTACCGGCGTGACTTTACCGTGCTGATCGACCTCGATGCGTCTATTGGCCGTCGCCGCCTCGGTGGTAAACGTGCCCTAGCCCAGACAAGCGCGGGCGGCCGCACGCTCCTCGCCCTCCTCGACCCGCGCAAACCCGCCGAGTTGCCCCTGCTTGAGATCACTGTCGACCGGCGTCAGTGCTCGTGGGACTGGTCCGTCATAGAGCAGCCGACGCACCGCTTCTTCCTCGGCGCGATGGACGTCACCGATGCCGTCGCGGCGGGCGACCCACTTGCCCGCTTCGACACTGTCGAGGCCACCGTCTCCATCCTCTTCGACCCCTTCGACTTCCTCTCGTCTGTCCGCCGCCCCACTTTTTCGGCCGGGTGCGCTGGCGTCAAGATTTCCGTGCGGTCCAACGATGCTGTGGCGGCCTTTTTGCCAGCTCCGCAAGTCTACGCCCCCCCGGTGGACCTCGCCTTTATCCCTGTTGTTTTTGACGAGGCAAGCGTCGCTTACCCCGTCGACGCCCAGCAGCCCGATGTCGGAACTAAGACGACATCCCCGGCCGTTGAAAACCTCGCGGACGGGTCGGCAACCGAGGCCCAGGAGTGGTCGGTGACGGCCCCTCCCGGCGTGTTCGACTCGAGCGACCAGGCCATCCTGAGCGACCCCAACACGGCGTGGCCCCTCCCGACTGGATTCGAGCCCCTGGTTGTGTCTGTGTACTTAGGGCAAAACGTCAATCTTGAGCCGGGCGCGTCTCCGGGCTCCAAGATACTCACCATCGTCCAGGGCATCGTGTCGTGCGCGGAGGGTTGGACGGTGACGGAGGAGGTCCAGGACGGCGTTTACCCCGAGTTTTGGCGCCAGGGTCTCAACGTCTCGGAGTCCATTTGGGCGGGCGGCGACGTCGCCGCGGCCATTGCCTTTGACGAGATGCGGGTTCAGCTGGTCTACACCTACACGGGCGACCCCACATCGTCTCTGCGTAGCACCGTTGGGTGCGCGGTCGAGCTCGACATTAACGAGACGGCCGCCGACGCCCTCGTGACGCCTGATGTGTCCATCTTTGGCCCTCCCGTCGTCGTCGCCCTCGACGCTGAGGGACCCCTGTCCCCCGTCATCTCCACCGCGGCCACGGGATACAACGACGGCGACATCGTAACCGTCTACTTCTCAACGAGCGAGCCCGCCTTCGAGTGGAACTGGTTCGCCATCCAGGACGCCCTGTTACTTGCCGCACCCAACGCATTGATCGACCGCATCTTCCCTGAAGACGCGCTGATGGAGGGTGGCACACTTTTCATAATGGACATCGACGTCGGCCTCGCCGCCGACGCGACCATCACCCTCTCGGTCCCGGCGGGCACCTTTGTAGATCAACTGGGGATCCCGAACCCGGCGTCTGAGGTCAAGGTCCTCCGCAAGATCTCGGCGGAGGCCCAGGCCGCCCAGGTTGCCACCCAGGCGGCTGTTGCAGGTGCCACGACGGCCGCCGCCGGGTCGTCCATCGCGGCCTCGGCCGCCGCTCAGGGCGCGGCCACTGCCGTCACGGGGGCCGGAAGTGGAGGCGCTGCCGCCATGGGCGGCACAGTCGCGTCTGTGGGACCGGCGCAGATGGGCAACGTTGTTACGGGGCACATGACCGTCATGCTGGGCCACGTGCAGTTTTCTCAAATCGTGTCAACGCAAGACCCTGAGACCATGCCCCCCGACTTCCAGGCGTTAGGAGATTCGCTGAGCTGGACCAATATGGACTACTCTCCCGGCTTTCTCCCTTGGAACTCGGGCTCGACAACAGACGTGGCGTCAGCCACGGCGCGGCGGCGGATGCGTGCCATGCGCAGGCCTGGCCAGAGCCGGCACGAGCTCGTCCCAGTCTTTGGAGAGCCGCTTCCCCACGTTGGCGGAGGTCGCAAGATCCGCGGCCTGGACCACCATGCCCACGTCGGGGGGTATGCGCCGTCGTGGATGCCCCGCGGCTCCGCCACAGCCGGCCGTCCCTCGCCCTTTCACCATGAACACCGTCGATCCCGTCGCCTCGCCAGCGGTTTCGACCTTGACGAGGCCATCGGCGCCGGAACAGCCCTCGCTGACAGCGTCGACGAACTCTCGGACGGAGAGGTCACCCGCGACACCTTCTACAACAAGGTCTTTGTGGCGACCATGGTCGTCGTGTCGTCCGCCCTGTTTCGATGGCTCGCGGCGGCAATCTGGACCAGGTGGATCATCACCTTAAAGACGTGCCTGACCCCCTGGAAGTGGGAGCGTCGCTGTATGAGCGAGGAGGAGCTGGAGGACGCCTTCCCGGCCCTTCTCCTTTTCCCCAAGCTCGAACTAATGTCGTTTGTTAGCACGCTCAACACAGTGACCAACGCCGCAGCGGGCCTCATGATCGTCGCCGATGCTAATGGCAGCTACACGCTCAACGTCGCCGTTGGCATCACCGTCCTGGTCATCTGGAATGTGCCTTTTATCGCCTTCGTCACGTATTTCGTCATCATCAAGTGGATCATCATCGAGCACCACGCTGTCTTTGCCATAGAAGAGGACGAGATGGGCGTTGGTAAGGATGAGACATCGACTGTCGTCATTCCCGGCGAGTGGGTCGACGGCGCCCCGGGCAAGTTCCGCTTCATCGATCGGTATGGGCATCTCTTCGGAGCCATGACGGGATACTCGCACGCCGAGGCCAAGTACGTGCAGAAGCTCCGTGAGCGTGAGGCCGCACGGCGCGCCAAGCGGACGGCCAACCAGACGCGTCTCAGAGGCGCCGCTGCCCTCCTTAAGGTAAAGGGCAGGCAGGTCGCGCTCTCCCCCGTCGAGAAGGAGGACGACACCGACGTAGAAGCTGGGGCCAGCGGTGGCGGGGTCAAGGGCAACCAGGTCATGCCCAGCGGGGACGCCGACGACGAGTTTGGCGTGGCTCAGGGTGGCCGCAAGCGCAAGGTCAAAAAGAACGCCATCCAGCTGGGCGCGGAGCATGAGCAGATTCGCGTCACTGCGGGGGCTGGACCTGTGCGCCGCTTCCTCATCCTTCTGCTGACTCCCTTCAACGTCGTACCGTACGAAGCGCGGTTGCTCTACTGGACGCTTGCCATGATCAAGCAGCTCGGCGTGGCCGTGGCGGCAGGGTGCGCAGCCAAGTGGCCCCGGGGCGCCACGGGGGTCATGGTTGGTCTCGAAGTGTTGCACCTGTCATACACGATCATCTGGCTGCCCTTCACGTGCTTCGCCGAGCTGCTATGCGAAATCTTCACCGCCTTTTTCGAGTCGGGCACGGCGGCTGTACTCTTCAGCCTTGCCATGGTGCCCTCGCTGGCGGACGAGAGCTGGACCGACAAGCTCCTCGTCCTCCTCACCATATGTGCCGTGGCTACCCAGATGATCTTCCAGGTATACATGGTCTTTATCATCCGCATCCTCGCCCGGCTCGCGCGGGAGAAGCGCGAGGCCGAGCTCGACGGTCCGCCAAAGGAGACCAAGGAGCCTGCGCCCCCGGTCGTGAAGAAAGCTCCCACGGTCAAGAAGGACAAGACGATTAAGGCTAAATCGATTAAGGCCAAATCGGTGACTGCCAAGTCCGAGCCCGAAATCGAACCCTCGGCCTCTCGGCCCCGGTCAAGCAGCGGAAACAAGCCCAAACGCTCCCTACGCATGGTACTCTTCGGCGTCAAGCTCGCCAAGCAGAAGAGTAAGCCGAAACCGCGCCGGCGCAAGCTGACGAGCAAGGAGAAGGCCGATGTGGATGAGGACATCGCGCGGGTGCGCAAGGCGACGAAAATCAAGCTGGGCACCCTTGGCATGTTGGAGAAATGGCAGGAGCCGGAAGGGGGGTGGGGAGGGAAGAACAATCTACAATCCAAGACGAAGCAGAAGCTCGAGGAGGCCAAACGCCGCAGGGCCGAGGCCGAGGCCGCCGCGGCACAGGAGCGGGAGGCGAAGCTCAATCGGAGGCGAGAGCGCGGGGCGTCGCAGACAGCTCCGGAGGAAAAATCGATATGGGGTTCGTTGTTCGGTAGCAGTTAAGTCGCAGAGAGCCCTCGTCACACCGGTCTGGAGCCCCCGCGTCGGCCGCCCTTAAGCGCGGCGGCCAGGGCAAGGGCCACCGCCTCGGCACCCTCGGCTGCCGGGACAGGCACGGCCGTCACACCGAGGGCCTCATACGTTCCAATCAGGGCCGCTGTCAACCCGAGCGTCGTCGGACCGTCAGGACCGTAGCCACGGCACTCAGGCAGCGCGTAGGGGAGCACAGCCACGGCGCCCTTCCCGCTCCCTGCCCCGTCGGCCCCCACCGGCGCTAAACCAACCGGGCTCCACAGGAGCCCCCCTTTGACGCCTGGGAGCGCCACCGACAGGCCCGGCCACGCGACCCACCCCCTCAGCGCGGGCTCGGAGACCACCGCGGCGCGAGCCCCAGCGAGCGCCGCCTCCGCCTCCGAAATCATCTCCCCATACCCGCCGTTGGGTCCCCCCGCTCCTTGCTCCCGCCACGCCTGGGCGAGCTTACCGGACAGTGCAGACAGTGACCCGGCAAGGTCTGCGATGACGTCAGGTCCGAAGGTGGCATCAACAAAAGAGCCTTCTCCCGCTGCCCTCAGGCGGAGGCAGGCCGCGGCCAGCAGCGCTCGACCGAGGAGGTCCCTGCCAAGCCACGACGCAGCGGTGCCGCAGCGAGCAGAGGAGTAACGCGGGTCGCCGAGGCGTAGGGAGTCGCCATCGGCGCGTGCGCTGCAGGTGGACGGGATGAGCGGTGGTGCGAATGAGGTAAAATTTGTGCTGACGGTGATCATATGAGCACGGCTGCCCGATCCCTCGACTCGCCCGCGTCCCGCAAGGAGGGCGACAGCATGGCGCTGGAGTGTGGTGTCGCCAGAGGCCGTCGCGCCGTGGAGGAGCATTGCGCCACGGGAGAGGATGGCATGAGAGACCGGAGATGCAGGAGAAGACCCCAATCGGCCGCCTCCACCGTCGCCGAGGACAGAGAAGAGCTCGGGCAGCAGCGCGTCCGGGATGGGCCTGCGCCAGTGCCCAGAGAACTCGAGAGCATCGGCGACGTCGAGGGCGGCAACCGCTGACACCGAGGAGACATCGGACGACGAGTGCATTGACAGCCGGATGCTTCCTCGGCAGTAAAAAAGGGCCTGACGGGCCACGGCTTCGACAAAGGCCGCACTGGGCCTGTATCCCATCGCGCGAAGGGCGCGGCACCAGGCGTGTGGCGGGGCGGACCGCTTGCCGTCCCCGTGGCCGCGGTCCGAGGCAGACAGGCGAGCAGGCCGCCACGGCAGGTGACCCGAGGCGAGGCCCTCGGTCACGGCCGCGAGCTGTGTCGCAGGCAGGCGGACCCCGAGATCGGAGCAGACCGACACGGCCGTCCAGGCGGCGCCTGGGTCTGTAGCATCAGCGGTGACCGCGAGGCACCGGGCCAGGTCAGCGAGAACGGCCTCGGGCCGCCCCACCGCATTGGCGTCCGCGACCAAGCCCGGCTGTTCCAGGGTGGTTCCCATGGGGCTTGATGCCGCCATGAAGAGCGACCAGTCGCGCGTCGCCCGCAGAGCGTAACCGATCTGTCGCGGGTCGGCGCGGCCAAGGCACTTGGCCCGCGCCCCCAGGGCCGCCGCGAAGGAGAGCGGCCCCGCCCCCCGCGGGTCAACCCCGCCCCCCGCCCCCCCGCGGCCCACGAGCCGAAGTGCCCCGACGAGGTCGGACGCTCGGGCACGCAGCGGGGCCCGTTCCGCCATGCTTCGCTGCCATTGTTGTGAATGGGAGTCACGGGCTCTCTCGGCGAGGTACTCGCGTCCAGGGGCGACAATGTCGTGACCGGACCGCCGCAGCCACTCGGCAGCGACCCCGAGCCACCGGCCGGTCGCCTCTCCCGCGGCGCCCCCCGGAGAGGCGCCCGCCGCGGCGAGGAGGGCGAGGATACGGACGAGGCTTGGTGCTGCAGCCACGGGAGGAGGCGCCCCGTCAGCACGCGCCCGATCGAGAGCGACGACGAGGGCGCCGCCGTCGGGGGAGGAGACGGCCGACGTTGACGTCCGCACCGAGATCGACAGCGACGCGGCGACGCGGCGCGAGAGAACGACGTGGTCATCCTCAGATCCGGCACAGAGCCGCACGGACCTGCCTGTCGCCACGTCAATAAAAAGACGGTCCAGGCGGCGGTACACTGCCAGACCCGAAGCGGAATCGGCGTTGTCGTCGGCGTCGGAGCCGTTGGCTTTGGTCGCGGCCGCGGGCAGCAGGGCGTCGGCGACCTCGGCGAGGTGCCGGTGGCACCGCAGCAGCGCCGACCCCCACGTTCCCGCAACGTCGCGCAATTTGCCGCGGTCATCGCCGGACCTCGCCGCGGCTCCGCCGTCGCCGTCGCTGTTGCCGTCGCCGCCGCTGTCGGCCCAGGCCCGTGCGAGACCCTCGACAGCCCCGACGAGCCGAGACAGCGCAGCACACTCTGCCTCCAGCGTCGCTGCGTCGTCCCGGCCGCGGTATCCCTTGGTCAACCCTGTCAGCCGCGCCGCCACGTCGGTCGCCCCCTGCAGAAAAGTCGGCGCGGCGCGCGGCGCGCTCCGCCTACGCGCGACGAGCGAAGGCAGCGTCGCATCCACGACGTCGGCGACCCACCCGACAGTGCGCGGGCCACCTCTGCCGTTGGCGCTGCTCCCGCGGTATCGTCCCCGCAGGAGATCCAGTGCCTCGTCGACGAGAACAGCAGGGGGAAGGTGGGCCACGGCCGAGGGTGGGAGGGGCATTGCGGACGAGGGGGGGCGTCGGACGTCGCCTTCGTCGTCAGGGCGGCGCCCAAGCGCGGTTGCAGATCGTCGCCCCCATCCGGTCCAGTCGACAGTGGTGCGAAAGGCGCCCACGGTGCCTGCGGTCGCTGCCTCGGACGGTGCGGCGCGCGACGACGCGGCGGACGCGAAGCCGGCGCTGTTTGAGGGGCCCGCGGGGCCGCCGCGGACAAAGGTTTCTCTCTTGTCAGGGCGGAGGGTCGCGGCGGCGATGGTGGCGGCGGCGGCAGCCTCGCAGCGCCGCGAGGCCGCCGCTGCCGACGCTGGTCGCCAGCCGCCAGTTGCCGCCTTACGCATCCTGCTACGCGTCGAGCGAGGAATTCTCCAAGCGTTCCTGTGAGAGACGTGGTGATGCGACAGTTTACGCCGAACGGCCGACTCGGCCGTCTCGCCTCGGCCGGCTCTGTCGCCAATAATCCAAACAGAGGTTCCCGTCGCTCGTGAGCCCAGTTGAGCCGTTTTGCAGCAATACAGCGACACGTACTGACCATGTCCTTCGGGGACTACGCCGATGAGGCGCCACCCCCCCCCCTACGTCCAGAGGCAACTTCGGACCCGACTGGAACCGACGCATCCACCTCGACCGCGGCCCGCATGGCAGTCCTCCGTGTCACTCATCAAGTCAACCAGTTTCGCCACAGTCTCGACAAGCTCGGTGGCCGGGATGACGCCCCGCCACTTCGGTGCGCGCTCGCCAAGCTCAGCCTTGAGGCCGTGGCGTCAAGCGCCAACGCCAAACGCGCCGTCCTCGCCCTCGCCGGCTGTGGCGGCGACGCCTCAATCGCCGAGTCCCTCGCCGCCGAGCTTCGCGCGGCCTTGGTCGACCTTGAGGACGCGCAGCGCGTTTACGCCCGTTGGGAGGAGGTCGCGTCCGCGTCCGCGTCCACGTCGGCGCCCAAGCCTACGGCTCCAGAGCCAGACTTTATTGGAGCCCCTTTGACCTTGGACAACCCCCGCTCGGCCAGCGGACCCCTTCTCCAGCAACAAACCCTCGATCATCACGAGGCTCTCATCGCGGAACGCGGCGCGGGCATCCGCGCTCTCCGAGGGCAGATCGCTGAGGCGAGCCACAGATGGCTGAGAGGACCATCGCCATCGAACGCCATAATGGATCCACAAGCGTGGTGGACCGCCATGATGCACCGCTGCTCGCCACCATGCACCGCCGTACACCATCGCTGCAACACCGCCTCCACCGCAGGTCCACGAGATTTTCCGCGACCTGGCGACCCTCGTCGTGGGGCAAGGGCAGCAACTCCGCGACGTGGAGGCTGCCGTGGCGTCCACAGCGATGCGCACGGCGGACGGCGCCGAGGAGCTCGGTCGAGCCGACGCGAGGGGGCGACGGCGTTCGCGGCGATGCGCGGGACTTGGGGTGGGGATGGCAGCGGCGTTTGTCGTTGTGGTCCTTCTGGGGGCATGGGAAGCGGCACGGAACTTTTGAGGGTGGGCGAGACGATGCAATCGGTCGTGTCATTGTTCAATGGTGGTCCTCTCCTCCGCAGTCGTCCTCCCAGGCCTCAGAGAATGAGATCGTCGTCGTCCATCAGCATGTCATCGTCGACCCCCTCTTCCCCGGCCCTATCCGCCCCCGCCCCGCCCGGCCAACCGCCCCCATCCTGCCCCCCCCCCCCCCCCCCCCCCGAACCGG
>Ga0181573_10000896_pt1 | contig 30651 bp, 23 predicted proteins | sample 101ome_25_FD_148643 | JGI IMG/M metagenome (GOLD analysis project Ga0181573, IMG submission 148643) | Coastal salt marsh microbial communities from the Groves Creek Marsh, Skidaway Island, Georgia - 101409BT metaG (spades assembly) | ecosystem: Environmental > Aquatic > Marine > Intertidal zone...
GGTGCTCAAGCCGGCCCGGGTAGAGTGCATGCCGCTGAGCGAGTGGCGGCGCGGGCTCGAAATGTACCGGGCGAGCAATACGACAAAGGTGCTATTGACCAACTACGAAGAAGACGTCTGTCTCTGATCAAACCATATGTATACATCAAACCATGAAATTTGAGTTGTGTGTGTCGTCCTTTCGGGGGAAGTTTCCCTCTGCTCGCTCTTGAGAACCACTGTGACGGTCTCTCGCTTGTATGTCTCGCTTGTCTTTCTCTCTCTCTCTCTCTCTCTCTCTCTCTCTCTCTCTCTCTCTCTCTCTCTCTCTCTCTTGTATCCATTCCCACCCCAGCTAGCCGAACAGCTGGATGTCATCCATGTTGCCGATGGCGTCAATCACGTTGTCGTTGACCATCAGCTCGAGCATCTGCGGGTCGATCATACCGAGCCAGTCGTCCGAGCCCTGTGCGCTTAATGTATGATCGCCACTGTTGCGACCGTCATCGGTCACGCGCGGACCCCCTGCAGCGCCCTCAAACGGCGACGCCGAGGGCCCGGTCTGGGCTCGCGGCGCAGAGCCACCGACGCCACCACCCCGGCGGGATTCCCGCTGGCCTGCGGCAGCCATTTCCCTTCGGAGCTCGTTCTCGGCGATTGCGGCGTAGTCCGCGACCAGCGTGCCATCCGCCTGACGAATGACGGGGAAGCCGCCGTCTCCAAAGTCCCGCGTCATGCACTTCCGCCGCCCCTTTTTCTTTCGTTCTATGGCTTCGAGCACCCGTCGTTTCTCCGGGAGCCGCCGTGCGGCGCCCCACCTCGAGTCGATCGCCTTCTCGGACGGCACCTTTTGCAGCGTCCCGGCCGGCGCCTCGAGCACCAGGTCGACCTCCTCCTCGTACCGCCCCATGCTGTTCCTGCTCAGCGTCTTGATCCTCTTCTGCTTCATCAGCGTCATCAGGTCCGCCTTAGAGAGTCCGAGCCGAACAGAGTCCTTCCCGGTGATCATCCCCAAGCGCCCGTGCCCGACGGGCACCTCTGCCGGCGGGTCCCTGGCGCTCCGTTCGGCCGGCTCGGCGCGCGCTGCAAACGCCCCTGGCGTGATATGCGGCTGCCTGAGTTCCGGTGACACCTCCCCGCCGCCCTCGGAGCCCTGATCCGACACCTGACACGTGCTCAGGCCGTGCTTGGACAGCTGCTCGGCCAGCATCGCACTCATCCGCGAGTAGGCCAGGTCGGCGTTGTTCGTGAGCACCTCGATCACGCCCACGCACTTGAACTGCGACTCTGGATCCATCACAGGCAGAATCATGCAGCTCTGCACCATGCACGTCTTGGCGTGGTCGGACCGATGGAAGTGCTCGGGCGCCATGGCGCCCACGTTGCCGAGGACCTCTGGCTTGCCCGTCAGGAACACGCGACCCGGCGCGCCGAGCTCTTTCGGCACGTTCACGTCAGTTCCAAATGTGTACCGGCATGAGATACACCGGAAGAACGCCAGGTGATCGGCGCCAGACAGTCCGGCCAGGAAGAACGGGTTGCCCTTGGTGCGGAGGACGGGGTGGCCCGAGAGGGACTGCCGGTCCACACCTTGGTCCGCCGAGCCGTTCGACACAGAGACCTCGGAAGGACACGTGGGCAGCCAAGACTGACAGAGGATGCCTTGCGACGGCCAGGCGAACAGGTACTGGTCTTGGAAGCCGACGAGCGTCCGGGCGAGGAGGGTCGCGACAGCGTCCGGGCGCTGCTGGGCGGGGTCGTCGTTCGCCGACATGCTCTCTCGCTCGCTCGCTCGCTCGCTCGCTCGCTCTTTCTGTCTGTTAAAGGGCGGTTCTGGTTCCGGTCACGGGCTGTATATAGCGGAGGAGGCAACACGAACGTAGATGCAAATAGCCCTCGTGCTAGGGCCAATTTGAACGATGCGCGGTGTTTTCTCTCTCGTCGCAGGTGTGGATCGGTTGAGTCGGTTAAGTTTTACCGTCTCCGGTCCGCATGAACAGGGGGACCGTGCGGAGCTGCAGAATCGGATCGAATTTCGGAGTCCGCGTGTGGAGCGCTCCACTCTATGACAGGAGACTACCTGGTACTACGAGAGAGTGAGGATGAGAGACCCTCAGTCGTGTGAGTCTGTGAGGACTGTGGTTGTTCTTTACTCTCGTCAGATGGTTGATTGATTCTCAGAAGATTCAGGGGTGGTGGGTCGTCGCGATCGGGTCGGGTGCACACGGCCGACCGCCGCCTCGGCAAGCGGCCTCCTCCTCGGCAAGGGGCACCTCATCCGACTCTGATCCTGCCGCAAGATGACGGCCAGCGTCGCGCGTCATGCGAAGTGTTCAAGAGGTTCCGGCGTCTGGCTTCCGTTCCCCACGTCCCCCTCCTCGATCACAACACTCTGTCCGCGTCCCTCGATGGAGGGACGCGGACTCCTGCGAGGTCAAACTCGCGTGAGGTCGCTCACTGAGTCGTGTCTAGTTGGTCAGTCTTTTTTTCTCTCTCCCTTGCTCTTCCTCCTCCACCTGGCCAGGGTCTGTCTCACTGAGTCACTCACTGATTCGTGTCTAGTTCTGGTCACTGTTTTCTTCCCTTGCTCTTCCTTGCTTGCATCATGGGCATTTTCGGGCTCAAACGTTCGCCTAAGGGGCCTCCCCAGGCCTCGACTGATGGCGTGAAGGCAATCAACGGTGAGTCACGGCCACACACAGGGCTGACTGACGAGGCCCCGGGCCTCACCTCGACGCTCAGGGACCGCCTGCTGTCGGCCGACGCCAACGGTGAACGCATCATTCGCGGCAGGAAGATGATGAAGCGCGCGGAGATCGCACTCAGCGTCGCCTGCCTGCAGATGTCCAAGGACACGAACGTCGAAGTTCCAGAACAACGTGCTCGTCGACATGTCTGCACCACTCACTCGCCGCTCGCCTCCTCACCTCTTCGCAGACCTTGATAAGGGAACCGCTGATGAATGGATTCCCCGCGACCCCAACCTGATAAGGCTGACTGGCCGCCATCCGTTCAACTGCGAGCCGAGCGTGAAGAGGAACTCAGAGGCCTACATCTCCGCCCCGCGCGATCACTACGTCCGCAACCACGGCGCCGTGCCTCGCAAGGACTGGGAGTCCCATCGCCTGACGGTGAGCGGACTCAACACGGAGACCAAGGTGTTCACCATGGACGACATCGTGGCGCTCCCGTCCGTCGACGTGACGTGTACGCTCACCTGTGCCGGAAACCGGCGCAAGGAGCAGAACATGCACAAGCAGACGATCGGGTTCTCCTGGGGGTCCAACGGAACGTCGTGCTCGACGTGGACCGGCGTCCGCCTCGGGGACGTCCTCAAGCTGTGCGGCGTCTCTGCCGATCGCATCGCCAACGACGAGCACGTCTGGCTCGACGGGCCCGAGAACGAGCTTCCCAAGGGCGACAAGGGCGTCTACGGAACGAGCATCAGCATGCTCAGGGCCATGGATCCGGCCTACGACGTCATCCTGGCCTACAAGCAGAACGGCGAGTGGCTCACCCCGGACCACGGCTTTCCGCTCCGCATCGTCATCCCGGGCTACATCGGCGGCCGTATGATCAAGTTCATCGAGCGCATCACCGTGGCCGACAAGGAGAGCGATAACTTCTACCACTTCATGGACAACAGGTGGGCATTGAACTCGACCAACGTGCGCTCGCACGCTGACTCTCACCCTCTCACTCACTCACTCGCGCTCCGCGCTCGTTCGCTCGCCAGGGTGCTTCCGTCGCACGTCGACGCCGAGGCGGCGACCGCCGAGGGCTGGTGGTTCAAGCCGGACTTCATCATCAACGACCTGAACATCAACTCGGCCCTCTTCACGCCGGACCAGGGCACGATCCTTCCGTTCCAGAGCGGAAAGTCGCTCGAGGTGACCGGGTACGCCTACAGCAACGGCAACAAGATTATCCGCTGCGAAGTGTCGATCGATGGCTGCAAGACCTGGAGGCTGGCCGAGGTCACCAAGCGGACGCCGCCCAACAAATACGGCAAGCACTGGGCTTGGGTCTGGTGGAGCATCAACATCCCGCACGAGGAGCTCCTGGGCACCGAGGAGATTGTCTGCCGCGCCTGGGACTCGAGCATGCAGACCCAGCCCAACACCTTCACCTGGAACGTCATGGTGGGTATTGAACTCGACCTCGAACTCGACCGACGTGCGTCCGCTCATCTGACTCTCTCACTCGCGCTATGCGCTCGTTCGCTCGTTCGCCAGGGCATGATGAACAACTGCGTGTTCAGGTGCAAGGTGCACAAGGAGCCCGACAACAACGGCAAGTACGCCTTCAGGTTCGAGCACCCGACCGTCGCCGGCGCCAACCCCGGCGGCTGGATGGAGCGCGAGGTGCAAAAGGCGGTCGAGGCGCCCGCCAAGGTCGAGCTCCAGCGCCAGTCCGCCATCATCGGCGCCAAGGTGTACACCATGGAGGAGGTCGAGAAGCACGACTCGGCCGAGTCCGCCTGGTTCGTCTACCACGGCAAGGTGTACGACGGCACGCCCTTCCTCAAGGACCACCCGGGCGGTGCCGACTCCATCCTGCTCGTCGCCGGGACCGACGCCACCGAGGACTTTGACGCCATCCACTCGCAGAAGGCGAAGGACATGCTGAAGGATTACTACATCGGCGAGCTGGCCGATGAGACGGCGGCAAAGACCACCACGGGGGCGTCGACCCCCCCGGCGGCCGACTCGATGTCCCCCCGTTCGGCGTCCCGCGCGAACTCTGCGGCCTTCAAGGACGACGTCGCGGTGGCGCTCAACCCGAAGAAGAAGATCGAGTTCCCCCTCATCGAGAAGGAGTACATCACGCACAACGTCCTCCGCCTGCGCTTCGGTCTGCCCACCGAGAGCCACAGGTTCGGGCTCCCGGTCGGCAAGCACGTGTTCGTCTACGCCAAGGTGAACGGCGAGACGGTGATGCGCGCCTACACGCCGACCTCCAGCGACGTCGACCTGGGCTACTTCGAGCTGGTCATCAAGGTCTACCGCAGGAACGAGCACCCCAACTTCCCCGAGGGCGGCAAGATGTCCCAGCACATGGACACCCTCAACGTCGGCGACACGCTGACCGTCAAGGGACCCGTCGGACACGTCGAGTACCTGGGCGGCGGCCGCTACAAGCTCGACGGCGAGGAGAAGACCACCGACACGATCAACCTGATTGCCGGCGGTACGGGCATCACCCCCTGCTACCAGGTGCTCAAGGCCATCGCCAGGGACCCCTCGGACAAGACCAAGGTCGCCCTCGTGTACGCCAACAACACCCCATCGGACATCCTCCTCAAGGACGAGCTCGACGAGCTGGCCAAGGACCCCAGGATCTCCGTCTGGCACACCGTCACCGACGCGGCCGGCGACGACAACTGGGCGTACAGCACCGGCTACGTGACGCCGGACATGTGCAAGAAGCACCTGCTCCCCGTCACAAAGACTGCCATCGGTGCCATGTGCGGCCCCCCGCCGATGATCAAGTTTGCGGCCATCCCCAGCCTCGAGCAGATGGGCTTTGACGCCACCAAGCAGATCCAGTTCTAGTTCTACTTCTCGTCTCGAGACTGAATCGAGCATCAGCGCCTTTCCTCTTTCCATAACCTCCTCCCTCTCGTTGTGGTGCTTCTCAATTGCTTTCCATTCTTCACATTTTATTACATGGCATACCTCACGCGCTCATCACCCGCCCCGACTGGTCGTAGAAGTACTTCTTCCCTGGGCGCGTCTCGTTCAGGTACAACCCACACAGACTCAACCCCAGCCACAGAATGAACTTGACCGCCTTCCAATCGTCCTCCCGATCGTACGTGACAATCGTCCCGACGCACGCGATCAACCCCAACAGAAACCCGGACCAGTACCGCATCCGAAGCCTCCACGTCCACACAATCGGCGCAGACGGCACCTCGTTCTCGAGCGACCGTCTGACCGGGTCCCTCGTGTCGACCAGGGGCGGTCGCTTCTGACCGGAAGCGGGAGACCCTCCCTTGCTGGATTTCGAAGGCCTTTTCCGCACCGTCGAGGACTTCTTCCCGCTGGATCGTGTGGATACCATCTGTGTATATGTATATGTATATGTATATGAATGAGCGCGCGGCGTGGCAAGATGCGAATAATCAAATCGCATGCATGCGAGGAGGGGTATAGGGCCAACTCGCCCAGGGCCATGCCGCGAGTTGGCCCTTGCGAGCTTACTCGATTGATCGGAAGGGCACCTGTGCGCTTTTTCGTCCTTCCCGTCTCCTCTGCGTGTTGTGTGAAAAGCATTATCATCACGGCATTTGAACCAACGGCATCGCCATCGCCATCGCGCCATCGCCATCGCGCCATCGCCATGGTGCGCGTCAGAGTCCTCTTCTTCGCCCGGGCGCGGGAGATCGCGCAGACCAACGAGGCCGACCTCGACCTGCAGCTCGACGCCGACGACGTCCAGTGGCGCGGCTCGCTGGACGACTTCATCTGCAAATTGGAGGAGACGTATCGGAGTCTCGCAGAGATCCGCGGCGCCTACACGCTCGCCGTCAACCAGGAGTACATCGACCGAGACGAGCGGCTCGTGCTGCGGGACGGCGACGAAGTCGCCCTGATCACCCCCATCAGCGGCGGCTAAGGGGTGGTGGTGGTGGTGCTGGGTGGACCGACTGGGTTACCCAACCACCGACTGACCGACTGACCGACTGACCGACTGACCGACGAACTGAAGTCACAATCATGACTACTACGACTACTACTCGACGACAATGAGCAGCTGAACATCCTTCTTCGTTCCTCCCTTTGAAATCATATCCCAGAGTCCCCAGAAATCGTTCGCCACGTCGGGAATATCCACGAGGCTCTGCTTCTTGGCGTTGGCCCGCATGTCCAGCGCGACGACCCCGACCCCGTCAGTCTCCAGGTGACCTTCGGTGGCGAGCTTGAGCAGCCTGTTGGGCGTGCCCAGGGCCACGTTCACGGGGTTTTCCGTCAGGTACGTCGCCTGCTCGGGGACCTTCATGTGCTTGGCGAAGAGCTTGGCGATGGGGCAGCCCCTGTGCAGGTTTTGGCAGTTTTTCAGGCAGTCGAGGGCACCCATGGCAGAGGGAGACACGAAGAGGACCTTTGGTCTGCCGTGGACGGCGGGGGGTACGGCGAGGTTGTCAGCGAGCGGGGCCGTGTCCCTGTGGGTAAGGGCGCGCTCGAGGGAGGCGATTGGGACGGGTGAGGACGGGTGGATGGCGTCCGGGGCAACTTGCCGTTGGTTCCTGGCCGAGGACTTTCCGGATGCGGCGGAGAGCGTGCCGGCCCAGAGTTCCTGCTGTTGCTGTTTCTGCTGCTGCTGGGAGGCGTTGGACGGTGTGTGCGATGGCTGCCGTGCGTGCTGGCCTACGTGCTGGCCTACGTGCTGGCCTACGTGCTGGCCTACGTGCTGGCCTACGTGGTGCTGCCGCCTGTTGGCCTTGAGCTGTTCGATGCGCTTCTTGGCTTTGGCCTTCTTCGCAGCCGCCTTTGCATCGTCGTCCGTGTTTGGGTTTGGGTTCGTACTCGGCGTCGGATTGGTGTCTCGGTTGTCGTCGCGGGCGTGTTGGTCTTGCTCGTTGTTGCCGAGACTGCGATCCTTGGCCTTGGCCTTGTCGTCCCCGAGGCCGGCCTTCCGGAGCGCCTCGGTCACGTCCTCGCCCTTGGCCTCCGCCGCGGCGATGACCTCCTTGCGTTTCTTCAGCTTGGCTCGACCGGCACGGTTGAGCTTCTTCATGTTGCGCCGACGCGTGTACGCCGTCGGCGGCGTCTTTGTGGCGCCGGTGGGTTGCATGCTGAACGGTGTGGGATGCAGTCGTGGGTGCGCGAGCGCGCGCGTGGAATGGGAATGAGAATGGCCGAGTCGTGCGGCGCGCTGGAGACTGGACGGACTGGACGGACTGGACAGACCGAGATGTTCGCCCGTTCGTGCGTATTGAGTGGGTGAAGTGAATCTTTTTTCAAAAAAAGGGAAAATGCTTCCGCTCGTGCTCTCCATTCTCGCACCCTTCGGGGTCGGTACGGTGCGTTCCGAGTGTCTTTCTGTATCTCCTCGCCCGTTGTCGGTTGTCGGTGGCGGGCGGCCACCCGCAGAAAACACGGCCGAAGGATTCTCACCAACCCTCTCACGACATGTCGTAGTTGATCGGCATCGGGATGCGGAACGACGTCAAGGCGTGGTATCCGACCATCCGGAAACCGAGATGGACACCGCCGAATTGGCTGTTCGGTCCGGTGTGGACGGCGCTGTACGCGATGATGGGGGTCGCGAGTCATCGGGTGGCGTCGATCGTCGGGTGGACGTCGCGGCCGCTGGTTTTGTATGGCGCGCAGCTGGGGCTGAACTTTCTGTGGTCGCCGCTGTTTTTCAAGTGGCATAAGCTCGGGGCGGCGGCCGTGGATATCACCGTGCTGCTCGGGGTAGGTATTCGTCTCGCTCACTCGCATGCTTGCGCCCACGCTCCCACTCGCACTTGCACTCGTTCGTTCCCTCATCCCACAGATGGTCTACGCGACGATCGTCGAGTTTGGCGCCGTCGACGTGCTGAGTGCCCAGCTGCTGGTACCCTACCTCGCTTGGTCTTGCTATGCGACCGCGCTGACGTACAATATCTGGCTGAACAACTGACTGACGATGGTTTCATGAATGTTCGTGATGTATCCCAAAATCGCTCCATCTCCCTCTCCCTCTCCCTTTCCCCCTCCTACTCTTTGGCGAGGACGACCTGCACGACCTTGGACGTCCCCCCGGCGGCGACAGTCACGTCGACCGTGTCGCCGATTTGCCGCGCTTCCAACCGTTGGCTGAGATCAAAGATGTTCCGCACGTCCTTGCCGTCGATCTTCACGATGACGTCTCCCGGCACGATGCCGCCGACGCCACGCGAGATGCCGCTCAGCTTGCCGTCGGACGGGCCGCCCTTGTCGACGCTCTGGATGAGCACGCCGTCCTGTACGTTCAGGCTGTTTTTCACGTTGTCTGCCGCCGGTTTGATCCCGAGGGAGGCCCGTCGCACCTCTCCGAACTCGAGAATCTCGTCCACGACCTTGCTGACGCTGTTGGAAGGGATGGCGAAACCGATCCGACTCGACACGCCCGTGTTTGTGAATATTGCCGTGTTGACGGCCATGACTTCGCCGTCCAGGTCGACCACGGGCCCTCCGGAGTTTCCGGGGTTTGTCGCCGCGTCAATCTGGAACGCGCCGCTGATGGTCGAGTCGGTGTACGACTGGAACCCCCGGTTTTTCGCAGAGATGATGCCCTTTGTCATCGAATGCTCGAACCCGAAGGGGGATCCCAGCGACAGAACCGTAGATCCCACCCGCATTTCCGAGCTGTTGCCGAACCGGGCCGGGAAGAACTTGACGACGTCGTCCGGCGTCAGGCACCGCAAGACCAGGAGGTCCCGGGCTTTGTCGGCCCCGACCACGTAGGCCGGCAGCGCCACCTGACGCCGCGTCGCGGCGTCGACAGTCACCACGACCCTGGCCACCGGCGTCTTGGACTGAACGGCCTTGGGCACGCCCACGGCGTCCACGGCCTTTGCCAGGACGTGGTAGTTTGTCACGACGGTTCCGCGCGTGTCGTAGACAATGCCGCTGCCGTTGCCCTCCTGCTTGGCTCCCGTGCCCGCCAGCTGCCCCGCGACTGTCGCGTCGAAGATCGTTGCGACAGACAGGTCCACCTTCTTGTACACGTCGGCGATCCGCTGGTCTTCGAGGGACAGCGCCGAGCTGGTGTCGACCACGACCGGGTCGACCAGCGCCGTGGACGACGGGACGACGAGACCCGAAGCGACGGCGAGGGACAGGAGCGTCGTGGCGACGAGCCTGCGGAGGAGGTGGTGGTGGTTTGCCGGGTGGTTTGCCGAGGAGGACGAGGAGGACGAGGAGGACGAGGAGGACGAGGACGCCCGAACGTTTGCCCGTCGATGCGGGCGGATACATCGAGCCGGCTGAATTCGGCGCGGAGCCAGGGTGCTCCTGGTCATACGCATCGGCCTCGAATCAAGGGTTTGTCGTATCGTGTATATTTTAGCGTCGACGCGAGCCGAGTAGTTTTAAAACTCAGCGCGAGTTTTTGGGAGCGAGCGGAAGCTTCTTCTCGCGTGAACCAGACTGCTCCTACGCCATCGTAGACGAGAGACGAGAGACGACGACGCAATGTCCCCACCTTCCCTCGACGACGCTTCAGTCCAGCTGACGGGCGGGTCGTCGAGGTTCCATCCGACCTTGGGCTCGAACGCCCGTCCGGTCAAGCTGGGCGTTCTGACCGTGTCTGACAGGGCCAGTGCGGGCATCTACAAGGACGACTCGGGTCCCGAGATCTTGAACTTCTTTCGCGAGGCGATCAAGAGCGAGTGGGAGGCCGTCTACGCGGTGATCCCGGACGAGGCAGCGCGTATTCGGTCCGAGTTGATCCGCATGGCCGACGAGGAGGACTGCTGCCTGATCGTGACGACCGGCGGGACGGGGCCCGCTGCGCGGGACGTGACGCCGGAGGCGACCGAGGCGGTGTGCGATCGGATGATGCCGGGGTATGCGGAGCAGATGCGGGCCATCAGCCTCAAGGTGGTGCCCACGGCGGTGCTGTCGAGGCAGACGGCGGGGTTGCGGGGGGATACGCTGATACTCAATCTGCCGGGGAAGCCAAAGGCGATTCGGGAGACGATCGACGAGGTGTTTGTGTCGATTCCAGCGTGCGTGAGCATCATGAAGGAGGACGTGTACATCGAGACGCACGACGAGGTGGTCGAGGCGTTTCGGCCAGGGGCGGGGAAGGGGAACGGGAAGAACGGGAAGAACGAGAAGAACGAGAAGAACGAGAAGAACGAGAAGAGCGGGAAGAACGGGAAGCATGGGAAGAAAAAGATAGAAGAAGCACAAACGTGTGTGGAGACGTCGGCAGATGGCCGGGTGGTTACGGGCGTCTCGGCGGCGCCGTTGGACGTGGCGGGCATCCTGGCGAGCGTGGAGGACGCGTCGTGCGGGGCGATCTCGTCGTTTGTGGGCACGACGAGGGATACATTCCAGGGCAAAAAGGTGATCAAGCTCGAGTACGAAGCGTACGTGCCGATGGCGATGAAGGAGCTGCGCAAGCTGTGCGAGACGGCCATGGCAAAGTGGGAGGTGCGGCGGATGTCGATCTGGCACAAGACGGGCGACTGTCCCGTGAAGGAGGCGAGCGTGGTGATTGCCGTGTCGTCCCCGCACCGGAGAGCTGCGCTCGAGGCGTGCGCGTGGGCCATCGACGAGCTCAAGGCGACGGTCCCCATCTGGAAGAAGGAGTTTTTCGAGGGCGGCGAGGTGTGGAAGGAGAACGCCGAAAACAGAGTCGTCTAGTCTTCTAGTCTTCTAGTCTTCTAGTCTTCTCGTCGGTGGTGATGGTGATGATTCAGCGTGGACCATCCACGGGTCCGCCGCCCCCCGCCGACCGACAACAACGTGCATTGGCATTTTAACGTAACATCATGAAACATGAATAAGAATATGAACGAAATCGCTTTTCGTATTGCGTTGTATGATACGGTATGGCAAGAATTTTGGGTTCGAGCGAGCGTCGAGCGGCTTAGACCACAGACTGCTGCACGGCCTGCTTCTGCTTGGAGTATCCCCGCTGGGACTTGGACTCGGCGGCGAACTTCATGACGGCAAGGTGCTCTCCGTTCTTGATCTCCTCCTCGGTGTAGTCCCCGAGGAAGTAGTCCTCCTCCGTCTTGTTGGGGTTGCCCTTGAAGAACATGGATCCCCATCCGTTGATCGGCCAGTGCAGCGGCGGCAGGGCGACGCTGGTCACGGCCATGATCATGACTCCCATCCACAGGAATCCCTGGGCGGTGGTCATGGAGGCAGAGGTGAAGAAGATGGCCTGGGTGATGGCACCTCCGGTGTTTCCTCCGGCGCCGACCAGTCCAGACGCGTTTCCGAGACCCCGCTTGGTGATGAACGGGACGATTCCGTACGAGGCTCCGCAAGCCATCGGGACCAGAATGGACCAGAACGAGACGATCATCATGGTCAGTCCCAGGCTGTTCCTGGTGTAGTACATGCACAGGGAGCAGATGCCTCCTCCCATCTGGACGACGTAGAGGCACCACAGGCGTCCCCTGAATCCAAAGTACTTGCAGCAGATGTCGGAGGCGATTCCTCCGAGTCCACGAGCAAAGATGTTGGTCAGGGAGAAGACGGCTCCCAGGAGGGAGGCGGTGGAGAGCGACAGCTTGAACTGGTCGAACAGGTACGGGGCAATGTTGTTGTCAACGGTCAGCTCCACGCCGAAGCAGTATCCGTACGAAAGCAGCATAAGCCACGTGCGGTAGTTGGTGTAGGCACACTTGGCGGACTTCTTACCCTCGGCCTTGAACTCACCGGTCTTCTTCAGGTCGGAGTAGCGGCCGTCCGGCAGGTCGACAGCAAAGGCGAGGATGGCAAGACCGATGAGGATCTGGGCGGATCCCGGAATCCACATGGCGGCACGCCATGCAATGAACGCCGGCTGGGTGTTCTTGATTCCCTCGTAGATGAAGGGCATGATGAGATGGGTGAATCCGGCTCCGGCGTTTCCCCATCCGGCGCCAAAGGCGTTGGCAGATCCGACGACCTTCACGTTGAACAGCACCGAGGACCAGAACTGGCAGGCCACGAAGGTAGCCAGGGAGAAACCGATGCACATACGCACGACGATGAATCCGGCGGCGTCAGTCACGACGGCCATGCACATGGTGGCGGCGGCAGTCAGGAGCTGGAGGAAGGCGTGTCCGTAGCGCGGTCCGTACGTGTCGCAGACGGCTCCGAGGCAGAGACGGGAGAAAATCGCTCCGGTGACGGAAGCGATGGCAGCTCCAGACACATCGGACTTGGTGAGGTCGAGGCACTCGCGGATCACGGGGATCAGCGGCGGCACCGAGAAGGTGGCGAAGAAGGAGACGAAGAAAGAGATCCACGACACCTGGAAGGCAAAGTGGTGCGGCTGACCCCAGTACCAAAGCTTGAGGACCTTGGACTTGTGCTCAGAGTCGACCGGGACATTGAAAGTCTTGACGTCGTCAAAGCCAGCCGAGGAGGCCGTCTCGATGCCCTTGGGGCTTCCTATACGTGTGGTGATGATGATGTATGTCGTCGTGCGTGAGTGATGACTGCGCCAAGTCAGCGGTCAGTGGCCACGAGTCGTCGCCGACGTCGGTCGAGTCGGCCAACTCGGCTCATCTCAGCCAACTCAACCCTACCCCGGGCACCAGTCCCTCTCCGTCTCTCGCGCGCGCTGCCCCACGTGGGTCGCCCCGAAATGCGATAGACACACAGCAGGGGTGGCTATGCGAGGGAGATGGCGGGGGGGGGAGGGTAGTTTGCCCACCCGGACCCACCCGCGGAGATGACCGCGGAGATGACCGGGCCGACGGCCGGATCGAGACGAATCTCGATCTCGCCCCGCACACGCGTTCCCCGCGTGCCATGGACCGGCATACGACGGAAACCGAATAGTCGAACGACCAGAACGCACCCTTGTCGGACATAGTGACCGGAATTGCTATCTCTGAATGAGTCAAAGGTAGCAGTTGGCGTCGCTAGCGTGCTAGAGACTGACAATTGGCTTTCGGCGAGGTGTCTACCCGACGAAAGTAGTGTCTAAGAATTAATAATGCCGTGAGAAGCAGGCGAGATGCCCTGATGACGACGGAGAAATGCCCTCGAGGGCCGAAAAGCAAGGGCCAACTCGGTGAGAAAGCCCTTGGCGACTCAGCCCCAATGTCTCGATGAGATTCTTGCCCTCGTTCTCTCCTTTCAGCCCTTGCCGCTGCCCTCTTCCCACATTCTAAGTTCTTATCCGTCTGCTCGCACCGGGAAGAAGCCTAATACGGTCCACGCCGCACTCGTCCTTCTCATTCCTCCGAGTCAACGAAAACGACAGTCCGCTGCAATGCTGAGGTCTGCCTTCTTCTCTGCGCTCTGCGCTTCCCTCCTCGCCTTTGCCCCGCAGCAGGTCGATGCCGCTGCCGCTCTGACGAAGGGCATTAAGGACACCGACACGACCACGGTACGTCATCGTCGTCAGGTGGGGTGGTCGGTCGGCGGGGAAGGCTCCCCTGTGACCCGCTCGAGTCTGCCCTAGCCCGCTCTGTTCTCTCTCTCTCTCCCTGTTCTATCGGGCGCGCACATTCATTGACTACGATGATCGTCATCTATGCCACGCTATGCAGACGTACAGCTCGCTGGAGCCGCAGAAGTACAACGTTGACCTGTCCTTCCTGGGCGCCGACAACGAGGTCATCGAGGCCGGCACCACGCTCCAGGCCAACGTGGACTCGGTCGTCGTCAACTGGAGCGTTAAGCCGGAGTTCTCTGCGAACGCCACTGACACGATCCGTCTCCAGATGTGCTATGCCCCGGAGAACATCAACGACAGGCCGTGGAGGAAGTACAACAACGTCATCTCCAAGAACAAGCAGTGTCCTTTGGACATTGCGACCGACCTGAAGCCGTCTGCCGAGGGAACGTACACCTACTTTCTGCCGAACTACATCCCGACGTCCGGATACTTCATGCAGGTGATTGCCGTGCAGGACGTGACTGGTGCCTACGTCTCGTTCGGAAACTCGACCACCTTCCAGGTCGAGATGATCGACGATACCCCGGATTGGCTCAGGGCCGTGACCGGCGTGCTCGCCGCGATCGGACCGGTGACCCTGATCGGATTCTTCGTGGTCGAGAAGAAGCTGAAGGGGAAGGAGCAGTAAGCAGTCAGGGTCGGGGTGGAACACTGGTGGTGGCGTGACCGCCCGATGTATTCGTTAGCGACTAGGTAGATGCCATAATTATATACGATAACCCAAATTCTTTGCTCATTTCATGGTGTGTAACGATGTAACATCGATCGATATGGATGGATTATGGATATGGATGCCATGGGTCGTGGGTCGCCGGCGGCCACAGGCCGCCGATGATCGTATCAACAACCACAAAGACAATAACATACAAGAAACCATCAAATGAATACAATAATCACTTCGCGGTGGCGCCAAACTTCTCGATAAGCAGCCCCTTGAGCACCGGCACGAGGTCCGAGGCCGGCACGGCCTTCTCGAACTCGGTGGCCAGCGCCGGGTTCTCACCGATCTCTCCTCCCAGGAAGATCCTGTATCCCTCGACGCCCTTTCCGTCCTTCTTCGCGGGGGCCCCCATCAGGCCGATGTCGCCGACCTGGGCCTGTCCACACGAGTTGGGGCAGCCCGTCACGTGGATGCGGACCAGGTCGGGGATCTCGAGCTCCTGCTCGAGCTGGCGGGTGACCTCCATCGCCGTGTTCTTGGTCTCGGCGAGCGCAAAGCCACAGAACTGGGACCCGGTGCAGGAGACTAGGCCCCTGGTGACGTTGCCCGGGAAGATCTCAAAGCGCTGGAAGACCTCCTCCTTCTGGAGGGCCTCCAGGTCAGCCTCGTCCACGTTGGGGATGATGACGTTCTGCTCGACCGTCACCCGGACGGTTCCGTCGCCGTACTTGTCGGCCACGGCGGCCAGGTCGTCAAAGTCCCGGGCAAACATGCGTCCCGCGGGGACGCAGGCGCCGACCCAGTACTTGCCCTCCTGCTTCTGCTTGTGGATGCCGAGGACGTCGCGCCTGGCAAAGGCGTCCGGGTAGGAGACGTGGACCTCGCCGGGGAGGTCGTCGAGCCCCATGCGCTGGGCGACGAGCTTGCGGAACTCCTTGACGCCGACGGCCTCGACGAGCCACATGAGGCGGGCCTTCTGGCGGTCGGTGCGCTCTCCCAAGTCGCGGAACACCTCCATCAGAGAGCGGACGTAGTCGTTGACCTGGTCCGGGCGGATGTAGGTCTCGCCGGGGATGGACATCGTGTTGCGCTTGATCGAGAAGTAGCCGCCCAGCTCGACGTTGAAGCCGACCTCGCCGCTGTCCGGGTGCACGACGGCCTTGAGGCCCACGTCGTTGATGTGGCAGTGGGCAAAGTCGTCGCGGCTGGTGGAGATACCGACGTTGATCTTCCGGGGCAGGTTGGTCAGCTCGGCGTTGCCCTTGCCGTAGTTCGTGATGTGGTCCTGCAGGGACTGGCAGAGCGGCCGCGAGTCGATCAGCTCCTCCGGGTCAATGCCGGCGATGGGCGAGCCGGTGATGTTCCGGATGTTGTCCATTCCGGACATGAGCGAGGAGAGTCCGATCGAGCGCAGCGTCTCCATGCTCTGGTCGGCCTTGTCCAGCGTGATCCCGCGGAGCTGGATGTTGGCGCGGGTGGTGATGTCCGCACAGCCGTCGTCACCGTACGGGGCGATGATCGAGCCGAGTCCCCTCAGCTGCTCGCTGGACAGGACGCCCTGCGACACCTTGAGCCGCTGCATGAACTTGCCGGGCGTCCTCTTCCCCCTGTGGAAGAGGCCGCTCCACTTCATCCGGACGTCGACGTCGTCGAGGTCGAGGTCCTCCCAGGCGACCTGGCCGCTGCGCAGCAGCTTGGCGAGCTCCTCCACCTCGGTCCACATAGCGTCTCCGCCCTTCTTGACCTTTTTCTTCTCGAACGGGTTGACCTTGCCGGTGAGAATTCGGTACTGGGTGTCCTCCGGCAAGTGGCGCAGGCCGGATATGCTCATGTCGATCTCCTGCTCGGCGATCAGGTCGGCCAACGTCTTCGTCTCCGGGGTGCCTGCAGCCGCGCGCACGACGTGGCGGGGGGCAGACTGGAAGGGGGAGCGAGCGACGGGCCCGCTCAGTCTGAGATGCCGGGTAGTCATGGTCCTCGATCGATCGATCGATGTCCGTCGTCGTCGGGCGGTATGCGAGTGCTTATAGGTGCCTAGAGATTGTCGTTGGGCACCTGGAAGCGGGACAGGTGGATGAGACAAAACAAAATCCGAAAAAGTTTGACTCGAACTCAGTAAGTCGAAGTCGAGGGTCAACTCTGAGCTTTGAGATGGGTGGAAGGATGCGTGGAGTCAAACTCAAAATTTCTCCCGTCCTGCGTTTCGGAACATATATACATATACATATATACGTGCATATACTGAGAATGCACATGGCGACGACCTTGAATCGGGCACGGTCCGATTCGAGTTGCTCCTCCTTTGCAGCGTCGCCGGAGCAGTTCACGGTGGGTACCCTGGAGGGACTGAAACGAAGACTGGCGACGTTCGCGTCACATATCACCCTCACCGAAGTTTCGGGAGCGCTCGGTGAGTACTGCTCTCAACCGACGTCCTCTTCTTCGCGCCCTGACTGACTCTCACTCGCTGCGCGCTTCGTTCGTTCGCCAGGCGACCTCGGGACGTTCCTCCCGCTCGTGGTCGGGCTCACGCAGTCCGCTGGCCTCGACCTTGGCACCACGCTATGGTTCACAGGCATATACAACTTGATAACTGGCCTCGTCTACGACGTCCCGATCCCGGTCCAACCGATGAAGACGATCGCCGCCGTCGCCCTGAGCGGCAACGGACTCACCATCCCGGAGATCATGGCCGCGGGCATTTTCGTGTCAGCGACCGTGCTCGTCCTCGGTGCCACCGGACTCATGGGCGTGGCCAACCGGCTCACGCCCGCCGCGGTCGTCCGCGGCATGCAGCTCGGGGTCGGCCTGCAGCTCGCCCAGAGGGGCTTCTCCAACATCTGGTACGCCACGGATCCCGTCAGCGGCAAGGCGTCGACGGCCATGAACTCTATCTTTGGCGTGAACGGCATCTTTGTGGGGCTGTTCTTCGTCGTCTTCACTCTTTTGGGCGTCTACAACGTCCCGAGACGAGCGCGTGTGCGTGGCGCCGGCGCCGACGACGATGCCGATGTGACGTCTCCTCCCCCTCCTGTCGGCGCCAAGGCCGGGTCGTCCTCGCCCCGGTCCGTCGACTCCATCAAGGACAGTGCGTTGTCGTCGGACGTGTCGGCGGACGTCGACGATGGGCCGGACGTCGAGGAGGGCCGTCGCGGTCCTCGTGGAGATGGCGATGGCAATGGAGATGGAGATGGAGATGGCGTCGATGAGGACGAAGAGGGGGCGGTCGTCGTCGCACAGACCGTCCCCCGGTCGCGGCTCGAGACCCTACAGGACGCCCTCGAATCCAAGGTCCTGCGATACGTCTACATCGCCGGCGACAAAGCATGTGAAGCCGTCGGCGAGACCAGGGACACCCGGCATCTCGCCCGGTCGACGTCCTGCTGCGCGGGACGTAACACCCCCCGGTCCGTCTCCCGGCCCAGCCCCGCACTCCCGACCCACAACCCGCGCAACATCCCCGCGGCCCTGGTCATCGTCGTCATCGGCGTCATCCTGGTGTTCGCCTTCGACCCGTCCATCGTCTCGACCCTCTCCATGGGGCCGTCCACGCCGCAGGTCGTCGTGCCGAACGCCGCCGAGTGGAAGACGGGCATCCTGCGCGCCGGCCTGCCGCAGCTGCCGCTGACCACCCTCAACTCGGTCATCTCGGTGACGCACCTGTCCAACGAGTGGTTCCCCGACCGATACATGCGGCCGGGATCCATCGCGACGTCGGTCGGCATCATGAACCTCGTCGGATGTTGGTTCGGGGCGTTCCCGAGCTGCCACGGGGCCGGGGGCCTGGCCGCACAGGTGCGATTTGGCGCGAGGTGGGGCACGGCGCCCGTGCTCCTCGGCCTGTTCAAGATTTTGATCGCCTTGCTCTTCGGGTCGTCCCTGATTGGCATTTTCCAGGCGTTTTCGACGTCGATGTTGGGCGCCATGCTGGTGTTCTCCGGCATCGAGCTCGCGACCGTCGCCAAGGGCCAGGGCGGGGAGCGGGGCGTGTGCGTCATGCTGCTCGTGGCCGCCGTCGGCCTGTCGACCAAGAACATTGCCATCGGCGTGCTCATCGGTCTCGTCTGCGCGTACATCCTGGCCGTTTGGGACTGGCTGCTCGACGAGGCGGCGGCGACGAGGTGGTGGTGGTGCCTCGGTCGTCGGGGGGGCACGAACCAACGAACCAACCAACGAACCAACGAACCAACGAACCAACGAACCAACGAACCAACGAACGAACCACAACATGACTGATGATTCATGACAAGAAATGCAGCATACTACCAACAACAACCTCCTCACCCCCCGATCTTGACCATGGGGCGGTTCTTCAACGTGTGCAAGATGTCCATCCCCGCGTGCGCCTTCTTCTTCCTGTCCACCGCCGCAGACATCACCGCCAGCAGGTCCTCGTCGCTCGCCCCCTCCCGGATCGCGTCCCTCAGACTCACCTCGTTGTTCCCGAACAAGCACACCTTGATGTTCCCGTCCGCCATCAGCCGCACCCGGTTGCACTCCCCGCAAAACGCGCTCGTCATGCTCGTAATGAACGACACGCTCCCCACGAACCCGGGCACCCGGTAGTTCTTGGCCACCTCCCCATACCCGTCGTCCAACCGCTCCAGCGCATACCCGCGTTTCTTGATCTCCCCCGCCATGTCCTTCCAACGCACCATCTTCTCATCGGACCACACGTTCCCGTCGAACGGCATGTACTCGATGAACCGCACGTTGATGTTCTTGCGCCGCGTGAGCTCCACGAACGACGCCAGTTCGTCGTCATTCACCCCCTTCATCACCACCACGTTGACTTTCACCGGCGCATACCCCAGCGCCAGGGCCTCGTCGATCGCGGCCATCACCCGCTCGTGGCCCTTGCGGCGCGTGAGCTGCACGAAACGCTCGGGGTCCAGCGTATCCAGCGAGAGGTTGAGCAGGGTCAACCCGTTGTCACGCAGCGCTCTCAGCTTTCCGTTGCCCGCCAGCACCAGGCCGTTCGACGTGATGCCCACGTCCCGAATACCCGGCACCGACGAGATCCGCTTGACGATATCCGGCAGGTCCCGTCGGATCGTCGGCTCCCCGCCCGTCAACCGCACTTTCGTGACACCCGCCAGCGCAAACAGCCGAACCAACCGCTCGATCTCGTCCACCGTCAGGAGCTCTGCCGACGGCGTCAGGTCCACCCCGCCCTCGGGCATGCAATACACGCAACGCAACGAACACTTTTCGCTGATGGAAATCCGCAGGTAGGTGTGCCTGCGGGCGAACAAGTCCGTCATGGCCCTGGCGAACGGGCGAACGGGCGAACGAGCGAGCGTGGCGAGTGAGCGTCGGGGCGTGCGACCACACGTCGGTCGAGGTCGACACGTACCGGTCGCGCAGGTACGAGGCAAAGGTCGCGTGCGTTGCCTCCTCCCCTCGAGCAACCTCCTTGGCGTACAGTCGCCGCGACATGGCCACGCATTCCCGCCAGTCGAGGTCCGACTGCGGCTGTGAGGAGGCCGAGGAGGCCGAGGAGGCATCAGACGCGCGTCGCGCCGCGACGGCCTCTTTCTCCTCGGCGAGCTGCCGGAGGATGTCCGGGAGGGGGGGGAGGGAGTTCCGGAACGCCTCCAGCCGGGCGTTGCGCTCCGACAGACGATGGACGTGGTCGTAGTTCGCTTGGGCGGGGTCAACCACGGTTTGCAGCAAGGGCTGGGCCTGGTGCGCAGCGGAGGCACTCCCGACGCCTGTTGCCTGGATCATTGATGTCGGGAGGGAGGAAATAGACGACGGCGACGCCTCGACGGCGCGCAGAAGGCCGGCGAGCTGTGCTGCTCGGAACCGCATGTGGATGAGTACTGCTGAGGACTGCTGAGCTTGTGGGCACGCGGTCGGTTGATTCGACGGGCCTCGCGGCGAAGTATCGACGCTATACTTCAGGTGAGACTAATGTGAGCCCAAACAGACCAGCCATTTTGTTGTTCGTCTCGTGGAATTAGGTCACAACTCGCGGGAAAAAGTGAGCATCTCACTGAGATGTCAGATCTTGGGGGCCCTGGTTAATTTTCTTACGTCAAGTTTTGGCATTAGCGACGCCACCTTGCCACACAACGAACAAATATAGAGCGGTAGGAGCGAGCGGTAGAAGCGAGCGGTAGAAGCGAGCGATCGAAGCGAGCGAGCGAGTTGAGAGCCAAGACGGGACTTCGTGACTTCGTGACTTCGTGACTTTGACCGAACGCGTCAGTGATGGGCAACTGCCTGACAATCAGCGCCGACGACGGCTTCGGTGGAGCCCGCTGTTGGGACGAGCACCCGGAACACCACAACTGGATCGAGCTGCACGAGCTCGGTCACGGCAACTTCTCGAAAGTCGTCCTGGCCAAACACGCGTACGAAAAGGGGCGGGTGGCCGCGCTCAAGGTCGTCTTCGTGAACGACCCGATGCTCGATGAGGAGACGAAGGAGCTGCTGCTGCAAGAGGGGGACATCCTCTTCGAACTGTCGCACCCAAACCTGGTCAAGTGCCGGAACATCTATCCGAGCGATTCGGGGGTGCTTGTCTACGAGTTGGAGTATCTGCGCGGGTCCAACCTGCTCGAAGGGATCTACGCGATGCGGCATACGTACAGTGAGAAGGATGCGGCGAAGGTGTTCAAGCAGATTGTGGAGGCCGTGGGGTATCTGCATGACAACAAGGTGATCCATCGTGACATCAAGCCGGAGAACGTCGTGTTCGAGAGGGAGATCAACAGGGAGGGGATAACCATGGCGGAATACTACGAGTTGCCCAACGTCAAGGTGCTGGACTTGGGTCTGGCGTGGCGGATGGACCGGAATCGCAGTGGCAAGAGCTCTCCGGGAATGACGACGACCACGGAGGAGGTCGGGTGCATCGGGTCGCCCGGGTTCATCGCGCCAGAGGTGGTGTTCGACAAGCCGCATACCCCGGCGATGGACGTGTACGGACTGGGCGTGCTGCTGTTCATCATGTTGGTGGGGCGCAAGCCGTACGACCTGAACCAGAGCGAGTCGCTGGAGTACGCGGCAATCCCGGTCAAGGACGCGCCGGGAATGAAGGACCCGCGGTGGCTGGACCTGTCGCCCGACGCCAAGCATCTGATCCTCGGTATGCTGCGGGAAAATCCGGAGAAACGGATGACGTGCAAGAAGGTGCTCGCGCACGAATGGATCCGGAGCGAGGGAGGGCTCACGCTGCGACACTTGGGGGAGGACATTGCCATGGGCGCGGCCACGGTCGGGGAGATGCGTCGCCTCAAGTACCTCGACAAGGCGGTCACGATGGAGCGGGATGGGTCTGGGCGGAGCAGTCGCGACGGGAGCAAGTCGCGGCGCTCCGGCTCAAGGTCGGTGCGCGGGTTCAAGGTCGCGCTCAGCTCGAAGAACTCGAGCGTGGACGTGTCGATCAGGAGCAACAAGGAACGGTATCTCGCGGCGCTCGACAAGTCCGTGCGCCGCGGCAGGAGCGTGCACGGCGGCGGCGCCATGGAGAACATGGCTCGCAGTCTCACGGCCAAGAGCTTCTCCATGGCGCACGACGCCGGCCGGAGCGTGCACGGCAAGACGCTGGACAAGAGCGTCCACGGTCGGCAGTCGAAGGACCGCAGCATGCACGATGTGTCGAAGCGAGGTGGGTCGTCCGGACACGGGCTGCGTCAGCTCGGCAAGGCCGTCTCTGGCTACCTGGAGGAGCGGTCGGTGCACGGCCGGCGAAGCGGCATGTCGAGCAGGACCAGCAGTCTGGGGAAGGGGCTGAACATGTTGGGTGGAAGCTCGGATGATGATCAGGACGGCGTCACGGCGGGCCAAAAAATGAACCAGCGGTGGCGGAACAGCTTGGACGGAAGCGGCAGCATGGGTCGGAAGGTCAACGCGCTCAAGCCCGCCGAATAAGTAGTTGTAGTTGCTAATTTATTACTCTTTCTCTACGTGTTATTTTATTCACTTCAAACTAATACCTCTAACCTTGGGTGCAGATGGCGACGCGGACGCGGACGCTGGCTTCGATGTCGACCAAGCCTGCGAAGATTTCCGTGGGAGCCGCCGGCGCGCCATCGGCCAGCTCTCCGGCCCGCATCGTGGGCACAGCGCCCCCGAAGGGCACGTACGGAGGGAACGTGCTATCCGTGATCGACATGACGCTGCCAGCGATGGCGTCTTCCGAAGCCGATATCAGGGAGTCGAGGCTCGCGAGCGCGTTTTTGACAGCCAGGCTGCGCAGCCTGTTCTGCGTCGTTGCGCTCAGACTGGGAGAGACGTAGAGGTTGATCTGTCCGATGCTGACGTCGGAGCCGCCGGCCTCCGTGGCCACGTCGATGTAGCTGCCGAGCTCGTCGGGCGTGCTCGAGATGGCGATCGTCTGGGAGAAGGTGAAGTTCGTCGGAAGCTGGCCCCGAGGACGGTAGTAATCTGTGTCGTAGTTTGGTTCCACGGATAATCCCGTCGTTTGGATGGACGTGTCGTTCAGGCCAGCTTCCGTGAGGGCCTCGAGGACGTCGTCGAACGAGGACTGTCCAGAACTACGAGCCTGGAGAACGAGCAAAGCGCGGGTGAGAGCCGAGAGTCTGGGCGTGCGAGCGCAAGGGGTCCCGAAACGTACCGAGGCGGGGCTCTGCTTGGTGGACGAGACGGTGATGGAGACGGAGGCCTGGTCTGGTTGCACGCGCTCGGTGGCCTTCCCGTCCGCATCGGCCTGGCCCGTCCACGCGTGGTCCGAGGGGCAGCGGGGGGTCGGAGACGGCGTTGCGCCTTCCTGTGCTTGGGACTGGGCGATGAACGCGGCGAAGCACACGAAGAGAATTGCCAGCGCGTGAGCGCAAGAGCGTTGGTGCATTGTTGCTCGGAATATATGGAGAATATTTATCTCCGAGAATGGAAAGGGTTGTTGGAAATGGCGTTGTTGGAAATGGCCTTTCCACTCGGAGTTTCTCGGACTTTGCTGACGCGGCTGCCAGCCTGGGCAGCCTCATGAGGTGGAAAAAACTGAAGGCAACATGTCCAACGTCCACTGGATCTGGGATCGGATGTCGCGCCATGACGACATCGGCGCGTCGAGCCGCCATCTGTGGTCGGCTGCGTCGAACCGAACCGAGCCGGCAGGCGGCAACGCAGCGGGAGCGCTCTTCGAAGCGGAATGACTGTTTCGCTGACTGGATGACTGGATGACTGGATGACTGGATGACTGGATGACTGGATGACTGTCTGGCTCACTCGGGATGCCACGCTGGGGTATCCCGGACACCGTTGGGTTCGATCATCGTCGAGGCAGGAAGCCAAGGACGTCTGCTTGGTTCGCAGGACGACAGCCTCCCACACACCCTACTTCGCCATCAGACTCGTATCATCCATCCATTCAGATACCGACGGACCCGGCACAAACGGCTGATCAGCCGCATGAAGGAGCACCTTTGAAGCTGCTTGAATCGATCGATGGCCTCGACGACCAAATCCAGGGACGCCCCACTGGCCTTCCTGCGCCTCGTTTGGATCGATGTCTCCGGCGTGCGGCGGTGCCGATGCGTGCCGATGCACACGTCTCCCGAGAGGGGCGCGGATTCCTTCGCTGTCGTCGCCAACGCCACCCCGAGGGCGAAAAGGTGGGTGCACCACCGGTCCAGCCTGGCGCTCTGTTGCTACTTCCTTCCGTGCTACGGAGACGAGAGCGTCGTCGAGACGGCATGGGAACGGGGAGATATCGTTCTGGCCCCGGCGTCGGGTGCGATGTCGGTGATTCAGCTCCCGGGGAGCTGCGACTGGCTGGCGGCCACGGCCATCATCTCGCCGAGCGGGCCCTCGGCGCAGCTCCCCCATCCGTGGTGTCCGCGTGCGCTCCTCGCCTCGGCTGTCAAGCGTCTGCACGATGTTTTCGGCATGAAGATCGACGTCGGGTTTGAGACGGAGTTCGTGCTCCTCGATGCAAAAACGAGAGAGCCTCTCGAGAGCTCCGTCTACTGTCAGACGTCTGGGTTCGACATCGCGGCGGAGGTGTTGCGGGATATCACGAGTTCGCTCGGACGGGCCGGTCAGACGTTGCTGCATGTGCACGGGGAGTCTGCTCCGGGTCAGTTTGAGATTGTCACCGACCACAGCGATGACGTGGTGGCCCAGGCGGACGCGTTCGTCGCCCGGAAAGAGGTCATCCAGCGAGTGGCGAGGAAACATGGGCTTTTGGCGAGCTTTCTTCCCAAGATCTGGTCGGCGCAGGCAGGAAACGCGAGCCACGTGCACTTCAGTCTGAAGCGTGCACGGAACGGCACGCCGTTCCTGCGCAGGAACCGCGACGCAGAGGAAGGCCAACTTGTCCACGACGTGCTGAGCCCGCAGCTGGCGGGCTTCATAGCTGGTATCTTGGAGAATATTGGCGGTCTGCTCTTGCACACGGTGGGGTCGCCCAACTCGTGGCGGCGGGTGCAGCCAGGGTGCTGGGCCGGCGCGTATGCATGCTGGGGCGTGCAGAACAAGGAAGCGTTGCTGCGAGTGGTTGATGCGCGCGAGAATCACGTGGAGTTCAAAGCCTTCGACGGGACGGCCAACCCGTATCTGGGGCTGGCCGGGCTCATCTGCGCTGGCATGGCGGGGCTGGCTCGTCGCGGGGGTGTCGACGGTGTCGACGGTGTCGACGGCAACCGCGCACTGCCGCCGCCCGTCAGCCTCGACCCGCAGCATGCGAATAACGTGCCGCGGCTCCCGACGGCGTCGTTCGAGGAGCTCGTCAAGGCCAGCCTTGGGAACCACGTCGAGGAGAAGCTCGCCAGGTCTGCGGACGAAGGCTTCATGGAGCATCAGTGGCTCGAGTCGATGCGCTCGTACTGTGAGGATGCTGAAGAAGAGTTTCAGGCCTTTTTCGAGGATTTTGCGCGCGTCAAACTCGCGGAAGTCGAGCGGTTCAAGGCGATAGCGTTCGAGGAGGAGGTCGAGCTGCTGCTCGACCGGTATTGATAGCGGCTGTTACAAAACCTTCCCGCCGCTCTCGCGCTTCTTGCCCGTCGCAGCCACCGCGAGCCACTTGTGCTTCGAGATCTCGTGCACGTCCGGCCTATCCTGCTGACAATACGCGAGGCACTGCCTGATAAAGTCCTTGCAGTCGGCGCTGGTGTTGGGCTTGGTCGGGAACTCGACCGACGTGGCCTGACGCATCACGTCGTTCCTCAGAATCTGCTCCTGACTCATCTCGTGCCCAAACGGCCGCTTGCCGTAAACCATCTGGTACAGAATCACCCCGACCGACCACACGTCCACCTTATTCGATATCATCGGCGTCCGCTGCACGTCGAAGCACTCGGGCGGCAGGTACCAATACGTCCCGGCCCCCTGGCTCGTCAGCTCCATGCCCTGCGACTGTCCGTCCTCGACCACCTTGCTCAGCCCGAAATCAGTGATTTTGCACTGACCCACCGCGTCGAAGAGGATATTCGCGGGCTTGAGATCGTAGTGGATGTAGTTCTGCGAGCGCTGCCCGACGTTCAAGTACAGCAGCCCCGAGATGATCTGCGCCACGATGCTCTTCGCCTCCTTCTCCGGCAACGTCTCGTGCGCCTTGACATATCCCTCGAGGTCCCCGCCCGAGCAATGCTCCAGCACCGTCGCAAACGTGTTGTTGTCAATCTCAAAGATATCCAACAGGCTCACGATGCGCGGGTGGCACAGCCCCTTGTGGATGTGATACTCCCGCACCGAGTGCTTCACATAGCTCGCCTTCTTGCTCTCCGACCACTGAGACGACAACTGATGAATCTTCACCGCCACGTGCGTGAAAGTCGTCAGGTCCAGCGCCTTGAACACCTCGGAGAACCCGCCCTTGCCGAGCAGCTCGAGCAACAGATACCGCTTGTTCATCACCGGGTTATCCCCAAACCTGCTCTCCTCCTCGTCCCGCAGCCGCTTCAACTCCCGAATGTGCAAGTTCTTCTCCATCTCCAACCGACCGTTCTCCGCCTTGAGCGCGTCCTCGTCCCGCTTGATCGCCGCCACCCGCGCCTTGAAAATCTCCTCCTGCAGCAACCAGTCCTCCGGATGAATCTGGTTCTGACCCTGACTCTGACTTTGGTCCCTTGCGGCGACCTCCCCCGAATCGATCCTCGGCGGCAACGGCTGCCCCGGAAGCGGCAACCGACGCTTTGCCGCCTTCCTCATCACATCAATCTGCTCCCGCTGCCTCTGCAGATCCTTATACGACTCCCCGAGCTTCATGATCGCCGCCCCATTCTCCCACACCTCCTGCACATCAATCCCCTTCCGCTGCACACTCAGCGTCCCCAAGCGCGGCGCATCCTCCTGCAACTTCCGCATCCGCAGCTCCCTCGCCTGCCGCGCATGCGCAGTCGCCAGCTCCACCACGAACGCAGTCTTCTCCGCACTGATACGCTCCGGCTGCCGTTTTTGTTGCTGCTGCTGCTGCTGCAAACCCCCCTTCTCTCCCCCTTTCACCTGCTCCTCCAGCTCGTCCGCAACCGCCTGCGTCTTCTTCAGCTCCTCCCGCAGACTCGCATTCTCCTCCCTCAACGCATCCGCCTGCCGCACCAACCGCTCCCGCTCCCGCTCCCACTCCCGCTCAGCGCTCGCCCCCCGCTCTCTACTCGTCCTCGTCATCCCCTCCTCCACACTCCCATTACTCGCCTGCTTGTTCGACAACGTAAAGTACTTCTCGATACTCTTCTGCGTCGTCGCCGTCTCCTTATGAGCCCTCCCCGCATTCCCACCCTGCTCCTTCGTCAGGTCCACCATCGCCACCTTGTCCTTCCCACCCTTCTCCCTCCCGCCCACCCCATCCTTCGACTTGTCCCCCACCCGCACCGGCGCCCGACTCACCCGCCGCTTCTTCCCGCTCTTTTGCTGCTCCGCCGTCGCATGCAACCCCTGATTGCTCTCATCCTTCTTCCCATCCTCCCCCTTGGTATCAGCGGAATGCAACGGCGTATCCGACACCAGATGCCCCGACCCTCCCGAGCTGTTGTTGACGTTCTGGTGCTCCAGACCCAGCGTCGCCTCCTGCGTTTCCGTCTCCGCTCCCCTATTCTTGTCCCCGACGACGACGTCCTTCCCGTCCTTCCCGTCCTTCCCGTCCGTCGCGCCGTCGCCCTCTTTGGCCACCGTCGTCGGAGCCCCACCTTGATTCGAGTGAGGCGTGAAAGGCGGGCTACTACTCGCCCCGCCGAATCGCTTCTCCAGCAGCGCTATCTTATTCATATCCTCCTGCCTGAACGTCCCAGAGTGGTTAGAAAGGTTCTGGGCTGCCGAATTCACCGGCATTGAATTTGAACTCGAACGATCAAAATCCGCAAAGTTTCGTGGGTCTTTCCGCGTCTCGCGTCCACGTATCGCAATCTCGGAGATATATAGACGGCTGGATACAAGGTACCTACGCACGAGTACGTACGTGCGAGTACGAATAAAAACTCTGCGCGAGGGACCCTTCAAAATTTTAACCTTGGTAGATGCACCACGGGACCAGGCGTACGTACGGAGAGAGACGCTGGGTGGCATAGCAGGGAGCGGACGAACACGGACGAGGACCTGGCTGTGCGCTACTGGGCGCGGCAAGGACGAGAAGCCACCGTCGAGCGACGCTGCGGACGACGATCTCTATGGGCGAGGAGGAGGCCTCCCTCGAGCACGAAGCGCACGAAGCGCATGAAGCGTGCGCCAGTCCGGAGACGAGAGCGCATCCAGCCATGCGTCTTCCGTTTGTCGACCTGAAAGACTCGCCGATCTTTCAGGAGCGTCTCGACGAGCTGGTGGCGCTGCGTGTGCGTCAGGACGAAGACGTCGGGGTGTTGGTGGAGGCTGCGAGGGCGTATGCTGGCGCGTTGGACGCGGCGTGCGTCGCGCAGGTGGCGTTTTTGGACCGGGTGGAGCGGTTTTGTGAGCGGGGCGGGGGGCGGGGGGGCGATAGCGTGGAGGTGTTGCTCAGGCGTTGTGTGGGGAGTATGCGGGAGATGGCGAGCTTTATGGCGTTGTTGGGGACGCAAGTTGAGGTGATTATGTGCGAAGGGATGGCGACGGCGTCGTCGTCGTCGGTGGCGGCGGCGGCGGTCGTCCCGCCGCTCGGGCAGCTGGTGAAGGAGGCCAAGGCGGCTCGGGAGGTGTATGAAGGGGCGAGGGCAAAGTATCAGCGGCGGGCGAGTAAGTACTCGGGTGCCGGTGAGAAGGCGTTGGTGGCGGATACGGTCGAGTTTGAAAAGTTGGAACGGCGGAGGTTGGAGATGGTGGCGCGGCGGGAGGAGCATGATGTGGCAAGGTTGGCGTTGGCGAGGAGGTTGGTGGAGTCGGGAGATGGGAGGGCGGAGGCCGAGGTGTTGGCTGGGGTGGCGAGTGTGTTGGAGGCGCAGCGGAAGTACTTCGAGCACGGGTCGGGCGTTGCGTCGTCGTCGGGGGCGCGTGAGCTTGTGGAGTCGTGTTTGGAGGTCGGGGTGGGGGCAAGAGAGGGGTTGGAGGGGCGGTTGGCGCTGTTTGATGGGATGGCGCTGGCGGTGCGGCGGGGCGGTGAGCATGAGGCGGGGGCGGGTGTGGGTGTCGCGGACGTGCCGCGGCTGATTCAGAGTACAATGCGGAGTGGCGGGTCGACGGTCACGATTTTGAAGCAGGGGTTCTTGCTGAAGCGGTCCTCGAAGGGGCGGAAGTGGGATCGGCGGTATTTTGTGTTGGACAGTAGCGGGGTGCTCTATTATTATTCAGAGAAGGCGGAGCGGGGTGGTCTCATGCCGCAGCAGAATACGGTCAACCTGGTGACGGCGGCGGTGAAGGTGGGGCTTGAGGGTGATGTGGGAGTGGGGAATGCATCGGCGGCGACGGCGGCGGCGACGTCGTTTAGGATTGTGAGTCCGGAGCGTGAGTATGCGTTGCAGGCGGAGGATGCGGCAGAAGCGGCGTCTTGGGTCGACGTGGTACAGCGGGTGATTTCGTGTTTGCTTGCCGGGGCGTATGAGGCGGATGATTTTCCGAGGTACATGAGGGAGGCGGCGTGTTTCAAGAAAGGGGCGAGTCCGATGAAGCCGACGCATAGTCGCGACGCAAGTCACGACTTATCGGGGGCGATGGTGGGGATGGAGCTCGGTGCCGACATCGGTGGAGATGACAAGCGACAAGCACACACAGCCGAAGTTGGTGGCTATGTGTGCGTCGACTGCGGCAGTCGGCCGGCGGACTGGGCGTCCATCAACTTGGTGGCCCGGTGGGTATTGACGTCGATCCGCGTTCGCTCGTGCGCATAGACTCGCCCACTCGCTCACTCGCGCCGCGCTTCGCTCGTTCTCCAGGTTGTGCATATCGTGCGGCGGGATCCATCGCAACTTAGGCGTGCATATTAGCAAGGTGCGATCGTCGAGTCTCGACACCAAGGTGTGGGATGAGGCGATGCTGCGTCTGTTTGAGAGGTTTGAGGCCGCCAACCCCGGGATTGTGAACAGGGTGTGGGAGGCCCGGATGGACGAGGTCGGTGGCTTGGCCGATCAGAAGCCGACGGCGTCATCGCCGATAGAGGCGAAGGAGCAATTTATAATGCTGAAGTACGTCGACAAGGCGTTCCTATCGAGCAAAGCGGCGGGAAAGCGGCATGATCAGGCGCGAGTGTCCACGGATCTGTGGAGCGCCATCGAGCGAGACGATATTCTGGGCGTCTATGAGGCACTGAGTATCGCAGATCGGCGGCTGGCGAGCCCGCGGGACGCGGCAGCGGCGCTCGCAGAGAGCCTCGTCGGCGTTGATTCGGTCGAGTCGGTTGAGTCGGGAGGGGAGGTTCCTGGAGCAGGAGGCAGGGAACTGGACACGTTTCTCCCCACGCACGTGCATCTTGCGGCGAGGCACGGCAATACCGATATGCTACTGCTGTTGCTCCTTTCGGGCAAGTGTGGGTTTGCCGAAGAGACGGATGCATCGGGGCGGAACGCCCTTGCGTATGCGCTCTGGTTCGACCA
>Ga0181573_10000900_pt1 | contig 30557 bp, 23 predicted proteins | sample 101ome_25_FD_148643 | JGI IMG/M metagenome (GOLD analysis project Ga0181573, IMG submission 148643) | Coastal salt marsh microbial communities from the Groves Creek Marsh, Skidaway Island, Georgia - 101409BT metaG (spades assembly) | ecosystem: Environmental > Aquatic > Marine > Intertidal zone...
CGCTATTACGCGGTCCCCAATTTCCTGACCGGACGTCGGGTGAATTTGAAGTTGACCCTGCAGTTTTGAGGGCAATCTGAAACCGAGGTCTTAGAAATCGGTGACCCAAACGCGCGTCACCGCCCTGCGTTCACCCGCGCGCTGTTTGAGAACCACCCAGCCCTCGGCCCCAGCCGGCCAGGCACCCTGAGGGTCGATCGTCCCCAGCGCGCGACCGTCCACCGACCAAACCTCGGCGCCGCGCCAAGCCTCCGGAACGCGGGACGACGCAGGAGCCGGGTTGGCTCCCGTCCAACGCAACGGGGTCTGAATCGACTCCCGTACGTCGTCGACGGCCGTGGTGTCGCAATCCGGCTCGTACGCGTCCAGGTACACAGACCCCGCCTCCAGCGGCCAAATCTCCACGGTGATGAAATCAAACCACGCTGAATTGCCCCACGCTCCGGGCGAAAGGCCCACGTACACCGGCGAGGTCGATTGTGGGTCGCCGAGGGACTCCCAGGACAGCGTGTAGCATTCGTTCCAGTCGAGGCACGCCTCAGCCACGTCTGCGTACGGCCACAACCCCGCCTCATCGGCCACCACGTCAAACGACGCAACTTCCTGTTCGTCAAGCACATTGAACAACGAAAAGTGAAACCCTGAAGCTGGGCTGAGCGTACCCCACGCATGGACTTGCACCAACATGCATTCGGCGTTGGGATTGGGGCTTGGAACCCAAGGCTCCAAAACGTAGGCAAACTCGCAAGATTGCTCGCCGTTGACGGAACTCCACGTGAGTACCAAGGTGACTTCTTGGGAACTGGTGTTGAAGTCCAAGGGATTCACGACACTCAACTCGTGCCAGGTCGTGTCCGTCAATCCGAAGTAATTCAAGGTTTCCTCGGCCAAGAGGTCCCCCTCGCTGCTGTACACCTTCCAGGTGGGGTAGCTGAAGAATTCTTCAAAGGACGAATTCACGCAGGCCAAATGCATGACTGTCATGTCGTAAGGGCTGACAAACGCCGCGACAGGAGCCACCGAGGAACAGGGATCGACCTGACCTCGAGCAACAAATCCACCCCAAACCGCAACCCCAAGCATGGCAAGCACGTAGTGTCTCATGCACTAAAAGTCGCAAAAATGCGCTTCTCTTCTACCCTATCCCTCGCAGTTGCACTTGCCCTCACCCTCCCGGCAACTGCCCAATTGTCCACGTATTCGCCCACTGGCACGGCCGTGTCACTGGGCGACGGTTGCGTTGAATTGACCTCCGGCGAGAACGGCACTTCCGGTGCGGTTTGGGCCAACGAGGCCATTGATTTGACTCAGCCGTTTCACCTCCAAACCAAGTTGAACTTCGGCAGCGTCAACCACGGCGCCGAAGGCGTGGTGCTGGTCTTCCAAACGGAAGGTCCGGATGCCGCTGGCACGAGCTACACCGACTTCAGCACGTCGTTTGGGGTGGAATTCGACACGCGCCAGCAGGCGGAGTTCGGAGACATCGAAGCGGACCACATTGCCATGATCAACCACGGGTCTTATGCACACCTCGACGGTCCAGCCACGTTCACAGCGGGCCCTGTTGCGGCGTTTGTCAACTCCGGCAACCTCGAGGACGGCGAAGACCACTTGGTCGACGTGGTTTGGGATCCCGCAGGGCCTGAGATGACGGTGCACCTGGACTGCGATGCTCGGCTGGTGGCCAGCATTGACTTGATCAACGACATTTTCGACGGCGAACGGTTCGTGTGGTGGGGTTTCACGGCCGAAGCGAGCGACGCCATCAACGTGGAGCGGGTCTGCTTGACCGGCAACGCCACGGGCACGGACACGGAAATCTACGCCTGCCCTGAAGCGGCAGTGCAACTTGTGGCCGGCGGTTTGGACGTGACGGAATACACGTGGTCGCCAAGCAACGCCGTCAGCGACGCCACCTTGCAAGCTCCCATGTACACGGGGGTCGTCAGCAACACCCTGAGCGTGACGTACACGAACCAGTGCGGCCTTGAGATCACCGACGAAGTCCACGTTGTGGTGGACGAAGTGACGGTCGAACTTGCCAGCGACGGCAACGCCCTGAACTGCACCAACGACCAGACCTTGACGTGCGCTGCGGAGTCGGACTTCGGCGCCTACCTCGACTACGCGTGGTACGTCAACAACGCCTTGGTGAGCAACGACATGACCTTTGCCGCGACGGCGCCGGGCCACGTGACGCTTGAAGTCACCTACCCTGGCACGGAGAGTTTGCTGTGCAAAGACGAGCAAGACCTGCAAGTTGTGGTGGACACCGCCACCTTCGACGTGAGTGCCGGCTTGCCTGGCACGGTGACGTGCAGCAATCCCGCAATCGAATTGCTCGGCACCACGGCCAACGACCCCAACGCTTTGGCGCAATGGACCACCGAAGACGGCGCCATTGACGGCGATTCAGATGTCGTGACGGCCTACGCCGCCGCAGGAGGAACGTACGTGTTGACCGTCACCAACGCCGAGAACGGATGCACGTCGTTTGACAGCGTCGTGATTGACGAGGACATGGAGATGCCTGAAGTGACCCTGGGGTACGTGGACGGCACGTTGGACTGCAACGTCTCTCAAGTCTCCATGGTGGGCTTGGAAGTCTTCCCTCAAGAATACACGCCGATGTACACGTGGATGTCCGCCGAAACGGGAGAAGTGATTTCCACTCAAAGCGAAGCCACCTTCACCGAAGCGGGCGCCTACACGCTCCAGGTCGAATTCTTGGAAAACGGATGCACGACCACCACGAAGCAAGCCGCCGAGGTCCATTCCAACGCGGAAGTGCTTGACTTGTCTGAGTTGGTTCTCCCCAACGTCATCACTCCCGACAACAACGGCTCCAACGACCGCTTTCTCCCCTTTGTGCCTGGGCACGAGGACACCAACGTGTTGACCATGATGGACGAATACCACATCCAAGTGTTCAACCGTTGGGGCACGCTCCTCTTTGAGAACAACGGCCAGCCCTTGCAATGGGACGGACGGGCAAGCGGAACGCTTGTGGATCCCGGATCGTACATCGTGTCGGTCCAATACCTCGCCACGTGTGGAGGCGAGCAGTCCGGTCAGTTGCGGACGACCCTCGAGGTCATTCGCTGAGGCCAATTCGCGCCAGGAACGACTTTTCATCGACCAACGGGATGCCGAGCGACTCTGCCTTTTGGAGTTTGCTCGGCCCCATTTTTTCTCCCGCAAGCACCATGGTGGTTTTGGAGCTGATGCTCCCGGCCAGCCTTCCCCCGTGATTCGTCACGGCCGCCTTCGCCTCGTCCCGAGACATCGTCTCGAACACGCCGCTGACCACCACCACCTCGCCTTCCAGGGCGGTCCCGACAGGAGCCTCGATTTCCGCTTGGGTATGCACACCCGCCGCAACGAGCCGGTCGAGCACGTCGAGAAACGCGGGGTCGGCAAACTGAGCCACGACGCTTTCCGCCACGATGGGGCCGATTTCTTCCAGCGCCATCAACTCCTCGAGCGACACGGACTTGAAGGCGTCGAGTTGCACGAGGGAGCGGGCAAGCTGTTTGGCCACCGTCTCACCCACGTGGCGGATGCCCAGCCCAAACAACATCCGCTCAAACGGCACGCTCTTGCTCTTCTCAAGCCCGGCAAGCAGGTTGTCCACGGACTTTTGGGCCATGCGCTCGAGCGGCAACAGGTCCTCGGCGCGCAGCCGATACAAATCCGCCACGTCGCGCACCAACCCCGCGTCCACGAGCTGCTTGACCGTTTCCTTGCCAAGGCCGTCCACGTTCATGGCCTTTCGCGAGATGAAGTGGTTGATGCGTCCGCGCACCTGGGCCGGACACGTGGCTGCGTTGGGGCAGTAGTGCTGTGCTTCGCCCTCCTTCCGGACCAACGCGGTCTCGCATTCGGGACACGCCGTTGGGAACGCGATTGGAGGCGGTGCAAACAAGCCTTCCGCGTTGCCGGCTGAAGATTCCACCCCGACAATTTTGGGGATGATCTCCCCGCCTTTTTCCACAAGAACGGTGTCGCCTTCACGCAACCCCAGCTTTTCAATTTGGTCGGCGTTGTGCAGGGACGCGCGCTTCACATTCGTGCCGCACAGCAACACTTCCGCGAGGTGCGCCACGGGCGTGACGGCTCCGGTACGCCCCACCTGGTATTCCACCGACTCAAGCAACGTGGCAGCTTGCTCGGTTTCGAATTTGTAAGCCAGGGCCCAGCGGGGGCTCTTGGCCGTCATGCCCAGACGTTTTTGGTGGTCGTAGCGGTTGACCTTGATGACCAGCCCGTCAATTGCAAAGTCCAAACCGTGCCGCGCCTCGTTCCAGTGCGCCACCGCCGCCATGATTTCGTCCACGGTCTTGACCACCTCAATCCGGCGCCCAGGCGGTGTCTTGAAGCCCCAGGAAGCGGCCGCTTTGACGGCTTCGCTGTGGGACTCCACGCCCAGCGCACGCATGGTCTCCGCGTCGACGTTGTAAATCATGCAGTCGAGCGGCCGGGTTGCCACGACCGCGCTGTCCTGAAGTTTCAAGGTTCCGGCTGCGGTGTTTCGCGGGTTCGCGAATTCGGGCTCTCCGGCGTCGCGTCGGGCTTCGTTCAGGGCCTCAAACCCCGGCCACGGGAAGTAGATCTCTCCCCGAATCTCCAGCGGATCCGGCGCCCCAGGACTCAGTTTCAACGGCACCGTGCGGATCGTGGCCACGTTGGTGCGCACGTCCTCGCCTGTGGTTCCGTCGCCCCGTGTCAGGGCTTTGGTCAACACCCCTCCTTCGTACCACAAACTGATCGCCACCCCGTCGTACTTCAACTCCAAGACGAATTCCACTTCCTCGTCCGGCAACCCCGCCTGAACGCGCTCCGCCCATTGCGCCACTTCGTCCGCGTTGTAGCTGTTCGAAAGGGACAACATCGGCGACCGGTGAGCGACCTTTTCAAACCTATCCGTGAGGTCGCCGCCTACCCGCTTCGTGGGCGACGTTGGGTCGGCGAATTGGGGGTTCTCGGCTTCGAGCTTCGCGAGTTGCTCCAGCAAGAGGTCGAATTCCCGGTCCGAAATCGTGGGCGCAGCCAACACGTAGTACCGGTGGTTGTGCGCGTGCAGTTCCTCGCGCAAGGATTCGATTTGGGCCCCAACATCCATGCCCTCAAGGTAGCTCACGCTGCCCCACCACGTGCCTTGGAAGGCCTTGCATATCGCACAGGATTTCCACGTTTTTCCAACCTTGATGCGCCGTGAGCAAGTCAGCAACTTCACGGGTTTTGGCGGTGTGGCATTCCATGCCCAACCAACCGCCGGAACGAAGCCCTCCAGATTCGCACCAAGACACCAGCGCACGGAAAAAGCACAACGGGTCGTGGTCCGGCACAAAGAGCGCGAGGTGGGGCTCGTGTTCGGTGACGCGAGGGTGCATCGCGCGTTGCTCCGATTGCGGGATGTACGGGGGGTTGGACACCACCACGTCGGCCGGGGTTTGGACCTCGGACGGGTTCAGCAAGTCGTCCTCTTCCCAGGTCACTTGAAGCCCGTTGCGCGTCCCGTTGTGACGTGCCACCTTCAAGGCTTCGACGCTGACGTCGCGCCCTTCGACCGAAGCCCGAGGAATTCGCCTCTTCAACGCGAGTGCTATGCACCCAGATCCGGTGCACCAGTCCACCACGTGCATCTGCGGCAAGCCTGCCACGCGGCCGGCCAAGTCGACGACCAACTCCTCCGTTTCTGGACGGGGAATCAGGACGTCGCCGTTGACCGACAACGTCACCCCGTCAAACCAAACCTCCCCCACGACGTGCTGAATCGGCGCTCCTTCCGCCACGCGGTCCGCCATCACGGCCAAGCGATCCAACTGCGATTCCGACCACCGAAACTCCGAGGCCATCCGATCTCCCCTGGCTCGCTCGCTCACGTGGTCGGCGAGCCACCGCGCCGCACCTTCGCGTTCCGCTTCTTCGACCGGCGCCAGCCTTTGGCGCAGCCACCCCATCACCGTGATGTCGCGGTTGTCTGTCGGCCAAGGCCCCGATCCGCGCCGGAGCACCTCGCTCATTCTTCTTCCAAAATGATGGCGTGCACAAGCAATTCCGCCGTGGCACGGTTGGTGGCCAGGGCGACGTTGTGCACGTCGCATTGACGCAACAGCATGTTCACGTCCGGTTCGTGCGGGTGCTTGCCCATCGGATCCCGGAAGAAAATGACGGCATCCAGTCTGCCCTCGGTGATCCGAGCTGCGATTTGGGCGTCGCCTCCAAGCGGGCCCGAGGCAAAGCGCTCCACCGTCAACCCCAATTCCTCGATTCGCCCTCCTGTGGTTCCTGTGCCCACCAGGTCGCGCTCCGAAAACCACGCCTGATGCTTCTTGACAAAATCAACCAACTCGTTTTTCTTCCCGTCGTGGGCGATGAGGGCGATGCGCTTCAATTTCATGAAGCGAAATTAGCGCAGCCTTCGGACGTGAAGGTGCGTCGCAGGTTACGATTCGGTGGCCAAAACGGCGTATCCGAATGGAGACAGCGTTTGGCCTTCCGCCCAGGCGTCCACCTCGCCTTCGCCCATCGCAGTTTGCAGCGCCGCTTCAGGCAACGTCAGCTTCACGGTTTGGGGTTGGTCCGAGAAATTCAACACGACCACGACCGTGCTGCCGTTCTTCTCTTTCATGAACGCGAAGACATGTTCGTCGGCGGACGTCTTCAAGACCTGCGGCGCACCCCCAAAATCGCCGTTCCAAAGGGCTTCACGGGTGTGGTTCAATTCGTTCAACGTGCGGTAAAAGCCCGCCTTGGGGTACACGCCCCAATTCACCGTGTCCTTCTCGAAGAACCGAAGGCGCTTGGGGTTGTACGATTCTTGGCCGGAGTAAACCAAGGGCATGTCGAGCAGCGTCGCAGCCAAGACCCCCATGGCGTCGCCGGCCTTGCCGTAACGCTCCTCCACCGTGCCGTTCCAACTGTTCTCGTCGTGGTTGGTGATGAAACCCAGGCGGTACGCGTCCGAAGGAAACCGCTCCGCTTCTTCCGCCACGTAGTCCCGCAACACCTGCACCGGCTCCTTTCCTTGCGCCACCTGGTTGGTCAGGTGGTGAAAATGCCACCCGTAGCTCATGTCAAACGCGCGGTTGTGGTGCTCGGGCTCTTCGGCTTCGGCGAGCATGAAGACGTCGGGCTTGACGGCTTCAAGTTGGCGACGCGCCATGTCCCAAAACTTCGTGGGCACTTTCATCGCCACGTCGCAGCGGTATCCGTCAATGCCGCATTCCTTGACCCAAAACGTCATCGCGTCCGCCATGGCAGCGTACAACCCGTTTTCTTCGCCGCCCTCCCAATCGAGTTGCGCCACGTCCCACCAATCGGTGCCAAGAGGAGGCTGCAAGTTGCCCGCGCTGTCTGGCAAGTAGAACTCCCGGTGGTCTTCGGTCCAAACGCAATCGAAGGCACTGTGGTTGGCCACCCAATCGAGGATCACGTGCATGCCGAGGTCGTGCGCCGCGTCCACCAACGCTCGGAGGTCGTCGTGGGTGCCGTAATCCGGGTTGACGGCCACGTAATCCTGAACACTGTAGGGACTTCCCAACGAGCTGCTTCCTAGCTCCGCGATGTAGTTGTTCTTGTTCTCCCCGCCTTTCCGGTTGACCTCTCCAATCGGATGAATGGGCATCAACCACAGGATGTCCACACCCAACTCCTTCAGACGAGGCAAATCCGGAATGAACGCCTGAATGGTTCCCTCAGGCGTGTGCTGCCGAAGGTTCACCTCGTAGATGGTGGCGTTCTTCGTCCACTCGGCGTGCACCAACTCGTCCGCTTGTTGGGCGGAGCCTTCCACGTGCAGGTCCCCTGAGGGGGCGGGAGCGCCGCACGACGCGGCAAAAAACACCGTCAAAGCGGCCATTGCAACTCGTCCCCAAGGCTGTGTCAAACGGTTCATCGTCGTCAAATTTTGATGCGGCAAGGTAGAACAAAAAAGGGGTTCGTGTACAATGAACACCAACCCCTTTCCGAAGCGCAAACGCCGCCACTTAGAACAGCGAACCTTGCCCCGCACCCGAAGAATTGGCCTCGGCCGGAGACGCGTCCGCGAGAGGCGAATCTTCATCCACGTCATCCTCATCGTCCACATCTTCTTCCCGGGATGCCTGACGGGCCTCCTTCTCCCGCTGCTCATCCGCTTCCCGTGCAGCCTGGAGTTCCTTTTCCAGGGCTTGCTCCAATTCTTCCACAGGCGGTTCCAGGCTCACTTCGGTGACCGGCAACGAGCTGAGCTTGTTGCCCAACGCTTTGACACCTTTGACCGAGATGAAACCGCGCAAATCAAGAACGTCGTCTTCACGGTCGCGCGTGTGCTTGAACCGGCGGTTGTACCGAATGCGCACGTGCGGGTGGTGAAGCGTGGAGGCGACCCCAAGTTTGGACTGCTCGTGCTCCCCGATGAACCCGGTAGCCGTCTTGCTGTACTCCGGCAGGAATCGCTTCACGAACCACTCGTCCTTTTCTCCTTCGTAATACACCACGCTGACCGGTTTGTCTTCGTCGAAACGCTCGAGGTGAATCATTCGCTCGTCGAAGTGCGTGCTGAGGTCGAAGCCCGTGAAGATGTACTCGCCCGTGTTGAGAAGCACAAGAATCTTGTCGTCCGGCTTGAAGTCCCCGAGGAACTGACCGCGACCTTCCGCATTGAGACGTCGCACGGTTTCGTCGTACCACACTTTGCGTGCACCGAGGGTGCTTACCCCCTCCTCTTTGAGTTCGATTTTCCGAACGGAAAATTTGGAAACCAGGTTTCCACTTGCCGCCCGACCCTTGATGCCAATGTCGCTGAAGTCCAAATCAAACTTCACCTTCTTGAGACGTGCCTGGGCACGCAAGAAGACCGTCACCACCTCCGCCTCGCCGTTGGGGTTGGCGGTGAAGTACAGCACCTTCGACTTCGGAGTGCCCTTGGTGATGGGGTATTCCCGATCGCGCGTGATGGAGGTGACGTTGAAGCGCTTGACCATGCTGCGGCCTGTGGCGCCGTCGAGGTAGACGACGTTGTAGGTCGTGCGTTTGTCCCCCTTCTTCCACACCGCGGCGTAGAGCAAGTCCTTGCCAAAAAATGCCTTGCTCGACACCTTACTCACCTGCATCACGCCGTCGCGACGGAACACGACGATGTCGTCGATGTCGGAACAATCGCCGAGCAACTCCCCTTCGCCGCGCTTGAGTCCCGTCCCCACAAACCCCTCCTCAGGGTTCCAATAAAGCTTGGCGTTGGCCACGGCCACCTTGCTGCGATCGATGGTGTCGAACGTGCGGAGCTCCGTTTTGCGCTCGCGTCCCGCACCGTACTTGTCCTTGAGGTTTTTGAACCAATCGATGGCGTACTCCGTGAGGTGGTCGAGGTGGTGCTTCACCTTGTCGATGTCCCCTTCCAGCGCTGCGATGCGTTCATCGGCCTTGAAGCTGTCAAACTTCGAAATGCGCTTGATGCGGATTTCGGTGAGGCGCGTCACGTCCTCGTCCGTCACTTCGCGCAACAGGTGCTTGATGTGCGGCTTGAGGCCTTCGTGGATTGCCGCGAGAATTTCTTCCCACGTCTCGCATTCCTCGATGTCCCGGTAGATCCGGTTCTCGATGAAAATCTTTTCGAGCGAAGCGAAGTGCCACGTCTCTTGAAGTTCGCCAAGCTCAATTTCAAGCTCGCGCTTGAGCAGGTGGCGGGTGCGATCCGCACTGATGCGGAGGATGTCCGAAGTGCCCATAAACACGGGTTTATCCTCGAACACGACACAGCTGTTGGGCGCCAAGCTCACCTCGCAATCCGTGAACGCGTAAAGTGCGTCGAGCATCTTGTCGGGCGAGACGTTGTTGGCAAGGTGCACCACCACTTCGACTTTGTCGGCGGTGTTGTCCTCCACCTTTTTGATCTTGATCTTGCCCTTGTCGTTGGCCTTGAGGATGCTGTCAATCAGCGAACCCGTGGTCACGCCGTAGGGCACCTCCCGTACCACCAACGTTTTGCTGTCCAGTTTGTCGATGCGCGCACGGACGCGCACGCGATCGCCGCGAAGGCCGTCGTTGTAGTTCTCCATGTCCGCCATTCCTCCCGTGGGGAAGTCCGGATAGAGCTTGAAGCGCTTGTTTTGGTAGTGAGCAATGCACGCGTCAATCAGTTCGATGAAGTTGTAGGGCAGGATTTTGCAGGCCAAACCCACGGCAATCCCATCCACCCCACTTGCCAGGAGCAACGGAAACTTCACGGGAAGCGTTTCCGGTTCTTTGTTCCGTCCGTCGTACGACGACAACCACGTCGTTGTCTTCGCGTTGAAAAGCACCTCAAGGGCAAACTTGCTCAGCTTGACCTCAATGTATCGCGGCGCAGCCGCACGGTCACCGGTGAGGATGTTCCCCCAGTTTCCCTGGCAATCGAGAAGCAGTTCGCGCTGTCCGATTTGGACCAGGGCGTCCCCGATGCTCGCGTCCCCGTGGGGGTGGAATTTCATCGTGTTGCCGATGACGTTGGCCACCTTGTGGAAACGGCCGTCGTCCATTTCGCGCAAGCTGTGCAAGATCCGTCGCTGCACGGGCTTCAAGCCGTCGTGCTGGTGCGGAACCGCACGCTCGAGGATGACGTAGCTCGCGTAGTCGAGGAAGTAGTCGTTGTACATTCCCCGAACGGGAACGACGTGCTCCATCTCCCCCGCGTCCGACGCCGCTTCGTCGCCCGAGAACTCGTCGTCGCGCTCGTCGCGCTCTTCGTCGTGAATGTCTTCGTTCTCGCTCATGCTTCGGTCACTTCGTCTTTCTCCACGCGGAGGTTCTCAATGATGAATTTTTGGCGGTTGGGCGTGTTCTTGCCCATGAAGAAGCCCAGCATTTCCTGCAGGCTCTGCTCCTTTCCAATGACCACGGGGTCCAAACGAATGTCCTCCCCAATGAAGTGGCTGAATTCGTCGGGGCTGATTTCCCCCAGTCCCTTGAATCGCGTGATTTCCGCCCGCGCCCCAAGGTCGCCCAAGGCCAACTGCTTCTCCATCTCGTCGTAGCAGTAACGCGTTTCTTTCTTGTTCCGAACGCGGAAAAGCGGCGTCTGGAGCACGTACAAGTGCCCGCGCTTTACCAGGTCTGGGAAGAACTGCAGGAAGAACGTGATCAAGAGCAAGCGAATGTGCATCCCGTCCACGTCGGCATCCGTCGCGATCACCACCTTGTTGTAACGGAGCGTGTCGAGTCCATCTTCGATGTCGAGCGCGGCCTGAAGCAAGTTGAATTCCTCGTTCTCGTAGACCACCTTCTTGGTCAGCCCAAAACTGTTCAGCGGCTTCCCTTTCAAGCTGAAGACCGCCTGCGTGGCCACATCGCGCGCCTTCGTGATCGAACCGGAGGCTGAATCGCCCTCCGTGATGAACAGGGTGGTCTCTTCGTTGCGCTCGTTCTTGACGTCGGTCAGGTGGAGGCGGCAATCCCGAAGCTTGCGGTTGTGCAGGGACGCCTTTTTTGCACGCTCCCGAGCCAACTTCTTGATGCCCGCAAGGTCCTTGCGCTCCTTCTCGCTTTGGATGATCCGCTGCTGGAGCGCTTGCGCGGTCGCCGGGTTGCGGTGCAAAAAGTTGTCGAGCTCGCGCTTCAGGAAGTCAAACACGAAACTCTTCAGCGTCGGCCGATTGGGACCGACGTCTTGGGAACCGAGCTTGGTCTTGGTCTGGGACTCGAAAATCGGCTCCTCCACCTTCACAGCCACCGCCGCGGAGATGCCGCCGCGAATGTCTCCCGCGTCGTAGTCCTTGCCGAAGAAGTCCCGAACGACCTTGATGTACGCCTCTCGGAAGGCCGCTTGGTGCGTGCCACCTTGGGGCGTGAACTGGCCGTTGACGAAGCTCTGGTAGTCCTCGCCGTAGGCGTCCGTGTGGGTGATGGCCACTTCGATGTCCTCGCCCGTCAAATGGACGATGGGGTACCGAAGTTTGCTGTCGAGGCGATCCTCGAGAAGGTCCTTCAGGCCGTTCTCGCTTCGGAACTTTTCCCCGTTCAAGTACAGGGTCAGGCCGGTGTTGAGGTAGGCGTAATTCCAAAGGAGCTTCTCGACGTGTTCCGTGCGGAAGCGGTATGCCTTGAAGATTTCAGGGTCAGGCTTGAAGCGGATGCGCGTTCCGTTGCGCTTGGTCGTGGACTCCACCTTCGCGTCGTCGGTGAGTTCGCCGAGCTCGAAGCCGGCGCGTTTCATTTGGCCTTCGCGGACGCTTTCCACGACAAACTCGGTGCTCAGTGCGTTCACGGCCTTGGTGCCCACCCCGTTCAAACCCACCGACTTCTTGAAGGCGCGGCTGTCGTACTTGCCGCCGGTGTTGATTTTCGAAACGCAGTCGACCACCTTCCCCAGCGGAATGCCGCGGCCGTAGTCGCGGACACGCACCTCGTCGTCTTTGATGACCACCTCGATCGTGCGGCCGTGGCCCATGGTGTATTCGTCGATGCTGTTGTCAATGACTTCCTTCAGCAAGACGTAGATGCCGTCGTCGGCGTCTTTGCCGTCTCCGAGCTTGCCGATGTACATCCCCGGGCGCATCCGGATGTGCTCCTTCCAATCAAGGCTCCGGATGTTGTCTTCTGTGTACGTGACTTGTTCTGACATATGGACCTCGAAATTACCGAGGCAGCGCGGGGTTTGGGGCGCTTGAAAAGCTCAACTTTTCCACACTTTTCCACGCATTCACACACGATTCACGCCCTACCTTCGGGGCATGAAGGACCACGCCGATCACCCCGTACGCCAACTAGAACCCGCCAATCTCTGGAACCGGTTCGCCGATTTGAACGCCATTCCCCGCCCCTCCAAACACGAAGATCGCGTGGTCGAATGGCTGCACTCATGGGCCTCCAAAAATGGTCTACAATCACTTCAAGACGAAGTAGGTAACGTTTTGATTAAAAAGAATTCAACTCCAGGAATGGAGGGGAGAAAGACCGTGGTTCTTCAGAGCCATGTGGACATGGTTTGTCAAAAGAACGAAGCCACGGATTTCGACTTCATGACCGAAGGGATCCGCATGGTGGTCGACGGGGATTGGGTTCGTGCGGAAGGCACCACGTTGGGAGCCGACAACGGCATTGGGGTGGCCAGCATCCTGGCCGTGTTGGAAAGCACGGACATCCCCCACCCCGCGCTCGAGGCGCTCTTCACCATTGACGAAGAAACCGGCATGACTGGGGCGCTCGGATTGAAGGGCGGATTCTTGAGCGGCGACATCCTTCTCAACCTCGACACCGAAGACGACGACGAGATCAGCATCGGGTGCGCAGGGGGCGTCGACTTGACCTCTCGCGGCACCTACACAGAAGAAGAAACCGTGAAGGACGGCAACGCCGCCATGAGCCTCGTGCTCCGCGGCGCGTCCGGCGGCCACAGCGGCATGGACATCCACAAAGGGCTGGCCAACGCCAACAAACTCATGAACCGCGTGCTGCTGGAAGCGCTGGACCACGTGGATTTGCGTGTGGCCGAGGTTCAGGGTGGCGGGCTTCGGAACGCCATTCCTCGTGAGTCGCGCACGACCATCGTTTTCGCGGAATCGGACCGCGACGCCTTGACAGCCGCGCTGGCCGCCTCGGGCGAGGTTTTGAACGCCGAGTACGCCACCACCGATCCCGACCTCGTGCTCGAGTGGAGCGACGTTGCGCTTCCCGACCACGTGATGGGCGAAGACGACCAGTACGCCCTGTTGCTGGCCATCCAAACCTGCCCCGTGGGCATTCACCGGATGAGCCCGGACATGGAAGGCCTCGTCCAAACCTCCAACAACCTCGCCCGCGTCGCGGTCGCCGGAGGCAACGTGGAAATCCAGTGCCTCAACCGCAGCAGCGTCGACTCCGAGAAGGACGACCACGCCCGCAGCATTGAGGCGGCGTTTGCTCTCGCGGGCCTTCAGACAGAGCGAAGCGGCGCCTACCCCGGCTGGACGCCCAACCCGTCCAGCGAGGCCGTGGCGATGTGCCGCGAGATTTACGAGGAGCGCTACCACGAAGCCCCGCGGGTGCTCGCGTGCCATGCCGGATTGGAGTGCGGGATTTTGGGGACCAACTACCCGAAGATGGACATGGTGTCGTTTGGGCCCAACATTCGCGGGGCGCACAGCCCGGACGAATGCGTCCAAGTGAGCAGCGTCCAAAAATTCTGGGGCTACTTCCTCGACGTCTTGAACCGCACCCCTCAAGCGTAAGGAATGAGCGACGCCACGCAACGCCCCCTGATTCTCGTCACCAACGACGACGGCATCACCGCTCCCGGCATCCGAAACCTCGTGGAGAGCGTGGCGGACCTGGGGGACGTGGTCGTCGTGGCCCCGGACAGCCACCAAAGCGGCATGGGGCACGCCATCACGATCAGCAACATCCTGCGCATCGCGCCGCACGACTTTCGCATGGCGGGCGTGGACGCTTACAAAACCAGCGGCACCCCGGTGGACTGCGTGAAACTCGCGATCTACAAGATTTTGAACCGAAAGCCGGACGTGCTCTTGAGCGGCATCAACCACGGCTCAAATGCCTCGATCAACGTGATCTATTCCGGCACGATGTCCGCTGCCGTGGAAGGCGCCCTTGAAGACATCCCATCCGTCGGTTTTTCCCTGTGCGACTTTGCCGAGGACGCGGATTTCCGGGCTTCACGTGACGTTGTCCGAACGGTGACCAAGCAGGTGTTGGCTCACGGCACCCCCAAGGGCACCTGCCTCAACGTGAACATCCCCAAGCTCGCTCCCGAGGACGTCAAAGGCCTGCGGGTTTGCCGTCAGGCAGCGGGGCACTGGGCCGATTCGTTTGAGGAGCGCCAAGCGCCTGGAGGCCGAACGTACTACTGGATGACCGGCAACTTCACGGACGTCGACAAAGGCGAGGACACCGACGAATGGGCCCTTCGCAACGGCTACGTCAGCGTCGTCCCGGTGCACTACGATTTGACGGCGCACCACGCCATCGCCGAGTTAAACCAATGGGACCTTCGCTTTGAAGACTGAACGGCACGCGGCGGACCGGTTTGGTTGGGGCGTCCTTGGTGGGCTCGTGGGCACCGCCCTGGGCGGCGTTCTGCTCGGGTTTTGGTGGGCGTGGGCCAACGGCTCCACCTTCGATTACTTCTACCGGGACGTGGTGTTGGGCAGCTTGCTCTACCGCGACAGCATCCTCACCGCCAGCACGCTGTTCAACGTCGTGCTCTTTTGGGTCGCCAACCGACTGGGGTGGGAACGCTTTGCGCAAGGGCTGTTGGCCGTGATTTTGGTCACCGTCCCCTTCATCGTGTATTTCCAAGCCAACGCCGGGACATGGTGAGCCTGCGTGAACCGCGCACACCGGGCCGATTGAAGGTGTTCTTGCTGGCCGGAGAGGCCTCCGGCGACGCTTACGGTGCGGAATTGATTCGACGTTTGAAGTCGACGTGCGAGGTGCGCGGATGGGAATTGGAGGCAGTCGGATGGGGCGGCGATTTGATGGAAGCGGAAGGCATGCGCCTGCTGACCCACCTGAACCAAACGAGCTTCATGGGCTTTTGGGAGGTGGTTACCCACCTTCGGACCATTCTCGCAAACCTCCGAAGGGCCCAAGAAGACGTCGTTCGGGAAGCACCCGACGTCCTGCTCACTGTGGATTTTCCGGGATTCAACCTTCGCTTGGCGGAAGCACTGCGCAAGCGGGATCACCAAGCACTTCGCGTGCAGTGGGTCGCGCCGCAGGTTTGGGCTTGGAAGGCCGGAAGAAGCGCCCAATTGGCACGTGACTTCGATGCCGTTGCCCCCATCCTGCCGTTCGAAAAGCCCGTGTTGACGGGCGCGAACGTGAACGTCTGGGAATGCGGCCACCCGCTGCTCGACCTCCTTCCCACCAACGAGGATGCGGAACGGCCCGTGGCACTGGCTCTGTTGCCGGGCTCTCGTGCACAGGAGCTCAAGCACCATTTGGGCCCCACGGTGCAAGCTGCTGTCCTCGGCGCTGCGCAAGGCCGATGGAACTTGGAAGACGTCGTCGTGGCAGGCGCCCCAGGCCGAACCTTGGACGATTACGCGGTCGCCACTAAGGCGGGGTTGAAGGTGGTGTTTGGCCAAACCCACGAGCTCCTGCTTCGAGCCCAACGCGCGTGGGTGGCAAGCGGCACGGCGACCCTCGAAGCGGCGCTGCTCGACACGCCGCATGTGGTGCTGTACCGCACCAGCGAACTCACCTACCAGCTCGCGAAACGCCTTGCGAAGGTGGAATTTATCGGGCTGCCCAACCTCCTTTTGGGCCGCGGCCTCGTGCCGGAGCTCATCCAACGCGACCTGACGCCGGAAGCGTTGCTCGCCGCAACCCAAGACGACCTCCAAGGGCAGCGTGAAGGGTTCGCGGAGCTGCGCGAAGCCCTGGGCGGACGCGGTGCGTCTGCGAGGCTGGCGGACAGACTTTTGGCCGCGTTCGGAGAGGCGTGAGCCCAGACGGGGTCAGAGTCCGACGACCGAGCCGTTCTTGGGGACCACAATGCGAACGCGGAGGGTCGCTTCCCAACTTCCCGACGCCGGCACTTGAACGGCCGGCCACCGGACCTCACCGGTGCTCGCATCCCACATCCCGCCCGCTTCCGCCTCCACCTCCATGTCCCCGCCCAAAGGCAGTTGTTCGACGACATCCACGGTCGCCACGGACGAACCTTGGTTGTGCACCTTCACCACGCGGACTTGTTCGACGACGCGCTTTCCGGACAGGCGGCGCGTGCCGCTCTCGTCGGCCCGCAATTCTGTGGTGCTTCGCACTCCGTCATCCATCCCGAGCTGCACCACCAACGAATCGCCCCACGAGGGCATGTTCAGAGGGAGGACACCGACCATGGCGTTCTCTTGGAAGATTCTGCCTTCTCCGGACAAGGCCCGGATGTCCATCCACGACTTGGTGTGACAGGAACGCAGCGCCGTTTCGCTCGTTTGGGGACGAGCCGTCCAGCGCGGCGTCGCGTCAAGTGCGTGGGCGTCGAGCCACACACGCGCGGCATCCCCGTTGCCGGCGACCGACACGCGTTGATCCGCCTCCATCTCCCAATTCGAAGCAAGTGCGCCTTGGCCTCGAAGCACGTCTTGACGGGCTCCGGCGTCCTGCAAGCGGCTGTTGACCCATTGCACGTTGGCGCAGTAACCGTCGTACGACGCGCGGTCGGCGGATTGCAATTGGGGGCGGACTTGAGGAACCGGGTTCAAGCCCATCGGCTGCCCTGTGCGAAGTTCTAGGGCGACTTGGGACCAGTCCTCGCCCGTGGTTTGGACCACACGAGCAAACCTCTCGAGGCGAAGCTGCCCCTTGGATTCCTCCCAAGACACGTCGTACGAACTGACCCAACCCGCTTGTTGCGTGGCGACGTGAACTCGCGCGAGGCCTCGACCTTGTCCGGACATCACCAATTCCAAGGCGTGGGTGGGCTGAGCCGCTTCGTTCAGCAGCATTTGAAGGTCGCGATCCGCCGAAGCAACCTCCTTTTCCAAGGCCGCGACGTTGGTCGCAATGTCCACGCGATCCAGCGCCAATTCTTGGAAGCGCTGCGCCAGGTAATGGCGCATTTCTTCGACGTCGTCCACCAGCAACACTTCGCCCCCACCGCCAATCGATCGGTTGGCTTCGAGGTACGCGCGTTCTTGATCGACGGCTTCGAGAAGGGCGAGCTCAAGGGCCAGGGCCAGGCGCTTCGCATCGGCTTGTTTGGACAAATACGCCACGTCGTCAGCCACGTCCGGCAGGGGCGTGGTTTTGTTGACCGCGACGAGTTGCATGCCATCGGGCAATTCGATTTGGGCGCTGCTCACGTCGATGTCGGACGGCAAGTTGCCGAGCACCGCCCTCCACTCCCCTCCGGATGCTTGAACGCTGCCTTCGTACGACAACACCGCGCCAACCTCGTGGCACGTCACGCGGTCCAACCGCCAGGTGACGTCTTTGGTTTGGGCTTCAGCTTGGGGAGCAAAGAGCAACACGACGCCCAAAAACAAGGCACTTTTCCAGAAACGGCATGGCAACATGGCGAGGAGGTTTTGGGGGTGAATGTACAACGCAGCAAGCGACGAGAAGAGCCGCATCCGGCGCGGTTTATGGCGCGCAAACGACCGTGTCGGTCACCCCGGAGTACGCGACGAACCACCCGAGCCCACCCTCAACGTTGGTGCTGGCCGTGGACGGCAGGGCGAAGGGGTTTCCTTGGTTAGCAAGGGACGTTTCGAAGTCGCGAATGACCTCGAATGCGTCGTATTCGAGCGCCTCGAGACGCACGATTACGGTGTCGCCGGTTTTCCAGAACCCCTCCTCTCCAGGCGTTTCTTCCACGCCCGGTTGCGGCGACCGAAAGTTCAGAAACGGAAAGGCTTGGCCGTCGACAAACGCGTCGTCAAACACGCTTCCGAGCGGGTAGAAAAAATCCGGGTCGCGCCCCTCGCGCTTGGAGGACCAGCGGTAGGACTGCCCAAATCCCGGAGGATCGGTGAACGCCGTCCAAATCAGCCCGAGGCTGTCGTTGGTGGACGTCTCGGGAATCTCAAACCACGCGCTGTCGAGTTGAGGCAACTCGGGAAAGGAGGTGGAGGCGGCGAGGTTGAAGGTTTGGTCCTCGCGCGTCCACGTCGCCGTCAACGCGTACTCCTTCCCCACTGCTCCGTAGGTCTGCGGCAGCGCAAGACCCGTGTACACGCACAAATTCAGGGTGTCCAGCGCCTCCGGCGACACGCCCAAGAACTCGGCCGCGGCGGGCAGCGCTTCGGGGGGCAAATCCCCAGAACACAGCGCGGGCAAGTCGTACGGCACGCCGTCCACGACGAGCGTCACGTCGGCGTCCCCCACAAACAGCGACGTCAGCGCTGAAGCGTCGACGGCGTCGAAGTACCCTTGGGTGGTGGTCAGCAGCACGAGCGGCGGTTCGCCCAACCTCACCGTAGCCTCAAGGACGCCTTGGGGTGGAACGTCGGGCAAGTCCACTTCCACCAAGGTGGTGCATCCGACAGCCAACGTCGTGACCGTCAAGCCACTGAGGAATCGCCCCACCCGGTTTCGCGTGTTCATGGCCACAAAAGTACCGGGGACAGCAGAGGTTGTTCCGTTTCGCATGGTGAAAAAACCCCAATCCGCAAGGGATGTTCTCCGGAGGTGCCGCCCTACTTTTGTGTCAATTCGCAACCATGCTGAACCGCCGCCACCTCAGGATCAAAATCCTGCACGTTCTTTTTGGCTACTATCAAGACGAGGACCGCGATGTCAAACGCGCCCGTCAAGCCTTGGACCACAGCACCCAAAAGATGCAGGAGCTTTACCTCCTTCTTCTCGACATGATTGGGTCCATGCAAGCCCTTGCCATCGATCGAATCGAGGCTGGCTACAAAAAGCAACTCCCCTCGCCCGAGGACTTGAATCCCAACACGAAGTTCGTCACCAACAAGCCGCTGCGGATTCTTGCGAACAGCAAGACGCTTCGGAAGGCGTGCGAAGAGCACGGTTTGGGCTGGGGCAACCGCCACGAGTTGCTCAAGGCCATGTTCAAAGGGCTTCTGGACAACGAGGAGTACCAAGAATACATGGCTTCCGAGGAGCGCGGTTTCCAATTCGACCGTGAAAACCTGGTTCGCATGTTCCGGAAGCACATGGTGAACTTCGAGATGTTCCAAGACATGCTGGAAGAGGAGAGCATCTACTGGGTCGACGACTTGGACCTCGCGGCGAGCATGGCCATCAAGACCATCAAGACCCTCAAAGAAGGAGACGACGAGGTGGAACTCCTCCCCTTGTGGCGTGACGACGACGACGACAAGGCCTTCATGGAAGGGCTGTTCACCAAAACGTTGTCGCTTGGCGAAGGCAGCGAGGCGTTGATCCAAGAAGGAGCCCAAAACTGGGAGCTCGAGCGCATCGCAACCACCGACCGCATCTTGATGAAGATGGCGCTGGCGGAAGCCCAAACCTTCGACTCCATCCCGCTCAAAGTGACGCTCAACGAATACATCGAACTGAGCAAGTACTACAGCACGCCCAAGAGCCACGGGTTCATCAACGGCATCCTCGACCAACTCTTCACCAAATTGAAAGAGGCGGGCGACATCAAAAAAGTCGGAAGAGGCTTGATCGAATGAAGTTCGCAGGGCGTTGGGGTATCGTGATTGCAGGCGCGCTGTTGATGGCGTGCGACGACCCGCGTTCCGTGGGGACGGACATGATTGTGCTTCCCGCCACGGCATCCAAGGGCGGTGCAGCCGAAGTGAAAAAGCCCGTCCTCGCCTTCGAAGACACCCTGATGAACTTCGGCGTGGTCAGCGAAGGCCACGTCGTGACGCACACCTTTTCGTTTGTCAACCACGGACCGGGCCCGGCGCTGATTGCCGACGTTTCAACGTCCTGCGGGTGCACCGTTCCCAAGACGTGGCCGCGCGAGCCGCTCGCTCCCGGAGAGCGGGGCTCGGTGGAGGTGTCGTTTGACACCCACGAAAAGGGCGGCGAACAGGACAAAGTCATCTCGGTAGTCGGCAACACCGACCCGGGAGTGACGCGCCTTCATCTCGTGGGCACGGTGCTGAGCCCAGACGCGCAGTAACAATCTTTCCACAGCGGGGGCAAGTCGTCGGCCGGGGGTTATTTTCGGGCCATGATTGCACAACTCCTTCTCCAAAGCGCCGCAGGCGGCAGCTCCATGTCGACGCTCCTCATGTTGGCCGGCATGTTCGCCATCATGTACTTGTTCATGATTCGGCCTCAGATGAAGCGCCAAAAAGAAGCTCGCGCGTTCCGCGACGCCGTCAAAAAAGGCGACCAGGTGGTGACCATCGGTGGGCTTCACGGCAAGGTCGTGTCCGTGAGCGAGAAGACGGTCGTCTTGGAATTTGAATCGGGCAAAGCCCGCGTCGACAAGACGGCCCTTTCCGCCACCGGCAGCGCCGAGACGCAAGAATTGGAAGCCAAGGCGTCATGACCGCCCGCGGAAGCATGCCGCTCGCGATGGCGTTGGCGCCGGTCGTGCTTCTCGTGGCACTTCTCGGGGCCGACGTCGTGTACTTCGGCGAAGACAGCTCCTATGGCTCCAACCAAATTGCCCTTCTCCTGGCGGCCCTGTTCGCGGGGGCACTTGGTGTGAGCCGGGGCACGACGTGGGCCCAAATCCGCGACGCCATCGCCCACAGCATCGGCACGGCCACCGAAGCCATCCTGATCCTGCTGTTGATCGGCGCGCTCTCCGGCACGTGGCTGTTGGCCGGAATCATCCCCGCGTTCATTCACTACGGCATGATGATTCTGCAGCCCGGCATCTTCTTGTTCGCCGCCTGCGTGGTCTGTGCCGTTCTGTCGTTGGCGACGGGAAGCTCTTGGGGAACCGTCGGCACGGTCGGCATCGCCTTGGTCGGCATTGGCCAGGCCCTGGGGTTGTCGGAAGGCTGGGTGGCTGGCGCCATCATCAGCGGCGCGTACTTCGGCGACAAGATGTCGCCCTTGAGCGACACCACCAACCTCGCTCCCGCCGTCGCCGGCACGGACCTGGTGACCCACATCCGCTACATGACCTACACCACAGGGCCGAGCATTGCCGTGGCGTTGTTGGTGTTTCTCGTCGTGGGATTTGGCGGCGGCGCGGCGGCCGAAGGGGCCGAATTGGCTCCGGGGTTTGCCGAGGCCGTGTCGGGCGCCTTTTCCATCCACCCCGGCTTGTTTGTCGCCCCCGTCGCGGTTCTGGTGATGATTGCGCGGAAAGTGCCTGCTGCGCCCGCGTTGTTCGTGGGCGTGCTTCTCGGGGCGCTCACCGCCGTGGTGTTCCAGCCTGACGTGGTACGGCAAGTCGCCGGTCCGGGCATGGGGATGGGGGCCTCGGCCTACATCGCTTCGATGCAAGCCATGGCGCTCGACGTGGCCGTGGTCACGGGCCACGATTTGGCCGACGAACTTCTGAGCAGCAGCGGCATGGCAGGTATGCTGAACACGGTCTGGCTCATCGTCTGCGCCATGACCTTCGGCGCGGTCCTTCAAGCCACGGGAATGCTTGCGCGCATGACGCAGGCCCTGGTGGTGGGCGTCAACAGCACGCTGGGTCTCGTGAGCCGAACGGTGGGGGCCTGCGTGGCCTTCAACGTCCTGGCTTCGGACCAGTACATCGCCATCGTCGTACCGGGAAAGATGATGGGCGACGCGTACAAAGACCGCGGGCTGGCTCCAGAAAACCTGAGCCGCACGCTCGAAGATGCGGGCACGGTGACTTCCGTGCTCATCCCTTGGAACACGTGCGGGGTGGCCCAAAGCGGCATCCTCGGCGTGGCCACGCTCGCCTACGCCCCGTACTGCATTTTCAACTGGGTGTCGCCTCTGATGACCTTGCTCGTGGCGGGGTTGGGTTGGAACATTCGGCGCAGGGACGAAGGGCAACCTTCCCAAGCCTGACGTGAACCGAGGCTGAGTCCGATTGTTGAACCCGCATGTCTTCGAACGCGCCCTTGAAACACCCTGACCTCGGCGAGCGGCACGATGACCTCGTGGTCACGGGCGCCAACGAGCACAACTTGCAGGCGGTCGACGTCGTGTTGCCGCGCAACAAGCTCGTGGTGTTCACCGGCGTGAGCGGAAGCGGAAAGTCCAGCCTCGCGTTCGACACGTTGTACGCCGAAGGGCAGCGGCGCTTTCTTGAAACGCTCAGCGCCTACGCCCGGCAATTTCTCGGAGGCCTGAAGCGCCCCGACGTGGAATCCATCTCGGGCCTGAGCCCGGTGGTCGCCATTGAGCAAAAGACCGTCTCGAAAAACCCGCGGTCGACCGTGGGAACCGTGACGGAGCTGCACGACTTCCTCCGGTTGCTGTACGCCCGGGCGGGACAAGCTTACTCTTTGGAGACCGGCGAAGAGATGGTGCGCTACACCGACGCCCAAATCGCCGAAAGCATCCTGGCCCGTTTCGAGGGCGAAAAACTCCTCGTCCTCTCCCCCATGGTCCGCGGACGCAAAGGACACTACCGCGAGTTGTTCGAACAGATCATGCGGCTCGGCTACGTGCGCGCCCGGGTGGACGGCGAGTTGATTGAACTCGAGTCCGGGTTCAAAGTCGACCGGTACAAGGTCCACGACATTGAGGCGGTCGTGGACCGGATCGTGGTGAGGCCGCAAGACGCGGACCGCATCCTGAAGTCCGTGCAGACGGCGCTGTCCCTGGGCAAGGGCGCCATGGCCGTGATGCCACTCGACGGCGACACGCCGGTGCATTTCTCTCGAAACCTCATGTGCCCCACGACCGGCCTTGCGTACCCCGAGCCGGAACCCAACCTGTTCAGCTTCAACAGCCCGTACGGGGCGTGCCCCAAGTGCAACGGCCTGGGCCAAGTGGCGCAGGTGGACCCCGAGACGCTCATGCCGGACCCCCAAGTCACTGTGAAGCGCGGCGGCATCGCACCGCTTGGGAAATTGAAGGACAACCTGACCTCGCGGATTGTGGAGGCGATTTTGGCCGAACACGACGTCGCTCTCACCACACCGGTGGGCGACATTCCGGAGGAGGTGATGGGCCAAATCCTCTACGGCACCGACCGCGACGTCAAGCTGCAAGACAAAGGGGGCGTTCGCGGCGGAAGTGTCCCGTTCGAGGGCCTCGTTGCGGCGATTGTGCGGTCGGCGGAAAAAGCCAAATCCATCCCACTCCGACGCTGGGCACAATCGTTCATGCACAAGGTCACGTGCCCCACGTGCCACGGCGCGCGGCTCAAGGCCATCAGCCTGCAATTCAAGTTGGACGGCCGCGACATCGGCGAACTCGGGCGAATGGACTTGCACGACTTGGCGACCTTCCTCGACGGCCTCGAGGATCGGTTGACGGAACGGCAATCCACCATCGCCCAAGCGCCGCTCAAGGAAGTCCGGGCGCGGTTGGGATTCTTGCTCGACGTCGGGCTCGGCTACCTCAGCCTCGACCGCTCCACCCGCAGCATCAGCGGCGGCGAAGCCCAGCGAATCCGCCTCGCCACCCAAATCGGGAGTCGCCTCACCGAGGTGCTGTACATCTTGGACGAGCCCAGCATCGGGCTGCATCAACGAGACAACCGAAAGCTGATTGACAGCCTTTGTGCGTTGCGCGACGCGGGCAACTCGGTAATCGTCGTCGAGCACGACGAAGACATGATGCTCGCCTCCGATCACCTCGTGGACATCGGGCCGGGCGCCGGCATCCACGGCGGCCAAATCGTGGCGCAGGGCCCTCCCGACAGCCACCTCGCCACCGATTCCGTCACCGCGCAATTCCTCACGGGCAAAAAGCGCATCGAACTCCCGGCAAAGCGCCGCAAAGGACACCGAAAAAACCTCACGCTGAAGGGTGCGACAGGCCACAACCTCCAAGGCGTGGACGTGAAAATCCCCCTGGGATGCCTCGTCGGGATCAGCGGAGTGAGCGGCAGCGGCAAAAGCTCGCTCATCAACCAAACCCTGCTCCCGGCTCTGCTCAACCACCTCCACGACGACATCCGCCTCCCCTTGCCTCACAAGGCCATCAACGGGCTGCAGCACGTCGACAAGTGCATCGCCATTGACCAAAGCCCCATCGGGCGCACGCCGCGTTCCAACCCCGCGACCTACACGGGGCTGATGGATTTGATTCGGACGCAGTTCACCCTCCTTCCCGAGGCCAAAATCCGAGGCTACAAAAAAGGTCGCTTCTCCTTCAACGTTGCCGGCGGGCGTTGCGAAACCTGCAAAGGTGCCGGCGTCCGAACGGTCGAAATGAACTTCCTGCCGGACGTCCACGTGCCGTGCGAAGCGTGCGGGGGCAAGCGCTTCAACCGCGAGACGCTCGAAGTGCGGTACCGCGGAAAAAGCATCGCCGACGTCCTCGAGATGACGGTCGACGACGCGCACGCGTTCTTTGAGGCCATCCCCAAAATTCACCGCATCACCTCCACCCTTCAAGCGGTCGGCTTGGGCTACATCACCCTCGGCCAGCAGAGCACCACCCTGAGCGGCGGCGAGGCGCAACGCGTGAAGTTGGCCTCTGAATTGGCGCGCGTCGGCACGGGAAGCACCCTCTACATCCTTGACGAACCCACCACGGGACTCCATTTCCAGGACGTCCAAATGCTCATTGACGTCCTCCACAAGCTCGTCGACCAGGGCAACACGGTGGTGGTCATCGAGCACCACCTCGACGTGCTCAAGGTCTGCGATCACCTCGTGGATGTCGGGCCCGAAGGAGGCAAAGACGGGGGAACGGTCGTCGCTCAAGGCACCCCCGAAGCGGTCGCCGAGGTTGAAGAAAGCCACACCGGCCGCTTCCTCGCACCCCTGCTCAAGTAAGCTCAGTTTTCCACATTTACGGCGAGGTTCGTCGGTTTTGGTGCATCTTGGGCAGAATGAAGAAACATCCTCAATTGTCCTGGTCGGAGATCAAAAGCAACGACAGCTGGTCGATCTTCAAGATCATGAGCGAGTTTGTGGAGGGGTACGAAACTCTGCAACGCATCGGTCCTTGTGTCAGCATTTACGGCTCCGCCAGAACGGGACCTGAAACCGAAACCTACAAGGCCGCTCGAGCGGTGGCCTCGGCGCTGGTCGACGCCGGCTACGGCGTCATCACTGGAGGCGGGCCGGGCGTCATGGAGGCCGGCAACCGCGGAGCGCAAGACCGCGAAGGCGTGTCGGTCGGTTTGAACATCGAACTTCCATTCGAGCAGAGCCACAACGAGTACATCAACGGCGAGACCAACCTGCACTTCGACTACTTCTTCGTGCGCAAGGTCATGTTTGTGAAGTACAGCCAAGCGTTTGTGGTGATGCCCGGCGGGTTTGGCACCATGGACGAGCTCTTTGAGGCCTTGACGCTGATCCAAACCGAGAAAATCGACAAGCAGCCCATCGTGCTGTACGACAGCTCGTTTTGGAGTGGGTTGTTGGAATGGTTTGAGGAGGTCATGCTGAAGAAGTACAAGACCATCGGCGAGTTCGATCACAAGCTCTTCCGCATGGCCGACAGCCCTGAAGAAGTCGTCGAACACATCGAAAATTTCCACAACGAATACGGACTGCGTCCCAACTTCTAATTTTCACAGGCCTTTTATCTTTGCGTCATGAAACACCTGATCTCCACTGGAGTGGCCATGGCACTCCTCACCTTGACTTGGGGCCAAGAGGCTCCCTACACCACGGAACTGATTTCTCAACCCTACGCACCTCTCGAAGAGTACTCGTTGCTCGACCTCGAATTGGATTGGGACGACCCCGAAGAGATGCTGCCCATCCCCTTTGACATGGTCCTTTGGGGAGATACGTGCACGTTTCTTGCGACGGCCAACGTCGGCGAGATGATCTTCGGCGCGGGACAGGCCAACCACTTGATTGCGCCCGTGCTCGCCGACATTTGTGACGTCGCTCCTGCCGATTCGACGGGCCAAGACGTGAGTGAAATCCGCCACACCGTGGAAGGCGAGGCCCCCAACCGGGTGTTCAAGGTGGAGTACCACAACGTGGGCTTTTACCCCGAGGTGTACAACTTCGAGGACACCGTGGTGCAAGCCACTCAGCGCGCCACGTACCAAGTTTGGCTTTACGAAACGGGAACCATCACCTACCACTACGGGCCCAACACCGTCACCGATTTTGCGTTGTTGGCAGACGGCTTCCTCAACAGCGCGGGGCTGATCGGCAACTTCGACCCTTATTCGTATTCCGGCACCCTCCTCATGGCCGAAGGCGAGGCCGACGCGCCTGCATTCCAGACGACCAACGACATCTACGGGTGGGTGTACGGAGGCGCCCAGGGTTGGGGAAACACGTGGCCCAGCGAAGGCACCGGGTACGTCTTCAACCCCATTCAGCCGACGGGCATCGAAATGCCTGAAACGGCCCTTTCGCTCTCGGCTTACCCCACGCCAGCCCACGATCGACTGCATGTGCAGTGGGAAGGCCAAGCCCCTGTGCGAGCGTTGTGGCTCGATGCCCAAGGACGCGATGCGGGCCGTGAATGGCTCCAACCGGGCCAAACCACCCTCGACGTGAGTGGCCTGGAAGCGGGCACGTACGTGCTGCGTATGGAGGACGGTCGCGCCCTTCGCGTCGTCATTCAACACTGACACGATGTCACCACGTCAGGTCCGGGGCCTGACGAATTTGACAGCCCCGCTCCTGATTTCGCTGGTGGCACGGGAATTGACAAGGGAAGGACGTCTCGCGGTTGCGGGGCGTCCTTTTTGATTTGACTGTAAAAACCAGACCACGCCATGGCACAACAAGGCACGATCAACGTCACGACCGACAACATCTTTCCAATCATCAAGCAATTCCTGTACAGCGATCAGGAAATCTTCTTGCGTGAGCTCGTCTCCAACGCGGTGGACGCCACCCAAAAGCGCACCATGCTCGCCCAACTTGGTGAGATCGCCGAAATCACCGACACGCCTCAGGTCGAAGTCGTCCTTGACGAGAAGGCCGGCACGCTGACCGTCCGCGACGCGGGCATTGGCATGACCGCTGAGGAAATCGACAAGTACATCAACCAAATCGCGTTCTCCGGCGCCACCGAGTTCCTGGAGAAGTACAAGGACGCCGACGCGAAGCAGGCCATCATTGGTCACTTTGGGCTGGGGTTCTACTCGGCCTTCATGGTGGCCAAGCAGGTGGACATCGTCACGCTCAGCCAACGCGAAGGGAGCCAAGCGGTGAAGTGGAGCTGCGACGGATCGCCCAACTTCTCCCTCGAAGACGTCAGCAAGGACACGGCCGGCACCGACATCGTCCTTCACATCTCCGACGACGCCAAGGAATACCTCGAGCAGGGCCGCATCCGCGAGATCCTGAACACCTACTGCAAGTTCATGCCGGTGGAAATCGTGCAAGGCACCAAGTCGGAGTACGTTGACGACCCCGAGGGCGCAACCGACGAGGACGGCAAGGTGAAGAAGGTCAGCGTGGACGTGCCGTTTGTGGTGAACAAGACGGAGCCCGCCTGGACCAAGAAGCCCGCGGACCTCGCCGACGAAGACTACCAGGAATTCTACCGGGACCTCTACCCCATGAACTTCGAGGACCCGCTGTTCCACATCCACCTCAACGTGGACTTCCCCTTCAACCTGACGGGCATCCTCTACTTCCCCAAGTTGAAGAAGCAGATGGACTTGCAGAAAAACCGCATCCACCTTTACTCCAACCAGGTGTTCATCACGGACAATGTGGAGAACATCGTCCCCGATTTCTTGACGCTGCTCCACGGCGTGATCGATTCGCCGGACATCCCCTTGAACGTCAGCCGCTCCTACCTCCAAGAGGACGCCAACGTCAAGAAGATCTCCGGCCACATCAGCAAGAAGGTCAGCGACAAGCTCGCGCAGATGTTCAAGAAGGACCGCGAGGCGTTTGAGGCCCAGTGGGACGACCTGCGCGTCTTCGTGGAGTACGGCATGCTCACCGACGAAAAGTTCGCCGAGCGCGCCCAAAAGTTCTTCCTCTACAAGGACACGACCGGCAAATGCCACACGCACGAGGAGTTGATGGCGGTTGTTGGCGAAACCCAAAAAGACAAGCACGGCAAGGTCATCCTGCCCTACACGCCCGATGCGAGCCTCCAGCACAGCTACGTGAAGGAAGCCACGGACCGGGGCTACACGGTGCTCGTGATGGACGGTCCGCTCGCCGCCCACGTCGTGGGCAAGCTCGAGCAAACCCACACCGACCTGCAATTCAAGCGCGTGGACGCCGACATCGCCGACAAGCTCATTGAAAAGGACGAAGAGCTCAGCTCAGCCCTCGACGAGAAGCAGGAGGAAACCCTCAAGCCCGTCCTCGAAGGTGCCTTCCCCGGCGAGTCGTACAAGGTCAAGTTCGCCCCCATGTCGCCCTCCGCGGCGCCGCTGGTCATCACCCAGTCGGAGTTCATGCGCCGCATGAAGGAGCAGCAGGCCGTGGGCGGCGGAGGCTTCACGATGTTTGGCGACATGCCCGACAGCTACGACGTCACCGTGAACGCCAACCACCCCCTCGCCTCTGCCCTGCTCAACGAGGCGGACGAGGCGAAGCGCGCCAGCATGGCCAAGCGTGCCGCCAACCTCGCACGCCTGTCGCAAGGCCTGCTCGAAGGCGAAGAGCTGACGGCGTTCATCGCCGAGGGCTTCGCCCAACTGGAACAGGCCTGATGTCGTACACCAAGTGGATTGGAGGCGCCGTCGGTTGGGCCCTGGGGGGTCCGATCGGCGGCGTCTTGGGCTACTGGCTCGGCAAGATGTTCTCGGACGACAGCCTCGCCATGGACGGCGGAGCAGCCGGCGGGAATCACGGGCGGGGCGGCCGGTCGACGGCACGCCCGACCCGCGCCGGCGACTTTGCCCTGAGCATGGTCGTCTTGAGCGCCGCCGTGATGCAGGCCGACGAGCGCGTGCTGAAGTCGGAGCTCGACTACGTCAAGCAGTTCTTCCGGACCAACTTTGGACAAGCCCAAGCCGAGCAGCTGACCCTCGCCCTGCGTGAGGCGCTGAAAAACCCGGTGGACGTGCGCGGCGTCTGCATGCAGATTCGGGCCCACATGCCCCACGCCAAGCGACTCCTTCTTCTTCAGTACCTCTACGGCATCGCCCAAGCCGACGGCAACGTCGATCCGAGGGAAGTCGAGCTCATCCGCCGCATGGCCGCCGCCTTGGGCATCAGCGACAAGGACCGCGCCTCCATCGAGGCGCCGTTCCACAGCGACAAGCCCGACCCCTTCACGGTGCTCGAAGTCGCCCGTGACGCCAGCGACGCGGACATTAAAAAGGCCTACCGCCGCTTGGCGTTGAAGTTTCATCCCGACAAGGTCCGGGACATGGGCGAAGCCTACGCCAAACAGGCCAAGGTGCGCTTCCTCGAAGTCCAAGACGCCTACGAGACGGTCAAAAAACTGCGGGGCTTCAAGTGACCCTGTCCTTCCATCACGCAAAAAAATCCCGACCTGCCCGGCCGGGATTTTTTTCTGCTCTTCCCCTCGAGCCTTGCTGCGCAAGGCCAAGAATTAAGAATTTAACACTCGCTCGCTGCGCTCACTCGGCATCCCGGACGCAACGGACAGAAAAGCCGAAGCGTAGACTGAGGTTGTCGCGGAAAACATTCTCGAAGTAGTAGCTCAGGTACCGGACCCAAGCGTTGGATCCATCGGGCGAGGAACTCCACCAGAGCCCGTCGTTCCCAGCGTAGTAGAAGTAGCCATTGAAGTCCCGGTAGCCGCCCGGCAAACCTGAAAACCCACTGAGGTTGGTTCCATCCCAATTATCTCCGTACTTCGCCTTCATCATGTTGCCGGCAAAGTTTTGCGAACCCAAGCTGTTGGTCATTTCGGTCCACTCCAAGTCCGTGGGAACATGCCAGCCCTCAGGACAGAGATCCCACTGCTCCACCGCTGGAAAATTGTACAACGCGCCAAACTGATGGTACTCGAGCGTGTTTTGGGCCGCATCGACATCCGTGCCTTGATAGCCGCACACGTAGGCATGGGGAACCACGTCGCTCCCCGCTGAGGAAGGACTCACTTCCGGCAAGTACCGGACGTTCTCCGCGAACCAACACCGACCTCCGATGGACGTCGTGTTGTACCTGTAGCCTTCATGCAAGACGTCGTCACCGCAACGGAACGCACCGATTTGGGCTTGCAAA
>Ga0181573_10000902_pt1 | contig 30535 bp, 27 predicted proteins | sample 101ome_25_FD_148643 | JGI IMG/M metagenome (GOLD analysis project Ga0181573, IMG submission 148643) | Coastal salt marsh microbial communities from the Groves Creek Marsh, Skidaway Island, Georgia - 101409BT metaG (spades assembly) | ecosystem: Environmental > Aquatic > Marine > Intertidal zone...
GAAACAAAGGTTGCCAGCGAGCGCCCACCAAAAAGCCAAAACATTTGGCCCCGTAATACCACCCCGTAAACATGGTGGTGGTACTCAAAATCAAGGCCACAAAGCCAAGCGCAATCAAACCCGTAACGCCCATCGTGGACTCAAAGGCCTCTGCGGTCAGAGTGATTCCCGAGAGATCTCCCGGTGCCTGCCATTCACTCGCGAGCAAAATAACCAGCGCGGTGCAGGTGCATACCAGTAGGGTGTCAAAGACTGGGCCCAGAGTCGCCACCAAACCCTCGCGCACAGGTTCCCGGGTCTTTGCCGCGCCGTGCGCCATGACCTCGGTGCCCACGCCAGCCTCATTGGAGAACACCCCTCGACTCACGCCAATCAGCATCACACCCACGAATCCTCCCCCGACGGCCGAGGGCTGGAAGGCTTCGGACAGTATCAACAAAAACACCCCGGGAACCGCTGACCAATGGCTGACAATCACCCACAGGGTCATGGAAACATACACGACGACCATCAGGGGCAAGGTAGCGACCGCCACTTTCGCCACCCGCGGCAAGCCCCCAAAAATCACGGCGCCCACTAACAAGGCCAAACCGAGTCCGGTCAGTGGTGCAGACCAGGTGGGAGGCGCTCCCGCAAAAAGCGTATTGTTGATTAATGCTGTCAGCTGATTTGCCTGAAACATGGGCAAGGTACCAATCAGCCCTGCCAGAGAAAACAAGATGGCGAGCGGATAAAAGGCGCGCGGCAAAGCCTCTCGGATGACATACATGGGTCCACCCTGCAGCTGGCCAAGGCTGTCATACCCCCGGTACATGACGCCTAGGGAACAGGTGAAAAACTTGGTGGCAATCCCGACCAACGCTGACATCCACATCCAAAACACGGCGCCGGGCCCGCCCGCCACAATGGCGAGGGCAACACCGGCTATGTTGCCAAGCCCCATGGTATTGGATAGCGCTGCAGCCAACGCTTGAAAATGGCTCAGCTCCCCGGGCTCATCCGGGGTATCAAACTTACCCGCCATGATGGCGAAGGCATGACCGAGATAGCGATAAGGCAAGGCCCGCGAGAACACCAAAAAGAAAAAGCCGCCACCCAACAGCAAGGCGACCATAGGCGCGCCCCAAATGGTGTCTACAAAAGCCAGCGAGAAGGCTTCGAGGGTCTCAATCATTGCAAGGATCCGAGCAAGCGGGTAACCGGCACACTACCACAGCAGCGCACCGGCGGGAGACGCCGCCTCGAGTGCTATCAAAACGCGGGTGCCTAGCAAAACGAGCGTGGCTAGCAACCCGGGGGGCCTGTAAAAAATGCAGCGTTTGTTATGACCCGCGGAGGACGCAAAAACCCCCGCAGGGCTACAGCAATTCGGTCTAGAAAAAGGTAATGTAACGGTCCGGTCATCGTCCGCATGTCGAATATGATGACGGGAGTAGCACGATGAATGAGCCGCCCTGGGGCGGCCCCACAAGAAAAGATCCCACGACACACTAAAAGGAAATCACTATGTTTAGCCATATTATGGTGGGCGCCAATGATCTAGACGCCGCCAAAACTTTCTACGATGCAACCCTCGGTGCCTTGGGCTACGGACCCGGGGTTGTGGATCCAAAAGGGCGCATCTTTTATATGACTGACACGGGTATCTTTGCCGTAACTGCCCCCATCGATGGCAATCCGGCGACCCATGGCAACGGCTCCACGATCGGCTTTGCCGCGGCCACCACTGACGCCGCCGATGCCTGGCATGCTGCCGGTCTTGCCAATGGTGGCACCTCCTGCGAGGAGCCCCCCGGTGTTCGTGAAGGCGACATGGGTGCGTTGTACCTGGCTTACTTGCGCGACCCCTCAGGTAACAAGCTTTGCGCGTTGTTGCGGGTATAAAGCTGCAAGTCAAAGTTCAGTCGTCTGAACCGGTACCGCGGGCCAGTCCCGCGGTCCTCTGTTATTTCGCTAGGGCAGCATTCACCTGAAGAGGGGTTCTGCTATGACATCGCGCACCTACACTGGCGGCATTCACCACTACCTGAAGCTTGACGGACTCGGTGGCGCATCAAGCGTGGATCCCACCGAAATGCTTGGTGAAGGACATTGGGTGCATCTCGATGCCGCGCACCCGGACTCCCGCGCCTGGCTTGAAACTCACACCACCCTCATACCCATGGCTATTGATGCCTTGCTGGCCGAAGAGACCCGCCCCCGGCTGGCGACTCGCGGCAACAACCTGCTCGTCACATTGCGCGGAATCAACCCAAACGCCGATCAAGATCTTGAGGATATGATTTCGCTTCGGGTTTGGTGTGACGGAACACGGCTGATCACCACTCGACTGCGCTCACTCCCATCAACTCAGGATATTCGTGACGCTTTCAATGAAGCCATTGGCCCAAAAACTGTGCTCGAGATACTAATGCTCGGGATCGAACTATTATTGGAACGCCTGGAGCCGTCACTACACCGGCTCGAAGAGGACGCTATTGACCTTGAGGACCGTTCGCTTGAGGGAAATGAGTCAGTCAGTCACGCAGAGCTCAGTAACTTGCGGCGAAACGTGTTGGGCTTGAGACGGTTTCTGGGGCCCCAGCGTGAAACTCTTCTCGGCCTCGCCGCTGCCCAGCTCGAGTGGCTTTCTGATATCGATCGAATCCAGTTGCGCGAGCTTGGCGAGCGGCAGGCACGGCACGTTGATTTGCTCGATCACATCGCCAGCCGAATCACTGTCGCTCAGGAAGAGATACGAAACAAACTGACTAACGCGATGAACGAACGCATGTATGTGATGTCGATTGCCGCGGCACTGTTTCTTCCACTGAGCTTTTTTACAGGTCTCATGGGGATCAACGTTGGCGGCATGCCCGGTATCGAGGATTCGCGCGCATTCTGGATCGTGGCCGGCCTCTGCCTGGCAGTAATTTTGGGTCTGTTATACCTCTTTCGCCGCCGGGGCTGGTGGTAGCGGCCTCTGGCGCGAGGCCAATGAAAAAAACTCTCCGCACGATCCGGTGTACACTACCGGCCTGATAACTGATGCCTCTCAGAGGACATTCAAACTCAAGTCAACGGACCCTACTCATGAATCAAGCATTACCCGAGCGCGCAAAATTTCATCATATGAAAGACGGGACGGCAGACGACTGGGCTATTATCGGCGGTGAAGCCAAGGCCTTCGCAGCAACCGTTTATGAAAGAATTACCGATCACCTGAAGCTGCTGAGCGGCGACTGTGGTGGCTTTCCGGTGGATCGCCTGACCCATTGTTTGCAAACGGCAACACTGGCGCACAAGGATGGCAAGGATGACGAGTATGTTGTCTGCGCACTGCTCCACGACATTGGCGATACCCTCGGCCCCACGAACCACGCGGATATTGCCGCCACGATTCTCGAACCTTATGTCAGCGAAGAAAATCATTGGATGGTCAAACATCACGCGATTTTCCAGGGGTATTACTTCTTCGAGTATCTGGGTCTTGACCGACATCTCAGGGATCAGTTCAAAGATCATCCCTACTATGAAAGAACTCTCGAGTTTATTGAGAAATACGATGCCCCGGCCTTTGACCCTGAGGCGGAAACTTACAGCCTTCAATTTTTTGAGCCGATGCTCAAAGCCGTACTCGCCCGCCCGAAGAAATCGCTGTACATGAGTGACGATAACGCGCTGTTCGATTGACCGGTGACTTGCGCCCAGCGCTGGTACGATTGGTTTCGCCGCGCCAGCCTCTGCCTTGGTTTAATTGGGTCTTCGCCCCTAACCGTTGCGATCGAGGTCGATAAGCAATCCTCCGTCCCCGCGGCTACCGTCGCCCTTGAGGAGGTTGTGGTTACGACAAATCGTAACCTGCTGAATCAATCACTGTCCCAAAGTCACACCAGCTATGAAGTGAACCCGAATAGCGTCGTTGGTTTTCGTCGATCACTTGCCGACCTGGCCGCGCAGGTGCCGGGGGTAAGCCTCAACGGGCAAGGCGGGTTATTCCAAAGCTACAGTCTCCGTGGCCTGAGTCGCTGGCGAATTCGCACCGAAGTGAATGGCATCCCGCTCCTGATTGATCGGCCGGCAGGGTCATCCGCTTCGTTCATTCCCCCTGATCTCGTGAGTCGCGTTACCATCAGCCAAGGACCCAACTCCACGCTCTACGGGTCGGATGCGATGGGCGGGGTCATCACGCTCGACACCAAACCCGTTGGCCCACCCTCCTACAGCCTTAACTGGCAAGACAACGACAACAGCCTCTCTCTGACAGCCAAAGGGTCGATCAATTCTGTCCTTCATGGCGGGGTCACGCTTCGGCGTGCGAGTGAAGCGGAAGATGCGCAGGGACGACCTTTGAACACGGGATATGAGCAAGTGGCCTTGGCACTTCATGCTCAGAAAGATTGGGAGACGCTATCCCTAAGCGCCAGTTGGCTGCCGGCCCGGGGCAGAGATATCGGCAAATCCTCAAGCGACTTCCCTACGACCAGCCAGGCTCGATACCCCCATGACGATCACAGCTTGGCAACGGTTCAGCTTAGGCAGGGTGATCGCTGGTTGGCTCGGCTTTACCACCACAGCCAGGACTGGGCTTCAGAAATTCGATCCGCGGACGCAAGTATTGACCGCACTCGATACCAAGGAGATACCGTCGGCGGGCTTGTTTACGTGGCGACGCCTTTTCCAGCGGGCGAGGGTCGAGTCGGAGTCGAGTGGCTCGGTCGGCGTGGTGTCAGCATCGACACAGAGAACCACAACGACTCACAAAGTGGAGCGTCCTATGAAAACACCGTTCATGGTGATCAGGACGACGTGGGGCTCTTCATCGATCAGATATGGCGCATGGACAGCACGACGCTGGAGCTGGGTGGCCGCTACGATCACATTGAGCAACAGGGCGGTGGGGCTTGGGTTAATCGAGCGGGGGTTGATGATGGCGCCTGGAGCGGTCATCTCGCCGTAAGTCGGTCACTAAGCAGCAGCTGGCAACTCACGGGTAAATTAGGCACAGGTTTTCGGTTCCCCACGCTGACCGAGCGCTTTTTCAACGGCAGCACACCGCGGGGACAGCTCGTTGGTAATCCCGCGCTCAAACCAGAAACCATCGAATCAGTTGAGCTGCGAACCGACTATCATCACGACGCGCTGCGCGTCGGTATCACCGGCTATTACAACTGGCTAGACGACTACATCGAACGGATTGCTCTCGCGCCCGATATTAGAAGCTATGCCAACGTGGATCGGGCCAACATTTGGGGCTATGAGGCTGTGGTGGATTGGCAAATGACCCCCAACCTGCGGCATCGGTTTCAGTACCAGTATCAGCGGGGTGAAGATAATGCGGGTCGATGGCTGGCGGATCTCAATCCGCCCTTGTGGCGCTATGGTTTGTTCTGGGAGACGCCCTACCTACAATTTCAGGCGGATCTGATGCACCGGCCTTCGCGGGATGAGGCGGCTGCTGGCGAACTCCCCCTGCCCTCAGCCACCTGGGTAGATGGCAGCTTGCGTTTTACCCTGTCGAGCTCGCTTGCGCTGACACTCTTTGCGAACAATGTTTTCAACGAGGAATACACCGGCAGTGCCGACGATCGCGCCGCCTATCAACCCGGTCGTACCCTGGGAATTGGCGTGTATTGGCAGCCCCAAGGCTAGTGCCCAATCAGTCCGCGCGTGTTGTAGTTCCCAAGCGGGCAAGGATCAGCTGGCCAAACGGTTAAGCTACCGTTTATGCCAGACAGGCACTGGGTAGATTGCCATTTGATTGTTATGCTCCATGCTCTGGCGTGTAACGCTATTTTCACCATGACACCAAGAGGTCACCCATGATCCCCAAGCCCCCCCACCGCACTCTTTTATCTTTATTGCTTACTCTCGCTTACTGCTTGGTCTTCCCAGCCCTCGCGTTGGCTGAGGAGACCGCGGCTAATGAAAAAAAACCCGACCCTTACGCAGGCTTAAAATGGCGCAATATCGGACCAGCCTTCATGTCGGGGCGCATCGCGGATATCGATTGGGACCCCAACGATAACTCGGTCTGGTACGTCGGCGTTGGCTCGGGGGGCGTGTGGAAAACCATCAATGCGGGGGTGACCTGGACCCCCGTGTTCGATAAGCAAACCTCCTACTCAATAGGTAACGTCACCGTCGATCCCTCAAACCCCCACCGTATTTGGGTAGGCACCGGGGAAGATGTCGGCGGGCGACATGTAGGTTTTGGTGACGGCATTTATCGCTCGGATGATGCCGGCAAAACCTGGGTGAAAAAGGGGCTCGAGAACTCCCAGCATATTTCGACCATTCTGGTTCATCCCGAAGACTCCAACACGGTGTGGGTCGCGGTCCAGGGACCCCTGTGGACCAAGGGCGGGGATCGCGGCTTTTTCATGACCACTGACGGCGGAGAGACCTGGGAAAAAACCCTGGGCGGGGGTGAGTGGACCGGCGTTACCGATATCAAAATGGATCCTCGAAATCCCGATGTGCTCTACGCGGCCACCTGGCAGCACCACCGCACCGTGGCGGCGTATATGGGCGGCGGCCCCGAGAGTGGCATTCACAAGTCGACCGATGGCGGTCGCACCTGGGCACAGCTTAAGACCGGACTCCCCGAGGGCAATAAGGGCAAGATCGGTCTGGCAATCTCCCCACAAAACCCCGATGTCATCTACGCAGCGATCGAACTCAATCGCCGGGAAGGCGGGGTGTGGCGCTCCGACAATCGCGGCGGTAGCTGGGTAAAAGGCGCGGATGCGGTCGGTGGCGGTACCGGCCCCCACTACTACCAGGAAATTTTTGCGAGCCCCCATCAGTTCGATCGGCTCTACCTGGTCGGTCCCACTGTTCAGAAATCCGAGGACGGTGGCAAAACCTTTAGCCCTATGGCGCACCCAAACCAGCACGGGGATATGCATGCCATCGTGTTTCACCCCACCGACCCCGATTACATCATGATGGGGACGGATGGCGGTCTGTACGAAAGCTTCGACTTGGGCGCGACCTGGCGCTACATGGAAAATCTTCCCGTCACCCAGTACTACAAATTGGCTCTGGATGATGCCGAACCTTTCTACAACATCTACGGGGGTACACAGGACAACAATACCCAAGGCGGGCCATCCCGCACCGATAACGTTCACGGCATTCGCACCGCCGATTGGCAGGTGGTGTTGGGGGGCGATGGTCATCAACCGGCGACTGAACCGGGAAATCCGGACATCCTCTACGCCCAGTGGCAGCAGGGCAACCTCACTCGGGTCGATCTAACAACCGGGGAATCGGTGTATATCAAACCGCAACCCGCCGCCGGTGATCCGCCCGAGCGCTACAACTGGGACTCCCCTATTCTGGTGAGCTCGCATAATCCCACCACGCTTTTTTTCGGCTCACAGCGAGTGTGGCGATCGGATAACCGCGGGGATTCCTGGACGGCGATTTCTGCCGACCTGACCCGCAATGAAGATCGCATGCTAATGCCGCTCATGGATCAGACCTGGGGTTGGGATGCTCCCTGGGACATGTATGCCATGTCCGACTACAACACCATTACTTCTCTGGCTGAGAGCCCTCTGGAAGAGGGGCTGCTCTATGCAGGCACCGATGACGGATTGATTCATGTATCTCAGAACGGCGGCAAGGAGTGGCGCAAAATAGAAGTCGGCAATCTGCCGGGGGTGCCCAAGACCGCCTTTGTGAATGATATTCGGGCGGATCTTCATGATGCCAATACGGTCTATGTCGCTCTCGACAACCACAAGTATGGAGACTTCAAGCCCTATCTTTTGGTCAGTCGCAACCGTGGCAAAAGCTGGCAAAGTATCAGCGATGGCATACCCGACCGGCACCTAGTCTGGCGCGTGGTTCAGGATCACGAGCAGGCCCGGCTGCTCTTCGCTGCTACGGAGTTCGGCGTCTTTGTCAGCTTCAATGGCGGTGACTCCTGGGCCAAATTCAGCGCAGGCATGCCGACCATATCAATTCGCGATCTTCAAATTCAGCGCCGGGAAAACGATCTCGTCGCCGCGAGCTTCGGGCGGGGATTCTTTGTGCTCGATGATTATTCGGCGCTGAGAGAGCTGGCCGGCGACACCCTCGAGCAAGAGGCCGTGCTCTTTCCAACCCGCGATGCGGACTGGTACTTCGAGCGCGGCGTCCTGGGCGCAACGCGTAAAGGCTCCCAAGGCGATCAGCTCTATGTGGCGGACAATCCTCCGTTTGGTGCGGTACTCACCTACCACCTGGCCGAGGGCTTTCCGACCGCTGAAAAGCAGCGCCAGGAGCAAGAGAAAGCGGCACTCAAGGACAACAAGGCGGTGAAATTCCCGGGCTGGGATAGCGTGATAGCCGAACAGCGAGAGACGGCACCGGCACTGAAGCTCGTCATTAAAAATAGTGACGGCCAAGTGATTCGACGCATTGAGGCACCGACCAAGAAAGGATTTCATCGCGTGGCCTGGGATTTACGACACCCCTATTCGGGCTCGGTAGAAACACCGCCCAATTGGCAAGGACTCCCACCCAGCGGCTTCATGGCCATACCCGGCCAATACAGCGCCGAACTTGTTCTCGTCGAAGATGGCGCGAGCCGGGTGCTCGATGGTCCCGTGTCCTTTGCGGTAAATCGACTCTATGAGCCAGCGCTGAAAGGCGCGCCTTTGGAGGAGGTCAACGCTTTCTGGATGGAATTGGCTCAGGTTTCGGGTCAGGTCAGCGCGGCGAGCTATGCGCTTGATGATGCTGTTGAAGACATCGAGATCCTATACAAAATGTTGGCGGCTTCGGCCACACCACCCGGGGATCTGGAGTCGACTCTGCACCAACTCCGACAGGAGCTATACGTGCTTGAGGAAGCTCTGTCGGGTAACCAATCCAAGGGATCGATCGGGGCTTACGACGAGCATCGGATCACCAGCTGGCTCTGGCACGCCTACGGCGGGGTATCTGACTCTACCTATGGCCCCACACCCGCGCACCGACAAAGTCTCGATAACGCCAAAACCAGCTTTGCCCCTGTGCGTGACAGGCTAAACAGTATTCTGAGCGAGGACCTGCCGGCGATTAGAAGAGCCCTGAACGAGCGCGGCGCGCCCTGGGGTCGGGGGCAAGCAATTCCCGCGGGATAGATAACTACTCAAATCGCTTATTTTTGGGCGCGGTACAAACCTGCACCGCGCGCCAACCACAAACCGCGGTTGACGTGCCAAGGCCTGTGGTAGGACTCCGCGGTATCATCATCATGGTCCCAGCCGCGGCAATGGTTCATTTCGTGCTCATAAATTGCTTCCGCAACGGCGGCCCATTGGTGAATCACACAATGCGCCTCGCCCCAACTCGCGGATCGCAGGGCGCAGGCGTCGCTCTCGGGATGCGGGCATACTGCTCGCAAGGTGGATAACTCCTCATGCACCACCACCCGGATGTCGGCCTGCAGTAAATCCTCACAGGGACGCTGGTGAGCCTCCTCACATATCGGCGGGTCTCCACCAAGAACACGGAAGTTACCGAGCAACGCGACCGCGACAGGCAGGCCTATCAGTCCGATCAGCACGATTTGACTCATCCAGGATTTTGGCGAGTCACGCACCCAGAGTATTTCCGTCTCGTTGCTGCAACTTATTCAACAAAGCGACTGATCTCTTCGAGGGATTTTTTAACCGTAGCCGCTCGGGGCACCATCGCCCCCTCTGCCGGGTGGCCCACGACGATTAACATCATCGGCCGTTCGCGCGGTGGGCGCTCAAGAATCTTGTTTAAAAATTTCATAGGGTTTGGCGTATGGGTGAGCGTCGCCAACCCGGCCTGATGCAGTGCCGATAACAACAGTCCCGTCGCAATACCCACGGACTCAGGCACGTAGTAATTCTTTTGCCGATTACCCTCTGCATCGGTTCTATATCGCTCGGCGAATACCGCGATCAGCCATGGCGCTGTTTCCAAAAACGGTTTTTGATCATCGGTGCCCAAGGGCGATAAATCTGCCAACCAATCGTCGCCCGCTTTCCCGGCATAAAAAGCCCGCTCCTCTTCCTCTGCGGCAAGCCGAATCGCGCGCTTGATCTCAGGGTTACTGACACAGGCAAAGTGCCAGGGTTGGTGATTTGCGCCCGAGGGGGCAGACCCGGCCGCCCGCACGCAGGTTTCAATCAGCTCGCGCGGCACGGGAGTCGCGGCGAAATGGCGCACCGAGCGACGGGATTGCATTGACTGGCAATAGACCTGCGCACGAACCAGGCGCTCCTCCTCGGTCAGGGCCTCGGGCTTGGGTAGTGGAATGGGGTCATAGTGGTAGTCCATCCAACTAGACCGCAGTGCGATAGCTTCTTACCGATTCAAGCAACGTGGTAATGAGATGCCGCTCATCTTCATTCAGTTCGGGCCGCCAGACATCGAACAGCAGGATAATGCGGTCCTCATCGCTGCGATTCCAAGCTTCATGATTGATGCTATCGTCAAAAGCCCAACCCTCGCCGCGCCTTGTCTGCCGCTCGTCGTGACCCACACGTAGCCCGCATTCGGGTGGCACAATCAACGGCAAGTGACAAATCAAGCGCGCGTTAAGCATGCCGGTATGGGGCGCGATCGTCGCTCCGGCGTTCAGCTTTGAAAACAATACCGATGGCGCAAGCCCCTTGATTTTTGTTAAGGGCAGCGACTTCATAAGTGTCACCGTTTCGGGGCAACAGGCCATAACGTCTTCGTCGGGCTCACCATCCTGCCAAAGATAGGCCGAGGTCCAGCTGTCACTGTCGAGCAGGTCACCGTCGTCACTAGGGCTCCTATCTAGGCCGCTGTGCACGTAGGGAGTAAAGCGTGCGGCGTTTTGCGCCAACAGGTTTTGCAACTCGTGCAGAATCGTATCGGTCGCCTCCTCAAGAGATTTCATCCAGGGCAGGTGCTCAGTAGGATAAAAAGTGCGGTAGGGAATATGGGGCATGTAAAACACATGAGGCATCTGCGGATAACGGTCGCTCTCCTCTTCTCTCACCTTGACCCCCATCATCAAATCGAGGGCTTCGTTAAAACGCGAGGGCGCCGATGCCCGCTGGTAACCCACCGATGCGAGCTGCTCAAACAGATGCTGCTGAAATCGTTGATTGAGCTGCTGGAGGTGCCCCTGTATCCGACTCAAGTCCTTGGCGATTGCCGGCGGCACCGAGGGCAGCGTAGCGGCTACCCGCAACGCGAGGGTGTAATGAGCCGCCGCATTTTGTTCATCGTTGCGTCCCGCCAATAAGTCTCCTTTCACGATCAAGGCGCGTAGATTTTTTCCTTCGCGACTAAGTACTTGATCGATACCGGTCTCGGCGGCTTTGAGATCCCCCTGTACAACACAGGCCAGCGCAAAACCCAGCCACACCTGGGCGCTGTCCTCACCCGCATCAAGGCTCGCCTGAAATTGCGATCGCGCCTCCACCGCCCTGCCAGCCTGAAGAGCTTTGATGCCGGCATCAAATAACGTTTTTCCAGTCACGACCTGCCAGTCCCCGTCAGATAAAAACTCCAGCCGGCCACCGCCCCGGCGAACCCCTGAAGTAGCAGGCCAGGTATTGATCGCGCCGCAGCAAATCCCACCAGACCTAAAGTGGCTTCCATGATTATGTGAAGAGCAATGAGCGCAACAAAACCGGCGCTCAGATACCAGATAAGGGGAGCACCGCCCAGCCATTGGCGCAAGCGCGCGGCGACTGGCAATGCGATAAGCAGTGCCAAGGCAATTAACGGCAGATAAGAACCCACCATACCGAGCCAATCCCGCCCAATACTCGCCAGCACGTCAGCGAGCGCAGGTGTCAACCCAAAACCGCTTAAGGTAAGCATCACTTCCAACGTACCGATCAAGCTGGCAACGAGGTAAGCCACCACAACCGACGAAAAATAGGCCATCACCGCTCGCACTGAAAACTCCTCTTAATAGTCTGCTCAAGTTGTTCTTTGGCTAAAAAACGACCAGACAAAAGTCGTCGCAAAAATCATCATGGCACGCGGATCAAGGTATAGTACAGACACTGTTAACATGCCACTGCATCGGGAGTCCTCGACACATGTTCTTATCCTCGTCTCCTCGCCAGATCTTGGCCACTGCTTGCTTGCTGTGCCTGTGCCTCAGCGCCTCCGCTGCCGATTACCATATCAATATTCTTGCCACCGGACTTGATAAACCCTGGTCTCTGGCTGAACTGCCCGATCAGCAGGGGTTTCTCGTCACCGAAAAATCAGGGCGGCTGCTGAAGCTGGGGACCGACGGTACTGTATCAGTCGTAAGTGGAACGCCTGAGGTCTACTTCAAGAGTCAGGGAGGACTGCTAGACGTCATCCTCGACCCGGCCTTCAGCAGCAATCAACGGATTTTTCTCTCCTACGCCGCGGGGGATGGCGACAGCAACCGCACCACGGTAGCCAGTGCACGTTTGACCGATCAGGGGCTACAAGACTTAACCGTGATTTTGGAAGTAAACCCGGCAAAAGCGAAAGCAGCCCACTACGGGGGTAAGCTCGCGTTTTTGCCCGACGGATCGCTGCTGGTAAGCGTGGGCGAAGGCTTTGAATACCGCGAGCAAGCTCAGGCGCTCGACAGCGAGCTGGGTAAGTTGTTACGCATACACCCCGATGGGGCAGCTCCCTCGGATAATCCCTTTCCCAAGAAGGCACCCAGGGTATACAGCTACGGGCATCGAAACCCGCAGGGACTCGCCGTCGACCCCCTTACGGGCACCCTCTGGATGACCGAGCACGGCCCCAAAGGTGGCGATGAGCTCAATCGCATCGAACCCGGCAACAACTATGGATGGCCGGCAATCACCTACGGCGTCGATTATTCAGGGGCCATCATTTCACCCTACACGGAAGCCGACGGCATGGAGCAACCCGTCGTTCATTGGGTGCCCAGCATCGCGCTGTCGGGGTTAGCGGTTTACCGCAGTGAGGCCTTCCCCCTGTGGGATGGCAGTTTGCTGATCGGAGCACTCAAAGACCAGAAGTTATACCGGCTAACACCAAACGACACGGGCTTTGACCAGAGCGAACCTTTTCCTGATGTGACTGGCCGAATCAGGGATGTCAGGGTGCTCAGCGATGGCAGCATCGCCGCGGTATCCGACGAGGGTTCGGTCTATCACATTCGCCCGGAACACTGATTCACCCGTTCTCTTTCAACCAGCACCCGCCGCATGTTGAAGCGTGCGGGCCGGCGACTAACGCCGCTTTGCTTACGCTGAGAACACCCCGATCCAAAGCCAAGGATATCTGACATGATCGAATTGCCTCTCACGCTTCCCTGCGGCGTCACCCTCCCCAACCGCTTATGTAAAGCCGCGATGACCGAGGGTCTGGCCAACCCGTCGGGCCACGCCACCCCGGAGCTGACCCGTCTCTACGGCTTGTGGAGTGATGGCGGGGCTGGTCTCCTGCTGTCGGGCAATGTGCAAATCGACGCCGATCATCTGGAACGCCCGGGCAACGTTATCGTCGACCGTGAACCCGACCCCGAGGTCATGGACACGCTGAAGCAATGGGCGAGCGCAGGCACTCGCAATGGCAACCAGTTTTGGGCGCAGATAAGCCACGCAGGGCGGCAGTGCCAAAAGATGGTAAACCCGCACCCCAAGGCGCCCTCAGCGGTGAAATTAGGCCTCCCGGGAGGACAGTTCGGTGAGCCGGTCGCCATGTCTGAGGAGGATATTCACGCCGTTATCACCGGATTTGCGCGCTGCGCGCGGGTCCTCAAAGACGCTGGGTTTACCGGCGTTCAACTGCACGCTGCCCACGGGTATTTACTGTCACAGTTTCTCAGTCCGCGCTCCAACCAACGGTCCGACCACTGGGGTGGCACCCTCGAGAACCGCGCTCGGGCACTACTCGAGTCAGTTCGTGCGGTCCGCCTTGCGGTGGGTCCGGACTTCCCGGTCGGGGTTAAACTCAATAGCGCGGATTTTCAGCGCGGCGGGTTTGACTTTGACGAGAGTCTGCAAGTCGCGAAGTGGTTAGAGGCCGAGGGCGTAGATCTGCTCGAGATTTCGGGCGGTACCTACGAGCAACCCCGCCTGCTGAATGTCGATGGCATCGAGCCCGTGGAGTCCCAGTCGGTAAAAGCCTCGACCCGTGCTCGCGAAGCCTACTTCGTTGACTTTGCCCAGGCCATGCGCAAGGAACTCACCATGCCACTCATGGTGACAGGCGGCCTGAGGCGTCTCGACGCGATGGAGAGCGCACTCGAGACCGGAAGCGCCGATGTGATTGGTATTGGGCGACCCCTCTGTGCCATGCCCGATGCCATCAACCAGCTGCTAGCCGGTCGGGAGGAGCTGCCTCGCTTTGAAAATCAACTGTCACTTCTCCCGCGCTGGTTGAAATTTCTCGAGGCCATCAAGCTGTTCAAAACCCTTGGAACTTTCGCCACTCAGTACTGGTACTACGAACAAATAAGCTTGCTTGGACACACCGGTGAGATTGACCCGAAGCTATCGGTGTTCAAAGCCACCCAGCGGCAAATGAAGGCGGCTAATGCGTGGGTCGCCGCGAGGCCGCCAGCCCCGTGATAAAGGGCACGAGGAACCCGCGATGAAAATTTGGGTCGATGCCGATGCCTGTCCTGTCGTCATCAAAGAAATCTTATGCAGAGCGGCCACCAAGCGGCAAATCGAAACCGCCTTCGTCGCCAATCAATCGATTCGATTGCCGCCCTCCCCCTGGTTAAAAAGCCTGCAGGTCCCCAAAGGTTTTGACGTGGCGGATGATGAAATTGCGCAACGGGCCCAACAAGGTGATTTGGTTGTCACCGCGGATATCCCGCTGGCCGCCGAGATCTTGGCCAAGGGTGGATTTGTCATTACACCGCGGGGCGAGCGGTACACCGAGAACAACATTAAGCAGCGACTGCAGATGCGGGATTTTATGGAGACCATGCGCTCATCTGGGGAGCACACCGGCGGCCCGGCACCGATGAGTCAGGCCGATCGCAAACAATTTGCAGATCAACTGGACCGGCTCCTACAGCGTTATGGCAACGTCTGAGCTTTCATGACGGTCAAACGCGAAATTTGGTTGCTTGCGATTTGCTCGGCGGTGGTCACCGCAAACGCCTATTACATTCACCCCATTATCCGAGCGGTCGCCGAATCCTTTGCGGTGAGTGAAAGTCAGGTGGGCTGGGTGCCGGCGCTCAACCAGATTGCCCTCGCCTTGGGTGTCATCTTGCTGCTGCCGTTGGGCGACCGGGTCAATAATCGCATGCTGGTGCGGGTGTGCTTAATGGCACAGGTATTGGCGCTGCTGGTAATGGCCACATCACCCAGTTTTTGGCTGTTTACGGCAGCGTCAACGGCGCTGGGGTTTACCACCGTAACGCCCTACCTGTTACCGGCTTACGTGTCCCGCCGTATCGAAGTCGCCAAACTGGGATATGCCACTGCCATGCTGACCGCCGGAGTGATCGCCGGGGTACAACTTTCCCGACTCTTGTCAGGCGTGATCGGCGAGTTCACTGATTGGCGTTGGGTGTATGCATTGGCAGCGATGCTCATGGCGGCGGCGAGTGTTGTGTTGCCCAAAATCATGTCCGATGAAAATACGCCCAAGGCGAACATCAACTACCCGGCGTTACTGCGATCACTACTGCACCTGGGCGCCCAACATCCTCGAGTCATGATTTCAGCAACTATTCAGGGGCTGAATTTTGCGATGTTTATTGCGCTCTGGCTGGCGATTAGCCTGCACTTAACCAGCGATGCCATCGGCTACGGCTACGACCTGGTTGGCTACCTCACCGCATTCTCGGCGATTGGTCTAACGACCGCCTCCAGCTTAGGGCGGTGGGCTGACCGCCGTGGCCCCGAGCGGGCGCGCCTCGTCTTGGCGCTGATTCAACCTGTTGGCTTGGTTCTGCTCTTTTTTAGCGGTGAGCACTGGCTGAGCCTATTACCCCCCATTGCTCTACTCAGTATTGTCGGGCCCGTGATAGACATCACAGGCCGCATGACGGGTCTTCGCGAAGACCCCGCTGTCAGAACGCGACTGATGGCCCTGTATGTGGGACTGATGTTTCTGGGCGGAGGTGTGGGAAGCCTCGCTGGCACCTGGGCTTATGAGTATGGAAGCTGGTCGGGTGTCATCGCGTTGTTGATGGTATTGTCATCAATCATCTGTGTTCTTGCTTTTAGGGAAGCAAAGGGAGGTCGACACTAATGGCCAACACCGATTGGCGCTCTGCCTCATTTAGCCATCGGGGCAAGCAGCGTGAGGGCAATGAAGATCGTTGTCTAGAGCGACCCGAGCAAGGTTTGTGGTTGGTCGCCGATGGTATGGGGGGTCATCACCGGGGTGACTTCGCCAGCGATATGGTGATCACGGTCACCAGTGATCTTGTTCTCGAGGGCGAGTTATCCCAGCGATCAAAGACACTCAACGTTGCGCTGGAAACGGCTCACGAGCGACTGTGCCGAGTCAGCGCTAATAGCGAGCCGGCGCTGCAGAGTGGCACCACGGTCACAGCCTGCGTCATGCTGGGTGATGAAGGATGCGTCTTGTGGGCCGGCGATTCACGGCTTTACCGATGGCGGGACAAGAGCTTGTCGAGATTGACTCATGATCACAGCTTCGTGGAGGAGTTAGTCGCGCAGGGCAAACTCACTGCCGAACAGGCAAGCAATGACCCGCGAAGCAACATCATCACGCGAGCTATTGGGATCGAACCCTCTCTCACGCTTGAAGCAGTCAACTTCTCAGTAACCTCGGGCGACCGGTATCTGCTATGTACCGATGGCCTTTATCGGGAACTCGGCGAAACCCAGTTAGAGGTGATTCTGGGAAATGCACCCTCGCCTGACGACGCGGTAGCAAGCTTGCAGGAAAGCGCGCTGGCAGGGGCAGCAAACGACAATATCACCGGCGTTGTCGTTTTTGCGCTCTGACTCCAACCGTCCGTGGTATACGGGTGGGTACGCTACTTTTTATCAGCCGACTTTCCGCCATAGAGCGCCATAATCTCCGCAATTTCGGCTTCGTCCAATCTGTCGTTACCCTTGGCATAGGCCGCAGCAAACCGGCAGTACATTTCGGCATTGAGCGCGTTGGCACTGCCGCAGTCCCGCGTCGCGACAACCTTGCCGGGCACACCTGCGATAATCGAATTCTCAGGGAACACGCTGTTTTCGGTAACAATAGTGTTACCGGCAACAATCGAATTAGCGCCGATTTTTGCACCGTCCATAATCGTGGCGTTTATGCCGATCAAGCAGCGATCACCAATTTCACAGCCATGCAGGATGGCATGGTGGGTGATTGAACAATCCTCACCAACGATGGTTGGCGTTGTCGCTCCCACGTGAATCATGACAAAGTCCTGAATGTTGGTACGCGCACCGATTCGGATTTCCAAAAACTCCGCCCGGGTCACCACATTGGGCCAAATTGAGACCCCCGGACCGATGGTGACTTTGCCGTAAAGCCAAGCGCTTTCATGAATGAAGGCTGGATTATCCAGCGTCACATTGTCACTGATGTGTCCCATGGGATTGTCCTTTTTTCGTCAAAAGCAGTGGCGCAGCATTTGGTAACACTGCCAGCTGGGGTAGAGTATCGCACCCGGCGGGCCGATCCCATCTATCTGCCACCTCGATATTGCAAAACAGGACTTTCATGCACGGTAAGAGCAGCGACATTTCTTTTTCCACCGACAGTCGCGTCTTGCTTAAAAAGCTGTGGGTACGCATTGCGCCGATACTTTTCGACAATCGACACCGGGTCGGGTTGGCGCTCGGTTGCCTGCTGGCTGCGAAGGTGGGGTTATTGGCGATCCCGTTTTTGTTGAAAGCCCTGGTTGACGGGTTGGGCTCCCAAACGAGTCTCATCGGGCTTCATTGGTTGCTGGCGCTGGTTTTAGCCTATGGAGGAGCCCGATTTGCGAATACCCTCTTTGCGGAGTTGCGCGACACGCTATTTGGTCGGGTCACCGAACGCGCCATGCGCGTCATTAATTTGCAGGTCTTCCGCCACGTCCACAACTTGGACCTCGACTATCACCTCAATCGGCAAACCGGTGGTCTTGCCAGAGATATAGAGCGTGGTATTAACGGCATCAGCTTCCTGATGCGTTTTTTCATTTTCAATATCGCACCCACGCTTTTGGAAATCAGTATTGTCGCCGGCATTCTTTTTGTGAACTACGGCATTCAATACGCAGCCGTAGTTATTTTGTCTGTGGTGGTCTACGGTGCCTTTTCTTTTCGCGCGACCACCTGGCGCACCCAGTTTGTCAGGGATGTGAACACGGCTGATTCCGACAGCAATACCCGAGCCGTCGATAGCCTCCTCAATTACGAAACCGTCAAATACTTCAACAACGAGTCCTTTGAAGCTGAGCGCTACGACCAAGCGCTGGCAACCTGGGAGCAGGCGCGGCGAAAAAACCGCCTGTCGCTGTTCGCTCTTAACGCGGGTCAGGCTGGCATTATCGCGCTCAGCCAAACCCTCATGCTGGCCATGGCAGCAAGTGCGGTTCGAGCGGATGAGATGTCACTGGGTGATTTCGTATTAATTAATCAATTTATGCTGCAGTTGTTTATACCGCTCAGTTTCCTGGGCTTTGTCTATCGGGAGATTAAGGCCTCTCTCGCCAACATCGAACGCCTGTTCGGGATCTTGGAAACCCCTGCGACTGTTGCAGACCGCGCTGATAGTCCAGTGCTTCGGGTGACGCCAGGGGCCATCAGATTTGATCGTGTGTCATTCTCCTACCGCGAGGACCAGCCGGTCCTGCGTGATATTTCGTTCACGGTTGAGGGGGGGCAGACCGTGGCCTTGGTTGGGGCCAGCGGCGCCGGCAAATCGACGCTGGTCAAGCTGCTATTTCGCTTTTATGACCCGACCTCGGGAGCCATTCACATTGATAACCAGTCCATCGAGGGAGTCACCCTCGCCTCGCTGCGCCAATCGATTGCCATCGTGCCTCAGGACTGCGTGCTGTTTAACGACAGTCTGCGCGAGAATATCCGCTACGGCAGACCGTCAGCCACCGATACAGAAGTAGAGCTAGCGGTCAACGCCGCCCATCTCGACCAGTTCGTCAGTCAGCTACACGACGGCCTGGATACCACCGTCGGCGAACGCGGACTCAAATTGTCGGGAGGTGAACGCCAGCGTGTCGCTATTGCCCGAGCGGTGCTTAAAAACGCGCCGATACTCGTTTTTGACGAAGCCACTTCGAGTCTCGACAGTCACGCTGAGCAGGCGGTACTCAGTGCGTTTCGAGAGCTCGCGGGACGTCACACCGCGCTGGTCATTGCCCATCGTTTATCAACCATTGTCGATGCGGACAAAATTGTCGTACTCAACGACGGAAAAGTCGTCGAGTCAGGATCACACGAGCAGCTGCTGAGCGCCGATGGCCACTACGCCGCCCTTTGGCAAGCGCAACTGCGCGAGCGAGCCTAGCCTGTGATTATCTTTGAAGGTATTACCCTGCGCAGGGGACCCCAGGTGCTGTTCAGCAATGCCTCGATCACCCTGCAGCCCGGACAGAACATAGCGCTTATCGGTGCCAATGGAGCCGGCAAATCAAGCCTCTTCGCGCTGCTGATGGGCGAGCTGCAGGCCGACCAAGGCGATATTCGGGGGCTTGATGGGCTACGACTCGCTCACATGGCTCAGGAAAGCGAACGCTCGTCGCTGTCTGCTACCGACTACGTGGTCGCCGGTGATGCGGCGGTCTGGTCTACCCTCAACGCTATTGCCGAAAGCGAGCAACGCGAGGATTTTGAGAGCGCGGCGATCTTGCACCAACAGCTGGAAACCCTCGATGGCTATAGCGCGCCGCGCCGGGCACAACAATTGTTGCTGGGGCTTGGCTTTGCTCTCGAACAACTTGATCACCCGGTACAGCAATTTTCCGGAGGGTGGCGGATTCGGCTCAATCTCGCACGCGCCTTGATGACCCCCTCCGATGTGCTGTTACTCGATGAGCCAACCAACCACCTCGACCTCGATGCGACGCTGTGGCTGCAAGCTTGGCTTCAAAACTACGATGGCACCTTGTTCATGATCTCCCACGACCGGGATTTTATCGATGCCACCTGTCAGCGGGTGCTTAAAATAGAGCATCAACAGCTCACCGCTTATCGCGGCGGCTATTCTGACTATGAACAGCAGCGCGCCGAGCAGCTGGCACAGCAACAGGCGACATTTGAAAAGCAACAGCGCCGGGTCGCGGAAATCGAAGATTTTGTGCGCCGCTTTCGCGCCAAGGCAACGAAAGCGAAACAGGCGCAGTCACGACTCAAAGAGCTCGAGCGAATGCAGCGGGTGGCGCCGGCCCACGTCGATTCGCCCTTTCGCTTTACGTTCCCCGAGCCCGGGCGCACCAGCGACCCGCTATTGACCCTCGACCGCGCCAAGATTGGCTATGCCGAGCACACCGTTTTGACAGACGTGGCGCTTACCTTGCGACCGGGGGATCGCATTGGCTTGCTCGGCAAGAATGGCGCGGGCAAGTCGACCTTACTCAAGAGCATTACTGGTGCGCTGCCGCTTCTCGATGGCGACCGGGTCAGTGGTGCCTATTTGCGGCTGGGATATTTTGATCAGCAACAGCTCGACGTGTTGGATCTTGAGGCCAGTCCCTTGTTGCATTTGCAGCGCTTGTCGCCCACCGCCCGAGAACAGCAGGTACTGGATTTTCTCGGGGGATTTAATTTCAAAGGCGATCAAGCCGTCACATCGATCAAACCTTTTTCCGGGGGCGAGAAGGCTCGCCTCGCGCTAGCGATGGTGGTCTGGCAAGATCCCAACTTGCTGATCCTCGATGAACCCACCAACCATCTGGACCTGGATATGCGCCATGCGCTGGAAGTTGCCCTTCAAGGCTATTCAGGGGCTTTGTTACTGGTCAGTCACGATCGTCACCTACTCCGCAACGTGACCGAAGAACTGCTACTGGTGGATAGCGCGAGGGTGAACGAATACCCCGAGGATATTGCGACCTATGAGCGCTGGATACTCTCCAATACGGTGAGCTCCGCTCCGACCCTTGACGGTAAGCCAACGGCAACCCAATCGGTCACACAATCAGAAAACCCATCAGCAGCCCCATCAGCACGGGCGCCTTCGCGCAAAAATCAGCGCCAGGAAGCCGCAGAGCGTCGATCTCGCCTGCGACCCCTGCAACAGCAAGTCGATAAAACCGAGAGAGCTCTGGAAAGCGCGCAGGAGACATTGGCGGCGCTACAGGCAGAACTCGCCGATCCCAATATCTATGATGATGCGCGCAGAGACGATTTGGCCGAGCTCGTGCGACGTGAAGGTGAGACAAAGCAGACGATTGATACCCTCGAGCAACAATGGCTTGCGGCATCAGAAGCCCTTGAGGTCGCAAGCGGTTCGCAATAAGACAAAGTTTGAGGCATCATGCCGCCCCTCCAATTCCTAACCACGAGCTATTCGCCATGAGCCAGAGCTTTCATCCTCCCGTGAGAACATTGATGGGGCCCGGACCGTCGGACGTGTCCCCCCGGGTGCTCGGGGCACTGGGTCGACCCACGATCGGGCATCTCGATCCACTGTTCATCGACCTCATGGATGACGTAAAGCGACTGCTGCAGTTTGCTTTCAAAACCACTAACCCGTTAACAATCCCTCTCTCTGCTCCCGGGTCTGCGGGTATGGAAGCCGCCTTCGTCAATCTGGTGAGCCCGGGGGATACCGTCATCGTGTGCCAAAACGGTGTCTTTGGGGGCCGCATGAAGGAGAACGTCGAACGCTGCGGTGCCACCGCGGTCATGGTGCACGATAGGTGGGGTGACCCTGTCGACCCGGAAAAAGTGGAAGCCGCGCTCAAGAACCACCCCGAGGCGAACCTGCTGGCCTTTGTGCACAGCGAGACATCAACCGGGGTACGCAGTGATGCCGAGACCCTATGCCAGCTGGCCAAGGCACACGACGCGCTGGTCGTTATGGATACCGTCACCACCCTCGGGGGCATCGATCTACGGGTGGATGAGTGGGGTGCGGATGCAGTCTACTCGGGCTCCCAAAAGTGCCTGTCCTGCGTACCGGGTATCGCACCCATTACCTTTAGTCCCGCGGCCGTGGAGCGCATTCAGCAACGTCCCACCAAAGTGCAGAGCTGGTTTTTGGACATGCAGCTGGTGATGGGCTACTGGGGCGGCGAATCGAAGCGGGCATATCATCACACCGCTCCGGTCAACGCGATGTACGCATTACATGAAGCCTTGCTGATGCTCGAAGAGGAGGGTCTCGACGCGAGCTTTGCTCGCCACCAACGGAATCACGAGGCGCTGGTCGCTGGGCTGGAGTCGCTGGGACTGACAATGGCGGTGAACCGGGAATGGCGATTACCACAGCTCAATTCCGTCTGCATTCCCGAGGGGGTAGACGATGCCGCGGTGCGAGCCAAACTCCTGAAAGACTTTAATCTGGAAATCGGTGCCGGTCTTGGCGAATTGGCGGGCAAGCAGTGGCGCATTGGCCTGATGGGCTATGCGAGCAACCCGGTTAACATCCAGCGTTGTTTAACCGCACTGGCCACTGCCCTCGCACAATAGTTGCGACGGCTGCCGCCCCTGATCTGCGCCCTTATCGGCGCGTTAGCAGAAAGGCGAGTTCACACACCCCGATCTGGTGCTCTGACCGATAGAGTTGCTGACCCCACTGCCATGTTTCCTCAGGGAAGAGATTACGCATCGCATCGATACCGCAGTGAAAGGGCGGGCCACCCTCCCCCTCTTTCTGCATGAACATCGCAGCGAGGTGACCGCCTGGCTTTAGCCATCGATGCAGCGCGCGCTCATATGCCGACCACTGGTCCGGATGCAGTGCGCACAGGCAGGTTTGCTCGTACACAAGATCCACCGGCACCGGAGGGTTCCAGTCGAATAAATTTGCCTGTTCAACCGACCCGGTTAAACCGGCAGCCGCCAGGGCCTCGCGCTGGAAAATCACGGGGGTTGCGGCGAGATCTACGCCGATAACATTCCATCCGCGTGCCGCAAACTCGACAACCTCCGGTGCTCGGCCGCAACCGGGCACAATCACTGTTCCCGAATCGATACCAAGGTGATCGCGCCAGACATCAAAGGCGGGGTTTAATGTCCCCCGCTCCCAGGCTGTTGCTGCGTCTTGGTAACGCTGCTCCCAGTCCAATACCGGTTCCATCATTGAAGCTCCTGTTCTCTTCAGAGCATAGTCTAGGAAGATACCGTAGCGATAAGTTCAGCAAACAGCGCCGAGTCGATATTCCCACCGGATAGCATGACACCAACTCGCCGTTTATCTTCTGGCACCTTGCCCGACAGCACCGCCGCCAAGGCGACTGCGCCGCCCGGCTCGAGGGCGACCTTGAGATGCTCAAAACCAAACCGGATAGCTTCGGCCACTTCATCATCGGTCACCACCAGTCCCCCAGCCAAACGGGGCTGATTGATCGCAAAGGTCAGCTCCCCAGGGGTCGGTGCAAGCAAGGCGTCACAAAAAGATCGGGCGTCACCGGTATTGCGCTCGCGGGATCCGCTCAGGAAAGAACGACGATGATCATCGAATTCCTCGGGCTCAACGGTATAAATTGCCAGATCACGCTTTAGGTATTCCGCGGCCAATGCGCAGCCCGCAACCAAACCACCGCCGCTACAACAAACCAGCAGCGCATCAAGGTCTGGCACCGCCTGCATCAGTTCGAACCCGGCAGTGCCCTGTCCCGCAATGATATGGGGATCATCATAGGAGGGCACGACGATATATCCCTCACGCCGCGCAAGATCATAGGCAATCGCCTCGCGATCTTCGCTAAACCGATCGTAGGGAATTACGTGGGCACCCAACGCCAAGGTATTAGCGGTTTTAATTGCCGGGGCATCTGACGGCATGACAATGCTTGCCCGTATGCCAAGCACGCTTGCGGCGAGGGCAACACCCTGCGCATGATTTCCCGACGACCAGGCAACCACACCACGGGACCGCTCCTCGGGGGTCAAACATGACAACCGATGGTAAGCGCCCCGGAATTTAAAGCTCCCGGTGTGCTGCAGGTTTTCAGCCTTGCACCAAACCCGGCGCTGACTCCTTTCATCGAGGACGCGATTCGCCAGAACAGGGGTGGCGATCGCATGACCGGCCAATCGCTCTGCTGCCAGCGCGATGTCACCGGCCTTAGGCAGCAGCGGTGTCGACGGGGTCGCCATCAGTTTTGGAAAAAAGGCTCCATCATCTGATCGATGGTGAAGGTAGCGGGTCGCTGTCTCGGGGGGTAGAGACGCAGGCTGTACAGGAATTTTTCCAACTCAACCCGCGCCAGACCAATACGCGCCAGCGCGACGCGGTTCCACCAATCGTCATAGACGTTGGCATTTTCGTCGGCTCGCTCGAAAGGGTCACGGCGCAGATGAAAGACCTTGGGAATACGCAGGGTGTCGAACTGTTCGCGCCAGACATCAAAACCCTGTGCGCGCTGCTCGGCAAATACCACCTTCCAGTCGCCAATCCGAATGCCGGTCAGAAGCCCGTCGTCGCTCCAGTAAAAAAAGCTGGTCCGCGGCGACTCTGTCGTCTCGCCCATCAAATAAGGGAGTGCGTTGAAACCATCGAGATGATTTTTGTAGTCACGCCCGTTTATGCGAATGCCTTCTTTAAGCTCACCTGCTATCTCCGGGCGACCCGCCGCTGCCATGATCGTTGGCACCCAGTCTTCATGGGACAAAATGCCGTTGAGTACCTGTCCTTCGGGGATCTGCCCTGGCCAGCGCACCATCGCAGGCACCCTAAAACCCCCTTCCCAGTTGGTGTTCTTCTCACTGCGAAACGGAGTTATGCCTGCGTCGGGCCACATATTGTAATGCGGCCCATTGTCGGTGGAGTAGAACACAATCGTGTTATCCGCAACGCCAAGCTCGTCGAGCTGATCCAGCAGCTCGCCAACCAACATATCGTGACCAACCATCGCGTCGTTATAGAAACCCTGACCGGAGAGTCCCAGTTCGTCATCGGCGGTGTGGGTGTAGTAATGCATCCGGGTGGAGTTAAACCAGACAAAGAACGGCTTGTCCTCTGCCACCGCCTTGGCAATAAAATCCTGCGCACCTGCTAGAAATTCGCGATCGACGGTCTCCATGCGTTTTTTGGTAAGGGCGCCGGTGTCTTCAATACGTCCGTCGGCGTACGAGCGAATCACACCGCGAGGACCAAAGCGCTCACGAAAAGCTGGGTCGGTTGGGTAGTCGGGGTGCTCGGGCTCTTCCTCGGCGTTTAAGTGATACAAGTTGCCAAAGAACTCGTCGAAACCGTGCTGGGTGGGGAGAAATTCATCGCGGTCGCCAAGGTGGTTCTTGCCGTATTGGCCGGTGACATAACCCTGCTCTTTTAGCAACGACGCCAAGGTCACATCTTCAGAACGAATGCCGAGATCGGCGCCGGGAATACCCACTTTGGTGAGGCCGGTTCGGATCGGCGATTGGCCGGTGATAAACGCCGAACGACCCGCGGTGCAACTTTGCTGACCGTAGTAATCGGTGAACTTGGCGCCCTCATTGGCAATACGATCAATATTGGGCGTGCGGTAGCCCATCATGCCCATGTTGTTAGTCGACAGGTTCCAAAAACCGATATCGTCGCCCCAGATCACCAGTACGTTGGGCTTATCCGCGGCCATCAGCGACGGGGCGAGGAACAACAACGTGATAGCGATAAGCGTTTTCATGGGAGACCTCCTGAAGAGCCTGCGGGTCCTTGCCGGCAGCTTGATCAGCAATGCCAGCGCAGACAATGGCATCGTGGGTCGGGGCATCGCGGACAAGAGTAGCGCGTATAGGCTTTTTTGTTTTACGCCGTATAAGAATTTTGCATGAGTAACGAGCCGCCATAGTGCACGAGATGCCTCCAATGATCCAGCGTCGCACTCAGGCGAGTAGCGTCCATAACTTCGTGCCGGCGAGAAGGAGTATCACCACTACAACCACACCGCTGGCCGCGTTGCGGCCGCGAGAGTTTCTGTAGCTGCTCGGCACGATGTTGCTGTTGGCAAGACCCAGCAGAATCAGTGCAACAAGCGGCAGCAACACGGCGTTGGTAGCCTGGGCAGTGACAATCAGTCCCACCGGGCGTTCGGTTACTACCGCGAACACCCATCCAATCGCCAGCACGGTAAGCGCGACAACCTTGAAGGCGCGGCTGTTGGGTGCTGTGGAGAGACCCAACGCTCCGCAGACCGCCCACCCGGCGGCGACGGGTGCGGCAATAGCCGAGGTAAGTCCGGCCGCGAAAAGGCCGCCACCGACCACCCATGTTCCCCAGCCTTCAGCGCGTTGATTTACTGCCTGCATCAACGCGTTAAGCACCCCTTCCTGCTCCGCACCGCTAAGTACGGCGGCTGCGACCGCCATCACGGCAAAGGTGATTACGCCCCCGACAAGAATAGCGAGCGTCGCCTCAGCCTTGGCCTCGAGGATGGCTTGACCCACCGGAACACCCGACCAGCGCCGGCGCGCCGCGGTCGCGTGAAGAAACAGGTTATAGGGCACAACGGTTGTCCCGATTAATGCCAAAACCAAGGTCGCCTCCTGCACACCCAGCGAGGGCAACACGCGGTCGGGCTCCAGTGCGAGCAGCGCCGGCAAACAGAACAACGCGAGTCCTATAAACAACACCGCCATCATGCCGACCAAAAAGACCAACATCCCCTCAAGAAGTCGGTATCGATCGAGCACGATGAGAACACCGGCGAGGGTGCTGGTAAGCAAGACCACGCCATCAAACCCTATCGGCAGGACGCTGCTCAGGCCGATCGCCGCTCCCGATAAATTGCCCGACTGATAGGCCGCATTACCGACACCAATGGCGATAACTACCAGCCCGACCGTCGGCAAGCCCCACCATTGGCCGGCGCCCATGCGACGGATGAGTTGCGCTAAATCCCGGTTGGTTGCCAGGGCGGTTCTCACTGCTAGTTCTTGTAGCACTAAGGTCGCCAGAACAGACAATACAATGGCCCAGGCGAGCGTCAGCCCGGTCGCTGCCCCCGTTGCCGTTGCGGTGGTGACTGTGCCCGGCCCGATAAAGGCAGCGGCCACCATCGCACCAGGGCCGATTGAGAGTTTCATATTGATCTCCCTGGGATCTTGCCCGAGAGCATACCCCAGGTTGGCGCGATCATTTCTCTACCCTTTTTTCCATTGAAACAAAACTTTCATTGTAAGTCGGCCAAAAATTCAGTAGTTTCATGGAAACCAGAGAGCGAGTCCCATGCAAGCGATCCTCAGACTGGATCTGGCAGGGCAGCCTCGGGGTTGGTTAACCCTGCAGGAGGCCATCTCTGCCTACGCCCGCGGCGATGTTGTTTACGGCATCGGGGATTCGCTCCCCCCCGTGTTTGGCGGAGTGCAGCGCTGCTCTGGACTCCGCTCCACCATCACGCTGCAACCGATTATCGCCGTCGAGGGCCGGGTCATTGACGGCTTTACCCCGCCGCTTTGCAATCGCACCCTGTTCCGGCGCGACGACCATCGCTGCCTTTACTGTGGCAATCAATTCCGACGCAGCGAATTAACCAGAGACCATGTTCTGCCGGTCTCGCGGGGTGGCAGCGACAAATGGGAGAATGTGGTCGCGGCATGCAAACGCTGTAACTGGGTAAAAGATAATCACACGCCCGAAGAAGCCAGCATGCCGCTGTTAGCCGTCCCCTTCAGGCCCAATCAATTTGAATGGCATTTCCTTGCCAAAGAGCGGGTGCTAGCCGATCAAATGGAATATCTCTCCCAGCAGTTCCGCGCCGATCGCGAGTGGGCCCACTAAGCACTTATCGCTTCCTATCGCCACGCCTACCCGGAGCCCGCTCAGCTCAGTGGTATTCACCGGGTAACAATGACACCATAGCCCGATAGCAATAGCGGGACTATGTGATGTCTGGGGACACTCAACAACAGATTCATTTGGTGGCAGAGCAGATGAACCGCATGGTGATCGGGCAGGAAACTGTCGTTCACAGCCTCATTCTCGCCCTCTTGAGCAATGGCAATGTGTTGCTGGAGGGCCTGCCGGGGACTGCTAAAACCCGATCAATCAAAACCCTCGCCCGAATCCTGGGAGTAAACCTAGGCCGCATTCAATTCACCCCCGACCTGCTACCCGCCGACGTGACGGGATCAGAGACTTATCACGAGACCGAATCAAACCAAGGACAACTGGTTTTTCAGCCCGGACCCATTTTCAATGAACTGGTTCTGGCCGATGAAATCAATCGGGCGCCGGCCAAAGTACAGTCCGCCCTGCTCGAAGCCATGGAAGAGCGGCAAGTCACGGTGAATGGCACAACCTATCCCCTGCCCCCCTTGTTTTTAGTCATGGCGACCCAGAATCCTATTGAGCAGGAGGGCACCTATCCGCTGCCAGAGGCGCAAATGGATCGCTTCCTGTTCAAAGTTCGGGTCGACTACCCCACTGCGCAAGCAGAGCGAGCCATCGTGCAACTGTTGCAACAGGAAGAAGGTCATGATCCGGCCGAGCTAACACCGATCGACCCTCAACTGATTCTTGCGGCCAGAAAGGAAATTCAGGCGGTGACCGTCTCCCCCCCGGTCGAAAAATACCTGGTCGATCTGGTGATGGCGACACGCCACCCCGCTCCCCTGTCTCCCACACTCGCGAGCTGGATTGCCATTGGCTCTAGCCCGAGGGCGAGCATCGCGCTACACCGGGCCGCTCGCGCAGAAGCCTGGTTGCAGGGCAGAGACCATGTATTACCTGACGACGTTCGCGCGGTGGCACCCCCAGTGCTGAGACATCGGCTTCTATTGTCCTACGACGCGCTAGCCGAGGGCATCGATAGCGACCGTGTCGTTGAGGAGCTACTCGCTCTGGTTGCCGCTGGCTAGATCGCTATGAATACCGGTGTCTACACCAACTTGAAGCGATTGGCAGGCCTTCGCTATCGCGCCCATGGCTTTAGCTATTTACCCAGTCAGCCTGTGCGATCGGTGCTCGCTGGACGTAAACGCTCGCGCCTGAGGGGGCGTGGACTGGACTTCGATGAGCTGCGCCATTACCAACCCGGGGATGACATACGTACCATGGACTGGCGCGTGACCCGCCGCATGGGCTCACCTTTCGTCAGGGTATACACCGAAGAAAAAGATCGCCCGGTCTGGGTTGTTATCGACCAGCGGCTATCGATGTTTTTTGGCAGTCGACGACAGATGAAATCGGTGGCCGCCGCCGAAGCAGCCGCGCTGACTGCATGGCGGGTTGTTGGCGTGGGCGATCGCGTGGGTGCGCTGCTATTTAATGACACCCAGCAGCGCTATGTTCGCCCCAGCCGATCACCCGAGTCCCTGATGGGATGGCTCGAGCAACTGGTAGCGATGAATGAAGGATTGGGGGCCGGGCAAGGGTCATCATCTGCACAGTTGGGACTGGATAGCGCGCTTCAAACGCTTCAACGTTACCTCTCTCACGACGGACTCATCATCATCGTCTCTGACTTCGAAGGCTGGAACGATCGCTGTCTCGATCGTTTAAAGGATATCCGTCATCACAACGATATCATCGCGGCACTGGTGACCGACCCGCTTGAGCACAGCGTCGAATCGGCGAATCAGTTGGTCGTCAGCGATGGCTACTACCAACTGGCGGTCGACACTGAAAAAGGCGACACCAAAGACCGTTACCTGCAGGCCTCGCGCCAGCGCATCGCCAGCCTGACGGAAGATCTCAAGCGCCACGGCGTCCCGCTGGTGGGCATTACCACCGCGGAGGATGTCGCCGTGCAGTTACAGCGCCAGCTAGGCGGTCAACGCCCCGCGGGCAATGAGCGCCGCCGATAATGCTCGGCCGGGTACTTACACCGTTACCCGAACTACCACTGCGATTTGGTAATCCGCTGATTCGGGGTGATCTAGCCGAAATTGAGACGATCGGTTCGATCGACTGGTTACCACAAACCGCAGGTTGGGCGGTTGTCGCACTCGCTGTCAGCGGCTGGCTGGGGTGGCGTGGATGGCACCTCGGCCGGCGCTGGTTCAGAAATCGTTATCGCCGGGAGGCACTGACACGGCTGACCGCAATCAAGTCGCGTCCAAGTCTGGAGGCCATTAACGCACTGTTAAAGCTGACCGCCATAGCCGCAAGCTCGCGAAAAGAAGTCGCGTCACTCACCGGCACTAGGTGGTGTCGCTGGCTGCAAGGACGAACCCCAGCGCCACTCTTCAGCGACGACACGCTGACACTGCTGGGTGAGTCGCTCTATGCGCCCGTCTATCTGGATAAATACTCTGCGGACCCGACAAGACTGGCTGATGACACTGACTGCGGAAGTTTGAACACGCTTTTCGCCGAGGCCGAGAGCTGGATCAGGCAGCATCGGGATGATCATGCCCCCACTTGATACGCTTGAGGCGTGGATCCTGAATCTTCAGTGGGCCATGCCCTGGGCACTGTTGATGCTGCCCTTGCCGCTACTGATGCGTCAGCTGCCTCCTTATCGCGAGGCACAAAACGCCGTGCGCGTGCCGTTCTTTGAGCGACTGCTTGAGGCCAGTGAAGCGCGGCGAGAGCGAGGAGCAATGACCCC
>Ga0181573_10000903_pt1 | contig 30521 bp, 20 predicted proteins | sample 101ome_25_FD_148643 | JGI IMG/M metagenome (GOLD analysis project Ga0181573, IMG submission 148643) | Coastal salt marsh microbial communities from the Groves Creek Marsh, Skidaway Island, Georgia - 101409BT metaG (spades assembly) | ecosystem: Environmental > Aquatic > Marine > Intertidal zone...
GCTCTAATAAAAGCGCAGCAGCGTGCGGTTGTGGCAGCGTATTTAAGAGACATCGAAGAGGGTTTTGATAATCTCATAAATCCCGACAAGCCAGCCGGGCACTCAGCCACCCAAGATATCGCCACCACCGATGAGCTGGACCTCGTCGACTTGGACGAATTCAATGACGATCTGGCCATTAATCGGATGGCACAGACTGCCTTGGAACGCCATTGGCGAGCTTTGGAGGCGATTACCCTGCGAGTCGCAAAGGCGCTCTCCGCAAACCCAAAACATATTGAGCTCCCCATTGGTCCGCAGAAGCTAGCGAAACTGTATCGCAACAGCATAAAAAGCTTTGAATTCGCACCAGCGATTCTGCGAGAAATCGATCGATTCTTTTTAAGCGAACTCCTCCTTACCATGGGGGATATCTACAAGAAAAGTAACGAGTTGCTGACCGACGAGGGTTTAATGCCCGACATCGAGAACGTCATTGATCTAAAGGGCTCACAACTCGCTGATGACGTCGAGAAGTCAAAGTCCGTGACGCCTCAGCAACCGCACCCCAAGAGCGATTCATCAGACTGGAATTCTGATCTGATACCGGATCAGCAGCAGGCACGTGCTGCACCATCAAAGGAGCAATCCGAGGATCACGTGGGAGCGGCGACGGGCCCCTACCTGAGTGACATGCTCTCACCAGACAGCAAAACCGATGACGCAAGCGGGGCGGCTCACGAGCAACAAGGTCCAGCCAATCGAAGCCAGGGATTGATTGCGGAGCATGGAAATTACCTGCCCGGGCGGAGTCATGTCGACGGCAAGCGCGGAATCCCTGCGAACAACCCGCTCTCAGCACTCGACGGCGAGGTGCCCGGGGCGGGGCCTGCGCAGAACCTTTCCCATAAAGCACGGGAGATTTCCAAGCACATCCTCGATTTACGCAAACAGGGCGTGACCGCCGACAGAGCAGTTAATAGCACTGTGAGACAACTCGATCTCGACCAACTCACCCCCGAATTTGCGCCACTCACACGCAGTGTTCAGTTGGTCGATAACCTCTACAGCACCATGGATAGTCATCTTGCTCTTTCTGAGGCTCACAAAAACAGCATGAACACTGTGCGCCTTCCGCTAGCTCAGCTATCAGTCAGTGAACCCAAGTTCTATCGAAATCCAGAGCATCCGGCCCGCCTGTTCATGGAGCGACTGAGCGAGGTTATGACACTTGCTCCCGAGAATAATCACCAAATTGCAAAAACGATTGACCAGATTACAACTGACCTCAACGAATCTTTCGAAGAGGACGCACAGGCATTTGATCACGCTCTCAATCAGACCACCGACTTGGCGCTAAAGCTCCTCCGACAGCAGCAAACCGCCATTGATCGACTGATCGCGGCGGAAGAAGGGAAAGAAAAGCGTATCGAAGCGCAGCGTGCGGTGACTCAAGATTTGGAACGGCTGTTTTCAGGCAGGTTACTTGCAACTCCCTTCCTGGAGCTGGTTGACTCAATCGCGGTAGATGCCCTCACTATTCTGACCCTACAAAGCGACGCAGACGCCTACCAACGAAGTCTGGAGAAACTCCTTGGCTGTGTTAGAACTCTTGAGCTGGGTGACGACTCGCTGCCGACTCTCCAATCGGCAAGCACCGACCTGTCAGGATTGCGCCAGGACCTCCTGTTACCCGAAATCCTACCCTCCGAGCAGGAAACACTGTTTGAGCGGCTTGCTGTCGCAATGACAGGACAGCTACCTAAGGGGCCCCTCGACACCTATACCGCGCCGCTTACCGGTATGGAAGAGCCTGCCTTTAGCAGACGACTCAAAGACTTGCCTCGCCTACAGCGCTGGGTGCAGCGCGCTCAAAACCTGACGGTTGGCGCATGGGTAACAGACAAAGCTGAATCAAACAGCAAGAAACACGTACAGCTCATCTGGAAAAACACAACCAACACTCGGTTTGTGTTCATCACCGAAAAAGCACAGAAATACCGGGAGTTTAACGCCGTAACATTGGCCCGATGGCTGGCGAATCGGCTCAGCCCTGTCGGGCCAGCCGATCAGTTGTCTATCGTCGACAGGAGTCTATTCAACGCTCTTGAACAAAAACAGCTAGAGATTTTCCAGACCGAGGCAGTGAAAGATATTTTGGTGACCGTCGATGACTTCATCGACATGACCCAAATGCATATTCGCAAGGCGCGGCGAACCGGAGATCCTAGCCACAGCGGAGTCGCGGTCGCCTCAGCAGCAGATAATCACCCTGCCGTCCTTGCCCTGCTCTCTTCCTTGCTGACTGACATCGACTGGATAAAAACCAGACTCGACGAGCGCCATTTAGGCCTCATTGTGCCCCTTGACGAAGCCACAGTCGTGGCCCAACTGGCCGGTGCCAAGGAGTCAGCGGAGGTCACTGACTTATCCATAAAGGCCATAGATGGCGCCGATCATGACGCCGCTCTTTTTTGGCAAAACCTGCGCTCGAAAACTGAAAATAGCAGCCCGCTGTCGCCCACATCTGGCAGCAGTGCTCGGATTTCACAGCCAGAACTCCAGCGCTCGGTTGTCGAAACCCTCAAGCGACTCAAAGAAGACATGCCGCCAACGCTTACGTTCAGGACGATCGACCTGGCAAGCCCCGGTGAAAAAATGCCTCCCGCCCAGAAATATCAGGTACTTCTGGATGGCACTCCAAGCATTGAGGCTGACATGATGTCACTGGGCAGCCAACACTCCATCGCTCTTGTTATTGCGCTTGACTGCCTGAAGGTTAATGCCGTGTGCGAGATGTTTGAGAGTCTCATGAGTGCGAACCTGACGGTCCCATGTTTTCACATAAGCCTATCGACCTCAGCAGCTTGCCATCACCAATTTCTGGATTTCCTGTTGTCCGCTATTTCAAACAGTGGCATTGGCACCGATCGACTTTGTTTTGAGTTCCGCGATTCACTCAGGCTGCGAGAGTCTGCAGCCAGTCAAGATTTTAGTAGCGCACTGCGGTCCATTGGTTGCCTGATCAGCATCGCCGAAGTGAACCCCAGCCGGGGAAGCACGGCCCAGTTGCAGGCGCTTCATCCCCACGTGTTAGTCCTAAGCGAAGACATCTTGGGTGACTCTCCCGAGAGCATCGCCAAGGGTGATCTACAGCGCGCCATCACCGAACTGCACCACATGATCGACGAGAAAGTTGCACTGCGCACTGAGATTCCTACCGCCGAAGCCGTCAATCTCGGCATCGATATTATCGAAACCACCGCCCGGTCAACCATGACACCCGCGGAACTCAAGGCGCTGCAACCCGAGGTGGTGCGATGAGGCAGCTTCAACGAGGGGTGCCCAAGCGAGAGCTCATTGAGTAAGGGCGCAACAGCGCCCTTAGGTGAAATGTGACTCGTGATAATCAAGTTGGGGCGAAGACTAATCGCCCGGGCGGTTTACTCGGCTCATACGTCGATAGGCTCGAATATTGTCCTGAACAATAAAAGCCAAACCACACCACACCAGCACAAACGAAGATAAGGTCATAAAACTTATACTCTCACCAAGCAGAGTTTGCGCCACAATAAGTTGCAGCGTCGGTCCAAGATATGACAGCAAACCAACGGTAGACAGCGGTAACAGCCGCGCAGCGGTAATGTGGGTTAACAATGGAATTGCCGTGAAAGCCCCGGCGAACAGTAAAAAAAGATCGGTCTTCAAACCAAACTGGCCAAACCCAGCCCCTTGGTGAATCAGAATCCAAAATAAGCCTACGGGCATGAGAAAGAGTGACTCCAAGAACAGACCCTGCATGGCGTCAACACTCACTTGCTTTCTGATCACGCTGTATAACGCAAAGGACAAAGCGAGAGATAGTGACACGATTGGCAGCCCTCCCTCGGCCACGACCTGAACGCCGATTCCCAGCACAGCCAACGCGATGGCAATCCGCTGCGGCACCGACGGCACTTCGCGGAAGATCACCACCCCCGCCAACACTGTCAAAATAGGCAGTAAGAAATAACCCAAACTGGCCTCAGTCGCGCGTCCAGTCGTCACGGCATAGAGAAAGACACCCCAGTTAATTGAAATCAAAAAAGCGGCGATTGCCATCACGCGCATGACCGCCCAGTTTGTCAAGAACCCCAGCGTCGAACCCAGCCTTCCAACCATCAGAATGACAAGCAGTGCCGCCGGTAGCGTCCAGGTGGCGCGATGCGCCAACACATCAATCGGCGCGACGGGCTTGGTTTCCATCCAATAGAGCGCCGCCGCACCCCAGACCGAGTTTGCAATAAGGCTCAGGAAAATACCGAGCCGGTGACCATTTGTGCCGACACTCAAAGCACGCCCTCGTAAATAGCAATCCAGACCATGCGTAAAGCCAGCAGCGTGATCACCCAACGAAAAATAGCGAAAAAATTAGCTGGGGGAACCCGCTTTCTCAATAGTGTGCCCAACCAAGATCCCGCGACGGATCCCGCAGACATGGCAACGATGACTTGCCACCACGCCGCAAAAGCGACTCCGAGAAGACTGAAGGCAATCACACGCACTCCGTGATTTATCATCATATACAGACCCGTATTAACAACCAGCCAGTCCCGTTGTTGACTGTGCTGACTGAGCACTGCAGCACCCAACGGTCCTGTGCCACCGGCAAGCATACCCAACCCTGTTTGATAAAAACCCAACACCACAAATGCCGACCTGCCGGTTAGTCGAGGACTCCCGATGGGCACCCATGTCACAACCAAAATCAATAGGCCTGCAAACAGAGGCAGCATATCCAGACTCACCCAATCAGCCCACTGGGCACCCAGCAGTGCGCCCACAATACTTCCACAAGTAAAAGGGAGAATGATATGCCACGCGATGTGACGGAGGTCGAAAGCCACCCGACTTGCGTTGCTGAAAAACTGCACGTAGGCATGAACCGGAATAACTGCCGAGATGGGCACCAAACCCGGCATGACAAGCAATAGAATGACGCCGCCACCCAGTCCGAAAGTGCCACTGATCGCTGATGTAAACAAGGCCACCAACGACAGCAGGATGGAATCGAGGAGTTCACCGCTCATAACAGCGCTACTTAGCTTGCCGCCGCAGACATCGAAGCGCACCACTTGTCATGTCAGTGGCTGCCATATCGAATGGGCGGGGAAGTACAACCCACCACGGACCTCGACAGCGCTTTGGTCCAACTGCGCGAGCAACTCAACATAGTGCATGACTTGGTCTCGATAGTGCGTTAATTCCCGCTTTAGAAATTGCTCCTTGCTTTCACCCGCCATCGGCTGACTCGTCTTGTAGTCCACCACCCATCGGATGCCGGTATCGTCATCAACAAAAGTACGATCGACCACGCGCGACTCCATTCCCTCTGCTGCCATCGTATCTAGAATCAATTCGCTATCAGCACAGGGCCTTTTTTTCAGGAGCCAACGACCCCGCTCATCCTTGAGAGTCCGACGAATTAATGCGTTTACTTTCTCTTGAGCATCCAACAGGGTAGTGCCCTCCAAGCCAGAGGAGCGAAGCGACAGCTCAATGGCAGCCAGTAGTGGCTGGTCAAGTTCCTCGGGCAGCATTGACCTATGAGACAGCAGTTCCAGCGCGCGATGAGTACTGGTACCCACCGCTCGGTCGACTCGATTGCCCTCCCGATACAAGACACTTTTATCAATTTGTCTGCCGCCAGGGGTTACGCTCTCTGGATCACCTGCTGGGGTTCGACCCTGACTAACGATAGTCGGCTCTGGCACCCGCTCAAGCGGGAGCGCTTCCAAGGGCAACCGACAAAACCCCTCCTGCGCCGACTCCTGCTCCGGCACCATCGGATGCTTCACATCATCAGGATGGAAGATGACCTCTTCACTCACCGCTTCCCGTAAAACACCAAGCCCCGTACCGCTGGAAGGCCAATGCGGCCAATCTTGGGTCGGATTATGACCAGCACTAATACACACACTGCTTCTAGCGCGGGTGACACCCACGTAAACAAGGCGACGTAATTCAGCCGCGTCCTTTTTTCGCTGCAGCCAATTGAGATAGTTATAGAGACTGGGCTCTTCTGGACTGCGACGATCATTAGCCGCAATCAGAAGCCCATCCACGGAACCAGAGGATAGCCAATGCCATCTCAGCAGATCCCGGCCTTGACCTCCGATGGTTTTATGCATCATCGGCATGAAAACGTGATCGAACTGCAGGCCCTTTGCCTTGTGCAAGGTCATGATTTCAAGCGAAGAATGCTCGGCTGCCTGCTCGGCATAGAGCGTATTGAGATGCTGGTTAATCCGAGATAGATCGAGCCCAGCCCCCGCACTCTCTGCCTCCGCAAGAAGATCCAAAAAACGTCTAGCCTCACTACGCTCAGCATCATTTAGCGCCAAATCTGCGCCTAGGCGCTGCCAACTCTGCTCAACCCACACCGCCAGGCCCATGCGATCTCGATGCGCCAAGGACCAGCTTAGAGCAGTCAACAAATGTTGTGCCCGTTGATACTCCTCCTCACCATGAGGTTCCGGGATCGCTTCCTCGCGCTTTTTCAACCATTGGCGCAGGGACGCTCGAAGTGAAAAAGGAGCCGGGCCGGACGACCGCACCAATGCCTCGATGGTGTCTAGGGATAGACCACACCAAGGGCCGCGGAGTAAGGATACGGCCGCCACCTCATCCGCGGGGTTTGCCAACCACCGGCACAGGCTAAGCAAATCCCTGATAGCAGGCCGATATTTTAAGAGGTCAAAATCCCGCGCCATATAGTCAATGCCAGCATGCTCCAGCGCCTCTATGATTGGTAAAGCATGGGACCTCGCACGTACCAAAATGGCAATGGTCGACTCGGGCTCCTGTGTCCTAAGCGACATAAGCCGCTCAACGACAAACGCTGCCTCATTCAGGCCCTCCTCATCCTCAATGACATGAACGCCGACGGCTGGCGACTCACCGGCGGGGCGAGTGGCCTCAGCGCGAACATGACGCACCTGACCTCGAGAGGGATCATCAGTTGTTGGGAGGATTTTGGCAAAAACTCGGTTCACCCAGTCAACGACACCCTGGGTCGACCTAAAATTACTGCGAAGCTCCAGAGGTTCCAGTTGGAGGCCGTTCAGCCCCTGATTGCGCGCCTGGAGGAAAATGCCGACGTTGGCGTAGCGAAATCCATAAATAGACTGCATCCCGTCGCCGACTAAAAACAGGGTGCGCGGTGCGAGTCCCGAGCGATTATGCTCAGCCCACCCCCGGGTAAGACGAGTTAGCAGCCGATATTGCTGATCGGATGTGTCTTGAAATTCGTCGACCAATATATGCTGCAACTGATAATCAAACCGCAGGGAGAGGTCAGTCGGGTCATCTTCTGCCCCCAGCGCCTGCTCGGCAGCTAGCGCAATATGACTATAGTCGACACAACCCTCTTGCTGAAAAACAAGAAGCAACTGCGCCTGAAGAACAGGTAACAAGTGGCTCAGATGGAGTACCAACGCCCAACTTGGGTCTCCCTCGCTCGTATGCGGAAGCCTCAAGCACTCTTCAAACAATTCCAGCCGGGAGACTGACTCGCTAGATAAGGCCGCTACAAGCTCTGCAAGTTGCTGCTTCTGTGACGTGTCCTCAGGGGGAAAGCCTTGATTCTTGTTCCAGACTTTCCGCCACTCTCCTTTCTTGGTTATCAACAGCGACAAGGCCTGCTGCCAAGCTGGCACATCGTCGACTTGATAGCAGTAATCGTCACGGTAACTAAGGGTTTTATGCGGGACTCCAAGGCGATCGCAGGAGTGTTTGAATAAATCGAACAAGGTTTTTGCATGCTCACCCAAATCAGCAGCCAAGGTTGCCAACACCGACTCACAGAGCGCGGTGACCGTCTCGATAAGCTGCCTCTCCGCATCCTCGGGGGCATGGTGCATGCCCAGGCGCCCCGCCCAGTCAGCTCGCCGATTTAACAGCGCGACAAGTAGCTCCTTGAGCCTGCCCCAGTCATTATCAAAATGAAGGAGTAGTGCTCTCAGTGCTGCGCCGGTCGCATCCTGCGAATCTGTTTGCTCAAGCAACTGGTCAACCGCTTGACTGAAAAGTGGATCCGACTGCTGCGTAACATCGACTGAACCGCCCAGGGCGCTGGTGATTGGCATCTGACGAGTAATATCGGCGCACAAACTATCGATTGTTCGCAAATTGAAACTACCCGGAACAAGCTCCCACTGACGGTCACGCGCCCTCGCCAACACCTCTTTGGCGAGCTCTCTTGTCACCTGCTCGTGCGCGTCATCAACCGGCTCATCCTGCTCTGCCTGCTGAAGCTTCTCGAGCAATCGGGTACGCATCTCAGCCGCCGCCTTGCGTGTAAACGTGATGGCAAGGACTTGTTGCGGCTGATCAACGCGACTGAGCAGCGCCAGCAACCGCTGGGTTAGCAATTCGGTCTTACCCGACCCGGCGGGAGCCGTGACACAAAAACTGTGCCTGGGATCTAATGCCCTGACCCTGGCCTTTGCGTCGCCGATCAACTCTCGGACTCCTCGCTGAACACCCCGTATTGATCATCGAATCGACAGATGCTGGCATAACCGCAATATCGGCATGCATCTGGCGACGGTGTCACTGCCACATGACCTGCCATAAATTCTGCAGCCAGGCCCTCCAGGCGTTCATACCAAAGCTGCCTGAGAGCATGCCAGTCACTCACAGGTTCAATTAAGTCGCGGGTTTGACTGGCGAGATCATCCGCGCCCCGGGAAGATTTTTTGAGCCCGAGCGCCTCTCCGAGCCAGGTAAAGTCTGAGTCTCCGCCTGCTACTACACGCCCATAGGCAATACCTTCAATGTTCTCATCCAATAAGGTGTACAGCGGCAGTTGTGGCTCCTTTAGCCGCTCTGCCAATAGGGCCTTTCGCTGAACCACGCCGGTTTTATAGTCGATGACCAGTTTTCTACCGTCGGATAAAGCGTCAACCCGGTCTAAACGCAGATTCAGCGTGAGCCCTGCCAGCTCAATTGAGGCTTTTACTTCTCGATTCACCACCTCAAAGGGCACAGAGCGCTGGGCTTCAGCGTCTAACCACTCAACCATGAGCGCCGCGAGACGGGCCTGCTCGAGATCCAGGCACGCGGCACCCGCTCTTGCTCGCAGCGAAACCCCGCTTTGCTCTGCGTCTGCCTCCAGCGCTCTCAAACCACCGCTTACCGCTTCGTTGATCCAAGCCTCTCGCTGCTTAGGGGGCGCCTTCGCAAGGGCTTCCGAATCTTCGATCAATCCCCACAGGTAATACAGCGCCTGATGGACCAGGGCACCACGTTCCGCAGCGGAGAGCCCAACCACCACTCCTGCAGGCTCCGTGAGCTTAAGCCGGTGGTCTGTCCAAGCTTTAAAAGGACACAGCGCTTGGTTTTTTAACAGCTGGCTGCCACCTGTAATTGCCTCCGAAGACACCAGTGCCGATGCTTTATCGCCAATCCATTCAAGCAAAACGTCGGGCTTAGGTGTTGCTGGAGGCACCGCGAGTACGTCAGCTGGCTGCAGATCTAAAAACTCACTGGGGTACACACCCTCCTCTCCGACGTCGGCGCTAAAACTGGCGGTCAGCTCGCCGTTGGTTTGGCGCCAACTGTGAAGCATTAGCCGAGCGTGATCACGCCGAAGCTTTTCGCTCGCCTCGGCCAGCCCGAGCTCTTTCTGCAACGACGGAGGGATAAATGGCAGTAGCCTGGCGGGCTGGGGCAGCGCCTCGGCATGCAATCCACAGACCCAGACCTGATCAAAGCTAAGGCCGATTGCCTCTCTGGCATCAAGAACCTGTATCGAGTCGCGCGCAGTCTGAGGTTGAAACACTGTTTCGGTTAGGACCGATTGCCATTGCTGTACCGCCTCCTGATAGGTAACGAGTCCAACCAGAGACAACGCCTGAGCAAGCATATCCAGCGACGGCTCAAGCCGCTGTATTTGCTGATATTCCATTGAATCAATATTGTGTCGAGCGGGCCACTGCCACAGAGCCAATCGGCCGCGTATCACTTCAACCCAATACTGCCCCGATTGACGCACCGCCAATTGTCGACTTTGTTCTCGTACGGCCCCCATCACAGTCGCCAGGACGGATTCCTTGGCGTGCACACTCACGCAATGTCGAAAATCTCCGGGGGCAATGTGTTCTTTTCCGAGGTCGAACAAGGCGCTGACCAGTCTGAGACCCGCCGGCGTCTCCGCGAAACCCGCAGGCAATAAAAACGGAGAATTTAACAAGGTCAGGCATTCCTGACGGGTGAGCGGAAAAAGGCCGGCTCGCAGCCCTAGCAGAGCATCCCGATACATGGGGGTGGCAGCGAGTGAAACACCCGATGAGAAGTTAACCGGTAGCCGATCATAACGCTCACCCAAGCAATCAAACTCACGGCGTAAAAAATATTCGAGGCGCTGGCGTTGACTTGCCGTGTCAAGCAAGACAATGGCGCAACGACGCTCTTTCTCAGCAAACTGCTTGTAAGCCCATCGAGATACGGCGGCGAGCTCGGCGTCCGGTTCACTAAACTTACTGCCACTGATCTTCAAGTTGTCGGTGGTTAATGACGGTTCAGGTGACTCCGATGACGGAATAGCCTGCACCGCCCCCAGATGATCAAGGAGTCGGTCAAACAAGGGCGGCATTGGAGGCATATGAAAGAGGATCACGGGCTGTGGCTCCGGTCGCTCCAATGTCAGAAGCTGATGGTATGCATCCTCACGAGTAATAGCTTGCTTAGCGAGCAAAAGTCTTTCAAACCCACGCACCCACTCGACAAATATTTTTCCATCGAGGTCAAACTGAAACTGCGCATTGTCGAAATAACGACTCCCTATCGCCGAATAAAGCATGACCACGCGTCGACTTTGACTCGCGCGCTCGGCGGCTACCGAGGGTCGGAGCAGCCTGAAGTCCCCGGATCTCTCCAAACTTTCATCGATAACCTGCCGCCATAAAAGTCTCTCCTCATAGCGAGTAAGCACACGGCAAACGGGTAATACACCTCGCTCAACTTGCCCGCGCCACTGAGTTTCAAACCATGCTTCGATCGGCAGCACTGCACTTGACCGACCCTCGACCACGGAGTGACCCTGCTCGCGCTGTGCGGCCAGCCTCGCGATCTTAATTTCACGGGCAAGACGCAAACTGTGGGTAAGAACCAAATCACCTTTATCAAGAAACGGTTGAACCTGACTCAGATCGACATATTGCGTCATACGGGCGTGGTCCGACTGCCAGAACGGGCCATGACTCTATCGCCATAAGTGTTTACACTTCGCAGCCCCGCGCAGTGTGGTCGTGCCATTTGGGCCCGCTGATTAGTCACTGGGTGAAACTCGATGAAAAGGTTTATCAAAAGCTAACATGTCCAAGCCAAGCATTCACAACGTCAACGTTGCCTCGCAGAAGATTTTAGTCGCACCTGCCGCTTTACGCGACACTGTGACCGTAAGCGATGCTATTTACCAGCAGGTTGAGGCGACTCGAAACACCATTGAGGCCATTCTGGATCGCAAGGATCCCAGACTCATGGTAGTCGTTGGGCCTTGCTCGATACACGATGTTGATGCGGCGATGGAGTACGCCGCACGGCTCAAGGCCTTGAGCACTGAAGTGCAAGATGTCTTGTACTTGGTCATGCGCGTGTATTTTGAGAAACCCAGGACAACCGTTGGTTGGAAAGGGCTCATCAATGATCCGCACATGGACGATTCTTTTGATATTGAAGCTGGGCTAACCCTCGGCAGAACCCTGCTGAGAGACATACTCACGCTGGGACTCCCCACCGCAACGGAAGCCCTCGACCCGATTACCCCGCAGTATTTGCAGGATTTGATCAGCTGGTCTGCCATCGGAGCACGCACCACTGAATCGCAAACCCACCGCGAGATGGCGAGCGGTTTATCGTCAGCGGTGGGTTTCAAAAACGGCACCGATGGCGGACTGGAGGTCGCGATTAATGCCATGAAGTCCGTTTGCAACCCACACCGATTCCTGGGCATCAACAGTGAGGGAAAGGTGTCGGTATTCGAGACCCGCGGGAATCGATACGGACACGTTGTGCTTCGTGGCGGGAGTGCCGGCCCCAACTACGACAGCGTTCATATCGCTCAGTGTGAATCCGCATTGGACAAGGCCGGACTCAGTAAAAACATTATGGTTGACTGCAGCCACGCCAACTCGGACAAACAACCTGAGTTACAACCTATGGTAGCCAAAAACGTCGCCCACCAATTGATTGAGGGTAACGAATCCATCATCGGCTTGATGCTGGAGAGTCATTTGCACAGCGGTAATCAGGCTATACCCGATGACTTGGCGGACCTACGCTATGGGGTATCGGTCACCGACGGATGTATCGACTGGGACACGACCGAGCAACTGCTGCGTGACCTCGCCGAGGTGCTCGCACCTATTGTAGAGAAACGCGGGGAAAACGGCACTCCTCAGTAGTAAGCCTGGCTCCTGTCGGTATGATCCGTGGAATCGCGAACGCCCGCTAGCTCCGGGACTTGTTCAAGCAGAGTTTTTTCAACGCCATCTTTCAGCGTGATACTCACCGCGCTGCAACCCTGACATCCTCCGCCAAACTGCAGGATCGCAAACTGATCCTCAGTGACCTCTACAAGCGACACTTCGCCACCATGGGCCGCGAGCGAGGGGTTCACCTCGTTGTAAAGGATATAGTTGATGCGGTCCTCGACCGGACTGTCATCACTGACCCGGGGCATTTTTGCATTTGGCGCTTTGATCGTCAGTTGGCCACCAAATTTATCTTTGTTGTAGTCGACCAACGCGTCTTCCAGGAAAGGAATGCTTCGTCCCTGAAACCACGCTTTAAACTGACCGTAGTCTTCCTCGACATCCCCCTCCTGAATGTCCTCTGAACGACAGTAGGCAATACACGTTTCGGCGCGGGGTGTACCCGGGTTGTTGATAAATACCCGCACGCCCAGAGCACCTTCCTGCTTGCTCAACAGTTCTTCCAGGTAATCCCGTGCCGATTCAGTAATGGTGATCATGTTGCTATTCCACGTGTTTTGGAGGCTGAGCGGCAATACCTGACCGCCACGCTAGGTTACCACAAGCCCACAGCTTACAGGTGGCTCCGTGCTGCGGTAGCATTAAATCAAATTATTTTGATCTAATGCTCTTATTAATCAATTTATTTTGATATATTGGCAAAAAGTAGACAGGGCTAGCCCGTATGGACCGTCATTTCCTAAAAACTCGCTACACCCATAGCAGTGCGCCCGCACTGCTGGCCGCTTTGCAGGAGCGAATCCTCGTACTGGATGGCGCGATGGGGACTATGATTCAAGCGCTTGCCTTCGATGAGTCGGCCTACCGGGGAACACCGTGGGCGGAGCATCCTGTCGACCTTCAGGGCAACAACGACCTTCTCAACCTGACCCAGCCCGAGGCAATCAAGCGGATTCATCTTGCCTATCTTCGCGTTGGCGCCGACATCATCAGCACCAATACATTTAATAGCACGGCTATCGCCCAAGACGATTATGCCCTTGGCGATGCAACACAGCAGCTCAATAGCGAAGGCGCTCGACTCGCCCGGGAAGCCGCCGACGAGGTTTCCGCGGAAACTCCGCATCGCCCACGGTTTGTAGCAGGGGTTCTGGGGCCCACGCCGAGAACCGCATCGATTTCCCCCGATGTCAACGATCCAGGGGCTCGCAATATCACATTTGACCAGCTCGCTGCTGACTACACCCAAGCGGCAATTGCCCTCATCGAAGGCGGTGTCGACTTGCTCATGATAGAGACCGTGTTTGACACGCTTAACGCCAAAGCAGCCACATTTGCCTGCGAGGCTGCCATGGAAGCGACGGGCATAAAGCTGCCCCTCATGGTCTCCGCCACCTTCCCCGACACCAGCGGGAGGCTACTGTCTGGCCAAACACCCGAGGCCTTCTGGCATGCGATATCCCACGCAAAACCGCTCATCGTAGGAAGTAACTGCGGACGGCGGTTCAAGGAGGTTCGACCCTTTCTCGAAACCCTGTCCCAAACGGTAGAGTGCTACTTCAGTGCTCATCTCAATGCGGGGTTACCCAATGCCTTCGGTGACTACGACGAAACCCCCAGCGAAATGCAAGGGGACTTCACCGAATTTGCACAGCGGGGTTTTCTCAATCTCGCCGGAGGCTGCTGCGGAACAACGCCAGAACACATTAAGGCAATAGCCTCCGGAGTTGCCGAAATAGCTCCTCGATTGCTTCCCGGAGCATCGCAAGACACCCACCTGAGCGGCCTTGAAGCTTTCAGCTTCGCTGGAAAAAACTTCGTCAACATCGGCGAGCGCTGTAATGTAACCGGGTCGGCAAAGTTCAAAAGACTCATCCTGGACGACAACTTTAATGAAGCCCTCGATGTGGCTCGCCTTCAAGTCGAGGATGGCGCCCAAATCATTGATATCAACATGGATGAGGGCATGCTCGATGCCCAGTCGGCAATGACCCGCTTTTTATCGCTGTCGGCGGCGGAACCCGACATCTGCAAAGTGCCGTTTATGGTTGATGCATCAGCATGGCCAGTCATCGAAGCCGGTTTAAAGTGCATCCCGGGAAAGGCTGTGGTCAACTCGATTAGCTTGAAGGCGGGTGAAGAAGAATTCCTCGCCCAGGCCTCGCTATGTCAGCGATACGGAGCCGCCGTTGTTGTGATGGCGTTCGATGAAGACGGTCAGGCTGATACGCTTGATCGAAGAAAAGCCATTTGCCAGCGCAGCTATGACCTGCTGGTCGAGCGGCTTGATTTCAATCCCAGTGATATTATTTTTGATCCCAACATCTTTGCGATCGGTACGGGCATCGAAGCCCACGACAACCACGCCGTAGATTTCATCGAGACGACACGCTGGATCAAACGTGCTTTGCCGGGCGCGAAAGTATCCGGCGGTGTATCCAATGTGTCTTTCTCATTCCGCGGCAATAACCCTGTGCGCGAGGCCATTCATTCGGTTTTTCTATTTCATGCCATCAATGCCGGGTTGGATATGGGAATCGTCAATGCCGGGCAGCTCGCCGTTTATGACGAGTTGCCGGTCGAGTTGCGCGATGCGGTGGAGGACCTAGTGTTAAACCGCCGTCCTGACGCCACCGAGCGCCTGCTGGACATGGCGCAAGGCCTTCAGGGTACAGGTTCTCAGGGACGACAAGAGGATCTCACTTGGCGAGACCAACCGGTAGCAAAGCGCTTAGAACACGCCCTCGTCAAAGGAATAACCACCTACATTGAAGCCGATACCGAGGAGGCCCGTGCACTCGCCGCCAAACCCATTCACGTCATCGAAGGCCCCTTGATGGATGGCATGAATATCGTGGGAGACCTGTTTGGTGAGGGCAAGATGTTTCTGCCCCAAGTCGTAAAGTCCGCTCGAGTCATGAAACAAGCCGTCGCCTACCTCCAACCGTTCATTGAGGCTGAGAAGGCCGAGGGGAAGCCCAGCAGCAACGGCAAGATCCTGATGGCAACGGTCAAAGGGGACGTACACGATATCGGAAAAAACATTGTCGGCATCGTTTTGCAGTGCAACAACTTTGAAATTATCGATCTGGGTGTCATGGTGCACTGTGAAGAGATCTTGCGCGTGGCCCGGGAAGAGCGGGTTGACATCATCGGCTTGTCGGGGCTGATCACCCCATCACTCCAGGAAATGGCGCATGTAGCCGCTGAAATGCAGCGTCTCAATTTCAACATCCCGCTGATGATTGGCGGGGCTACCACGTCGAAAGCACACACCGCGGTAAAAATCAGTCCAGCCTATAACAATAACGGTGTGATTTACGTGGCCGATGCCTCGCGTAGCGTATCGGTCGCTACCAAGCTCATGGGAACTGACCGGGAACAATTCGTCCTTGCAACACAGGAGGAATATGCCGACATAGCGGAGCGAGTGGGACGACGAAAAGCCAATAGGCAGCGGCTTTCCTACTCCGACGCAGTTGCCCGCGGATTTGACGGCGGCTGGGATGATTACGTACCGCCGACACCGCGCTTCACAGGGGTAAAACTGATCGAAGACTACCCGCTTGAAAAGGTAATCCCACTAATCGACTGGACGCCCTTTTTTATTACCTGGGATCTGCACGGAAAATTCCCTGCCATTCTGGAGGATCCGGTTGTTGGCGAGCAAGCAAAACTACTCTTTGCTGACGCACAGGCCATGCTGGAAAAAATTGTGGATGAGCGCTGGCTTGATCCAAAGGCTGTGGTGGGATTTTGGCGGGCACAGCGAAAGGACGGCGACGACATCAACCTTTACAGCGATCAGAATGAATTGGTGGCAACGCTGCATCATCTTCGCCAACAGATGGAGAAGCGACCCGGGGAGCCTAACCTGTCGCTGGCTGATTATATTGCGCCCGAGGGGGGACCCAACGACTTTTTAGGGGGGTTTTGCGTCACCGCTGGTCATGGCGTCGCCGAACGCACCGACGCCTATGAGAGGAATCACGATGATTACAACGCGATCATGCTCAAAGCGATAGCCGACCGGCTGGCTGAGGCCATGGCAGAACATTTGCACCAACAGGTTCGTGTTGACCTTTGGGGTTATGACGAGACTGAATCCCTGAGTCAGGAGGAGCTCATCAGGGAACGCTACCGAGGAATCCGTCCGGCGCCGGGCTACCCTGCCTGCCCAGATCACACAGAGAAAAGCACCCTATTCCGGCTTTTGGACTGTGAGGCCAACTGCGGGGTGTCACTCACCGATTCGTTTGCCATGTTGCCCACTGCCACCGTTGGAGGCTGGTATTTCTCGCACCCCGAAGCCAAATACTTTTCCGTCGGCACCATAGAGATGGATCAAGTTGATTCGCTCGCGGCGAGAAAATCCATGTCAGCCCCAGAGCTGGCCTCGTGGCTGGCGCCGGTTCTGGATTAATGTTTCATCAGACCCATGGCGACTAGAGCACTTGCTTGGGGTACACTATGCCCCCCGCACGATTCGACACATCATCACCATGGCCAAGCTCCCAGACCCCACAGTCCAAGACCCCAAGGACACCAAAAAGCGCCTGAAGAACCTGCTGCAAAGCGTCTTGGCGGCAGCGCTGGGAGTTCAGAGTAATAAAAATCGGGAACGCGATTTTAAGGAGGGTAGCGCCGGCACCTTTATCATCGCCGGCGTGCTATTCACTGCGGTTTTCGTTGCCAGCGTTCTGGCCGTGGTCCAACTCGTGCTGAACGGCTAGATCGCAAGGGCCCTCACTGTGCCTTGCCCCTACGCCGGCATCCCGGACAGATAAACGTAAGCCCAAATAACAGCGACCGAAATGACGATGACCGCGGCCAAGCCGTCCGCAGCACCATCCGACATATTACTTTTAGCCATAAAAAAATCCCAATTGGTATAGAAAGGTTATATAAATTCCGCGCGTATTGTGAAATAAAGCGGGCTCCAAAGTAAACCCCCAGGACCCCCCGTGTACCAATATCAACCGCAGGATCGGCAGCTGGTGCTCGATCGTGTTACCCAGTTCAAAGATCAAACCGACCGATACCTATCGGGCCAGCTAACGGAGGAAGCGTTCCGCCCGCTGCGTCTCCAAAATGGTCTCTACCTCCAGCGACAGGCGCCAATGTTACGGGTCGCTGTTCCCTATGGATTGCTCAACAGCACGCAGCTACGGCAACTCGCTTCGATCAGTCGGCGCTACGACCGAGGGTATGCCCACGTCAGCACGCGCCAAAATTTCCAATTCAACTGGCCAACACTCGAGTCTGTGCCAGCCATCCTGGCGGAGCTCGCGGAGGTCGACATGCACTGCATTCAGACCAGCGGCAACTGCATTCGCAATACCACAACCGATGCGCTGGCCGGCGTGGCTGCGGACGAACTGATTGATCCCAGACCGGTTTGTGAATTGATCCGCCAGTGGTCGACTCTCCATCCTGAATTTGCCTACCTTCCCCGAAAATTTAAAATTGCAGTGAGCGGAAGCCGCCAGGACCGCGCTGCGATTTATGCGCACGACGTCGGCATTGCTCTTTGTGAGCGCGAGGGCGCACTAGGCTTTCGCGTGCTGGTCGGCGGTGGCCTGGGACGCACCCCGGTCATCGGAAGCGAACTCGAACCCTGGCTGCCAATACGACACCTAATCTCCTATCTCGAAGCCATCCTCCGGGTCTATAACGCGCTGGGCCGTCGTGATAACAAATACAAAGCACGCATCAAAATTCTACTGCGAGCAATGGGGATGGAGGCTTTTCGGGCGGCAGTTATGCGCGAATGGTCTTCGCTGAGGGATGGAGAGCACACGATAACGGATGAGGAACTCGCGCGCCTCGACGTTCATTTTTCACCCCCGCCCTACAAAAAAAACCTGACCCGTGACGACTTGCCAGGAGACCCGCTCTTTCAAAGATGGCTCGAACTGAATACCCATGCGCACAAGCAGCAGGGGTACAGAGCGGTAACGGTTGTACTTAAGGGTCATGGCTACGCACCCGGTGATATCACCGCCGATCAGATGGAGTGGCTTGCCGGTCTCGCCGACGATTTCAGTTTTGGCCAGCTGCGCACCACTCACGAGCAGAACATCGTGCTGGCAGATGTCGAGGAACAGCACCTTCATTCGCTTTGGAAAGCCCTGCAGGCTCGAGGCCTCGCTAAATCCTATGCAGGCATGCTCACCGATCTGATTAGCTGCCCCGGCGGCGATTTTTGCTCGCTGGCCAATGCGCGCTCCCTGCCAGTCGCCGCCGCGATCCATCAGCGCTTTGAGGATGCCGACTACCTTTATGATTTGGGGCCCATCGATTTGAATATTTCGGGCTGTATGAATGCCTGCGGCCACCACCATATTGGTCACATCGGAATTCTGGGCGTCGATAAAAAAGGCGAGGAGTTTTTTCAGGTTTCTGTCGGCGGTCGTCAAGGTAATAGCGCAAAGATAGGGACGATTCTAGGTCCCTCATTCAGTGCCTCCGACATACCCGAGGTCATCCAGAAGCTCTTAGACACCTACCTAAAACACCGCCAACCCGAAGAGCTATTTATTGAGACCTGTGACCGGATTGGCGTAGCCCCGTTCAAGGAAGCCGTTTATGTCTCTTAAACTTCAATACGAGCAACAACCTGTCGGGCATGACCCCGACCAGTACCAACCTGCGGCCAATGATTCCCCGCCGACGACAACCCCGATACTCCAAAAGTGGCTCGCTGATCCAACCGGATCTCACGTTACCCTAGCCACTGGAGACAATCCCGAGGTTCTCGCTGGCAGTCTGCTCTCGATCAGCCACATCGCTGTTGAATTTCTCGACATCACCGATGGACGCGGCTTTAGCCTCGGGCGACGCCTCAGAGATATGGGTTATACCGGGCGATTGAGGGCGACAGGGAATTACGCGATCGATCAGTTACAATATTTGCATCGGTGCGGGTATGACTGCTTTGATCTCCCCGCCGGAGTCACCATAGAGTTGGCCACCAAATTACTTGGCTCCATCTCTGTGGCCATGCAGGCCTCGACGATCTCAGAGAGGCAGGTTGCTTTCAACGTGAGGTGAACTATGGAAATGAGCGGCATCACTTTCACCTTTGCCGCTATCTTCCTCGGCGCCGCCCTCCTCGCGTCCCTGGCACTCTATACCCGACAACCCATCATCATTGCCTATATTGCGCTGGGCGCGCTGTTGGGCCCCTATGGGAGCGGCGTCATCACGGATGTGCAACTGGTCAACGATGCAGGTCACGTCGGCATCATCTTCCTTTTGTTTTTACTGGGACTGGACATGCAGCCTCGGGCGCTGTTGAACAGCTTGCGTGCGTCCTCCCTCGTGGCAATTTTGAGCTCGGCCGCCTTTGCAGTTATCGCCGGAGGGATCGCCCTCCTTTTTGGCTTCTCCAATACAGATGCTGTCGTTATTGCTGCCGCGCTCATGTTTTCATCCACGATCATCGGTATCAAATTACTCCCCACCACCGTGCTACACCATCGGCATTTAGGCGAAGTGTTGGTGGCCCTACTCCTGTTTCAGGACCTAATGGCAATCATCCTCCTCGTCATTTTGCAAAGTGCAGGAGGCCCAGGGGATCTAAGCTCAGTCGTGCAGCCCCTGTTGATGTTGCCGCTACTCGGAGCGGGCTGTTGGGGGCTGGTTCGCTTTGCACTCATCCCACTTATCAGTCGTTTTGACCGCTACCATGAGTACATTTTTTTGCTGTCAGTCGGATGGTGCCTGGGCATAGCAGAGATCGCGCTGCTGCTCGGTCTCAGCGCTGAAATTGGTGCCTTTATGGCGGGGGTTGCCGTCGCCACCAGCCCTATCGCTCAGTACATCGCCGTGAGCCTGAAGCCCCTCAGAGATTTTTTCTTGGTGATCTTTTTCTTCGCCGTGGGCGCGCAGTTCAATCTATCCACGCTACCCACGGTGATTATGCCGGCACTTGTTATCGCTGCAGCACTTTTGCTGCTCAAACCGGTGATCTATCACGCGCTGTTAAGGGGAGTAAGCGAATCGCACAAACTCGCTTGGAATTTGGGCTTCCGATTGGGGCAGTGCTCCGAGTTCGCTTTGCTCATCGGCATGGTAGCGCTTGAAAGAGGCCTGTTGACCATCACGGGCGCTACGCTTATCCAAGCCGCTACAATTGTGACCCTGCTAGCCTCAAGCTATCTCGTGGTGTTCAATTTCCCAACACCCATTGCGATAAAAGACGAACTGCGGCGCGATTGACCCGTCATCTTAAAGGTCACAGCCCGTTATAGGTCATAGCCCCGCTCATCGTGCAGCACCAGATCGAGACCAATGGTCTCCTCTTCCTCCCCGACGCGCAGGCCCACAACGGCATCAATAACCTTGAACAAAATCCAGCTCGCGACCGCCGTATAAACAAAGGTGGCAACAACCGCGATCCCCTGAATCGCCATCTGTCCGCCAATCGAGGTAATGCCATCGGAGAAGCCATTGCCGCTAAACAAGCCAAGATTGGGCGCGCAGAAAACCCCAGCCAACATCATACCGAGCATGCCTCCCACACCGTGGACCGGAAACACATCAAGGCTGTCATCAATTTTGAGCCGGTTTTTGAGGGTAATCGTCGCGAAGTAACAAATCACGCCGGCGGAAAGCCCAATGACAACCGCGGCGGCAGGTCCCACAGAACCCGATGCGGGAGTGATAGTGCCCAGACCGGCAACCATCCCTGTGACAATACCCAGTACTGAGGGTTTCCCGTGTCGCAGCCATTCCATCGTCATCCACGCGAGCGAACCGCAGGCTGCTGACAAATGTGTCACCAGCATGGCCATGGCTGCGCTCTGGTCCGCTGCCACTGCAGAGCCCGCATTAAAGCCGAACCAGCCGACCCAAAGCATGCCGGCTCCAGTGACTGTCATCGTCAGATTGTGAGGGGGCATAGCAACACTGCCGAACCCGCGTCGCGGCCCCATCATCGTTGCCGCCACCAGCGCGGCAACCGCCGCGGTAATGTGCACGACCGTCCCACCGGCGAAGTCCTGAACACCCATAGCGCCCAGCCAACCGCCGCCCCACACCCAATGACAAATAGGGGCATAGACCAAGAGTAGCCACGCTGTGCTGAACAGTAACATCGCCGAAAAACGCATGCGCTCTGCGAAGCCGCCAACAATCAGCGCCGGTGTAATGATGGCAAATGTCATTTGGAACATCACAAACAGGGTGTCGGGAATCGAACCGTTAATGCCACCCATCGTGATCTGCGCCAAAAACAGATTGCCGAAATCACCAATCCAAGGGCCCTGCTCAACTCCAGCTGATCCAAAGGCAATCGTGTAGCCCGCCACAAACCAGACCACAGACATCAGCGCGGTCAACGCAAAGCACTGCATCAAGACAGACAAGACATTGCGAACCCTGACCAGTCCCGCGTAGAACAGCGATAGACCGGGGATCGTCATAAACAACACCAACGCCGTCGCAGTAAGCAACCACGCGGTGTCTGCGGAGGAGATTTCAGCGGCGGACGCGGGCAACGGCGTCAAGGCCAACAGTGGAAGGACGGCCTTCAGGGGTGTTTGGGGTTTTAATGTGCAAAGCATGGCGGCGGACTACCTCTCACTGAATCAATAATGGCTCCCGCCGCCGACACTGGCGTCACGGGTGGGCGGTTACATTGAGCACTTAAGTGTGCCACATCCTTGCGCATTTCGCAGGTCGCTTCTATGCTTCGCAGCACCTTCCAGACCCACATCGCCACTCTTATTCGACCAAGGTATGTCTATGTTGCGCTCTCTATGTTTGGTACTCATTTTCGTCTGCTCCGCATCCTCCTTTGCAGAAACCGCTGTTTCGAGCACTGACAGGCCACGATCGGTTATCTTGCTGATTGGCGACGGATTTGACGACCAGCACGTGACCATGGGGCGCAACTATCTCGCGGGGCCCGACGGCACATTATTGCTCGATTCCCTGCCCATTCGCAGCGCCGTACACGTTCAGACGGTAGCGCCGGAAGGTGGCTGGACGTATGTTGCGGACTCGGCCAATACCGCGACGTCACTCGCCACAGGCGTGGTCACGAATATTGGCCGGGTTGGTACAGGCCCCGACGACCAGGACCTCGAGACCATTCTGGAAATGGCCGCCTCGGCGGGGTACCGGACCGGGGCTGTCAGCACCTCCTCGGTCACTGACGCAACCCCGGCGAGCTTTATGGCTCACGTCAGCCAGCGGATTTGTGAAGGGCCTGAGACTATCCTCGGCGGCGAAAAATACAGTCTGCCTTTCGAGGGTTGTCCACTCGACGCTCGGGGCGCCGGTGGGCCAGGCTCCATCGCTGAGCAAATCATGGCTTCCCCTGTCGATGTCGTCCTGGGGGGCGGTCTTCTGTATTTCTCGGAAACTTTCCCGGGAACGGCGACCCGCGTCATCGACACAGCGGCGGCACACAACGCACAGGTCATTACGGCGGCTGAACAGCTGCGCCAACCTCTCCCGATCGACACCCGTCTCATCGGTCTGTTTGCTCCTGAACACCTGCCCGTGCGACTGCAGGGCGAGAACAAGCGCATTGCCGAGCAACCCAATCCCTCCTGGTTAAACTATCTCGACTGGCGGCTAGGTAGCGTCGAGCAACCCCTCCCCATGACATGCGAGCCCAATACCGATTATGGCGCGACCCCCTCACTGGCTGAATTAACCCGTGTCGCTATTGAGCGGTTAACACAGGTCGGGGACAAAGGATTCTTTTTAATTATCGAATCCGCCTCGATCGATAAACAAAGTCATTCCAGAAACCCCTGCGGGTCAATCGGCGAAATCGAACAATTAGAGGAAGCCCTGGCCGTCGCCTTGGCCCACGCGGCGCAAACCGAAAATACCATGGTACTGGTCACCGCCGATCATGCCCAAGCGGCGCAAATCATTCCTGAGCCGAGTCTATTTAATGACGTTCCCGTGCCCGTGTACTCGCCAGGCCATGTGGCCCGAGTTACCTTGGATGATGGGTCGATCATGGCTATTAATTACGCGACTAATAATTTTAAGAGCGAGGAGCATACGGGCGCCAACGTACCTTTGTTTGCCAATGAAGCGGCGAGGGGCTATGTCTCTGCCTACATGCGACAGCAGGATGTTTTTCGGGCCATGCAACAGTTCTTGGGCCTTGGCGACGACTGATAGCCGAGATGGCGCGAGCAATCTGGCAAACCATTGTTTGGATATAAGAACGGAAGTTATTTGATGAGTTTATCGACAATCAACGGACAGCAAGTGTCGAAAATCTGCTTGGGCACAATGACCTGGGGGCAACAAAACACTGAGGTTGAAGCCCATGACCAGATCAGCTATGCGCTCGATCATGGCATTAATTTTATGGATGCCGCCGAAATGTATCCAGTGCCGCCGCGGGCGGAAACTCAGGGGCTCACGGAAACTTACATCGGTAGCTGGTTCGCAAAAACCGGTCAGCGTGACAAGTGGATCCTTGCAACGAAAGCAACAGGCCCGCGGGAGGAGTTTGGATTCTTACGAAATGGACCCAACTTTTCCAGAGCCCATCTCATCGAAGCGGTTGAGGGGAGTCTGCGTCGCCTCCAAACAGAAACCATAGACCTATACCAACTGCACTGGCCCGAACGACCCACCAACTGCTTCGGGTATCGCGGCTATAGCCACATGGAATACGACCAGTGGACACCACTGGAAGATATCCTCCAGACGATAGATGAGCTGATAAAAAGCGGAAAAATTCGTGGCTTTGGGCTCTCTAACGAGACGCCTTGGGGAGTCATGAAGTTTCTTCAAATTGCCGAGCGGGAGGGCCTCCCCAGGATTCAGTCTATTCAAAACCCCTACAGCTTGTTGAATCGATCCTTCGAAGTTGGGTTGGCCGAGGTAGCCCACCGAGAGGATGTGGGCTTGCTGGCCTACTCGCCACTGGCGATGGGCTTGCTCACCGGCAAATATCGCAACGGCGCCAAACCCGAGGGATCACGGCTTAGCCTCTTCGAGCGATTTGATCGCTACAACAGCGCGACAACATGGGAGGCCGCTGAAAAGTATTGCGCCCTCGCCGAAGCCCATGATCTGAATCCCGCGCAGATGGCGCTAGCATTCGTCAATACCAGACCTTTTGTGCTGAGCAATATTATCGGCGCTACTAGCGTTGCGCAGCTGAAGCAAAACTTGGAAAGCATGCAGGTCGCGTTGTCCCGCGAGGTTCTGTCGGGGATCAAGGAGATTCACAAAGCACTCCCCGACCCCGCTCCCTAAAGGTTGATCCAACTGTTCAGCGAACGCAGTCGAAAGTCGGTGTCTCGCCACCTCAACACCACGCTATCGGGAAGTATCTCGGTGACGACGAGGCCGTCCACCCGCTGCCCTGCCTCGACCCGCTGGCCATTCAATACCACCGCCGGTTGCTCTGCCTGCCAGTCGTGCTGGCTATACAAAATACTGGGGATCTGATCCTTTTGCTGCTGGGACAGATTTTCAAGTAGCGGCACCGGATGGTCTACCAGCGTCTTCTCGCCCAGTGCGCGCTGGGCTCGCTCAAGGACCGCCTCAATATCGATGGGTTGCTCCCGGGCACCCGATTCGTCGAGGGCTTCTTCCGCCCGAGGTTCACTGCGGATCGCCGCCGCGCTCTCCCCCTGCTCTGCGCGCACCAATTTGGACGAGCCCTCGGTCTTCTCCCTCTCATCGGGCGCCTTTACCGCTTGATCCGAAGTCCTTGCACTGCGATACAGCGCGGCGATCTCGGCCCCATCACCGCCACCTCGTTCGGGTCTAGCGGCCAGTTGTGGATCGGCCAATAAGGCTGACGACGCCCCTGACTCCCTGTTTGCAGGAGCGGCTGACAACGCGATCGGGGCTTTAACGGGAGCCGCGGCTTTGACGGGGGCCGCGGCTGCCAACGTGGGGCGATCGACATCAGCATCCCCAGTCCACAGCTTTCCCGTAAGGGTGCCGCCCAAGGCTATCCCAAACACAACGCCAACCAAGACGAGTCCGCTGATAAAAGTCGTTCTGGACCGGAGAATGCCGATCGCTGCTGGGCGCTCAGCTGTCAGCCCATCCTGTGTCAGCCGATCGGCCTCTTGACCCTCTATGCCCTCGGCCTTCTTCAGCGCGTCAAGTATGATCGACATTACTCAATGTCCCGAAGCCGTTCGGCGCGTTGTAGCCGATCCACCGGCAACAGGGTGTCGCCATGAGCTTCACTCAAGGCCAAAAGCGTCTCCTCACCCACAACCCCATCAGCGATCAGGCCACGGGCTTGCTGAAACAGCTTCACTCGCTCCTCCAACAGCGGGGTAAATGACTCAAAGGCTATAGGCTCTTCCTGATTGTCGAGGCGTGCAAAAAGTTTCGCGACCTCGGCAACCGCAAGTCCGGTGTCCCCTCGCTGCAAGGGCTGATTCCATCCGCGCGGAGCCCGCCACAAAAAGCGATAGCCACCCGTCCAGTGCTCTGCCAGTGCCATCAGGGGGGTTTCGCGCAAGCCTTGCGCCGTCATGACCCAGGCAGATCTATCAGCAAATGCCACCACCAGAATACTGGCTGAAAATTTGTCGGCGGTTCGCGCCTCGAGCGCGACGGCACGATTTAAGGTAATCAGTGAATCCCACGTGTCGCTGCTCTCCCGCGAGCACTTTATGGGCAGCGATGCCTCTGCCCGACAGACTGCCGGATCAACCGGCTCATCAAACGAAAGGCGCCACAGCCACCGATTCGCCAGGTCGTTGGCGACGAGGAATTCCCTCCCTGAAGTGGCGAAATCAGCCTCTTTTCCTGCCGTCATCGTTGCCGATATATCCGTCCGTCCGGGACTCACGCCGTCAGCAGGCTGTTGGTAGAAATGGGAGAGGAGGAAGCCCAGTGATGCCGCCAACGCTATTGAAGCAGTCACACCAAGCGCCACTTTTGCGGGGCTCCAGCCGCTGCGTCCCTCGGCCCTGCTGAGCCCCAGCACCTCATTCGCCGCCGACTTCACCAATTGCCGACTGATTCGGCGCTGCTCCTTGCCGTAAGCGCCGAGCAAAACCCGCTCGCAGACAAGATTGATAAGACGCGGTACGCCACCGGTTTGCCTGTGCACTTCACCGACTGCTGCAGACGCAAACAGTTCATGGCCCTCGGGCAAGCCCGCAATCGACAGCCGGTGTTTGATATAGGCGCCCGTCTCCTGACGGCTGAGTGGTTCTAAATTGTAGCGCGCCGTAATCCGCTGATTGAGTTGTCGCAATTCTGGACGCGCGAGTTTTTCCGCTAATTCTGGCTGGCCGATAAGAATGATCTGCAGCAGTTTTTCCTCATCGGTCTCCAAATTCGTCAGCAGACGGATTTGCTCGAGTACGTCAAAGCCAAGGTGCTGCGCCTCGTCAATCATCAGTACCGTTTTCCGCCCGCGGGCGAAGTTTGCCAGCAAAAATTGATGCAAAGCATCAGTCAAGGTCTTAAGGCTCGCGCTGTCGCCGGGATAGTCGATGGCAAACTCGTCACACACCGTTGCCAACAGCTCGACGGCACTCAGCGCGGGGTTGAGCACAATGGCGAGATCCGCATTGTCTGGAAGCTGTGCGAGCAGAGCGCGATTAATAGTGGTCTTGCCAGTGCCGACTTCACCGGTAAGCAAGATAAAACCGCCACCGCTACCCACCCCGTACAATAAATGCGCAAGCGCATCACGATGCCTGGCACTCATGAACAAAAACCGGGGATTGACCGAAATCGAAAACGGCGATTCCTTGAGGCCAAAATAATTCTGATACATCGCGGACAATAAGGCGCTTAAGCAAACAAGACCGTTAAGAGCTTGTCACATAATCCGCCGAGCAGGAAACATACTTGAAAGGACAAAAAACATACTGTAAGTTCAAATCTCTTCGGGCCAAAGCCCCGTAATAGAACTTAGTTCACCAAAAGCCCCATCTGGAGACCCTACATCATGGCCCTGCCACCCTTATTGCAACAGCTGCGACTTCCGGTCGTGGGCTCACCGCTTTTCATTATCTCCAACCCCGATTTGGTGATCGCGCAGTGCAAAGCCGGAATTGTGGGGTCCTTCCCCGCGCTCAACGCCAGGCCAGAACCGGTACTCGAAGAATGGTTACAACGCATTACGGAAGAACTTGATCGGCACAATCAGGAGAACCCGGACTCGCCCGCAGCGCCATTTGCGGTCAATCAAATCGTTCACGGTTCGAATGCCCGCCTCGAGTATGACGTGGAAATGTGCGTTAAATATAAAGTCCCGATCATGATCACCTCGCTGGGTGCGAAAGAATGGGTGAATGAGGCGGCACACAGCTACGGAGGAATTACCCTCCACGACATCATCAACAATCGTTTCGCAAAAAAAGCCGTTGAAAAAGGCGCTGACGGCCTGATCGCGGTAGCCACGGGAGCCGGAGGACACGCGGGCACCCAATCACCTTTTGCTCTTATTCAAGAAATTCGGCAATGGTTCGATGGGCCACTCCTATTGTCCGGCTCAATTGCTACCGGAGACGCCGTGCTCGCCGCCCAGGCTATGGGCGCGGACTTGGCGTACATTGGCTCAGCTTTTATCGCCACTGACGAGGCCAATGCCGACGAAGCCTATAAAAAAGCCATTGTGGACTGTGGCGCCGACGATATCGTGTACAGCAACCTGTTCACCGGCGTCTGGGGCAACTACCTGCGACCTTCTATCGAATCGGCGGGACTGGACCCCGACAATCTTCCAGTGAGCGATCCGACAGCGATGAACTTCGGTTCGGGAGGCAACACCGACGCAAAAGCCTGGAAGGATATCTGGGGATCAGGACAGGGCATTGGCGCTGTAAAAACAACAGGACCGGCGGCCGACTACGTCGACAAAATTTATGGCGAGTATCAGGCCGCTCGCGCACGGGTGCTTGCCGCATGACCGACAATACCAAGATCCCGCGCGACCCCGAGGACGACTTCTGCGACGAAATCGTCAAAGCGCGTCAGGCGTTTATCGAAGAACGGACGGGGGCCACTCTCAATCATTCAAAAGCGTATTCCTATGATCCGCATGTGATGGCGGGCAACATAGAAAATCTGTGGGGAGTCGCGCAAATACCCATTGGTGTTGCCGGGCCGCTGTTAATTGATGGCGAGCACGCACAGGGTGAGTTTTATGTGCCGATGGCGACGGTCGAGGGAACGATGCTGGCCAGCTACAACCGGGGCATGAAAGTCATTCGTGAAGCCGGAGGCGTCAAGACAACCGTTTCCGCGGAGTCAATGCAGCGGGCGCCGATCTTCATTTTTTCTGACGCCCGCGAGGCACGTGATTTTCAACTATGGCTGCGGGCCAACTTCGATGCCATCAAGGAACAGGCAGAGAAAACCACTTCAGTAGGGAAGTTATTGGAGATCGAGAATTACCATTTCCATAACTACATCGCGACGCGCTTTGACTACTCCACGGGTGATGCCGCCGGACAGAATATGACCAGCCGCGCCACCTTTTTCGCCTGTGAGTGGATCAGAGAAAATTACCCGGGAAGCATGCGTAATTACATGCTGTCCGGGAATTTTGATACCGAAAAGAAAACCTCTGCGGTCAATATGTTGAAAGGAAGAGGCAGACGAGTCACTGCGGAGATCACGATCCCGCGACAGGTCCTCATGGAGAACCTGCGAATAGCCCCCGAGCCCATGGTTTACGGCTATCAAATTTCAACATTGGCCTCTTTTGTAGCAAACAGTTCAAGCAATGCAAGCCACCCCGCGAACGGCCTTGCGGCACTTTACTTGGCTACGGGACAGGATATCGCCAATATCGGTGAGTCCAATCAGTGCACGACCTATCAGCGGGTCACACGCGAGGGAGACCTCTATTTTTCGATCACCCTGCCCTCGATTATTCTCGCCAGCTACGGTGGTGGCACCAACCTACCGACCCAGCGGGAGTGTCTTGAAATGATGGACTGTTACGGACAGGGAAAGGCACTCAAACTTTGCGAAATAGCGGCTGGATTGGTGGTCGCCGGGGAACTATCCCTCGGTGCAGCGACCCGCATCGACAAGGCCACGCGCACCAACGAGTGGGTGGATGCCCACGAGCGGCTCGGGCGCAATCGCTAGAGATTTCTAACACCTTGATCTAGAACCAGCCCACGTTAATTGGCGTATGGGTATCAGAACCGTCAAATACTGAGAGCTTATGAGCGCATACTTACGAGTGACGAGGAGATTTTTGCCGGCTCTTTTCAGCTTTTTGTCACTCACAGCAACGGCTACCGATGTTGAGCCAGTGCAAGCACCGGATTTTGTCCTGCCCGCGATTCAAAACGCCACCGGTAATATTGACTTCACCACTTATGAGGGGAAAGTAGTGTACGTCGATTTCTGGGCGTCGTGGTGCGGGCCTTGCCGTCTCTCCCTTCCTGCAATAGATAAAATTTATCAAGAATTCAACCCACTTGGATTTGAGGTGATCGCCGTCAGCGTGGATGTAGTAGCAGAGGACTCTTTAGATTTTCTGAAGCGCTACAGTGTGGCCTACCCTGTAGTGATTGATAGTGGTGGTGACGTAGCAAGAGCGTATGCCGTCAACGGAATGCCTTCGGGTTATCTTATTGACCAGACTGGACTTATCCGTTCCGTCCATATTGGCTTTTCAAAGGGCGACGAGATGCCACTACGCAGCGAGGTTTTGGCGCTGCTCCAGCAACTAGCGCAGACGCCGGAGGGTGCATCGACGTCAACAAAACCGTAAAAAAGTTTTCGCTTTCACTGCTTTTAAGCAGCGATGACTATTATCCCCGAGGCAACATTTATGACCGACACGCTATTTTATGATGGCCAGTGCCCGCTTTGCTCCAAGGAGATGGCACGTCTCGAACAAATCAAAGGCGCAGGGCTCGTGCTGCAAGATATCCACGCATTGGATAGCGCTAATCTACCAGCAAGCAAAGAGCAGCTACTCAAAGTGCTCCACCTCGAGAGACAGGGACAAATGATCACCGGTATTGACGCCAATATCGCGGCCTGGGAGCACACCCGCTTCGGTGCCCTTTGGCGAATCCTGCGGTGGCCCCTGATCAAGCCCGTCGCCCGCGCCGCCTACAACGGGTG
>Ga0181573_10000906_pt1 | contig 30457 bp, 17 predicted proteins | sample 101ome_25_FD_148643 | JGI IMG/M metagenome (GOLD analysis project Ga0181573, IMG submission 148643) | Coastal salt marsh microbial communities from the Groves Creek Marsh, Skidaway Island, Georgia - 101409BT metaG (spades assembly) | ecosystem: Environmental > Aquatic > Marine > Intertidal zone...
CTCGTCGTTCTCACCCGTGGGGGGGAACACGTCGTCGTCCGGGACCACCCCGCCCCCGCCCCCGAACCCGCCCCCCCTCGCCTCCTGCCGCCTCTGATCGAAGGACCGCTTCGCGTGACGCGATTCCTGCTCAGCGGCGGCGTAGCGCTGGAGGTACTCCCGCCTGGCGATTTCACCCTCGGCGCGCACCTTCTCCCTGCTCGCCTCCATCGCTGAATCGGCGGCGCTCTGCTCGTAGTACCTCGCCGCCTCCTCGGCTTTCGTGAGCGCCTGCGCCAGTCCCTCGTTCTCCACTCGGACGTGCTCGTACCCTCGTTGGGCGTTGAGCTTTGCGGCTTTCAAGTTTTTAATATCGGCGCTCTGGTTCTTGTAATCGCGCATGGCCTGCTTGAGCGCATCCTCGAGCTCCGTCACGCGCTGCGTGTACGCCTTCTCCGCGCTCTCCGCGTTCGCGACGGATATCTTGAGCGCCTTCTGGGTCCTATCGCGGTCGAGCGACGCGCGCGTGAACTGCTCCCTGAGCTTGATGAGTTCCTCCTTGGCCTCCGTCGCGGCGAGCTTGTACGCTCGCTTCTTGGAGCGCTTTCGCTCGAGCATCTCCGACAGCTGTGCCGCGTTCTCGGCGGCGGCGGCGGCGGTCGCGGCGTTGGCCTCGTACTCCTTAGCGCGCTTGGCGATCTCCGCGTTGGCCTCGACGGTCGCCAGTGCCTTAGCCTTGTGCATCTCGCGCTCCGCATCCGCCGATATGGATTTGGAAATCGACACAGCCTCCTCGAGCCGCCTGGCGAGTTCCTCCCCGCGGCGCTTGTGCGCCCGTTTCTTGTCCCGTTTGCGCTCCAGAAGGTTCTGGACGAACCTGAGCTCCGCCTCGAGCTTGTTTCCCCGCCTGTCCGCCTCGGTCGTGGCCGCGCGAAGCTCCGCGTCGAACCTTCGCTTCTGCTCCGCCTTCTCCGCGACGAGCCGGTTGAGGTCGGCTTCGAGAGACCCGACGCGCTCGATGGCCGTCCTGGACCTCGCCAACTCAACCTCCGCCTGTCGCAGCTTGGCTTCGCACTCCATGCGACGCGACTCCGCCGCCTCCCGCAACTGCCTGGCCTTCTCCTTCTCGATCTGCTCCAGCTGGCGCTCAGCCTCGATGTTCATGATGCGGCGCTGGAGCTCAAAGATTTCATTCGGCGGCGCCGGGTTGTTCAACCCCAACTTGGCCCTCGCCTCAGCCTCCTCGAGTTGGCGCTTGAGGTGCTCAATCTCGCGGAGGTGACGCTCGAGCTCGCGACCGGCGTCGTGGTGCGCGTTTTCGTGCAGTCTCCTGAGCTCGTTGAGCTCGCGCTGTTTCTCGTCCAGCATCTTTTGCAGCGCGTCCTCCTCGGCGCGGCGCCGCTCATCCGCCTCCTTCCTCGCCGCCTCCTCCGCCTCTGCTTTCAACCTCGCCCTCTCGGCATCCGACAGCGCATCCTCCATCGCTTTCAGCGCGGCGAGGCGCGCAGCCTCCGCGGCGTTAGCGGCATCGCGCGCGGCCGCGCTCTCCGCGTCGGCGGCGTCGGCACGCGCGGCCGCGTCGGCGGCATCCGCCGAGCTCTGCGCCGCGCTCGCATCCGCCTCCTCCGCGGCGAGCCTCGCGGCGTTTTCCGCCTCTTCCGCGGCGCGTCTCGCGGCGTCGGCGTCGGCTAAGGAGTTCTCCAGCGCGGCCTTCTCCGCGGCGGCCCTGGCGGCGGCCTCGGCGGCGGCGTCCCGCGCGGCGGCGTGCTCAGCCTTCTCCGCGGCGAGGCGCTTCTCCAGGTCCGCCTTGTCCGCCTGCGATTGGTCGAGGTTTTTCTGCAGCTCGTCGCCCCGGGCCTCCGCGTTCCCCGCGCGTCGATCGAGCGCGGCGATGGCGTCGGCGGCGCGCCTCGCAGCCTCCTCCGCGTCGGCTCGCATCTCGGCCTCGCTCGCGTCCTTCGCGAGCTGCAGCTCGTCCTTTTGCTTCGCGAGAAGCGCGGCTCTCTCCTCCTCGTCGTTGAGCTTTTTCCTCGCCTCGGCTAGATCCTTTCGGAGCTCGTCCCGTTCCTGCGCGAGGAGCTTGGTCGCCGCGTCGCTGTCCGCCTCCATCCCGCTCCTCCGCGCGCGCTCCTCGTCGAGCTCCTCCTGAAGCTGCTTGATGTCCGCGGCGGCCCTGTCTTTGATGCCCTGAGCGTACTCATCCGCGAGAGATTTCTCCCGCGCCATCTGCTCCTTCAGCCTCGCCTCTTCCTCCTCCGCGGCTCGCTTGGCATCCGCCAAGGCCCGCTCCTTCGACTCGCCGAGCTCCTTGAGCTCGTTCTCGAGGCCCTCCTTCACTCGCTGCGCCGTCGCCTTGGCGGTGGCGAGCTGGAAGTTGGCCTTGGCGCGGGTGTTTTCGAGTTCTTTTCTCGCATCCTCGCGGTCCTTCTCCGCCCTCTCCCGCGTCTCGCGGAGCTGCGTCTCGAGCCGATCCTTCTCATCCGCGGCGCGTTTGTTGTCCGCATCGCGCGCCTTCTTCTCCGAGTCGAGCTCCTCGTTAATCGCCTTGACCCTCATGCGCAGGTCCCTCTCGTTGGACGCCGCCGCCCAGATGTTGATGCACTTATCGTTCATCACCCACATCGACCACCCCACGCGGCACATGTCCCGCACACTCCCGCCCTGGTCCGGCAGGATGAAAACCGTGCTCTTGGTCCGCGCATCCCACGCGACGACGAGGTGATCGAGCGATGCGCTCCACACGTGGTCGCCCATCGGCACCAGGCACGTCACCGCCTTGCTGTGCATGGACGAATCACTCCGAACCGAGCCGTTCTCCCGGGCAAAGACGCGTATGCGGCCATCCTCGTATCCGACCCACGCCTCGGTGTCGTCCGGGTGCGCGCACATGGCGGTGACCCCTCCCTTGCCCATGCCCGTCAGGAACTTGCCCGACTTGCCCTCGATGGCGGCGTCGCCTTTCTCGTCCTTCCACGCGTACACCTTACCGTCGGCGCCTCCGGACCAGATTGCCGCCGGCTGCGCGCCCTTCTCCGGGAAGACCACCAACGCGGTGACCGCCCCGTCGTGATGCGCGCTCGCCGCGCGCGGTCTGCCGTCGAAGGTCCACACTCGCACGTGCTTATCCGCGCCGCCGGTGACCACGAACGGGTTGAACTTACCCGCGATCTCCTTGATGCACAGCACCCCTTTCGCGTGCGCGACGAAGCCCTTCACCTTGGCGACAGCCTTCTTGGGTTTCCCATCGGCGCCGCGGACGGTGTACGCGGTGAGGTCGCCGCCCACGCCGCCGACCCACAAGTCCGTGCCGCTGACGATGCACACGCACGACGCGGGCTTATCCCTCGGGCGCTCGACGCAGATGGAAGCCTTGCCGTCGGACGGCGACCACGACAGCACCGGCCCATCGGCGCTGCCCGTGTACACGACTCCCGCGCGGGGACCCGAGATTCCGCACTGCGACGCGTTGGGAAGCTCGGCGACGTGCGCGACGTGGAGGTTGTCGTTGTCTGCCCTCGGCGCCATCGCGGGTATCCACGCGCGTCGATGCGGCGGCGCGGAGGATGCCCCGGCGATGGGTCGGCGGGCGCCGAGCGGTTGTGCGAGGCGGGAGAGCCGGGTGCCGCTTCTCCAAAACGTTGACCAACGGTCGAGGCGGAACCGCCCGCGATTCGGCGGGCGTTTTTCGTTTTCCAAAAAACGCTCGCGCGAGGCAACGCCGCGCGAGGCAGACTCCGTCGCGCGCGCCCTGTTCGACATGTCCAAGAGCCCGATCGACGCGGCGCTCGACCGCGCGGGAGGTAGCTCGTACTATTACGCGCACGAGCGCAGGACGACCGACGATATCGCCGCGCCCTTGCCCCCAACCTGCGGCACCAAGATCGACCCGTCGCCCATCGGATCGCGCGTCGACGAGAGTGAACGCGCGAGCCTGGCGAAGAAGAGCGACTACTATTACGCGCACGGGGTTTCCGACGCGGCCGCGACCGAGCCCCGCGCGCCGATGCCCCCGGACGGGGGCACCCTGCTCGCGGTCTCCCGCCGCGCCGGTCACGTGTCCGCGCCCGCCCCCGAGCCCCTGCGGGAGTACTACTTCGAGGACGCCGATAGGTCCGATTACGTCACCGTCACGTTCCCGCTCCGGCGCGTCGGCGCCACGCACGGGAAGGGCGCCGCCGCCAGAGAACGCGCCGCCGCCGACGCCCTCGTCCTCGCCACGCCCGGTAGGATCAGCAGCGAGGATACGGACGCGAGGGGCGACGGGGTGTACGTGACGTTTGGTAAAAGAAACAGCCGAAGCTTCGAGGTGGAGGTGGTCGGCCACGTCGACGAGGAGCACGACCCTGATAACCCGTACGAGCCCGAGCCGGTGGGACGGCACCTCAGGTTCAGGTGCGAGCGGACGTTCGACGAGTTCATCGCGGAGAGGTGCGATTGGAAGGTTCTCAAGAACGCCATCAAGGTTCGGCTGTACAAGAACCCAGACGGGCCGAATAAGTACCGAGCTTGGAAGAGGGTCATCTACTGAACGACGTTACGACGGAGCGCCTCTCGAATTACGTGTCAATTATTACATTACAACCGACGAGCCGTGATACCGCACGCGCCGGTCGGGCCGCCCCGATCGCCTACGCGCGATTCGGGACAGCGGGCGAGTCACCGTCATCGTTGAGGGACTGCAGCCGCGAAAAGTTCGGCGAGGACGTCTCGCTCCCGCTTAAGCTCTCCCTCATCAACGCCGCCTCCTCCGCCAAACGTCTCCGCTCGTCCACCAGAAGTTTCTTCTCCGCCATCTCGCGATCCGCCTCCTCCTTGTTGAACCCCACGGAGAAGTTGCTCCCGATGACCGTCACCGGCAGCGCGATCACCAGCACGCCCACCACCACCACGATCATGCCAAACGTCTTGCCGAGGATGGTAGCCGGGTTCACGTCTCCGTATCCCACCGTGCACATGCTGACCCAGGACCACCAGAACGAGTGCATGATGGAGTTGAACGGCGACTGTTCGTACACGGTGACGCAGTTTGGGTTCTTCCTGTACGGGTACGTGCAGAGGAACCCGGCGCTGAGCTGATCGGCGGCGACGGAGATGAGGGAGCAGTCGTTGCCCTCGCCGGCTTGGTACGTGGGCGAGGCGCCCATCGCGGCCGTGGACGTGACGTACACCGCGCACCTGTACGCCACCGGCCTCTCCCAATACTGCATCTTGAAGTTGTACCGGCCGCGCTCGATGAAGTACATCAACGCCGAGGCGACGATGATGACGACGGCGAGGATCATGAAGAGCATGTTCAGCGGCCTGAACGACTTCTGCATCGTCTCGGCGAAGAGCATCACGCTTCCTTTGGACATCTTCAGCAACCGCAGCACGCGGACCATGCGGATCACGCGCAGGACCGACAGACCGGGCACCTCCGTGTCGCTCCCGGTCGCGGCGAACATGATCGTCTCGATCCAAAACGGGAGGATCGCGACGCCGTCGATGACGTTGAGGTAATTCTCGAAAAACCTCCGGCGCTCGGGGCAGGACCACAGCCGCACGGCGAGCTCCATCGTGAACACGCTCACGCAGAAAGCCTCGCTGATGAACCAGAATGAATCCCTGGGCTGATCCTCGCGGTACACGCCGTGCAGGGTGGCGAGGCAGAAGGTCACGGTGGAGAAGAAGATGAGCGTCGACGTGAACGTTGCGATGAGCGCGGCTTTGATGCTCGACGTGGGCTCCTCCAGCGTGTACCACACCTTCTGCTTGAGCCCCAGCTTGGCGTACTCGTCCGGCGAGAGGTCCAAGTTCCCGCCCTTGTTCTTGTCGTACATGTTTCGGAGGTCGAACGAGCCGACCTTCATGGAGAGCTTCTTCATGCTCTTCTGGCCAAGGTCCTTCAGGCTCTGCATCCTGGTCAGCGAGCCCGCCTGCTTTCTCCGCTCGGCGGCAGCCTTTGCGCGCTCCGCCTTCTCCGCCTTCTTCAGCTTCTCCTGGATCAGACGTTTTTTCACGTCCTCGAGGGTGTCCAACAACCTGTTGTACATCTCGAAGTTCACGGTGATGGTGTCCCCCTCCCGCACTTCCTCAGGGTCGAATCCCTCGAACGCCAGCGATCCGCCCTCGTAGAACGGGCCGTCGCGGAGGCACAGCCGGAAAACGCGCGACGCCGCGCGTCTGCACTCTGCGTTGCTGTCCAGCAACGTCAACGTCTTCGGGCACTCCACCTCCGTGAACTCCTCGGTGAACCCGCGAGTCAGGTCCGCGAAGGTCCCGTCCCAGTCGAAATCGACGCTCTCCTCCTTGCACGCGAGCTTGATGGGGGTGAGCTTGTAGTCCATGCTCACCTTGCGACCCAACGGCGATTCCCTGAGTCCCTTGAGAGTTTGCGAGTTGGAGCGAGACGCCATGATCGGAGTACCGGGCGCTCGCTACTGAGGTCGCCGTTCGCCCCCGTTCAGTGCGTGCGGCGCCTCCCAACCGGGCGCGATCCAACCTGGAATTCACTCGATTCCCGCCCGGCCAGGCAACTGCCAACGGAAAGCAGCGGATTGGCGAGCTGCAAAACTTTCACTGCAGAAGGATGACTGATCGCACGTTGTGACATGAGTGCATTTATCGTTGCACTTTCTAATTTCACGCGTATGGGTATTTGTGTACCGATCCGTCCCGCGATTGGATCCGGGTCCACGTGGTTCATCGTTCATCAAGATCACATAAAGCGCGAGCGCCTCCCGCAATCGCGAACTCTGCGGCCCTCCACAGTCGCGGGCGACCCGTGCGAAGGCTCGGGCCGGGTTCGGACCTCGCGTCTCTTCGATCGGCACCCACGGGGCACAACACGACCCGCGTTCGATCCAAACCCACGACGGGCGCGATCGGAGGGGCTCCAGATAGCACCCCACATAAAGCAACCGCCGCTTTTTGGGAGGACACGTCAATCCCTGAAGAGTCCCGCATAAAACGGGGCAAACAAAGCGAGTGAGCGATGGCGGAGGCGGTGAGCGCGGCGATGGCCGCGTCTTCGGCGATAATCAGGGGCGATCTGGGCGTGGTTGGGACGTCATCGAGACGCGTGGCCGCGACGCGCGTCGCGGGATCGGGAGCGCGCGCGGGGGGCGCGCAACGCGCGGCGAAATCCTCCTCCTCGGAGTCGAAGGGTTTCCGAGGCTCGAGCCTCGTGGGGACGAACCCCGGACGTCGGCTGCGGGTCGCCGCCCGCGCGGTCTCCGACCCGTCGATGACCGGATGGGACGCCGGTAATAAAATCGACGAGAAAGAGGACGTCGTCGGCGTCCTCCTCCTCAACCTCGGCGGCCCGGAGACCCTGGACGACGTCCAGCCGTTCCTGTACAACCTCTTTGCCGATCCGGACATCATCCGACTCCCCGGCGCGTTGCAGTTCCTCCAGTCGCCGCTCGCCGCGCTCCTCTCCAACTCCAGGGCGCCCAAGAGCAGAGAGGCGTACGAGTCCATCGGAGGCGGATCCCCGCTCAGGCGCATCACCGACGAGCAGGCGAACGCGCTGCGGTCCGCGCTCGTCGCCAAGGGTCTGCGAAACGCCAAGTGCTACGTCGGGATGCGGTACTGGAAGCCCTTCACCGAGGAGGCGGTGGAGCAGATCAAGGCGGACGGCGTCACCAAGCTCGTGGTCTTGCCCCTTTATCCCCAGTTCTCCATCAGCACCTCGGGATCGTCGCTTCGCTTATTGGAGCAGATCTTCGGCGAGGACGAGTACCTCGCAACCGGGATGTCGCACACGGTGATTCCCAGCTGGTACGAGCGACCCGGGTACGTGCAGGCCATGGCGGACCTGATCAAGGCGGAGCTGAACAGGCCGGACGGTCAGTTCGACTCCCCCGACGAGCCCATCGTGTTCTTCAGCGCGCACGGCGTCCCGGTGAGCTACGTCGAGACGGCGGGTGACCCGTACAAGGAGGAGATGGAGGAGTGCGTGGCGCTCATCATGGCGCGACTGAAGGAGATGGGGGTCACGAACGAGCACGTGCTGGCGTACCAGTCCCGCGTCGGGCCCGTGGAGTGGCTCAAGCCCTACACCGACGATGTCATCAGGGAGCTCGGGGAGAAGAAGACGAAGGCGATGGTGGCGGTGCCGATTTCGTTCGTGTCGGAGCACATCGAGACGCTCGAGGAGATCGACATGGAGTACAGGGAGCTCGCCGAGGAGAGCGGCGTGGAGCAGTGGGGACGGGTACCCGCGCTGGACACCAACCCGGTGTTCATCGACGACCTCGCGAACGCGGTGGTGGAGTCCTTGGACGGCATGTCGAAGGCGGCGTCCATGTCCCCGGGGGATCTGGCGGCGGCGGTTGCGACGAGCTCCGTGCTGCGGGGCGGCGGTTCCCTCGACGAGGGTTCGCCGACTAAGCGAAAGGTGCGAGGCGACCTCGCGGCGACGCCTCCCGTGCCCATGATGCCGATCGGGACGGGCTCCCGGGTGAGGAACGTTCCGTCGACCGACGACGTCACCGACCTGCTCGGCGTGAAGCCCGAGCCGTGGGAATGGGGACCGGTGGAGTTCTCCATGGTCGCCCTCTCGATACTCATCTCCACCATGCTGCTCATGGACAGCAGCGGCGGCGCGGGACTCAACGACATCATCTTCCACAAGTAGATGGCGCGTTCTAACTTAAACCGAGCGCGGCCGGCCGTGTATTGGAAAGCTAAGCGAAACCGCTCACGACTGACCGACGACGACGACGACCCCGACTCATCGTGTCCGACTCGACGTCACCTCGGCCGCGCCTTTTCCCGCGCAACCTTGGCCCGTCTGAGGTACGGCTCCGCCACGCGCCCCGCGTAGTCCACCGCGTGTCTCATCCCCGTCTCCCTCGCCGCCTCCTTCTTGTCCCCGTCCGTCATCTCGCCGATGACACCGCCGCGCGCGCCAGACGGGCCGGCACAGCTGTGTCGATCCAGCGCCAGTCGAAACGACGCGCCCCCGACGTCGGCCACGTTTTCGCCGACGTCGTCCCCGAACCCCTCGAACGCGCCGGCGACGTCCTCCGCGGGCGCCTCCAACAGCGCCGGGCACACCTCGATCGCCGCGGCGACGCCCTCGTCCCCGAGGAGCGTTCCGAGGAAGGTGGCTCGGAGCGCCGCGGCGCTCTCCGCGCATTGAGCTTGCGCGTCGCGCATGAGCAGCAGCGAAGGCGAATGCGTCACGACCCTCGCGAGGTCGAAGCGAGAAATCCCCACGCCGGTCCTGAGCGCGACGAGCTGCGCGGAGAGTGCGTTCCTGTCCACGCACACGAGCGCCGCCTCGGGGCATCCGTGGAACACCGCCGCGGGGTTCGCGCCCGGCAGGAGGGACTCCAACGATCGGACCATGACGGAGACCGCCTCCGGGTCGCGGTAAATCTCACCGAGCGCGCCCTTCTGCCACTTGGCGCCCAGGATGAGCAGGCGCTGCGTGGCCACCTCGGTGGCGCCGGCGCTGATCCACACCTGGCTGACCTGCGCGATGGGACGCGGTGGGACGGGACGGGATAAATTAGGTTTTATCGGGTTTAGGTTCGGGCGGCGCGGCGAGTTTGGTTTTGGCTTTTTCCCGTCGGTTTGCGAATTCTCGAGCGAACGACGCCGACGCACCGCGTCTTCCCAGTCGGCGGTCATGGCCGCGAACGACGCGGACTTTTGGCGGATCCCGTCGGCGTGGTACCCCATGCGGGTGCCATCGCGCGCTGGGTCGTGGAACCACTCCCGCTTCCAGAACCGGTCGCTTCGCTTGGCCACCTGCGCGTTGGCTCCGCCCAAGCGCCGGATGTCAACCACGTCGCGGTCGCGGTCGTGCTTCGATTGGGACGGCCGTTTCGGCGATGCGCGTACCGTCTGTTCCCAGTCCTCCTCCATCTTCGCGAAGGACGCGGACCGCTGTCGGATCCCGTCCACGCCCCACACGCCGTACTGCCGCGCGTCGTCCTCCTTCGCCTGCGAGTTGTACTTGTCCCTCTCCTCTCCAGCGCCGGCAAAAGTAATGATGACGCGCGAACGGGCGCTCCTCCCGGAGGTTTTGGCCCCCCGCGCTCGCGGAAGACGCGTCCGGCGACCCACCTCGGTCGCCGTGCGAGTCACCGCGCCCGTCGCAACGCAAGGGGCGGCCATCGCGGCGCTCTCCGAACCCGAAACCCGACCAGGGCGCGTGCCCGAGTGCGAAGAGCCCGAGCGCGGGAGATCTTTGCTGTGCTGAGTTGGCACGCGATCGAGGACACCCTTTGCAGCTTTGAGGACACCGACTGACGTGGAAGGGTTGATCACCCCTTCGCGGCGCGCCGATGGCGATCGTCCGACTGACGGCGCGAGTGGCGCGCGGGGCTATGCTCGCGAGCCGATGGACACCGCCGCCGACGCCCATCCGCGCGCGTCCGCCCGTCGCGCCTCCCCCCGTCGCGGTCGGAGCCAGGTTCCACCACCGCGTGGGCGGTTGCGTCGCGTTGTGGGCATCGCGCGACGCCCCGCGCGTCCAGGACCACCGCCGTCGCATCGCGCCCCTCGCGCCGGTGTGCCGCCCGTCGCATTCGTTCGCGGCTCTTCGTGCGGCGTCCGCCGACGGCGTCGACCCGGGAAAGGACGAGCCACCCGCCGAGGACGACGGCGCGTCGACCGTGGACAAAGACGAAGATGACGACGAGGACGAGGACGAGTGGGATCCGGCGAACGTGCCCTTCCTCGTGGGCGCGGGCGGCGACGGCGTCCCCGCCGTCGAGGTGGACGTGCTCGTCGTCGAGGACGGCGGCGCGGTGGAGACCGGCGTGCCCGACACGAGCGCGGAGGACCTCGCCGACGCGCTCCGGGCAGACGCCGAGACCCTGATTCGCGCGCTCCTCGACCCGCCGAGCGGTTCCGCCCTTCCAGGCGGCGCCCTGCGCGGTGCCTCCGGGACGGACGGCGACGGTTCGGGCGTGGGCGCGGCGTCTCCCGTGTCCTACTGCGAGCTCTCCGTGGCGCTGTGCGACGACGAGCACATACGGGCCCTGAACAAGGAGTGGCGGGGAAAGGACTCCGCCACGGATGTCCTCTCGTTTCCCGCGGATTCCTTCGGCGACGTGGTCGTGCTCGGCGACTGCGTCATCTCCGTCGACACCGCGCGACGACAGGCTGCCGAGGTCGGTCACGGGTTGCTCGACGAGTGCAGGGTTCTTCTGGTGCACGGGCTGCTGCACCTGTGCGGGTTCGACCACGAGGAGGGCGACGCGGCGGCGGCGGAGATGGCGCGCGTCGAGGACGAGCTCTTGGGTTTGCTCCAGGGTGTGGACGACGACGACGACAAGCGGGCCGGGCTGGTGGGATCGAGCCTGAGCGGCGCGAGGGCGTACGACCTCGGTTCCGGCGGGGGTGCCGACCGGAAGGGCGAGAGTTCGGACGCGCGGGGAATCGAACCCGGGTCCTCGAACCCTCGTTCGAGCGATCCGACCGTCGCGACCATCGCGAGGTCCGCGAACGCGTACGGCGCCGGCGCCGGCGGGTCGGGCTCGCGCAAGGCGGATTGCCTCGTCCTCGACCTCGACGGCACCCTGCTCAACCGCGAGTGCGTCATCACCCCGAGGACCGCGGAGGCGCTGAGGGAGTGCGCCGCCGCGGGAGTCGTCGTTTTCATCGCCACGGGCAAGGCGAGGCCGGCGGCTATTCGCGCCGCCGCCACCGCGGGCCTCGACGGCGACGGCGGCGTCGTCTCCAGAAAGTCCCCGGGCGTGTTCATCCAGGGACTCGACGTGTACGGCCGCGACGGCGATCCCATCTACAAGGCTGAGATGCCGCACGACGTGGTGCGCGAGGCGTTCGGTCTCGTGTACGGGCGGGGTCTTTCGACGAAGGTTGCGCTGACGGCGTTTTGCGGCGACGAGTGCGCCACCCTGTCGTCGCATCCGCTGCTCGACGAGCTCAGCTCGCTGTACCACGAGCCCAAATCGGTAGCCTGGGACGACGTCGATCAGCTGGTCCGAGCCGCGAACGCCGCGTTCGGCGGGAACGCCACCGCGAGCGGCGTGCAGAAGCTCCTGTTGATGGCGGAGACGGCGCGGGAGATCGACGAGGCTCGGCCGACGTGGGAGGCGTCGTTCGGGTCGCGGGCCGAGGTGACGCAGGCGGTGCCGAACATGCTCGAGATCCTCCCGCTCGGCAACGACAAGGCGAGGGGCGTGCGGACGCTGCTGACGCACCTCGACGTGGACGTGTCGAGGGTCGTCGCCGTCGGCGACGGCGAGAACGACCTCGGGATGTTGAGGATGGTGGGTCGCGGCGTCGCCATGGGCAACGCGGGGCCGAAGGTGAAGGCGGCGGCGAGGGAGACGCTGGCGGCGACGAACGACGAGGACGGCGTGGCGGAGGCGATCCAGAGGTTCGTGCTGTGACCGCGGCGCAATCACGTGAGGTGTTTAATGTTAGCTCGATGGAACCGTCTCGAAAGTCTCCCGTCGTCGGCGTAATTGTTCACGTTTAACGCGCCCCACGGCAACTGCCCACTTTCAACGCCACTTTCTTCGATGCCCTATCCAGTTTGGGGCGCGATGCTGGTCGACAGCTGGGCCTCGACCGGCGTCGTCGCCGTGTTGGCGGCGCCCTTTTCGAGGCTCGCCCTCTCGCCGCGGCCCGCCGGCGCGAGCGCGGGGTCATGCTCGGCCGCATCGTGCAGCGGGAGGACCCACCAGGGAACCCCGGCGCGGTTCCGAAACATGGAGGGGAAATTCTTCAACGGCGGGCGCCGACGCGCTCCGCACCACGCGTTGGCGGCGCTGGAGGACGACGCCCAGGAGCCCTCGCGAAGGAGGGGTAGACGGGCGAAGGCGACCGGCTCATCGTCCGCCGCATCGACGCCCGCGGCGTCGAGCAGCAGCGGGAGCAGCTCGGACTCGGACACGAAATCAGTCCCGGAATCCGACGGTGACGACGACGACGACGACGACGACGGGGCCGACCCCGCGCGTCGCATGGCTTCGCTGGTGGCGCTCGTGGCCATGTCCACGGATCAGAACCCTAGTGCGGTGGCGAAGCATCTGAGAGACGACGCGGAGACGTACCGAGCGCTGGAGCGCGAGGCGAAGGGGTCCGCGGGGGTCCGAGCGGCGGAGGGACCCGAGCGGAGGATCGCGAGAAACCTCGAGGTCCTCGTCGACGCGCTGGGATGCGCACCCGCGGACCTCGCGGCGATCGTCCGCGCCTTTCCCGCCATCCTCGTCCTCGACGCGGACGACGACGTGCGCGCCGTGGTACAGTTCCTGACGGGGCCCATACCGCTGGGCGGCGTCGGCATGACTCCCAAGGCGGCGAAGGAATGCGTTCGACGGGACCCGAAGATGCTCGGGCAAAGCGTCAAGGACGAACTCAGGCCCAAGTTTGAGTACCTCGTCGAACACGCGGGTTTACGCCCGGGGAACGTGGGGGACATGTTGTGGCTCGATTTGGAGACGCAGATCAAGCCGAGGGTGGAGTTTCTGGCGTTGGATTGCGGCATGGGGTCGACCGCCGCGGCGGCGGCTATTCGCAACTTCCCCCCGTCGCAGTCGCACGTCCTGTACAGGCACTTCGAGAACCCGGAGAACATGGCGCGCAAGGCGCTCAAGTGCCTGCGCGAGGAGGTTGGTATGTCCGCGGAGCAGGTGTCCCTCGCCATCGGCAGGTTCCCGAAGATTCTCGATTACTCCCCCGAGAAGATCGCGGGTTGCTTCGAGTTTTTGCGCGCCACGTGCGCGCTGACCGAGGAGGAGTGCAGGCGCGTGATCGCCGCCACGCCGCAGGTGGTGGGGCTCTCGGTGGAGGAGAACATGGCGCCGAAGCATCGTCTGTTGGTGCACGAGCTGGGCCTCGGAGAAGACGGCGCGAGGGAGGTCATCGCCTGCTTTCCAAACCTGTGGACCGTCGCCAACGATAACATTCGAGCGCGATTTACGTTTTTCCTCGAAACCGTGGGGTGCTCGCGAGAGGATCTCACGGCGATGCTCTCGTCGCATCCCCACGGCGTGCTCTCGCTCTCGACGGATAACATCTTAGAGTCGATGAATTTCATCGAGAACGTCTTCGCGACGCTGCCGTCGGACGATACGCAGCGCCGGACGCTCGGCGACGGCGGCCCGCGCGAGCTCGCGGTTAGGGTGCTCGCCAAGGTGCCGATGCTGTTGGGGTACTCGGTGGAGCGCAAGATGCGACCGACGGTGGACTACATACGCGAGACGCACCCCGACGTGTGCGCGTTTCGGGCGCTGAAGATGTGTACCAACTCGCTCGGTGGGACGATCATGCCGAGGTGTTACTTCAAGGAGCGAGCGGGTTGGAACGTTTTGCTGGTGACGGCGGTTCACATGAGCAAGTCGAGGTTCTGCGAGAAGGTTGGCATCACCGTCGCCGAGTACGACGAGAAGGCGGCGGAGTTCATCGAGCTCACGGAGAGGATGCACCCGCCTCCGGCCAAGCCGCGGACCCCCGCGTTCGCCATCAGGTCCGCCATCAAGGCCCAGACGAAGCGAACGACGTCCCGCGCGACGGCGGGGGCGGAGACGGCGGAGAAGGTTTCGTATGGGCGAAATGGGCAAAACGGGGCGACGACGGAGCGACGACGCGCGACGCGGAGGGAGGCGGCGGAGGCGCGGAGGAGGGCGGCGGCGAAGGACGCGCCCGACGGCGAATAGCGATCGCATAGCGGGGGGGTGGGCATTTATTTATACAGCTGCAGTCAGTCGCGCGTTTGAGTTGAGCGAAGCAAACGACCAGTCACCCGCCGAAGGAACCCACGGTTGGGGTTGAAGCCGCGGTTTCGTCTTCGAGCCCCAGGAGCGAAGCCGACGACGCGCTCATCGCCGATAGCTGATGCCTCACCAGCCCGGCGTAGGCCCCTTTCCGCCGCAGCAGCTCGTCGTGCGTCCCAACCTCGCGCACCACCCCCTTCTCGATGACGCAGATCCTCGTCGCGTTCTGTACGGTGCTCAGCCTGTGCGCGATGACGACGACGGTGTACGACCCCATGAGAGCGCCGAGCGCGTCTTGTACGATGGCTTCGCTCTCCGCGTCCAACGCGCTCGTCGCCTCGTCCAAGAGCAGCACCTTGGGCTTGCGAACCAGCGCCCTGGCGATGGCGACCCTCTGCTTCTGCCCGCCGCTCAGCGTGCTTCCGCGCTCGCCCACCGTCTCCTCGTACGCGTTTGGCAGCTGGGATATAAACGCGTGCGCGTTGGCGGCGACGGCGGCTCGAGTCACCTCGTCCATGGAGGGTTCGTCCTCGCCGTCGTCCAGGAGACTGAACCGCTCCGACTCGTATCCCGCGTACGGATACTCATCGTCCGCCCGTCCGTCCCCCCTGGTCTTCTCCAGCCCGAAGACGATGTTCCTGCGCAGCGTGCGGTTGAACAGAGTGGGCTCCTGCGCGACGAGGCTCACGCGTCGCTTCAACCACCGCGGGCACAGATCCCCGAGGTCGACGCCGTCCAACGTCACCGCGCCGTCGCTCGGCGCGTAAAACCGCTCGATGAGGTTAATCACCGAGCTCTTACCCCCGCCGCTCGGGCCCACGAGCGCGACCGTCTCCCCGGGTCGCACGTCGAGGTTAAACCCGAACAGCACCCTGCGCTCCGGTCGAGCGGGGTAGGAGAAATTGACGCCGATGAGCGCGAGATGACCTTCGCACGTCGCCGGCGCGAGCCTCGGCTTGGTCACCCGAACCTCCCCGACGGGTCCGGCGAGTCTATCGCCGCCGGGACCGGGAGGCCACGTCTCGAACCCGGGCGCGGTGCCGATGAGCTCGAACACCTTGTCCGCGGCTCCGAGCGCCGTGGTGATGGACGTGAAGACGTCTCCGATGGCGCCGAAGCAGCTCGTGAGTTGCTGCTGATACAGCATGAAGGACACCAACGCGCCGGGGTTGAGGCTCCCGTGCAGCACCAGCATGCCGCCGTACCACAGCACCAGCACGGTGATGACCATGGGCAGGAAGGTGTACAGGAACGTGTAGCCGACGACGTACCTCGCCTCGATGGAGTTTTGGCGGCAAAACTCGCCGAGCTTTGCGGAAAAGTCAGCCGACGCAAACGGCTCCCCGGCGAAGGCGCGGATGGTCCGGATGCCGCCGAGGGACTCCTCCGCAACCTCCGTCGCCTCCGCGAGCGCTTTTTGCGTGCGTTTCGAGATCTTCTTGAAGTATTCGCCGTAAATTTTGGATATCGCGATCGTGGGCGGCACGGACGCGAGGGTCACCGCCGTGAGCGGCCACGAGAGCGCCAGCATGAAGCACATCACGCCCAGCACGTTGACGCTGTTCCGGAGCAGGATGTTTATGTTGAGGCTCAGCGCGTTGCTCACCGTGCTGCAGTCGTTGTTGAGCCTGGACGACAGGTCCCCGGTCTTGTTCTTGTCGAAGAAGCCCACGTCCTGGGCGAGGATCGTGTCGAACAGTCGTCGTCTCAGCCTGCTGTTCAGCCGCGCCATCTGCACCGTGAACACGCTCCCGCGGAGTCCCGCGAAGACCCCGCTGGCGAGCGCGGCGACGAGCAACGTGAGGCTGTATCGCTTGAACGCGGACTCGTCCCTATCGATCGCCACGGCGTCCACCAGCTCGCCGGTGAAGTGCGGGATGGAAGCCGCGGCGACGGCGTACAGCACGAGGAACAAAAACGCGACAGAGAGCAGCGGCAGGTCCGGATAGGACAGACGCAGAAGCGCCCAGAACGTCCCGGACTTGCCCTTCCCTCTCCCTCCCGCGCCCCGCCGATTCCGCCGCTCTTCGGCACCCGGGTTGCCGTCCTCCTCGTCGACGTCGTCGTCCGAGTCGTCCAGCTGTGTCCGGCCCAGCAGCGGCGCCGTGTCTAAACCCAGGTCGTCCGCTTCGCCGTTCGATCGATGATGCCTCGACGCGGACGACGACGACGACGACGCGCGTTCGTCCGCGCGGGCGAGCGCGTCGTCGCACAGACGCATCTCCGCGTCCACCGCGCAGAAGGCGATGAGCCACGCGGACCAGAACACGGTCTGGTCGCGGGACGAGTCGGTCAAGTCCGGCAGGTGCGCCACCCCCTTCGCCGTTAACAGCGCGCAGAGCGCGACGCAGACGCCGATCTTCGTCGCCCCGAGCGCCGCGCGGCGTGCGTCCGAGGTCCCCGCGAAGGCGACGAGGGCGGCGAGATACCCGAGACGAACCAGCGTCAGCACTGCGAGGTCCAGCAGACCCGCGGACGGGGTGTACGCGTCGACGAGAGCGCGCCGAAGGTCGTCAGGGGCGAGGGGCGGATGCCACGAGCTGGCGCGCGTCTCGCCCCTTCCCATGCACGCCAACCACAGGGTCGCGAGGTGCATCGCCGCGAGGAGCGTGATCCTCCAGCGCACCCTGACACCAGCGCCATCCTTAGCGGCGAGGCGGCGCTCGCGCGCCTCCTCCGCCTCCTCCTCGGCGTCGTCCTCGCGCGACATCGAATGCTTCTGAAGCGAATTTATCCACGCTGACGTGGTGCTGTCGCTTCGGACCTTTTGCCCGAATCATACCCTAGCGCGCGCGATACGTAGGGTGTACATAGGGTGTATCGCGATGTCGGAACAGCCGGCGCCGTTCCCGATGAAGTGCAGCGCCACGGGCCCGGGCCTCGGCGGCGGCGCGGCCGGCGTCGAGGCGCAGTTCACGATCACCTCCGCGGACGAGGACGGCCGGCGGATCAGGGCTGGGGGAGCGCGGGTGCAGATCTCGGTGCTCCGCGTCGGCCTGCACGCCACCGGCGGCGACGCGATCCCGACGCGCGTCGTCGACAACGGCGACGGCACGTACACGTGCGGGTACGCGGTGGACGGCCGAGGCGACTACAGCGTCTCCGTCGAGCTGAACGGCGCGCCAATCGCGGGCTCGCCCTACCCGGTCTTCTTCAGCGGCATCCCAGCCGCGTCGAGGCCGAGCGCCGTCCCGGTGCCCGGGGTGGTCCCCGGGGCGGTCCCGCAGAGTGGCGCCGCGCCGGCCGACGTGCCGTCGCCCGCGCAAACCCCCGAGCTCAACCCCGAAGACGCCGCGTCCGTCAGCACCCAGGTGCACGTCGGTAACCTCACGCACAACGTCACCACCACGCAGCTCGCGCAGCTCTTCTCGCACTGCGGCGAGGTTCGAGGCGCTCGGATCGCGCACGGCAAGCAGTTTGGATTCGTGGAGATGGCCACGCCGGAGCAGGCGAAGACGGCGCTGGGTTTGAACGGCATGGCCCTGGACGGGCGGATCCTGCGCGTCGAGGCGTGCAACTCGGTGCGCAAGACGGCTCCTCCCGGCGTGTACGCCCCCGTCGGATCGTCCAACGGGTTGCCCAACCCGGGACCCGCCGACGCGTCCGGCACTTTTCTTCGGCCGACGGCGGCGCAGCTGGCGGAGTCGCCGGCCGAAGTGGCGGCGCGCGCCCACCGCGAGCGCCTCGCCAAGGCGGCGATGCTCCAGGCTAACCTCAACGCGCAGAGAGCCGCGGAGATGGCCGCCGCTCGCGCCGCGCAAATCTCCAAACGCATCTCCGGCGGCGGCGAGGGGACGGGGGACGGGGATGAAAAGTCGGCACCCTCTCTAGAGGGGGATGCGGGGAACGGGGACGAAAAGTCGGCACCCGGGGATGACGACGGGGACGCCGTCGGGGCGAACGCGGGCGAGTATGGGCGGGGGCGGAGCGCGTCGAGGTCGAGGTCGCGGACGCTCTCGCCGAGCCACGACGGCGCGTCGTCGCCGCCGAAGCGCCGGGGGCGGACCAGGTCCAGGTCCAGGTCCAGGGATCGCGACGCGTCGAGGGACCGGGGCAGGAATCGTTACAAGCCGTACGGTCGCGGTAGGAGGCGCGGGGGGAAGAACAGGGGCGGCGCGCCGAGGAAGATGAACCCCAACGGCATCGGCCAAGAGTGAGTAAGATTACTGTAGCGTTTTTAGAGGAAACGATCACCGAACAGAAAGTCACATCACGAACCCGCCGAAGGAAGAATTGGCGCCAAAACCGTCTGCACCCACGCGTCACTGTCACCCTTCGAGATGGTCGTCAACCGCGCTAAGAAAGCGCTCAAAAGGGCCGCCACAATTGGCATGAAACAAGCGGCGCTCATGGCGTTCATCGCGATCATGCCTCCGATGTGGCTCACCTACACGGTACGTACGCTCCACCAACCTCGCGCGAGTAAATTCGCCATGCGCATTTATCGCGACTGACCCTCGTCGACCGCAGGGCCTGGAGGAGTACGAGATTTACCACCCGCTGAAGTGGGCGTCCGCCAGGATCATGATCAGCTTCGGGACGATGTTATTCATGGTCGCGATGGCTTACCGCCAGCTCCCCCTCGACCTGGTCCCTGACTGGGTGCCCTTCGTCGGGAAAATGGACGATTTAATCGCCGGTCTCGTGGCTGGAATCGGACTGACAATTACATTCATCGGCTGGCACTTCGGCATGGGCCCGAAGCCGGTGGAGGCGGTCCTGGTGGTGAACGCGTTTTCCTACGCGTGGACAGCGCTGTATCCGGTGAGAGTCGCGGCCGTGTGGGCGGTCAAGGCCGTTTTTGCCGCGGCCAAGGGGCTGAAGTTCGTCAAGGCGCTCCTCCCCTTCTAAACGCTAAAGTGTTCAAAAATAATCAATCGACGCTACGTGATGACGCCGGCGCCGTGCTCGACGAGCGAACGCATCGCCTCGAACTCCCCGTACGCGTCCAGGAACGCTTCCAGACCCTGCGCGTCCACGAAACTCGCCGCCACGCTCACGCTCACCTCGGTTCCAATCGCGCGAGCGGTGTGCCACCAATCCGCGGGCACGAACAAGATCTCGCCGGCGCCGACGTCGCACACCACTCGCCTCGCGCTCGCCAGCGCGGGAAACCGCGCCAGGATCTCGCTCGTCGTCCCACCCGCCCCGAATGCCTCCGGGTCTATCCGCGAGCGGCACCCGGTGTTGCCGGTGGGGTATAGGAAGGCCGAATCGTCGGGGTGGAAGAGCGTGAAACGCTTTCGCCCCTCGAGCTGGAAGCTCGCGGCGTGCACGTGGCACGTGTCCTTGTGCAGGAACGGGAAGCCCGCGCACCGCGGGTGGCACACGAACAGCTCGAACCATCGACGCCAGTTCTCCGGGCACCTCGGCACCTTCCCCGCGTTGGAAAGCATGTTCTCGCCGAAGCATCTCGGGAGGGAAAGGAGCGCAGCCTCCGCGGGAAAATGCTCGTGCATCTGAAGGTTCCGTAGGTATCGGCACCGGAGATCGTCGGCACCCTCGTCGCCGCCGCTTCCCGACGTGGAGGCGACGGCGTCGAGGAAATCCCCCAACCGCACGTCGCGCCGGTTCGTATCCGTGATATCGAGCGGCACCACGACGTCCCCGTACCGCTCGCGAAAGTGTCGGCACCCGAGGTGCGCCGGGGCGCACTCGCGGCGCACGTCTCGAAGGACGACCGGCGACCTCGTGGCGAGGAAGCGCCGGTGGAACTCGGCGGGTGTGACGTCCGGAAGGTCCAGCACCGGGACCCCGCCGCGGTGCAGCTTGGGCGCGTCATCCGCGTCTTCCCCGCCGTCCGATGAGTCTTCGGCATCGTCGAGGAGCGTCGCGAACTCGTCGGCGTCGATGCCCATCATGGCATCGAACGCGTCCACCTCATCGTCGCGGTCCGCCATCGAAAGTGATTCGAGGGACGAGATTCCGCCGCCGCCCGTCGTTGAAGTCACATCAGTTTCGGTGCGGCGGCGGTGGTGGTGGGTGTGCGCCCCGGGGCTGGGCGATGACGTCGACGTGGCTGCCCGTCGTCGGCGAGAGGATCCGTCCGGTTGAGACCGCGGCGGAGGCCGTGTCCCCCGGCGGGGACCCCATCCCGGCGCCCGGCGAGGGCCCGCACTGGGCCAGGCTCCGATGGCCGCCCCCGTCCGACGGCGACGACCGACGCGAGGCGATGGTGAGCGACGCGGAACGAACGACGACGCTGGACCCGGAGTCGATGGAGAGCGGCGAGCGTCGGAGCGTGAGCGTGGTGTGGGAGTTCGGCGGCGAGGACGACGGCCTGGACCCCGCCACCTTCGGCCCGTGCGTCGATCGATCCACCCCTGGGGATGCCGACGAGGATCCCGACGCTCGAGCCCGCGCTTTCGCCGCGGACGCGCGCGCGAGGGGCGCCTCCAGGTTCAAGACCGGCGACGACGTCGCGGCGGCCGCGGAGTACGTCGAGGCGTGCGCGATGCTCGCGTCCACCCTGCCCGCCCACGCGCTCCCGGCGACGGAGGGAGGGTGGAACGTGCCGGGGTACCCGACCCCGACGGTCGGTGGGGACGCTACATCAACCTCCTCTTCGACGGCGGCGACCGCGTCGGGGCCCGCGAAGAGCCCGACGGTCGGGACGCGCGTCAGGGTGACGGGCGCCGACGGCTCGTCCCGGGCCGGGATGGTGGCGTACGTCGAGGAGGAGGACGGCGTGTGCGACGTGATGTTCGACGAGGCGAACGACGGCGAGGACGACGAGGAGGTTGGAGTGCCGTTTTCGCGCCTCTTCGGCTACGACCCGTCGGGCGCGGATGTGTGCGTCGACGCGACGAACGAAGACGGCTCCCCCGAGGACGACGACGCGAGACGGACGCGACGGGAGGTGGCGGCGAAGAAGGCGCGGGATCGCGACGCGGCGTGCGACGAGCTCGCGTCGCGTCTGCTGGACGTCGCTCGGTGCCACCTTCGGCTCGGAGGTGGCGGGACGCTCGGGAAAAACCAAATCGTCGGGAAGGACGGGAAGCGGAGGGACGCGTGGGTGCCCGCGCGCGTGGACGCCGCGTCGGCTCGCGCGTGCGTGTCCGCGTGCGACGCCGCGCTGTTGATGCGTCGCACGCGCGCTGGGTATTACCTGCGGGGTAAGGCGCGGACACAGCTGTGCCAGTTCCGCGCGGCGGAGGATGACCTGCGAACCGCGCTGGCCACGCGAGATGGGGAGTCCGCGATCGGGGAGTCCGCTAAACCTGTGGAGTCCGCGTCGGAGCGCGAGGTCAAGGTGGCGTTGCGCGCGCTCAAGGCTGCGGCGAGGCACAGGCGTGCGTCCGATCGTAAGCTGGCGAGCGCCATCGTGTCCGACGCGTACAGAGCGCGAGCGGATTTCGGCCTCGACCCGGGTTCCGAGCTGGAACGGACGGGCCGCGTCGACGGCGGGCCGTACCTGAGGCCCGCGCACGAGCGGAAACACGACGCGGTGGACGTGCGCGGCTTGCGGGACGCGATCAAGGAGCGCGTGGCGGAGCGGGTGAAGAGGGGATGCGTCGTGATGTGAGGTTGTATTACCTGGGTGGCGTTTGTCGGTACATCTTCCGCGTAAGACGACGATGTCGTCATCTACCTACCGCGTCGAGCCGTACCCCCGGGTCCCCCCCTCCTCGTCCGGCGCCTTCCTCGCGTCGTCCCACTCCCCCACGTCCGGGCACAGCACCCAGACGCACGGCGCGCACGCGCAGCGGCACGAGCGGCGCTCGAGCCCCGTGCACAAGCCCAGCCTCGGCGCGCCGCCGCCGTGTTTAAACCCGGCTCGCGTTAAATCGTTTTCCAGCGCAAACGTCGCGTTGGCGAGGTGTACCCACGACGAGATCATGGCGGCGAACCCGACGGTACCCAACGCCGCAAACAGGTACACGTACGAGGCTTCGTCCGCGCCGCTCTGCACGAGCGCGGGAGCCGCCATGATTGCAAAGTCGAACGTGCCGTGGTAGAACCACGACCACGCGATGCAAGCCAACGGGTTTGACTTTGAATTTCGATCCACCCACAGCCGCGAGACGTACCGCGTCGACGTCAAACCGGCCCACACCGCGTGCATGGGGTCCGCGCCGCGTAAGAGCGTGACCGTAGCCGCCGCGCCCCGCTTCGCCTCCTCCGTGTACGGCTCGCGCCGGACCGAGACGTTCACGATTTGAGTGGTCTGGCCCTCCCGGTCAGATGATCCCGTCGGCGTGGGAGCACCCGCGTCCTCGCTCTCGCCGACGCGCGCGGCGGCTTCTTCCCGTCGGGTCTCCTCCAGCGCGGCAGCAGCCAGCGCGGCGTCGACGTCGGCCCGCACCGCGCGCGGTGAGTCCTCCGAGACGGACCGCCAGTTCGGAAACGACGACCTACAGACGATCTCCAGAACATCTCGCATATATACCGAGCCGAGCCCTCCGTCGTCGCCTCGTTTCGGCGCCGACGAAATTTGCACCGCCTCAGCCTCCGCAAACCCTAAACTCTCGCCACTCGACGAACGCTCGGTGCGATCCAACACGAGGTCGCCCGGGAACGGGTTCGGCGATGCTTGTTGTCCTACTCGCATCGTGACGTTTCCCTGCTCGCCCCACGCCGTCGCCTGTACGTACACGTTGGCGCCGTACTGGATGTTCTCCGTGAATGAAAAACCGAGACCCACCACGAACGCCAGGTACACGACCACGCGCGGGTTGCGTGCCGGCGTGAACCACCCCGCCGCCGGGGACGCGCACCCTCTCCTTCTCCACGGCGAATCCATCTCCGCGACCGAACCGGAAAGTTTCCCGGCGGCGTCGTCCACCGGTGAAGGCATTGGCCCCGGAGGACCTCGCCCTTCTCTCCGCAGCAGGTCCCAGGTCGGGTAGTACCTGGCGACGCCGAAGTACTTGGCCATCTCCTCCGCGAGCCCGGCGGCGAGGTACGCCACCAGCCACGCCATCAGCACGGCATTGCCCGCCACCTGGCCGTAGGATGGTGTCTTCCCGGCGTCGCCGTCTCCGTAGGCGTCCTCGTAGTCCCCCCCTCCCCCGTAGATCACCTCCTCGGGCGTCGTGACCGGTAGCACGAACGTCATGGCCGCGCCGATGACCGCGCGCACGGCGTAGACCGCGATGGGACACGCGATGGCGCCGACCCAGAAGGTCTGCGCGATCTTCCCGAAGGGAATCTCGCGGTAGAGCGCCCTGTGGTCCTCGCTGCCGAGAAGCACGAAGACGGCGAACCACGCCGTCGCGGTGAGAACGGAGACGCACAGCACGAGCGCGGCGACCGTCGCGGTCGTCTCCGCGGCGACCGCGAAGAACTTCAGGGCGAAAAGCACCAGGCTTATGCCCGACCACGCCCCGAGGTTGGCGTCCGAACAGAGATTCGCCACGGGGAGCGCGTACCAAGGCAACTCATCGTAGTACCGCGCGTGCTCTTCCAACGAGATGCCATCCACCAGCGTGTCCTCATCCTTCAGCAATGGGTCGGACATGACCTGCGCGCTCGGGGAGATCACCGTCCCCATCGCGCGGTCGCCCAGTGCGCACGCGGCGGCTCGAGTGTCACCAGGAAATAATGTAACCATAGTCCGACTAGGACAGTCTATGACGAAATCGATGGTTTATAACTCAAGGAAAATATGCCCCTGGTCACACAGGCAAATAGTCACAACTTTTGTGCAAGATCGGAGACGGCAAAAACGTGGTGACAGGAGTTGACAAGGCAGCACCTGGCTGGACCGCACGACGACACCGCGCGCGCCCGAATCTTGACAGAGAGTGGTATCATGTTATGGCATCATCGGCTCGTGTAGAGTACAACGAGCAGGTGCTTCACTGACATCACACGCCTCTACTCATACAATTCCCCTCCACTATTCCGCGAACGTCGTCCGGCATTATCCGCAGGTATTCGCGCAGCTGCTCCTCCGCCCGTTCCCGCAGCGGCCTCCTCGTCCTGAGCCACGCGAAGGTTGCGGGCACCCTGAAAACCTCCGTGAACACGCACGTCTGATGGTACCACGAGAGCGGTATGCTCATGTCAAAGTTCCACCCGACGAACATGTACACAACGAAGATCAAGAAGACGGACAGGATGCCCAAGGCCAGACCCATCGCGCCGCCGCACGTGTCCACGACGTGCAGCGAGAACGCAATGTACACGAAGTGGCTGGCCGTGACGAACCAGAAGAAACAAATTCCGAGCGGCTGCGCTGCCCCGATGACGGTCGCTGTCGGGCTCGGGTTCTTGACGCTATTGAACACTGCGACACACAAGACCATGATGATGGAGGTGATGATGAGGATGCATCCGAAACTCGCAAGGACGGCGCTGATGAAACTAAGGTCCGTCATTCCCGGTTCGAACCTCGCCAGGCCCTGGCAGAAGAAGAGGAAGAGCCCCGCGGTGAGCGATATCACCTCGGCGGCGTAGAACACCCGCTGCATCCTCAGCTCGGGCTGGACGAGCAGGAGCGGTAGCAACCACGTCTGCAACCCGAGCGCTCGGCTGTTGTCGAGCGAGAAGAACCGCTTGATGACGTCCTCGGCGATGTAATCGACTTGTGTCTTCGCGGAGTCGCCCTTGGTCAGGGCGGGGTGCACGGAACCCCCGCCCTCGTTCATCCTCGCGCTGAGCATGGTGTCCGGTGGGTGTGAACACGTCCGAGAAACGAGGAGAAGCTGACTGGAGCGCTGACAGGCTGACGGTGGGAAAAAGCAAAAGCTGCGAACCCAGATTTAAAATACCCGTTCCCCGTGCCTCAGTGTTGACCGCGCCCTAGGGACAGCGCAGATGCTCGGGTCGGACGTCGCGCACCTCGTCGCGCTTCTCAAGGAGCCGCCCTTTGAGCTCCACCACCTCACCGGCCCTCGACTCGGCGAGCTCGGCGGCGAGGAGACGCGAAGGCTCGCGGCCGATGTCTTCTCCAAGCTGAGCCCGCCGGGCGCCTTCCAAGGGCCGGCCACGGGCGGCACGCTCGCCGAGGAGGGCGAGCGCACCACCGCGAAGCTGTTGGAGTTTTTGAGGCACGTCAAGTACAAGCCCGAGGGTGGCGACGAGTCCGCTCAGCGCAAGGCGTGGCAGCTGGGCGACCACGACGTCGTGCTCCCCGCGCTGAAGTGGGTGCTCGACAACCGCGAGCGATGCGAGAAGCGCGCGTACGTCGGCCACTTCATGGCTGATTACGCGGTGCCCGGCGAGTACGCCATGGACCCCGAGATCCAGGATCTGATGAACGACACCCACGAGCTGCAGAGAGCGTTCGTGGAGGCGCACAAGGAGTGCGAGCAGGCGCGGAAGGAGGCGAAAGATCCCGTCAAGCTAAAGTCGCAAATCGCGGATCTGGAGCGAGAGCGCGAACAGGTGCGGCGCCGAATCGAGGTCACGAAGGGGAAAGTGGCGCAACGCGTCACGGACCCGCGCGAGCTGGACGAGCTCGTCGCCCTCGCCCAGTCCCTGCGCGAGGAGCAGGCGCAGGAGCACGAGCTCGCGAGGCAGACGAGGGACCAGACGGAGCGACGCGATCTCGCCGATCGCCGCCGCAATCGAGCGCTCGCCAGGATCAGGGAGCTCAGAACGTCCCTGGCGTCCGGGTCTGCAACAGCTCTTCTGCAACAGCTCGCCGACGAGGTGGCAAATCGGAAGCAGCTGGTGGAGGAGAAGCTTCCGGCGGATCTGGCGAAGAAACGCGCGAGGCTCGAGTCGGTGCGGGAGATTTTACGCTCAGACGTGCGCACCGACTCGGACATCGCCGCGCAGACGTCTGAGGTTAACAAACTCTCCGCGGAGGTGCGCGAGCTCGAGGACGAACTGTCGGAGGCTATGGCGGCACGGGACGCGGACGTTCAGCTCCGCCAGCAGGCGCAGGTGGCCAAGACGATCGCGGCTAAACGCGCGAGCGCCGTCGCCAAAAGAGACAGGCTGGCGCAGCGTCGTAACCAGGTGGTGGGCGAGTACGAGTCCGCGTCCGCGCGCCAGGAGGGCGACGGCTCCGCGCCGGGGGCCGCGCCGGGGGGGCGAGCGGCGACCGATCCGGACGAGATGAAGGCCAGGTTCGAGTCGGTCAAGGCGAAGCTGTCCAAGTACAAGTCGCTGAAGCGCGAGCTGGACGAGCTCAACATGGAGGCGGCGGTGCTCGCCCGCACCGAGGCCATCTTGGAGGAGGACGCGCGCGGGGTGATGGGAGACGTCGCCGAGGAGGAGCGTAGGGCGGGCGTCGCCGGGTTCGCGCAGGCGCAGGAGACGCTGGAGCACGTGTCCAAGGTGAAGGGCGACGTCGACGCGGCTAAGGGCGCGGCGCTGGAGGAGATCAACGCTTTCGTCGCGGAGATCACCCGGAAGATTAAGGAACGGAAAGGGGCGCTGCAACCGAAGATCAAGGAGCTAAGGGACCTCCGGCAGAGCTTCGGTGCCCTCGAGAGCAAGCACGCGGACGCGAAGAAGAAGTACGACGTCGAGGCTGCGAAGCACCAGAAGAAGCGCGACGCGCTCGAGTCGGAGGTTAACCAACTTCGAGCGCAGGTTCTCGGAGACGAGACCAAATATCATCGCATGAACATCGAATCGGCGCTGGTGGAGGCGCACGCCAAGCGGGCGACGGGCGGCGACGCGCGGCGCTACGACGCGATGTACCGGGCGGCGGTGGACGAGACGGACAACGAAACGAAGCGTCTGAATGAGAGGACCGAGGAGGTTAGGAATAACTTCTCGCAAGGGGTCGAGGCGGTGGAGGCGCTCAAGGATCTCTACCGGATCTTGGACGTCAAGCTGAGGGTCACGAGGCGGGACATGGCGGGTGAGTCGCTCGGGCAGACGACGACGTACGGGGGGGCGAACGTCCTCAGCATGTGACGCGCGAACGGCGCTCCTCCGTCCTTGAACATATCATCAAAGCCTTACATCGTTCCTTCTCTGATCACGCCGCGGCGCTACCCTTGGCGGATGGCGATCTGAACGGCGTCGCCAGCGGCGCCACCGCGTACGACGCCACCCCGCAGTTTTCCAGCCACAACTCCTCCCCCCGCGGGTCGATCCTCGCCGCGAGCAGGTTGAACAGATCGGCGTGACCCACCAGCGCGACGCACCGCTCTCGCCGCCCGCGAATGGCTCGAAGCACCCGCGCCGCCCGCGCCTTCGCCGCGTGTTCGGGCTCGACGTAGCCGTACGTGGCAAAGTCGCGCCTGCACGCCTCCGGGGTGACATTCATCCCGCTTTGGTCCGCCTCCGGATCGACGTACCACCAGATCCCGTCCCGCATCCGCGCGCGTTCGGCCTCGCGTTCGAGATCGTCGAGATGAGCGGCGGCTTTCAAGATGCCCGACGTCGACCCGGGCGCCGTAAGGGTGGTTCCGTCGGTTCCGGCAGCCCCCGCCGGTCGTTCATCGCGCGTGGGCGTGGACGCGGGCGTGGCCACGGACGAATGAACGAGCAGCGAGCTAAAGTCCACGGACGGAAAGTCGCGCCGGAGCTCGTCCGTTTGACGGCCCACGTCGCACGATTCGGTCAGCCGCTCGCGCAGGTCGGGGAGAACCTCCACCTTGATTCCCAGCCCCTCGAACGCGCCAACCGCCGTCTGCAGCGCGCGCGTCAACGGGGACACGAGCACCACCTGGGGCATGGGGTTGAACCTGTCGTGCGCGCGTCCGCTCCCGTCGTCGTCGTCGCCGCCGTCGTCGTCTTCGTCGTTGTACACGGAACCGTCGGCGCTGGCACGGAGCGAGCGGGCGAGCTCCGCCACCTGCCTCACCCCCAGTGCGCTCAGCGGCGCGTCGAAGAGCATGGGGTCCACGCCCGTCTGCTCGTACGCGGCGTTGAAAGTGGACTGACCGTGCCTGATGAGGTAGACGACCTTCCTCCCGCCGCCCTCCTCGGCGACCCTGCGCCTGTGATTGTTCCACGCGCGATACGCGAGGTAGCCGCCGCCTGCCACGGCACACGCGCCGGCGACGACCACGACGACGCGGGCGGCGGTCGTGGCGAGGGATCCGGAGGACACGCGGTCGGTGTCCGCACCGGCGGAGTCCATCGCACCGGCGCCGAGGTCCCCGCCCTATGGAGGCCGGGAAGGTCGTTGTGCGAGCATCTTGAAATATCTTTCCCCACGCGAGCCGTGGCCGGAGGTCCCGAACGGTAAATTAGAAACGCACACAGCGGATCAGTTACGTTGTTTGGACAATCGACAATAGCTCCTCTAACGCCAATCACGTGCGCCAACACAAGTATCACGGTTACGGCCTCTGGGATCAAATGTGGGCCTCCCGATTTTCCTGCGGTTTATTCCATCCGGATGACGTCCCAACCTCCACTTCCCGCCACACAGCCAGCACGGAAAACATGGCCGCCATGAGTGCGTCATCCGTGACCTTCAAGACCGCCGTCGCACCCCGCATGCGCTGTCGCGCCGCTAAGCTCACCCGCGCCACTCGCGGGTCCGTCGCGACCCGGGCCTCCGTTGTGAAAATAAGCGTGAACGAGGTCAAGGACCACCTCGATCGCGGCTTCGTGCTTGTCGACATCAGGGACCCCGACGAAGCGCGGGAGACCGGCTACAAGTCCTCGTGGAAGAACATCGTGGTGCGCACCTTCACGTGCCCTCGCGCGCCCGGCCCGGGCCCGCCTTCCCGATTCACGCGCCCCTCCCGGCGGCGAACAACGCAAAAAAAAAACCGACGCGTTCTTCTGACCCCCCCTCCCCGCGACCGTCCCGCAGCTCGCCGCCATGGACGAGGACGGGCGGATCCACATGAACCCGAACTTCCTCGCGCAGATCCGCCAGGAGTTCCCCAACACCATGTCCAGGATCCTGATCGCGTGCGACGACGGGACCACCAGGTCGGAGAAGGCTGCCGCTGCCATCGTGGAAAAATGCGGATACACCCAGTGCAAGGTGATCGAGGGTGGCGTCGACGCCTACCTCAAGGCTTACCCGCTGACCCAGGCTGACAAGGTGAAGTGGAAGATGAGGCCGGAGATTGGCGAGGACCTCTCCGTGCTCGTCTCCGGCGTGGACACCAGGCAGGCGGGCCAGAAGTACTACTAGCCAGCTGACACGAAGATTAGCAGCGAGCTATAGAGCCAGAGCTGGCCGCCAACAACGAAGGCGCCGGCGTCGGTCGGTTCGTCGATCTTCTCTTCTCACCGCGGGTCACTCGAAGCCTCCCCGCCGCCGCCACCACCACCACCACCGCCGCCGCGCCCGCCGATTCCGAGCCTACCCATGAACCCCCGCACGTGCCGCACGCCCTCGCTCTCGCGCAAGTCGTCCAGCGCGCCCTTCGCCTCCCTCACGCCGTCAGTCACCCCGCGCCGAATCCTCGCGCCGAGCCTCGCCGGAGTCCACCCCCGATCGTTACCCAACCCGCGGAAATGAAACGTCTCATCCGCCGCGGAACGCGCGCGTCGAGGAGCCTGAACGCGGTCCGAGCGACGAGAACTCGCGGCAGTCGTCGCGGGCGGCGCCGAGGAAGGGGAACGGATGGGAGTGTCCGTGTCCGCTCCCTCGGGCGGCGGACGCGGCGGCCAGACCAGCGCTCGCGTCTCTGGCCACGGCCACGCATCGGCGACGCCGCCCCACCGCGGAGTCGGGAACGGTCCGGCCGAGGCGTCGCCGCCGATGATCGCGTCGGCGAGCTCGCGGGCGCTCGAAGCCGCGGCGCCCGCGTCGATCGAAGCCGCCGCCGCCGCAGCCGCAGCCGCGCGCATCGTCGCCGTCATCGACGTCGAGCTCTCGCCCCCGCACCCGCCGTCGCCCCCGCCGTCGCCCCCGCCGCCGCCGTCGCCCCCGCCCCCGCCATCGCCCCCGCCGCACGAGGCGGGCATGGGCGTCT
>Ga0181573_10000912_pt1 | contig 30402 bp, 20 predicted proteins | sample 101ome_25_FD_148643 | JGI IMG/M metagenome (GOLD analysis project Ga0181573, IMG submission 148643) | Coastal salt marsh microbial communities from the Groves Creek Marsh, Skidaway Island, Georgia - 101409BT metaG (spades assembly) | ecosystem: Environmental > Aquatic > Marine > Intertidal zone...
GACCCTTCGAGTCCTTCGATTCCGTCCAGCCTCACCTCACCACCGCGCGACGATCATTCATTCATTCATTCATTCATTCATTCATCCATCCATCCGTCCGTCGCAATGCCAATGCGCGTCGCGTTCGAGTCGTCGCGCGCGGTCGTGACGCGCGGTGTGAGGTGGGGACGATTCCCGACGACGACGCGCGTCATGAAGCGCGGCGAGGCGTCGTCGTCGTCCTCCGACGAGGGCGCGGTGGTGTCGAACGCGGGGGCGTTCGCGAACGACGACGGTGGTGGGACGAATTGGGAGGCGATGTGGGCGAACGGGATCGAAGAGGGACAGGCGTTCGATTGTCGACGCACCGAACCGGGGTTTCAGGCGATGTTGGATCGAGGGGATTTGGTGGTCGGGGACGGCGGGGCGCTCGTGCCGGGATGCGGGAGAGGGTACGCGTTGGCGTCGTTGGCGCGCGCGGGATTTTCGCGCGTCGTCGGGTTGGAGATTAGCGCCACGGCGCGAGACGCGTGTGAGGCGCGGTTAAAGAAGGAGGAGATACCGAGTGGAAGCGATATCTCGGTCGAGGTGGCGGATTTCTTCGAGTACGACGTGGAGGAGGGGAAGAGGTTCGACGTGGCGTACGACTGTACGTTTTTATGCGCCATCGACCCGAATAAAAGGAAAGAGTGGGCCGACGTGTACGCGCGAGTGATCAAATCGGGTGGATTACTCGTGTCTCTCGTGTTTCCGTGCGGTGATTTCGAGGGTGGACCGCCGTACGCGCTGAGTCCGGAGATTGTGAAGAATTTGCTCGCGGCGACGGGGAAATTCAAAGAAGTGTCCCTCGCGCGCGTGCCGGAAGAGCTCTACGCGCGAGGGCGGACGGAGTATCTATACGTTTGGCGTCGACTTTGAAATTATAATTAAAATTGTATTCTTGCGTGCGTCCAAGATCGTCGCTCGCGGAGGCGTACGCGCCGAGCCGCTCGCCCGCGCCGCCGCGTTCCAAAATTTCCAATGGCGACGAGACGAGACGAGACGAGACCGACGCCAGCGTCATCACTGCACGACGCGACGCGACGACGACCAAGCATGTTCACTCAAAACGAAAGAAACCATCGCTCCAAGCTTCTCTCTCTGTTCATCCTCGGCGCGCTCTGCGCCCCGGTCGAGGCTGTGGTGTACTATGGTGAGAAGGACGCCGCGGGCGCGCCGCGCCGAGACTGACTGGACGCGCGCGTCTCTCCCTTTCCTTCTCTCCAGGCGGATACTCGTACGGAGACGACGGATTCACCACGTACGGAGGTGCCGCCGTCGTCGCTCGTCCCGGGCGAAGACGGTTCCGGTACTACGGTCGAAAGTTGTTGGGAGAAGACGACGCGCGGTGCGAGACGATGTTGGACGTCGTCGAATCCAACCCCATGTTGACCTCGTTGAAGGAAGTCATCAAAGACTTGCCTCGAATCCGAGACGCGCTGAACAATCAAACGGCGACTGATACGTTCTTCGCGCCGTCGAACGAGGGAATCGAATCGTTCGTGAAGTGGGGAGGGTACGCCGATTTCAAAAAAGGCCTCTCAGAGATGTTTTCGCGCGACGAAATCAAAGCGCTCGTCGTCGCGTATCACGCCGTGCCGGACGAACGTCTCAATTGGGGGCAACTTCGCGCAAAGGCGGCGAAGGGTGAATTTCTTCCGACAGCTCTCGCGAGACTCTTTACTAACTCATCCGCCGCGCTGGAAGTGAGCGCGTGGAAGGGGGACATTTTCGTGAAGGGTGTCGGAAGCGAAGCGAAAATCGTCGCGGCAGACATTCCGGCGTGTGGAAGCGTCGTTCACATCATCGATGGCGTTCTGCTTCCGATCGATGGTGATGGAGAACTGACTCCCGAGCAACAGGCTCGCATCGAGCGCGCTCGTGACGTGTTGCGAGGTAAAGACGACGAAGACGACGAAGACGACGACGATGAATCGATCGCTCCGTCGCCGGCGCCAGAGGCGGCGCCCGGACCGACCCAGGCCGACGACATCGACTTGACCGTAGATGAGCTCGACGAAGATTACCCAATGGAAGAGCCCTCCGAGGCTCCCGCGCCGGCGCCTTCGAGCGATTAGAACGACCGACGCAAGATCAAGACAATGACACCGATACGCGTACGCGCTGAAATTTCACATTTTCTTCACCAATCAAAACACAAACTCTAATAATATTCCTACTGCGCTCACGGTGATCCCGGCGGTGGCGGTGGGACTTCCGTCGTCCCCATGACCACGCCCGGCGGCGGCGGCGGCGGCGGTGGCGGCACTCGTCCGCCGAACGCCATCCACGGAGCCGCCGGCGGCTCACCCGGCGGCGGCGGCGGAGCCGCCTCGTCTTCTTCCAAACCAGCCCCACCCGGCGGCTTCGGCGGCACATCGTCCGCCGTCCACGGTTCCACGGCGAATTCCACCTCGTCCCCTCCCTTGGCGTCCATCGGCACCTTGAATCGCACGACGGGTCCGTTTGGAAATATTTGCGCGCGCACCTCGCTCCCGCCGACGACGTCCCGGGGCAGCGTCATCTTCGCAAACCGACGCACGTCGTGTTTCTCCAGGTCTAAATCACACGGATCGCCCTTCGGCGCGCTTGGAATCCCCGTGATCGTCTTTCCACCCGCCCCCCCCCTCGCCGTCGCCGCCCCCCCTCCCGTCGTCGACGGCGCCGTCGCTCTCGCGCCCCGCATCGCCAATCCGCTCGTCTTCAGCACCCCGACGCCTCTCGCGCGCCCCGTCGCCGCCATCACCGCGCGCGACGCCTCCCTCTCCTTCCCTCGTCCGTCTCCATCGCTCGCCGCCGCCTTTCCTCGCGCCGGCACCGCGCGTTTCTTCGCTCGCTTGGCCTCAGCGGCGGCCAACTCCGCGAAGTACGCCTCGCGCTTCTTTCGCAGATCCTCCGCCATCGCGCGCGCGCGCGACCGAGACGCGTCGTCGAGCGTCGCTCGCGCGCCCTCCCGTCGCTCGCGTCGCGTCGACGCGCCGCGCCGGTCCTCACCGCGAACCGTGGGGGAATGCGGCACGGACCCGTGGTCGACACATCGCGACTCGCGCGCGTCGCGCCGAGCCGCACGCACGCGTTGTGCGCGCGAATCCGACGCGACGCACTCTCCGCGAGCGCGCGCTCGCGAGGGACGACCGCCGCGCGCGCTCGCGAACGAGAGGCGACGCCGATCGAACGTCGCTCGATCTCGACGACTCGACCGTAATCTCCTCTCGTCGAGACGATGGCGCGTCGCGGGGGCCGCGGCGCGCTCTCGCGCGTCGTCCTGACGCTCGTCGTCCTCGCGCTGTGCGCGGTGCGCGCGGTGCGCGCGCAGGAGTGCGCGGTGGGATGCACGTCGGAAAAGGCGGCGGCGGCGAGGCTTAAGCGCGCCGAGCGCGAGCGAGACGCGTTTCAGTCGGACGCGAACGCCAGGGCGGAGGAGGTGACGACGATTCGTCGAGAGATGCGCACGCAGGCGGAGGAGATGAAACGGGTGAGCGCGTCGCTGTCCGCGACCAAGTCTGAACTCTCGGCGGCGGAGTCGAACGCGAAGGCGACAGAGACGCGGCGAGCGACGGAGACGCGAGAGCTGGAGGAAAAGATTGAAAATCTGAGGGATGAACTCTCGCGAACGAAGAAGAAAGATTCGTTGCGGGTGAAGATGCTGGAAGAACAATTATTGACGGCGGAGGAGGCGTGGGTGCCGGTGTGGTTTCAAAGACGCACGGAACCGGTGCGAAAACGCGCGGCGCAAGCCATCGAAATGGGGAAGAAGAAGACGCAAGAAGTCGTCGAGCTCGGCCAAAAGAAGACGGCTGAAGCGTTACAATTTGGGAAGGAGAGCATTCCCAAGATGGTGGACGCGGTGGAGAAGAAAACGAAAAAGGTGGTCGAAGTCGGCAAGGAACAAACCGCCAAGGTTGTCAACGCGGCGAACGAACACATACCCAAGGTTGTCAACGCGGGTAAAGACGTCGTCGACAAAGTGTCGAAACAAGTCGGCGAGATTCCGAAAAAGATGAAGGTGTTGAAGGAGCTCAAGGCTGACTTGAAGGAGGCGCGGAAGATTCACGACGTGAAGATGAAGACGGGCAAGGCGCCGAAAAAATTGCCCGAAAAGTTCTCGACGAGACAAGCCATGCGAGCGCTCGACCTCATGGAAGAGGGCTCTTCGTTGTGGCGTCACGTCGTTTCCGAAATCTCCGCCGTCGGAATCCTCAACAAGATCGTCGCACCCGTCAAGGGAGAAGTCGTACGCATTTACGGCGCGTTGCACAAGAGCTACCACAAGCGTTTCATTCCCTGGACGCACAGAGTGCGCGCCGCCACGGCGAAGAGCGTGGGCACCAAGCTCGCGACTTTCATTCTCAATCTCCCGACGGAGGTGATCGCCAAGTTACCGTTCAACGTGTCGACATACACCGTCGAAGAACTCGCCGTTAAACTCGCCGACAGTCTCTGGGCCGTCATCTTGAGCGTCATAGCAATCGCAATTTTGCGAGACATCTTCATCGTTCCACCCAATGAGACTGTGGCCACGTACAGCATCATGAAGGTTCCGGAACAAAACGGTGTCGACGTCCTCATTCGACTCCCTCGAGTGGAGAGCATGGACGAAATCGACTTTCGGTTCGACGCCGCGTTCAACGAAATTTCCATCGACGCGGAAGACGCGGGACACAGCGAGCTCATCTCCGTTCCCAAGTGCAAGACTGGCATCAAGCGATGGGCTAAGCCGGAACCGATTTTCCTCGAAGGTGAAGAAGTCGTTCTTGTCGAGCTTCGACCCGTCGGATCGAAGACGAGCAACGGACAGACGAGACGAGAGGCGGACCCGCCGGCGCCGCCCTCCGTCCCCTTCGCCGTCGTGAACAAGCGCGCAACGGCGGACAAGAAAACATCAAACGGCTCCACTCGCGCGAGTACGCGCTCGACGAGAAGTCGCAGATGAAGATTAGTAATGCTATGTTTAAATTACACACGTCCTGCATTCAGTCACGTCGTTCGTCGCGATGATTCGTGCTTCGCTTGATTCGAGACGAGTTTTTCTATGCTTTTACGCTCCCGCTCTACGAACGACGCGTCCGGAGCGTTTACATGACGATCCATGATCTTTTGCACAGCCTTACGCTGAACGACGCTCGCCACCGCGGTGTCGCACGCCCCAGTCTCCACGAGTCGTTTGACGAACTCTCGACACACTTTTGCCACGACCGCCTCCGGCGAGACGGTGTCGCCGTCCTCCTCTTTCTCAACCTTCGCCGCCTCCGCTTCCGCCTCCACCTCCCTCGATCGTCGATCGTTTTCGAGCTCGATGACAATCTTGTCCGTCGTCTCGCCGTCCTCCTCATCCGCGAGGACTCTCTCGCCGTCCTCCTCGCCCGCGGATTCTTCGAGCCATCGAGGATGCGCGTTGCCGCTTCGGTGCTTGCACGCGTCGACGAAGAATCGCACCGCGTCCCCTCGCACCCACGCCGCGCGCGATAGATCAATCACATCCGCCTCGGCGCATCTGTACTCTTGCATAAGCGCTCCCGGCACCGGTTTCTCTGATTCCCCACCTCGCATCATGAGCCGCACCGTTAAATTTCGATACGTCACCTTGCTCGTCGCCCGCGCGTGAATCTTCATCTCCTCCTCGATCGCCTCTCGCACCGCTCGCGCGCGCGCCTCCGAGTGCGTCTCCATCCATTCCGTCCCGACGTCTTCCCTCGCGCCGACGCCGGCCAACGCGCGAAGCTTTTTCGCCGCCAACGCGTCGAGAAATCGCTGTCTCGCCGCTCGCGGCACCTTGGCCGGCGCGCGCATGGAAAATTCTTGCGTCACCATCGGTCGTTCCCCCTCCGGCAGACGCGTCAACAGTCTCGCATCCTCCTTGGCCGCGCGCTCGGCGCGCGAGAACGTCTCCACACCGCTCGTCGACACCGCCTCGCCTCGGTTCGCCGTCGCCGCCGCCGCCGCCGGTCTCGCCGCCGCCGCGTCCACCCTTCTCGACCGGTCTCCCGGCGGTAAATATGGCGCGTCGCGTCGAACCGCGCGCTCCTCGAGCGGTAACGTCCGTCGACGACGTCCCAACGCGCGCGCGCCGTCGCCCTCGCGCGTCGAGACGTCGTCGCTGGCGTCTGAATCCGACGACGCGAGCGCAGCCGCGCGCGCCAAGATGACCTCGCGACGCGACGTCATCGTCGCTGCGACGCGCGAGACGACGACGAGGACGCGCGAGACGGTATCTCCTCGAGATGCCTCGCGCGCGACGCGCGAGCGAGGCGAGCGATGCCGACGGGCCCGGGACACACTCGGCTAGAAATTTTTCATTGTTTGGCTACGAGAGGTTCGCCGCTAGTCTTTCGCGGTGGACCCGCGCGCGCGCGCCCCGCGATTCGGCGCCGAGAGCTCGTGCACGACGTGCCTCACCAACTCCGTCGCGTCGTCGAGCGCGGTGCGACCGAGGGCGAGACGATGGCGTCGGAGTCGACGGAGACGCTCGCGGGCGACGCGCGCCGAATCGCAGACGGCGGCGCGCGCGTCGGCGTCGGCGGCGACTCGACCGACGACTGGGATCCATAGGTCGGGATTATCGGCGAGCGCCACGGCGGTCGATCTCGTGGCGTCAATGGCGCCGTCGAGGGTGACGCGGTCGCCGTCGTGTGTCGAATCGGAGGCACCGTCTTCGGCGTCGGCGTCTTCAAGTAGCAAAGCCAAGGCGTCCACGGCGTCGTCGACGAGCCTTCGACGCGTGGACGCGCCCCGTTCGCTCAAAAGAAACGCGATGGCGTCTTCGAGCGCGACTTTCGTCGCGCGTCTCGCCTCTTCCTCACCGCTCGTCGTCTCGCGTTCGCCCGAGACGAGTTCCTCAACGCCGGCGACGACGCGTTCGAGTGCGCGTCGACAATCCGATTTCGCTGCGCGCTCGGACGACGCCATTGGCGTCGTCTCCACCCCGTACGCGCGAACGAGACGAATCAAGCGCTTATAACGAATCGATCCGTCGTCAGCCAGGAGCAATCGTCGCAGGCTCTCTCGCATCTCGGGACTTTTATCGCTCAAGACGCGCGACAAGACGAATGGGTAACTCCTGTCGACGACGCGAAACGACGCGTCGATGGTCGTCGCCGTTCCCTCCAACGCCGCCAACGCGCGCAAAATGCGCGAAAAGTACGGCGGTAGACGAAAGCCGTGTTTCATGAGCGCCGTGGACAACTGCGAGACGACGCCCATGAAATCATTGCTCGTGCGAACCTTGGACGCGCTCTCGCCCGAAAAGACGACGCGAAGCGCCTCCTCCGCGGCGGCGACGTCGACGCTCGACGGAAGAAAATTCATAGCCTTTAAATCGTCCACCAACCCTCTCGCGTCACGATTGACGAATCCTATCAATCCTCGAATCATCGCGCGTCTCGTCTCGATGGGAACCTCCACCGTCATACCGAAATCTAAATACGTCAATCCGCCGTTTCGAGCGACGAGTAAATTCCCCGGATGCGGATCGACGTGCATGAATCCCGCGCTCAGCAACTGATGCAACGACGCGCGCACGCCTCGATCGAGCACTTCGTTCGGAACGATCCCTTGCGCCCGCATGACGGACACGTCGGTGAGACGAACGCCCTCGACCCATTCCATCGTGAGCACGCGCGTTCCGCTCAGCGACGCCACGACGCGAGGTGCGCGCACCAATCCCGCGAGTCCGACGCCCGCGTCTCCATCCTCGGCGTACATCTCTCGAAACCGCTCGCAATTGGCCGCCTCGCGCGCGTAATCCATCTCTTCGAATATTCGACCGACGAGCTCGTCCACGATGCCGACGACGTCGCTCTTAAAGTTTCTCCAATAGCCGACGACGCCGACGAATCGTCGAAGAATGACGGCGTCCAACGCGACGAGCTCCGCGAGACCCGGCCGTTGGAGTTTAATGGCGACGTCGTGACCGCCAGGAAGCGTCGCGCGGTACACCTGCGCCAGAGACGCCGCCGCCACGGGCGTCTCGTCGAATCTTTCAAAGAAATCGAGCGAGACGCCGAGCTCTCGCTCGAGCGCGCGCGCGCTCTCCCGCACGTTCGTCGGCGGCAACGCGTCCTGTAATCTCGACAATTCCTCCACGTACTCCACCGGAAACACGTCCGCTCGCGTGGACATCACCTGTCCTAATTTTATGTACGCCGGTCCGAGTCTCGTGAGCGTCTCCGTGAAGCTTCGCGCGCGCCGTCGACGCTCGCCCGCCCGCGTCGCCACGCTCGCGGCGACGGCGCCCAATTCGTACGCCACCACGGCCGCTCGCGCGAGCACGCGAAACGGTCGACGCGCGAACCACGCCTCGAACGCATCGATATCGTATCGAAGATTTCCTCGCCACGGCGCCTCGACGATCGAGCGCGTCGTCGCCGCCGACGTCGCGCTCGAGCTCGAGCTCGTCGACGCCGCGCGTCCCGAACGCGCCCTCGCATCGCGCACGAGCGCGTCCACGCGCTCGAGCTCGGCGCGCGTCGCCCACTCGCGTCGAGACGATACCATCGGTTCCTCGCGCGCCGACGTCGCGCGCGCGTCATCGCGCGCCGTCGTCGTCGTCGACGCCCATCGCGCGCGCGCGCGACCCCTCGTCACCGCGTCCCGAGCGACCGCCACCGCGCGTCGACGCGCGTGCGAGAGCATCGCGCGACGAGACCGACGAGACCGACGAGGCCGACGCGATCACGCGTGGGGATCGGACGTGAGCGCGCTCGAAATGTTCATGCGCGCGACATCGGTTCCCCGGTGGGCGCGCTCTGTCGATTCGAGACGACGACGACGCGCGCGAGACGCCGACGCGCGCGACCGACGCGACCGACCGACGCGACCGATCGACCGATCGACGACGACGGTGAGAATGCGCGCGACGATGACGCCGCGCGCGCGCGCGAGGACGACGACGACGCGCGAGACGACGACGATGGGCGCGTCGGGACGCAACCGTATCGGTGCGCCCATCGTCGGCGCGAGACGACGCCCGCGCGCGTTCTCGGTGGGCGAGGACGGGAAGTGGAGCCCGGGGCCGTTTTTGCGACCGGAGGGCAGCCCGCCGCTCGAGTCGTACAACGGACCGACCGTGTGGAGGCTCATGCAAGAGGAGCTCGTCGAGTGCGGGCTCGAACAGATAACGCCGACAAGCGCCAAGGCGATGTGCGAGGAGAATGGATGGACGCTCGTGGACGTGCGACCTGAGAGCGATTATAACGCGAGACACTGTTGGGGGGCGATCAATGCGCAGTATTATCGAGCGATGGATGCGAGCGATCCGAAAAATTGGGGGAAAGCGGCGCTGAGCGCGTTTATATTTCCCGAACGCGTGGGCGGCGGGTACCTGAACGTGACGGAGAATGAGGATTTCTTGGACGATTTGATGGAGCAGGTAGAGTGGGGGAGTCCGTTGGTTCTGTATGATGACGTCGGCGGTGTGATCGGGGAGCCGGGGGTGAATTTTGAGAACGGCGTGCAGACGCCGTCGTTGATGGCTATTTACGAGCTCGCGGCGCGAGGATGGGGCGTGGATAACTTGATGCACATGGCGGGTGGGCTGGTGTTTTGGGACGAAGTCGATGGATTCGACTGCGGTGAAGTGGACGAATCGGCCGAGGCGGACGAGGAATGACGAGGCGAAGAATCGGGAAGAGATGGGAAACGCCGAGATAGAGCGCGTGTGAATACGACGTAAGAAAACCAATCTCGCTACCCTACAAACTACTCAAAAGCTACGTCTAGTCGTCTACCAACCCGATTGTTTTAAAGTCTCGTACACGTAAAAACTGATGGCTGAGCCCGGGGCGACGGCGGCGACTCGAGCGGTGACGCCGGCGAACAGTCCTCGAACGCCCTCTCGCTCGACGACGTTCGCGAGCACGCTCCTCATGGATGCCGAATTCGCGCTCTCAAACCTCAGCGTCTGCAACCGCGTCTTCGCCAAATCCAAAGGATGCGTCATCACCGTCGCCGTCGACGCCGCGAGCGTCGCGCACGCCGAACTCGCCGTCGGCGACGGCTCGCCGCTCGCCGTCGCCGCCGCCGCCCCTCGCGCGCCGTCGTAAATCATAAAATACGCCGCCGACCACGGCCACCAGACCAAATTCTGCGCCCAGTACCCTCGAAACAAGCCTCTCACCCCCTCCTCTCGCGCGATGGAGCCAAACGCATGCGTCCAATTCCTATACGTCCCCGCCCTCGCCGACGCCGCGAGCGTCCCTTGCGTCTGCAGTCGCTCCTTCACCACGTCCACCGGCGTGTACACCACCCCCGCCAACGCCTGCGCCCACATCCCCGCCCCCGCGCTCGCGAACGCCGAGTCCCCGAGCGCGCGTTTCCCGCTCTCGTACCCGACGAAATACGCCCCAGACGCGAACGGCACGCCGACGACGACGGCGCCGAAACCGCCGTACAGCCCTCTCCACCACCCGTGCCTCCCCACGACGCCCACCGCCCCCTTCTCACCCGCGCCTCGAACCTGCGCGCGCGCCTTGATCGTATCCATCGGGTGCGTCACCGCGCGCGACACCGCGCCCGCGCACGCCCCTCGCGCGCCCTCTCGCATCGCGTCCCCGGTCGCGCGCGCGCCCGCGCGCCCATCGGCGTCGGCATCATCTTTCGCCCGCATGGCGCGCGCGCGACCGGGGACGTCGCCTCCGCGCCCGCGAGACGACGCGTCGCGACGCGTTCCCGCCCTCCTCGCGCGCGGTGCCCGCGAGCGCGTCGCGTCGCGTCGTGACGCGTGGATTCTGGTCGGGCGCGCTCGGGACGTCGTCGGCGTGACGTCGCCGACACGCGTGGGCACCTCACTTCGTCGCGCGAGCGAGCGTCGCGTCGTCGACGTCCCGAGCGCGCGCGGAGTGGAGACGAACGTGTGCGATGGCGTCCGTCGTCGCGTCGCGAGCGCGACCGCGCGAGGTCGGGGCGCGCGGCGGGAGGAAGATGACGCGCGCGGGCGCGCGCGGGCGCGAGGGGCTCGCGCGAGGACGCGCGAGCGCGAGCGGGCGCGATCGAGGGCGCGCGGTGCGCGCGGTGGTGCGAGACGATGATGACGCGCGCGCGGGAAGCGCGGTGGGGACGTCGACGAGCGACGCGCGCGACGAGAAGGGGGCGAGCGGGGGCCTATCCATGGAGGTGGCCCGGGGGGCGAGCGGGGGCGCGGTGGGGACGTTCGGAGGCGGTGGGGGGTCGAGAGTGGTGGATTTCGTCGCGGCGTGGGACGCGATATCGCCGAGGTTGGGGGCGAGCGGACGGGAGGACGTGAACAAGGAGATGTTGTTGAGCGCGTTGACGCTGGCGATTCCCAGGTTGCAGCAGATTCCGCGGGACGGGGAGAAGCGGAAGCCCGCGCACGAGCGTGCGGTGGACGTGACGCTGACGCTGGCGGATTTGGGAATGGATGCGGAGTGCATATCCGCGGGATTGCTTCGGGAGGCGGTGATACATGGGACGGTGAGCCTGGATGAGATTGAGGACGTGCTCGGCGAACGTGTCATGCGGTTGGCACACGACGTGGGACGAGTGCACGACGTGCCGAGCAGGGTGAGGTCGTACGATGAAAACGCGGCGGAGCGTTTGCGGTCGTATTATTTCTCGTTTCACGACATTCGCGCCATCGTGGTAGAGTTGGCGTGTAACTTGGACGCCCTGCGAAACGCTGAAGAGCTCGAACCCATCCAGAGGATGACGCTGGCTCTGCAAACGATGCAAATTTACGCGCCGATGGCGCACGCGTTGAACACGGGGTCGCTGTGCGCCGAGTCTGAAGATTTGGCGTTCAAAATTCTGTTTCCGACGTCTTACGCGTCGTTGGAGGAGTGGCTCACGGCGAAGAGTCCCGACGACACGGCGATTTTGGACAAGACGGCAAAGTTTTTGAACGACAAATTGAACTCGGATGCGACGCTCAACGCGCTCATGGGCCGAGGTGGGGTGAAAGTCTTGGCTCGACGCAAGTCTCGGTACTCGACGATGAAGAAGATCATTCGAGATGGACGAAAGCGAGAGGAAGTGCACGATTTACTAGGAATGCGACTCATCTTGACGCCGCAGCCGGGAAGCGGGGCGGAGCCTCCAGGGGTGGGTCAGGTGTTTTCAGACGCGACTTACGAGGAGATGGAGGCGCGCGCGTTGAAAGCTGCAAACGCGGCGTGTTATCGCGCCCAGCAAATAGTTCACACGATGTTTCCGGCGGTTTCTGGACGGACGAAGGATTACATAAGCAACCCGAAACCGAACGGGTACTCCTCTCTCCACAGCACCATCAAGGTGGCGTTCGACAAAGTGGGTAAGCCGCTCGAAGCGACGTCGTCGATGAAACGTGGAACGAACGTTGAGATTCAGATTCGTACGGCAGCCATGCATCTCGCTGCGGAAGCGGGTAAGGCTTCGCACACGTCGTACAAGGGTGGCTTGAAGGAGGACGCCGGCACCGCCGCCGCCCTCGCCGAGCTCGCTGCCGCTGCGAACGACGCCGCCGAAGAAAAGTTTGGCGCATTCACGCAAGCCGATTTGCGTCAACGCGGTGGTAACCACGATAGACTCTTCGAGGCGTTCGATCTCAACGGCGACGGTCGGGTCACGATGACTGAGCTGCGCACGGTGTTGGAGACGATTTGGGAAGACGAAGAAAACGCAGACTTGCGCAAGGAAGCGCAGGCGTTGATGACGCTCCTCGACGTCGATCACGATGGTACCATTGATGCGGACGAGTTCGCCAAGTTTAGGTCCTCTCTCACCGCCATCGCCGCTTTACCAAAGGCTGACGCTGAGACGCTCGCCGCCATCAACGCCGTCGCGTTGGTTTCGGTGGACAAGGAAGGAGTCATCGACGAGGTCGATTCGGTGATCGATGTGGACGCCACGGAGGTACCGACCGGTGATTCGATCGATGAGAACGCGGAGCTCATCACGACGGTGCGCGCGGCGATCACGTCGAGTTACGAATACACCGGCAAAGTGGACCTCGCGGGACGCAAGGCGGCCGCAGCCATGCGCGATCCCGAGGGCGGCCAGGTGGAGTGGCAGCTCGTGTGGGATTTGATCAGAACGGGCCGAGCCGAGACCGCGCGTCAGTTGTTTTATCAGCGCACGACGCGCGCTCCGGGTCAAATCGTGGTGTGGGAACAGTGGGCGCGTTTCGAACTCCTTCAGGGCGATCCCGAGCGAGCGAGAAGTCTCTATCGAGCGGCGTTGTTGCACTGCGAAGACCAACCGCTCGTTCGTGCAGAAATTCTGCGAAAGTGGGGCATGATGGAGATGGCGTCTGTGGATCAGTCGCGCAGCACCGCGCACGAAGACTTGTTTTCTCGATCGATCAACTTACTCGTCGAAGCGAGCGCCGGCGGTAAAGTGGCGGCGGCGCAAGCCACCGAGGCGCAGGCGAAGACGTACCAGGTCTGGGCGCAAGGTCTCGCTCGAATGGGCGACATCGAAGCTTCTCGTAAGCTTCTCGCAGAGGCGAGCGCGTTGGATGGAGACAATCCCGCCGTCATTCACGCCCTGGGTCAGATTGAAGAGACGCTCGGCGACGCTCGGGCGGCTGCGGCGACGTACACGCGAGGCGTGAGCGCGAATCCCACCGACGCGCACTTGCTGCAATCGTTGGCGCGATTGGAGGCGCAAAGTGGTGATCTGCACAAGGCGCGAGAGCTATACGAGCGAGGAATCGAAGCCAATCCGGAAAATCATTACCTCAGACACGCGTGGGCGGTGAGCGAGACGCGACACCCCGACGGAGACGCATCTGTCGCTCGCGAGCAGTTTCAAATCGCCAGTTCTCTCGCAGCTTGGTCCGTCAAGACGTGGGCGGCGTGGGCGCGCTTCGAGGCTCGGGCGCAGGACAACGCGCAAGCGACTGAGACGGCGAGAACGCTCTACGAGCGCGGTCTCGACGCCGAGCCCGGAAACGTGGTGTGCCTCCTCGGCCTCGCTGAGTGCGAGAGCCGACTCGGACGCTATGCCGCCGCGCGCAACATTCTTGAACGCACCGAACTGATGCATCCAAAGAACTGGGGCGTACAATTCGAGCGCGGCAAGCTCGAGGAGCGCGCCGGCGCCCCCGCGCGAGCGTCGTACCACTACACCCTCGCGAGAGAGCTCAAGAGAGCCGACCGCCGCGCCCGGTCCCGTCCGTCCACGCGCCGTCGCGGGAGTTCCACCACGTGGGACCCCATCGACGCCTTGGAGCGCGAACAGCTCGCCTCCGCCTCCGTCTATCCCATCGCGCCCATCGACGCCGCCGACCACGACGAGGATAACTCTCGGACCGCGTACGCCCCTCGTCGCCGCGTCGTCCGCGCGCGTCGCCCCCGCGCGCGCACCGACGAGTGAGTAGCCCACCGCGCAATCACACGAACCGACCAATCACACGAACGAACGAACGAACGAACGAACGAACGACGAACAAACGAACGAACGAACGAACGAACGACGTCCCCGAAAGACCTCCGGCATCCCCGAAAGATACATTCGCGAGTCCTGATGCGTCGAGAGTCCCTCATTCGACGCGACCGACCGCCAGGGAATATCTGGATACGCGCGCCCCGCGCGTGAATCGACGACGCGCGTCACCGTCCGTCGTCCCGTCGCGTGACGACGCGCGAGGGACGACGCGCAAAATTTTCCTCGACCCGAGGTGCGCGTCGGTACGCGCTCGATCGCGGGTTCGAGACGCCGACGACGCGATTCGTCTCGGATCGATTCTCATCCAGCGTCAGCGGTCGACGCGACCCAACGAACGCGAAAACGCGCGCGTGACGACGCGCGCGTGACGCGTCGACCGACGCGACCGCGTGCGAACGATCGAGTGATATCTCTCGCATCGATCCGTCCGTCGATCGTCGCCGCGATCGTCACCGCGCGTCGACGATGACGATGGGCACCAACGCGCGCGTCGGCCCGTCGACGATGACGGCGATCGCCGTGGACGTCGCCGCGCGCGCGTTCACGCCGCGCGATGCGTCGGACGCACTCCGGACGACGACAGAGACGACGGAGACGGTAGCGGGCGTGGAGACGCGCGCGATGAGTCAGAGTCGACTGCGGATGCTTGCGGCGCTCAGCCGCCGCGGGCGACGACGAGGCGACGACGCCGACGAGGACGCCGAGGACGAGGACGCGGTGATGGTGGACGCGGACGCGTTATTCAGCGATGCGGCGACGGAGGGATCGCTTCGAGGTGGATCGGCAGCGTTCGATGCGTTCGATGACGGAGGGTTGGAGACGATAAAGTTTGAGTCGGCGTTGGCGAGCGCGGACGCGGCGCCGCGCGAGGAGGGCGGACGACGACCGCCGACGCCGGGCAAGGCGAGGGCGTGGTTGGTGAATGAGGGGAAAAGCGGCGGCAGAGACGTGAGTCCGACGCGAGGAGAGACGGGGACGCGGACGGTGTTGACATCGCCGAAGAGGAACGGATCGATGCAGTTTTTCAGCGCCGCCGACGATGAGACGCGGCTGCGGTTGGTGGCGACGCCGACGCTCGTGCCTCGAGTGCGCTCGCTCGACGCGGGATCTTTGGGAGGATCGCCGTCGGGATCGATCTCGGAGCGATCCATGGAGACGGACGGAGGGGAGCACGAGACGGGGGCGCATCGCGTGTCGTCGTCTCTGTGCGTGTCGTCCACGCTGTCCAACGCGTCGGCGTTCAGCCCCGTGGCGTCGAGAAGCGTGTCGAGAAACGCCTCCATGGGCGACGTCTCCAAGACGAAGCATTTCTGAAACGTCTTTCTCCTGTTGTGTGATTTCATAGTATCTATCGAATGAATGTGTATTTCAAAGCTCTACAAACACAAGACCTTGCACAAAGGCGCGGCGCGCAGTCCGGCAAAGCGCGCGAGCCCTCCTTGACGCCTTGACGCGGCGCGAGACGCGCGCGCCTTGACGCGAACGCCTCGCTCGCGAACACCACCCACCATCGACGCGGTCACGCCCTCGTTCACCGCATCTCTCTTAACCTCGAATTTATCCGCCGCCACGTGCACATTCTTTACGGCGCGGCCGGAAATGTCTCCGACGCTCTTCTCCCATTCCGGATCCCACGAAACCGCCTCCGGAGTCGAGCACGCGATGGACTTGCCGAATGGACACGTCGCGTACGCGCAGTCACCGTTCTCGAAACCGGTGACGAAGTGCTCTTCAAAGATGGATCGAAGGAGGTAGTACTCCTTCGTCGTCGGCGGGTGGAGCGGGAAACGCTGGGCGCGTCTGGCAAACTCTTCATCCGACACTTCGAGCTCGGCGTGCGCCGCCAAGCCGTCGACCCAGTCGTAGCCAACACCGTCGCTGAATTGCTCTTTTTGGCGCCAGAGAACCTCTTGCGGAAGGTACGGATCCTCGGGAGTGTCAAAAGCCTTTCGGAGGATGTACTTTTCCAGGTACGGATGTCCGTCGGCATCCTTCTTGTTGACGTCAATCATCTTGTCCTCCGGTCTCATGTTCATCGCGAGGTCGATGACTTGTTGAGACAAGAGCGGCGTGCGAACCTCGATACCCCAGCTCATCGTCGACTTGTTCGCGCGTAAAACGTCCCATTGGTGCAAACGCATCGTCTTGCGTCGGCACTCGGCGTGGAATTCCGCCGGGTTCGGCGCCTTGTGAAAGTACAAGTAGCCGCCAAAGAGCTCGTCGGCGCCCTCGCCGGAGAGTACCATCTTGAAACCCATGGATTTGATGTGACGGCTCAACAAGTACATCGGCACTGAAGCGCGAACTTGTTCGAACGTCTCGAGGTGCCAGATGACGTCGGGCAAGGCATCGAGCGCTTCTTCGGGGGTGAAGTGAACCTCGTGGTGAATCGTGCCGAGCTGTTCCGCCACCTTGCGAGCGGCGACTAAATCCGGAGCACCCTTGATACCGATGGAGAAGGAATGCACCGGTTCATCGGCGCCGTACGTGTTTTTCGCTAATTTACGCTGACGCACGGCGATGGAGGTGATGAGCGAGGAGTCTAAGCCACCGGAGAGGAGGACGGCGTACGGAACGTCAGCCATCAAGCGCTTGGTGACGGCGTCGACGATGCACTCTCGAAGTTCGGGCAAGTTGGCCTCCTTGGTCGGCACGTAGGTTTCATCAGCAACCCACTGCGGGTTGTACCAACGTTCCATCGTCGCCGGCGCATCACCTTTCTTCACGTACACGTACCCGGGCGGGAAGGCTTCGTAGTTGGCCACCCCCGGGTCGTCGTGCAGCGTCTTCATTTCGCTACTAAACCACACGCTCCCATCCTTTCCGTTCGCCATATACATTGGAATCTTACCCATGTGATCTCTCGCCGCCACGATGACATCGTTCTCGCGATCCTCGATCACAAACGCAAACATACCATCCAATTCGGACACGAAGCTCGGTCCGTGTTGCTCGTACAGGTGCCCGATGACTTGACAGTCGCTCTTATTCTCGCTCACGATGCCGTACTTTTCCCGCAAGTCCGCGTGGTTGTAAATCTCACCGTTCGCGATGAACGCAGTCTTCTTACTCGCGTCCGTGAACAACGGTTGATCGCCGCTCTTCCCCGGCGCCACGATGCTCAGACGCTTGTGCACCATGAAGGTTTGCCTCCCTTCGTCATCCACTCGCACCTCCATCCCGTACGAATCCGGTCCTCGATGACGCAGGCGCTTCGCCAGCTGATATACGCGCTGACGGTTCTTCCTCGCGTCGCCCGTGAGGCGCAACACGCTGAAAATTCCGCACATCTCGCGCCCTCACTCGCGCGCGGCGCAAAGCCCTCGAACCCTCGATCGGGGGCGCGCGGTGTCTTTTTGCGCTCGGCGACGCGTCGGTGCGCGACGACGACGCCTTTGACGGCTTTGGTGCGACGATGGACGCGCTTCTGTTCGTGCGCGCGCGAATGCGAACGCTCGTACGCGCAAACGACGTCCTCGCGACGCGAAGTGAAGCGCCTCGGATAGAGGGCTTCCCTGGAATCTTGGCGGCGGGCGAACGTGTATGGTAGTATGGGTAAACAGTGAGAGCCTGGACCAGATTTTCCAACATTTTTCACAACGGGACGAGGGGCGAGGTGAGGGGCGCCGCGCGCGCGCGCCGAGCGCTCAGAGGCGCACGAGAATTTTTTTGCGACCGAGGACGGGGATGGTGAGGGCATCAACGTCCTCCGTGGCGTCGCGGTGAAGCTCGGCGGGAAGGCTGGCGAGGGGGACGTCTCGTAAAAAATCGAGCGGCGCGCGGAGGACGCCGTCGCGAACGGCGGTAGACACGCTTCGGAGCATGTCGCGACGGCCTTGGCCTTGAGTGGAGCGTTCATCGCGCTCGAGCCAGCGGGTGAGCCAGAAACCGCGAAGGGTGATGTCTTTGAATATGAAGGCGCCGGTGGGGACGACGAGCGGTTGCTTGGACATGCCTCCGTAGGTGACCATGACGGATGATGCGTTGGGTTGAAGCAGTCGTAGCATGGTTTGTGCACTGTAACCACCGACGGCGTTGAAACCGAATCGCGCGCGAGTGGCGAGCTCACGCGTTTGCGCATCCAGACGTAACATTTTACCCTCGACGTCCGGCACGACGACGCTCGCGCCGTCGGCGCGCAGGGACTCGAAAACCTCCTCCGTCGCCTCTGCGCTCCGCCGAGGTCGACACATGGCTATCGTGTGTATTCCTCTATCCCTCGCGAGCTGCAAGAGCGCGCGTCCGACGCCCGAAGTCGCCGCATTGAGCACCACCGTCTCTCCCTCGCGAACGTCGTTGTCCTCCAACAGCCTGTACGCCGTGCACGGATTCACCGTCAACATCGCCGCCTCGTGCACGGGCACGTCTCGATCGATGACATCAAACGCATCCGCTCGCACCACCACCTCTCGACGCCACGTTCCGTCGACGTACGATCGATTCGGGACCACTCGGTCGCCGACGCGATAGCCCGCCGCCGACGCCCCCGGCCCGCACGCCGTCACCTCTCCCACGCCCTCGTTCCCGCCCACCGCAGGCATCTCTCGCGCCACCGGATACTTACCCTCGATCGTGTTCAAATCCGACGGATTCACCGGCGCGGCGAGCATGCGAACCGCGATCTCGTCGTCCCCGACGCTCGCGGACAACGGTATGGATTGCACGCGCAGCACCTCCCCCGGGGCGCCTCGCTCGGCGTACACGCACGCTTCCGTCGTCGCGAACGACCGCGCGCGCGCCGCAAACGCGTGACGTCGCTTCGCCACCGCGCGCGCGATCGAGCGCATCGTCTTGACGATCAGACGCGCGTCAGACTGCGGCGCCGCGTGCGGGCGCGCGCCGAGACGCACGGCGATGGATTCGTCCACCGAGCGTCGAGACGACGACGCGACGACGTGTGAGGCGTGCGAGAAGGCGTATTCAAAGTATTCGTGTCCAAAGTGCGGCGCCAAGCTCTGCGCGTTGGCGTGCTACGAGCGACACAACGACGGGAGGTGTCGAAGCGCTTTTCACGAAAATGAGCTCGCGCGCGCGATGCGTGGGTTGACGGCGACGTCGGAGACGCGGACGGCGATGATGGAGAGTTTAAAGCGACAGGCGTTCACCGACGGGACGTTGGATCTCGCGTCCGCGAGCGAGGGCGAGGAGGACGACGAGGACGAGGACGAGGACGAGGAAGGAGACGGCGGCGGCGGGGACGGCGAGCGGTGCGTGCTGAGCGAGAAGAGTTTGGAAGTCTTGCGTCTCGGGGGAGAGCTAGATCTGGAGCAGTTGAACGACGAGGAGCGGGCGAGTTTCGAGCGCTCGATCGCGAGCGGTGAGCTCGTGAAACCGTGGGAGGCGTGGTGGGAATCGCCCGAGGCGGGACAGCCGCGCGCGAGCGCGAGAGGCCAACCGGCGGTGACGGAGGTGCGCGGCGAAGACGCGACGTCGACGAACGCGGGCGCGGAGGACGATTTGCCTCCTCTCGCGAACGAGGATGAACTTTTGGACCCTTTCGACGCGCTGAGCGGGGGAAGAGAAGCTCCAGAAGTTCTTCGATGGCACTGCGTCAACGCGCTCGCCGCGTACGTCCTCGTCAAGCGCACCTTCAACGGAGACTGGCGCGACGAGGAATCGGAAGCGTGCGACGCCGCGCTCGACCTATCCGTCGTGCTCGCGGCTGAACACGCCGGTCCGATACCCGAGGTACAGTGCGCGAGAGACGCCGTGCTCTCCGTCGTTCGCCGCGCCGGTTCCACCGACGTCGCGCCTCGCGCCGACGTCGAGCGCGCTCTCCTCCGCGACCTCACCGCCCTCTTCACCGCCGCTCCAACCGCCCCGATCCGCGCATTTCTCGATCTCATCCGATGTCTCAGACTCGCCGCCACCGTCGGCCATCGCACCGACCGCGCGCCGCGCGTTCGCGCCGCGCGCAAGGCGCGATACCTCGCCTCCCACCTCGCCGCCGACGCGCGCGGCGACGTCGCGCGAGACGTCTCTCGCGCCCTTCGCGACGTCACCGAGGACGTCGAACACGAACACGAGAACGAACGCGACGACATCGCCGTCACCGCCATCCGCGCGCCGCCGCCCGCCGTCTCGCCGCGCCGCGCCGCCGCCGCCCGCCCTCGGACGCGCGCGCGCCCACACCTCCTATAAAACACACGCATTCGCCAATCACCCTGTAATTTTACCTACGTCCTGTACGTCCTGTGGGAGATAGTTTCCCGACGCCATGTACACACACATTTTTGACGATTCACGACTCCACACGCACCCCCCCATACCTCACCATCCACACTCGTTCCCCTCCTCCCCCCCGCGGCTCGCCGTGGGTCTGAAAGTATACGTCTCACTGTGTACCCATACGACCGTTCGTCCCCCGACACAAGGCGCCACGTGGCGACATACGCGTGCACGATTCACGACGAATGTTCCGATTCTTCCACCTCGCGGCTTCACAGGACGACGGGAGCCCGTCGCGTCGGCCGTCGAGCGCGCGGTCGTCGTTCGCGCCCTCGCGTCGTCGTCGTCGTCGATCGCGCGTCGAGTCGTCGGGAGATCGCGCCGAGGGTCGGGAGATCGTCGGCATCCATCGACGATGAAGTCGTCGAGACGATGCGTCACCGCGGCGGTGGTCGCGATCGTCGCCGCGGCGCTCGTCGCGGCGCCGCTCGGTGCGGACGCGAGACGCTCGAACGTGCGGACGAAGGTGAAAGATGAAAAGTATAACACGCCGGGGTACGATGGGACGGTGGCGACGCAGACCCAGGGTCGGTGCGCGTACCCGCAGACGTCGACGAATTACTTTGACACGTTTGGTCCCGATTTCTGCCGCGGCGTGAGCTCGCCGCCGAGTGGCGCGTCGTGCGACCTGAGCGGCCAAAATATCTGCGCGCAATACACGTGGGAATATAAAAACTACAAGTACTACGTGCTCGGGGAGGAATTTAAGCTTCCGGAACCGTTTACGGGCCTTCCGCGCGTCGATCCGAGGAACAACAAGGAGTACGTCGGACAAATGGAATTCTCCGAAGACTACATCGCGCCCATCATCGGACAAGCGCTTCCGGGACTCGTCATCGCGACTCTTTTGTTGGTTTCGATGATTTTGGTCGTCATCTTCTACTTGTTGTCTTCGGTGTGCAAGTGTTGCGGATTGTGCAGGTGCTGCTTCCGACCGGTGCCGTACACGCGCAAGGCGTTGCACGTGGCGAAGGGTATCCAACTTTTGTTTGTGCTTCTCTGCTTCTGTGGATGCATCGTCATTTACGTGAAATCGCCTGATCTCGGGGATGGTATCAAGTCCATCACTTCTGGGTTGTCCACCTCCGCTTCGCAAGTGGTGAGCGACGTCGAGTCTCTCAGCCAAGCGCAGACCACCGTGTACGGCGGCGGCTCGAGCGGTGACTTCTCGTCGGAATTCGACATGTTTTTGAACACGGCGAAAGACGTTCAAAAGGAAATCATGAACACGGAAAATCTCATCGATTCGCGACGAAAAGATGTTCAAACGGCGGCTGATGTCGTCGCGGGCGTGCTTCTCGGCGTGGCGTTCGTCACGATGGCGTTGTCCATTCTCAACTTTTGGCGCCTTCTCATCATCTTCTCCGTGCTGACATCGATCATTTTGATTCTCACGTGGATCGTTGTCGGTGTTGTGGCTGCGTTTGGCGTCTTCTTGGATGACTTCTGCGTCACGATCGATCAGTACTTGATCGATCCGGCTTCTGTCAACCTCACCAAGGAAATCCCGTGCCTGTCCCCGAGCGAACTCGTCAAGTTCGGCAGTGAGTGGCGCAATCTCATTTCCATCACGGTTCACGCCTTGAATTCACTCGTCGCAACCTACAATGGCGGCCAAAATTCGCAGAACAAGATTGACTACGTTTGCCCAAGGTACGAGTCACAAGAGCTCGGTAATTTGTGCGGTCCGAAGTCCCCCGCCACTTACCCCCGCTGGGGGAGCTACAACATTGAGAACGGCGACTGGGTTTCTCCTCGCTGGAGCGACGAGTACTCGAACTACGTGTGTGAGCAATACTACCAAGGCACGCTCACGGATGATAACTCGAATGCCTTGGTTGATACCTCGAAGGTTTGGCCGATGTGGGACTGCACGACTGCCTACTCCAACTACTCCATCGTGGACACCAGCGGTAATCTTGTGAACAACGTCGCGAACGCCGTCAAGTCAACCAAGAAGATCGGTGATACTGATCTCGGCGCCTACTATCAAAACGTCCCCGGGGCGGCTAACCTCATCAGTTCTTTGAGCATGCTTGCTAGCCTCGACGCGACGTACGATTCCTTGCTCAAGTGCGAATTCGTCTCTACCATCTTGGCGTCCATCGCGCCGGGCTGTAGCGACACCGTCGACGCCATCCAAATGTTGTGGCGAGGTTTCATCGTCACCGCCGTTGGCTACTTGTGCCTGTGGATCACCATGCTCGTCACCATTGGCCGCATGGCTAACGCCGATTTGATGATCGACGGCGGCAAATTTAACGCTCAAAAGGCTGGTTTGGTGTAAACGAAACGACGCCCGAGACATTTTCAAGCAGTGGACCGCGCGCGGCTCGTGCGCGAGCGAAGCGGGTCTGCGATATTTGTTTTTGATGAAAGTCATCCTACAGTACGTATTAATGAATTGGTGACACTACTATAACACGAACGCACGTTGCTATACAAAATTTAAAAGTACGCCGCGCGCGACGTCCTCAACGATTCTCGGCGCGCTCCGCCGCCAACGCCGCGCGTCTTGCGAACGTCGATTTTGCCTCTTCACTCCGACTCGCGAGCGCGATTCGTCGCGCAAACGCTTCAGGATTAAACGGCGTCATTCCCTCCGGTATTCTCACATCAGGAGCCTTCTTCAACGCTCTCGGAGGCGCCTCCATGCGCACCATCCTCGACTCGTCCAACCCGTGCTCCTCTCCCGGAAACACCCTCAACTTCCGCATCATCTCCTTACTCCGCACGCACCTCGGCAGCATGCGCTCCACCGCCTTTCTCAACACCCACGTCGGATCCCTATCGAACATCTCACTCGCCGTTCGCGTCACCAACCCTCCGACGTACCCCGTGTGTCGGTGATACCGCTTGTCCCGCAACTTTTTCCCCGTCAGCGCCACCTCCCCCGCGTTCACGACGACGACGACGTCTCCACTCCCACCGTCACGCGAATACGTCGGCTTATCCTTCCCCTGCAGCGCGCGCGCGAGACGAGACGCCAATCGACCGACAACCTCCCCGCGCGCATCCACCAGCCGCACGCGCGAACCCTCGAGGTTGGGCACGTTTCTCGCCAACGCGCGCGCCGCGTCGCTCGTCGCGCGCGCGATGCGGGACATGGCGCGACGACGCGAGCGGCGTGCACACTTTTCGTCGCGCGAGCGAGACGCGAGACGGTGCGTGCGAGCGGGCGCGACGCGTCGATGAGAGGCGAGGTTTGGGGATTTCATTTCAATCCGCAGACGACGACGACGACGACGACGACGACGACGACGAGCATCATGTCGGCGGTGCGCGCGGTGACGGTGCGCGCGCGATGCGTGCGACCGGTGGCGCACCGCGCGCGCGCGCGCGCGACGAGGCGGCCGACGACGACGACGACGGCGCGACGGGCGACGACGACGATGACGATGGATTCGAGAGCCGGCGACGACGACAACGGCGACGAGGCGCGGATGGGAGTCGATGACGACGTCGTGGACGGCGGTGACGACGCGAGCGAAGGCGTAGATGCGGAGGACGTCGCCGGCGGTGGCGCGAACGAGGCGAGCGAACGCGAGACGCGGACGTTGGCGAGGGAAATCATGGCTTCGGAGAGCGCGGTGGAGGTGGCGGAGGATGATTATCGAGGGAATCTTCGATTGTTTTTGGACAGCGCGGACGCTGAGACGTACGATGCGTGGTTGCCGACGGGGATGTTCACGGGAGTGACGACGAATCCGGCGATATTGGAGCGAGACGGGGTGGAGTGCAGCGTCGAGGCGTTGTCGGCGTTGGCGCGAAACGCGTTGGAGTTTGACGCGGTGGATGAATTTCAAGTGCAAACGTGGGGAGAGGATAGCGATGAGATGTGGGAGAACGGTATCGCTTTGGCGCGTTTGGATCCGGAGCGTTTGGTCGTGAAAGTGCCGGCGACGCTGGAAGGGATTAAAGCGGCGAACGCGCTCGTCGTGGACGGAGTTCGAGTGACCATTACGGCGGCGTACGCGCCGCATCAAGTGCTCGTGGCGGCATCCATCGGAGCGAACTACGTCGCACCGTACTTAGGGCGAATGAATGATGCAGGCCGCGATGGCATGGGGACGATCGTTTCCATGCAAGAGACGGTGGAAGAGTTAGAAAGTGATATGCGTGTTCTGGTTGCGAGCGTGCGCACCGCCGCGGAGCTTTCAAAACTCGCGGCAAAAGGATGCGACACCTTTACGATTAGCGAGAAGGTGGCTGCCGAAATGTTTTCCGATCCTCTCACGACGCAAGCAGCGCTCGATTTTCAAAGCGCTGCTCAGCGCATGGCACCGAAACCTCCAAAGAAGGAGAAGCCCGCGGAGGAAATCATCGAAGTCAAAGGAAGCGTCCAAGATTCGGACGACATAGAGTATGTACCCGAAGAAAGCGATGTAAATGCGGCGTAAATCTCGTCTGCGTGCATCCTGGTCTATTTCGCGCCCGCTCTGCTCGATTCATGAACGAATTCAATTATCAACCTTTTCGCCAGCGTAGCGCCGCCTATTTGCGTTTGTTAACAGCAACATCAAGACATGTATCAGAACAACTTCTTTGCAAAAACGTTCGAGATCCCTGGCGCTGTGAAAGAGCGTATTCCATCGAGTCTAAGAGTCGATGTACATCTTGTGCCGAAGGTAGCTCGCCGTCGACCCACATCGCGCGGCGCGCCGGCGAGTACACGGCGGGGCCCTGCCACACGGGATCGAGCAATCGCCAATCGGTCGAAGTCGCCCTCGGTGGATGATGAAACACGACAGATCTTAACTCATCGTCGTCGCTGTTTTGCTCCAACGCGGAAACGAGATGCGCCAAGTCGCACATGGAAGAAGCTTCAACATGTTTTGCTCGGAAAGCAGTGGGCGTCAACTTTTGCGAAGGAGTCGCTTCAGATTTGGCGTCGGGCCATCTCTCACTCTTTTGAGTGTCGACGTTCATGAGAATTATTGCTGGATTGAATCGTCTCGACGCGCGACCGCGAATGAACGCGCGACGTAAACAAACGTCTGGGGTGGTGCGAAAACGACGTCGGACAGAACACTGTCAAAATTACAATCGGGGTCACAGGGATCGCGTAGTCGTACTAAATGGCGTCAATTGGCGGGATGAACTTCTGGTAGCGCCGAACTTGGCGCGAAACCCATAGTTTTTATGTACTTTGGTGGAAGCAGTCTCACAGACTTCATCGCATCGGAGACCAGCGACATGTAATACACGCACCCGAAAGTAGTGCAGCGCACTTCGCTCTCGCCGATTGGCTGCACTGCAGGGATATCGAATTTATGAAGCACATCACCGATTATGCCACTTTCAATAATGAGCGGTGTCCGCGGTTCCAAAGCTGAGTGTTCTGGCACATCCGTGTTCGTCCATTGTCTCTTGGGCTTTGCGGGTGCCTTCGCGTCGATCGATCGTGCCGACGGCTTTTTCTGCTTTTTCCGAGGTAAGGTAGCGCTGTTCGCCAAGACGGTTAGCTGTTCAACGAGATCCGCTTCATCAATTTTAGGACTTGAAGAGCGTTCCGGTTGTGTCGATTTCGCCGCATATCGGTCAGACACCATTAAAGTTCGCTCGGCTATGTCGCGCGTTTGGAGCTCCACCAGCGAGCTACTCTCCACATAAAATTCTGACATTTGACGCATCTTCTTCCCCTTTGTAGAACGTTGGCGTTCGTCAATCTGGGGCTTGAGTATGTTGACTTTTATCACCGGTGAAAGAGACTCGGGCTGTCGTTCAGCCTCTGCGGATTCTTCTTTCTGGAGCCGTTTCGTCGGTTCTTTGCGTTTCCGCCCGTCGCGCTTTTGATCAGACTCGCTCTTTTTGTTGGCGCTTCGCACGGCATTGAAGGTGCGATTACCCGCGGACCGGGCTGCCTTCCCATCCGCGTTCTTCTTGTTTGCTTTTTCCTGTCCCTTCACCGCGCGAGCTTCCGTCGCCGGGATAGTGGATAAACTATCCGTCGCGCTCGATAAACCGCCCATGCTATTACTTGGGCTCGCATTCAAGTGCGATCGTCTCCTCTTCTTGCTGTCCTCGGCTTGCTTCTTGACCTCGGGCGCGGGCGGCGCCTCCGTTCCCCGCGCCTCCCTCACCTTCATGTACTTCATCATCTCCCTCGACGGGGTCAATCCCTGAGGCACGCGCAACAACAATCTCTCTTTACCACCCTTGAAGTCGATCTGCCACGGTTTGGTCGTCGTCAGCGCCCCCAACGACTCGATGTTCGGCAACAAGATCGTACCCCACAATAATTCCACTCTCTCGTCGTCGGCAGGCAGGCCCGTCAATCGCGCGCAAAAGTCCCCCACGGTCTCCCCGACGTACACCGGCATTGACGATGGTTCATAATCCTGCAACCGCAACCCACCGTCCGCGTTTTCCGCGCTCGCCGGCGCGGCACCCCTCCTTCTTCTCGTCGCAGCCTATCTCGTTTTATCGCGCGGGGAGATTCGTCAGTCCGCCAGCCCTTTCTCACGACTCACTCGCGTCGTCCACGCCTCGCGTCGACGCGCACGCCGACGCGCGGCGAACGACGCGCCCACGCGCGTCGGCACCGCACCGCATCGTCCCCTCGACGCCGCGGCCGCTCCACCGCGTCCGCATTCCTTCGAAACGACGCGGTCGCGTCGAGAAACCGACGCCGCGCGCGCGTCGTCGTCGTCGTCGTCGTCGTCGCCCGCACCTTGGATTCGATGGACAGCAGAACGTGTCCCAAGACCGGCGTCGCGCCAGCACCGCGCGCGCTCGCGTGCGCCATGTCGTCGCGCGCGTGATTCTCGCGCCGAACGATTGAGATTGAATCTTCCCCAGAGTCTCCGCGACGCGACGCGTCAGTCTCGGTCGTTCGACGCGCTTCGATGCGAGCGATGTCGACGCGAGCGAGCGCGGTGGGACGCGCGTCACCGGCGGCGGCGTCGTCCGCGCGCGCGCGGGGGCGAGGAGGCGCGCGAAAGATGCGCGCGAGGACGTCATTGCGCGCGACGTCCAGCGCGATCGAGCGCTCGGACGCGATGGAGGCGTTGCGAGGGATCGAGATCGCGCGCGCGGTGGACGGGAAGACGGTGACGGCGGGTGGTGAGGCGATCGCGGGCGAAGGGCGCGTCGCCGCGCTCTTCTTGACGCAGTTTGGCGATTTCGATTCGTGGGAGCTGGCGCAGTATTTGGTGGACGACTTGGCGACGCTGCGAGAGGCGAACGTGCGAGTGGTGGCGATCGGTATCGGAAGCGTGGACGCGGCGAAGGAGTTCGCGAAGCGCACGAATTTTCCGTTGGAGAATCTGTACGCGGACGTGGATGCGAAGTGTCACACGGCGTTGGGCTTCGCGCCGGGATTGGGACGAAAGGGCGGGGATTTCGAGTGGATCGAGGATAAGATGCCGTTTGTGAACGGATACGCGAAATTATTGCTCATGTGCGCTGGAATTGGATCTCCGGGAACGCTGCCGGCGGTGTTCGGGGGATACTTTGGGAGCAAGTATAAGGGTGAAATCTTTCGCGAGGGATCAAACTTGGACGTGCCGACGATTCGTAAGGCTATGAAGCTCACGCTCGGAGACGGGTACTTGCGTCCATTTGAGCTCGCGACGCTGCGTTTGAACAATATGATACAAATTCTCGGTAATTGGGAGGCTCTGACGCCGACTGATAGCGAGTTGCTCGTGCAGCGAGGCGGCGTCATCATCTTTGACGACGGCGAGGCGGCATTCAGACACGACGACCAGGGAATTTTGGGCTTTTGTCCGGCGTCGAGAGTGGTGGAAAAGGCGCTGAGCGATGATCCGTCGGCGCTGCCGGATCCAGTCGCGACTTTACACCTCGCCGCCGAGTCGAGACGCGCGTACGTGGATGATATTTTTACCTCTATTTCTGCTCTTGAAAAATCTAAAAATGCAGACAACGTCAAGGGTGATGATTTAACGGGAAAATGGCGCTTGATTTACACGACGGGAACGAAGAAAGTCGCCGCCAACGTCAATCGCACGGGTGGAGGAAGCTACTTCCCCGTGCCCGCGGTGCAATCTTTCGACTTGAACTCTGGGCGCATCAGAAATGGAATCTACCTCGGTCCGCTCAAGTTTTTCTTCGACGGTCCGTTCATCTGGCGCGACAAATTGAGAATGCTCGAATTCACCTTCACGCGCGTGAGTTTAGCGCTCGGATCTCTCGGACCGTGGTCCAAGGACATCGACGATGGTAAATGGGAGGCGGTCAAAGCGACTGAACAGAGCGCGAGTTCGGGACAAGGCAAAATAGAAAAGTCGGACGTGAAAGCTTCAAAGCCCGGAGCGAATCCATTCTTTAAATTTGTTTACACCGACGAAAAGTGTATCGCGGCGCGCGGTCGCGGTGGTGGGTTGGCGCTGTGGGCCCGCATCGGCGACCCAGAGACGGACGCCCAAGCGTAGTTACAAATAAACCAGCTGACGTTTAATCGCATTGCATATACGCGCTCACATACTCGCGCTCATTCGGACAACACTCCATGAGCGTGTTCAAAACGCACATCGTCTTCATTTTTGTCGCGTTCTCAAAGCTTTTTCCAGTAATAATTTTGTGCAGACCGTCGCACACGCTCGGAATGAACTGCGTGAAACGATCCGTCGCGAAGCGCAGCATGACATCGATCAATTCAACAATGCGAACGACGATATCCTCACGCCATCCCGCCTCGACTAACGCGTCGAGTTGTTTCAGAGCTGGAATGAGCATGTTATCGAGATTCTCGCGCACGGTTTCCTCGAAATTATTCATCGAACGCACGACGTCTTCTCCGACCTCGCGCACGTCGCGAATTTCATCGCGAAAAGCCCCGAGCACGTAGGGCGTCACCCTCGCCGCGACGATCGCTCCGACGGAGTTCTCATCGACGATCAGTTTCCCACACAGTCTGATGAGCTCCATGCGCACGAAAGGAGACGGATCGCACGCGATCTCGCCGAAATAATTTCGTTTGCGCTCGTCCCCGCCGGTGAGATGCGCGACGACGACGCGCGCGTCGACGAACGCGCGCGCTCGAGTCAACGCGCGAAGAGCCTCGACTCGAACCTTACTCGATCGATGTCTCAGCGCCGGCGCCACGATTTCTTCCACCACTCTCTCACCGTCCACGCCCAAATCTCTCCTCGCCGTCGCCGCCGCCGCCGCGTCCACCGCCGCCGCCGCCACCCTCGCGCACGCGTCCCTCGCGCACGTCCCCAACCCTCGCACCAAAGCCTCCCTCGCGTCCACCGCCCCGTCGCACCCACCCCAACCGCCGACTTCTCGCAGCGCCACCGCCACCGTCTCCACCGCCACCGCCCGCGTCTCCTCGCTCCGCTCGTCGCCGCGCGCCAACCGTTTCGCGCACGCGATCAACGCCTCGCGCGCGCCCTCCTCCGTCGTCATCGCGCGCGCGCGCATCTCGGCCAACGCCTCGAGCGCGGCGTCCGTCCTCGTCGTCGTCGTCGTCGCGCGCTTCATCCGCACGCGTCGCCATCGGGCGTCGCGTCAACGCGATCAGTCGTCGGTCGTTCCAATCGATCGATCAGTCGTCGCTTCGTCTCCCGCGCCGACAGTCGCGCGCCGTTCGTGATGGGGACGCACGTACGCGCACACATGGGCTCGCGCGACTTGGAGTATGGGTCATGTATCCCACACCGGTGGACATAAAAAATAAACACACCCGCACGCCGCACGTACACACGTACACACCGGGACACGCGGTCGGTACACGATGCGTCCGTCTCTTTGTGTTTTTGTGATCTATGTATGTTCCGTATGTCCGAATGTGTGTGAATGTGTCAGTCG
>Ga0181573_10000915_pt1 | contig 30301 bp, 22 predicted proteins | sample 101ome_25_FD_148643 | JGI IMG/M metagenome (GOLD analysis project Ga0181573, IMG submission 148643) | Coastal salt marsh microbial communities from the Groves Creek Marsh, Skidaway Island, Georgia - 101409BT metaG (spades assembly) | ecosystem: Environmental > Aquatic > Marine > Intertidal zone...
CCGTGCGAATTTTCTTGGTTCATGGACTGACTCAGTTCTAAACGCTCAACTGTTGTTACTCCGCGTGCATTCGGTCGCTCGACCCGACACACGATGCATACGATGCATACGATGCATACGATGCATACGATGCATGCAATGACCGCCGGCACGGTAAACCCACGCACCGTCGTCCGCTCGGGTCGACGCCATCTCCTCCGTTCCTCCGCTCGGTCTCTTCGTGTCGCTGCCACGCCGGAAACACCCCCGCCCCCTCGCGCTCCGCCCTCCTCGCGTCCGCCGCCGCCGCCGCGTCGTCAGCCGCAGCAGCAGCGGAACAAGGATCGTCCGCCGTCGCGGATCCCCAAAAACGGGTTCTTCTCCGACGTGGATCCCAACGCGACCATCTACCCGGTGAAGAGCAGTCTGAAGCAGGACCCGACCCAGCGGAGCAAGGACAAGTACCAGAGCGACTTTGTCTGGAATTCCAACTGGAAGGAAGCGCTGGAGTACAACGATGCGCTGGTGGAGCGGGCGAAGGAACGGGAACGGGCCACGAGTGGTGACGCTGATGGGTATGGCGATGGGGATCAGACGCGCGGGGATGAACGGCAGCAGGCGGGCCTGGGTCGGCTATCCCTGGCGAAGACCAAGCAGGACTTGAACTCGATGGACGTCGACCTCACCGCGCAGCTGCTCTCCAAACCCTCCAAACCCTCGTCGTCCCCGTCGAATATCCCCACGATCCAGGTCGTTCCGAAACCAAAGTCCAAAGACGACACGACCCTGCAGCGCAAGACGCAGCGCGAGTCCCGCAGCTGGTCTCGTTCCGCTCGCTACGGCTCCAAGCCAGTCGCGTCCTCCAATAGCACCCCCGACCAGGAGGCAGAGCAGGAGGAGGACGCGCTCGCGTACGATAAACTCAAGGCCGAGCTGTACCTGTGGACGATCGGGCTGACGGCGGTGTGTCTGACGGCGGCGGTGACGTTCTACGGGCGGGATGTCGCGGCGAGTTACGGCGTGGGTGCGCTCGCCGGGTTTCTCTACCTGCGGAGCCTGTCGAGGAGCGTGGACGGGTTTGGCAGCGGGCTCGGCGGGGCGGGGTCGCCGAGGCTGCTGATTCCGGTCATCTTGGCGGCGGGGTATAATCGATATAACTCGCTGGTGGCGGACGAGACTGGGGTGACGCTGAGTCTGTTGCCCATGCTGGTGGGATTTTTCACGTACAAGGTGGCCGTGGTGGGCAAGCAGGGGATCGACCTGGCAGACGACATCTTCGGGAGGAAGGAGCGCGGGTAGAAGCCGCAAGGCGGCAATTGCCGCCGATGCAAGTGTGACGGCTGAGACGGAAATTCGTGCAATTGGAGCTCACAGCTGGCGACGATGCTCATTGTTCTCTTCTCATTCTGGCTGTTAAATCACTACGAGTAACACGATACGCACGCGCGCACGCAACCTCCCCGCCTCTCTCTACGCCTACTGCTGGTTGGCAATGTTGTTGCTCAACCAGTCCAGCCCCTCGTACAGGCCCTCCCCACTGGTGGCACAGCAGCTCTGGATGAACCAGTGCCTCTGCCTCAACGAGTGCAACCCGAGCTTGTCCGTGATCTCCGCCGCGTTCATCGCATTCGGCAAATCCTGCTTGTTGGCGAACACCAACAGCACAGCGTCCCTCAGCTCGTCCTCATTCAGCATCCGGTGCAGCTCGTCCCTCGCCTCGCCCACGCGATCCCTATCGTTGCTGTCCACCACGAAAATCAGACCCTGCGTATTCTGGAAGTAATGACGCCACAGCGGCCGAATCTTATCCTGACCACCCACATCCCACACCGTAAATGAAATGTTTTTGTACTCCACAGTCTCGACATTGAACCCAATCGTCGGGATGGTCGTCACGATCTCTCCCAGCTTGAGCTTATAGAGAATCGTGGTCTTTCCTGCCGCATCCAGACCCACCATCAGGATGCGCATCTCCTTCTTGGAGAAGAGACGGGAGAAGAGCTTGGTAAAGGTCAGGCCCATCGTGACGAATCAGTCTCTGCTGTCTGCGAAATTCCTAGAGGCGAAAACGCGGAGCTTTCGCCGGATCAAACAGCGTATCCTGGCGGGAAGATATGGGATGGGATACGTAGTAGTAGTAGGTACGGTAGCTGCGGGCGGGACGGGAGAAACAACACGGTGGATGCGAGGGAAACTGGAATTCTGGGGATTAGATCGCGGTGCAAATCCGCGGCGCAGCGGGGGGCGGCGGAGGCAACGGGGCGTACCTGATGATGATAACTCAAGTTTGAGACTGGCGTGCCGGGAAAGGAGGGAAAGGCGTGGCGGTTGGGCGAGCCGTTTTCCGTTTCCTCTTGGACGATCGAATTCGAGGCGTGATGAGCAAGCGGGGGGGAGAGGGCTCTTTATTGGAGGGCGCGTGGTCCGGGGCGGGAGCGTACCGGGACGACTGCTGCCAGGCAGCACGCTGAGATTCGGGGGAGCGCAGACGAGAAGGAGCAGACGGGAGGGGAAGCACCGAGCGCGGAGCGCGGAGCACAGAGGAAGCGGGGAGGCCCCGCGCCGCCTCTTCCTCCCTCCCTTCGTTCCTTCGTTCCTTCGTTCCTTCGTTCCTTCGTTCCTTCGTTCCTTCCTCCCTCCCTCCCCTCGTAGCCTCTCGGGCGGTCTGCGGGACGCCAAGCCGCCACGGAGGCCGGCCGGCCTGCTCCAACCAAACGGGTGGCTGGTCTCTTCTCTTGCGACCAACCCTCGTGATTTTCATCATCATCGTCACCACCATCGTCCCTTTTTCATCATCATCATCAACATCATCATCGTTCTCGTACGTACAACATCTCGTACTACGCAAACGACAATGCAGCGTCTCCTCGCCACGTCCCTCCCCGCCGGTCGAGTGGGCCAACAAGTCCGCCAAGGCCTCTTCCCGTCAACCTCCACCCACGGCCACGTCGTGCTTCGCACCCTGGCCACCATCAACCAGCACGCGTCCCTCCAGACGACGGCCCCCCTCAACACCGCCCGGCTCGTCAAGGTCTCCCACATTCTCGTCCCGGAGACGGACGCCAAGACCCTCGACCTCATCCGCACAACCCTCTCGGCGGCCGACGCGCCCGCCCTCCCGTCCACCTTTGCATCGCTCGCGTCCGACTACTCCACGTGTCCGTCTGGGAAATCGTCGGGGGACCTTGGCTGGGTGCAGGTCGGTCAGATGGTCGCGGACTTTGAGGACGCTTGCTTCCGGTCGGCTCCGGGGGACCTCGTCGAGTGCAGTACGGAGTACGGGAAGCATTTCATCTACGTCGAAGCCGAGCAGAAGCAGGGGGAGATTCGGCCGATGTCGGTGAACGAGCTGCAGACGCTGTTGGTGGCGGGTCAGCTCGAGGAAGAGGGTGGCGTGCTGGAGGTTGGGAAGAATGTGCAGCTGTTGGACGTTCGAGAGCCGGGTGAGGTGGAGATGAGTGCGTTGCAGGGGCCGTGGAAGGTGTATTCGTTGAGTGCGTTCGGGACGTGGGGGCCGGAGGTGGCGTACATGTTGGACCCGGACCAGACGACGGTCGTGTTGTGTCACGCGGGGGTGCGGAGTGCGCAGGTGTGCCAGTTTCTGTTGAGGAACCAGTTCCGGGATCTGCGGAATGTGACCGGCGGGATCGCGGCATACAGTCGGATTGATCCCAGCGTGCCCGAGTACTAGGTGGTGCGCTCCGGATCACTTAAATTAACGTATTCAAACTACGCGCGCATGTCATATTATACCACACGGATTACGCGCACACAACTACCCCGACTCGTGTCCCTTGCTGCCCGCGGATTCAGCGCGCTCACGCCGAAGAAACAGACGACAACGACCTTCATGGCCGCCACCATCGGTACCCACTCGGGGACGTTTCATTGCGATGAAGCCCTCGGGTGCTTTCTGCTGCACCAGACCAAGCAGTTTGCCGGGGCGGAGATCGTCCGCACGCGCGACCCGGAGGTCCTGAAGGACCTGGACGTGATTATCGACGTCGGCGGGGAGTACGACACGGCTCGGCACAGGTACGATCACCATCAGAAGGGATTTGAGGAGGTGTTCGGGAGCGGGTTTAATACCATCAAGCTGTCGTCTGCGGGGCTGGTGTACAAGCACTTTGGCCGGGAGATTGTCGAGTCGGTGATGCCCGGTGACGTCTCGAGCGAAGACGTCTCGGCGGTCTACCTGCACGTCTACAAGACCTTTATGCAGTGTATTGACGCGGTGGACAACGGAGTGAACCAGTACGATACGGATTCCCCGCCGCTCTATACCAACAACACGCACCTGTCGGCGCGGGTGGGGTACCTCAACCCGGACTGGTACGAGACGACGTCGGAGGACGACACGATGGCGCGGTTCAGGGCCGCGATGGCGTTGACCGGGAGCGAATTCATGGAGGCGCTGCATCATGCCATCAAGTCGTGGTTGCCCGCGAGGAGCTACGTGCTGAAGGACTTGAAGGAGAGGACGGCGGTCGAGGCGAGCGGGCAGATCATGAAGCTGAGCTCGTTCGTGCCGTGGAAGTCGCACCTGTATGAGTTGGAGGAGGCGTTGGGGATTCAGGGTGAGGGTGAGACTGTGAAGTACGTGGTGTATGAGGACGACAGGGATGGGAGCTGGCGGATCCAGGCGGTGGGGGTGGCGCCGGGGAGCTTCACGAGCAGGAAGCCGCTGCCAGAGGCGTGGAGGGGGCTGCGGGATGCGGCGTTGAGCGAGGCGAGTGGGGTGGACGGGTGTGTGTTTGTGCATGCCAGCGGGTTCATCGGGGGGAATAAGACGATGGAAGGGGCGATGGAGATGGCGAGGAAGGCGTTGGTGTTGTGAATGGGCCGAGCTGGGAACGCCTCTGGGACAACGAATTCGACTTGGATTCGTTGCGGCGCGTGTAATTGCATTACATCAATTAATCGTCATTCATGGATCCGGCGAGCGAGGGGGAGGGAGTGAAGCGGGGCGCGGAAGACTTGATGATCGATTCCGACGTGATCGGGGAGGGGAAGAGAAAGAGAGAGGGGGAGGAGCTCGAGCGGCTGAGGGAGGAGAACGACAGGCTGAGTGCTGAGAACACGAAGCTGAGGATAGAGTTGGAGGAGATGCGGAGGAACGTCGACGGGCTTCGGAACGGCGTCACGGCCGCCGAGCGGTGCGGGTGTTGTCTGGCTCTGGAGAGCAAGGCCAAGAGGTATGCGAGGGACAACAGGGACTTGACACTGGGAGAGCAGGTGATCAGGAACCCGCTGATTCGGGACCAGACGCTCAAACACCTGAACCCCTTCAAGCTGAGCGACCTGCAGCACGTGCTCAACATGCGCCAGTATTACAAGCTGTTGCCGGACGTGGACTTGAAGGAATGCTACTTCGAGGGTGCGTGGCAGTTCCAGAAGGACGAGTTTCCGCTGGCGGACTGGCGAGAGATGTCGGTCGAGGAGATGAAGAGGAAGGTGAGGAATTCGCATCCGGAGATCGACTACCGTCGCATCTATCCGCCTGGCAAGGTCGACGTGGACACGCTGAACGCCAAGGAGGAGATCGTGCGTGCGTTCTGGGAGCTGACGTACGTGCCGTGGCGGGTGTACAAGACCGCTGTCGCCGGTGCGCACGTGCTGCGGTGGGTCGAGACCGGGAGGGTCGGGAGAAATCGGAAAGTGACTGGCAACTATCTGTGCTGGGCGTGTCGTGCTGGTCTGGACGCAGATGTGATTGACTGTCTGGCTTATAATTCTCGGAAGCGTGACATCAACGAGGCGGCATGGAAGGCGGCCTCGGGCGGTCACACCGACGTGGTCGATCTCTTGCACGACGAGTTCGGCGCTCGTGTTGACCAAGATTGTGTGTGCGAGGCATCCAGGTGGGGTCACGACGCCATGATCGACCATTTGGTGGAGGAGTATGGGGTGGATCCGGATGAAGTGGACGAATATGGGTGGACTGCCCTCCACGATGCAGCGAGGCATGGCCGCGTCAGTACCGTCAAGCTCCTGGTCGAGAAGCACAATGTCGACATTCACAAGAGGGATGAGAGAGACAGATGGACTGCTTTGGACTGGTCATTGGGGGGGGCGTGCGCCGCCGTCCTCCGCGGGTACGGCGCCACGAGCGACAGCGAGACGAGAGACAGCGAGACGAGAGACAGCGAGACGAGAGACAGCGAGACGAGAGACAGCGAGACGAACGACAGCGACGTGGACTCGGACGACAACAGCGATACCGTCCCTGTACAGACAGACCAGACCGGAACACACCAGACCAGGCCAGACCAGAGCACAACGAGTGTCTGATCGAAGTTTTCTACAACTTTTTTATCGTTAGGCCAATGCGCGTTCCGCATTGCCTTGTAATAGATATGAAGAGTCTATACGATGTGCCACAAATCAGGCATGGGCCACCCGCTCGCCGACGAACCCAATTTTTTCGTGGTCCCCACGCAACGAACCAGAGTCCCAGAAGAACCACCACACAGGGGGGCCTGATGATCGACTCGGCCGCCCCCATCAGCTCCACAACCGCCATCCGAGCTTCCACGGGCGACGCCGCCACCACGTCCTCGGCCGGCACCTACGCGCAGCAGTCGCTGGGCACGATCGAGTGGCCGCAGCTGTGCCAGTACGTGGCTGGATTCGCGTCAACGTCGCTGGGTCAGCGGGAGCTCTGCGACAACCTTCGACCGCCAGAGACGGAGCGCGGGGCGCTGTCGATGATCCGGCAGACGCGCGCGCTCCAGCTGATGCAGGAGGAGTACATCGCCGAGATTGATTTCGGCGGCATTCAGACGGTCGAGGCGGAGCAGGCGCTGAAGCGCGTGACCCGCGGCGGTATGCTGAACGGCGTCGAGCTCCTCGCCGTTGCCTCGCTGATCCGCGGGAGCCACAAGGTCGCGCGCAAGGTCCGCGACTGTGCGGCGCAGGCGGCCGACGAGGGGTACGATGCCATGGTGGAGGGCCTCCGGCCGATCTCCGAGGTGTTTGCCTCGTTCGAGGTGCCGTTCGGCGTGGCCACTGATATCGCTGCCAAGCTCGAAGAGTCGGGGGCCGTGAAGGAGAGCGCGAGCGACGACGTGCGGCGGGCCGCCGGGCGGGTCCGCACGCTCGAGAACCGGGTGCGTGGGATCCTGAAGAACTGGGGCGAGGCGATCGAGGAGCACGGCGGGAGGCTGTGTGTGGTGCTCAGTATGGGCGCAAGTCCCCCCAAGGGGTCGGTGACGGTCGGCGGGAAGCTGGGCGGGGCGGCCGTGATCGAGCCGCCGGCTGCCGTCAACATCAACAACGAGCTGGTTCAGGCTCGGAGCGAGCTCAAGGCGGCCGAGGACGCCGTTTTGTGGGAGTTGACAAAGGCAGTCGAACGGGCGGAAAACGGGAAAAGCGCCGCCGGCGGCGACCTCTCTCGGTGTCTCTCGGCCATCGTGTGGCTCGACGGGGTGAACGCCAAGTACCGGTTCGGCAACTGGATGTCGGGGACGCTCGTGACGGAGTTTGCGCAGTTCCAGAAGACTGGGCGGGCGCGCGGTGGGTCGAAGAAGGCCGCGAGGGAGGGGGATGCGGCGGGCGGCGGGGAAGCGTGGCTGGTGATGATCCGCAAGCTGCGGCATCCCTTGCTCATGGCGCGCTACCTGCTGGCCGAGGGCTCCAGCTCGGGATCGAGGTCAGTGGTGAGCTCCTCGACGACGAGCCCGTTGCCGTCGTCTGCATCGAGGAGCAAGCGGCTGCCGGGGTGGCGGAAGGACAGACCCTCGGACGACGACCAGTCGTCCGACGAGGACGAGTCCTTCCCCCCTCCCGTCCCCATCGATATTTTGGTGGAGCAGGGGACCAAGGGCGTGGTCATCACGGGACCGAATACCGGAGGCAAGACCGCGTCGCTCAAGGCCCTCGGCCTGGCCGTCTGCATGGCCAAGTGCGGCATCCCGGTGCCGGCCGAGGCGCCCGTCAAGATCCCGTGCTTTGACGCCGTCTACGCTGACATTGGCGACGAGCAGAGCCTTTCGGCGAGTCTGTCGACGTTTAGCGGGCATCTGAAGCGCATCGAGGGACTCCGCCAGGAGTCCACGGGCAAGAGCCTCGTCCTCCTCGACGAGCTGGGCACGGGGACGGACGCCATCGACGGGGCGGCCCTGGGAATCGCGCTGATGAACACGTTTGCGCGCGACGGCCCCGGTGGATCCGGGCTCACCCTCGCGAGCACCCACCACAGCGTGCTCACCTCGCTCAAGTACGAGAACGCGAGCGGCAGGGACGCGAACAACCTCTTTGAGAACGCGAGCGTCGAGTTCGACGAGGTCAACCTGCAGCCGACCTACAAGCTCATATGGGGCGTTCCGGGACGCAGCTGCGCACTCAACATCGCCGAGCGGCTCAACGTGGACGCCGACATCGTCCAGCAAGCCCGCGCGTTCCTCGGGCGCGACGCCACCGACGTCGACGACCAGCTCGTGCGGTTGGAGGCGCTCCGGAAGCGCGAGGAAGACATCATGGCGAATATACGGAAGCTGGAACGTGCTCAGAAGCGCGTCGAGGGGTCCATCGCGTCTGCAAGGTACGTTCCGACGTTTTGACTCGTGCGGGTTTGACTTGTGTGTGGTTGCTCGGCCGTTATTATTTCCTCTCGTGGATTTGCTCGCCGTCTGTTTTGGCCCCGTCGTTGTCCTCGTTGCCGGAACGGTGACGGTGTGACGCTATAAAGCAATGGATCGTCTTCGTCGGAAGAGAACCGCTGCCACGGGGGAAGAGGAAGAGGAGCGAGGGAGAGATCTCGCTTCCTCGAACGACGGCCCCAACACGAACACCAAGTCCCCGCGGCCGATGCCGCTGTCGGCGCTGCTCGTCGTCGTTGCGGCCGTCTGGTGGTGTCTCTGCTGCATCAACGAGCCGCAGCCCTGGAGACAGAGGGCTCGCGACTGGCTCGGCCCCGACCGGCTCGCCCCCGACAGGACGCTCGTGGCCTACGTCTATAGCGGCACGGACGAAGAATATGCCAACAACTTTCGGTATTTCCTCCAGGAGGGCATCCGGCCGAACGACCGCCTCGTCGACTACGTGCTGGTGATCCAGCAAGTGCAGAGTCCGGCCGCCGAGCTGCCGACCGAAGACCTGGCACGGGTCAAGGGCTACGACAACGTCCGGATCGTCGAGCACGAGAATTCCTGCTACGATCTCGGGACGCTCGGCTGGCTCTACACCGAGCTCGAGGGCCAGGGCGGGTTCGTGTCGTTCCCGTCGTCGTACGCATACTTCGTCTGGGTCAATTCGTCCGTCCGCGGCCCGTTTCTGCCGCCCTACATCGACCCACAGACAACCACGTGGACTCGAGCGCTCACGGACAAGCTCAACGACCGCGTCAAGCTGGTGGGTGCCACCGTCTCCTGCGGGGCGTCCGGCCCGCACCCGCCGACGGTCCACGTCCAATCGTACGTGGTCGCCACGGACGCCGTGGGCCTCGACCTCATCCGGAAGAACGCAACCGTGCTCGCATGCTACGATACCATGCAGGACGTCGTATTCTACGGGGAGCGGGGCATCACGGAGACGATCTTGAACGCCGGCTACGGCATCGACTCGCTCATGGCGCGATACCAGGGCATGGACTGGAGCAAGGGCAGCAGCAACATGGAAACGATCGAAGCGCTCGGATGCAACGCCGACATGAACCCCATTCAGCCGGGATTCTACGACGGCACCGACGTGGATCCCATGGAGGTGATGTTCGTCAAGGTCAAGTCTGCCTTCCTCGAGGCGGACCCGCCGTGGCCGAGCGCGATGCGCGCTCACCGTCTCAGCATCTGGAAGGGAGAACGAGGTGACGCGACGGCCGCGTCGGACAACGACGTGCTGCCCAGACTGGACGCCATGGCCCTCAGACTCGGCGAGGAGAAGGAGAAGGAGACGCCGTCGAGGGCCGAATGCTTCGATTGGAAGTTTTACCTACGGGCAAACCGGCAAGATCCATTGGTCGGGGACGAGGTGGTGGGAGACGAGCAACGGGCAGCGGCCGCATTCGAGCAGTTTGCGACGATGGGCATCTACGAGGGCCGCCCTCACCGGTGGCTCTGCTAGGAGGAGGAGGACGACGACGACGACGACGACGACGAGTCGAGACACGCGACACACGACATACCAAAAACAGGACGACGCATCAATGCGCGTCATCACTCACACGCACACACGACACTGCAGGCGTGCACGCAAGGAGCGAGAATCTGTGCGACGCAGCAAGGACGCCCAGGTGGTGGCCGCCGCCGTGGCCGATGCCCGGCGCAAGCTGCGCAACATCCGCAGCGAAAAAGACGCCGGCGGGAAGAACGACGCCGGCGGGAAGAAGAACGACGGCGCGAGGGACCATCTGTCGTGGACACCGGCCGTGGGCGACAGCGTCTACGTGCCCTCGATCCAGTCGCACGCCGTCATTGAGAAGATCAACGGGAGCGGGGACAAGCGGACACTGACGCTGCGAAAGGGCATGCTGACGATGAGCAAGATTGGGCTCGACGCCGTCGAGCGGGCACGATGACCCCTCTTTGCCCGTTCTCCCGCCCTCAACCGTCACTTCAATTCAGTCAGTACGTCACCTTACCTCGCCCGCGTTTCGATCGATTCCTTTTCGTCAATGGGCGTCAATGGCCCACCCCAGGCCCGCCAGGCGCTGCCGAGGCGTCGCCCGGGGTCGTTGGAGGCGAAATTCTCCTACGCTCGGATGGCCTGCAAACGGCCGTAGCGCACCGTCTCGAGACCGCCCGCGGCATTCATTGCTGATTTATACCCATACGTGAGCGATAGCTGCGCACGCGGCGGCGTGTGACTGCGTGGTTGGCCCTTCGTTTTTCGCCAAACCAATGTCGGCGAATTCTCTCTCGTCCGGCGCGGCAGCTTGACACGCCGGACTTCCTATGGGGAATTTGGTATCAATGTGCCATCCGGGCGCGGCGCCGAGGGAGATTACGGGCTTTCGTCGGGAGACGATTCTCTACCACACCACTTCGCGCCTCCCTGCCCGCATCGCTCACGCTGCCTCGTTTTCACCGTTTCCACGCGCGTAGGTTTGTTGCCTGGTCCGCTTCAATCTGTCAAATACAATGTCCATCGCGTAAGCCGCTGCCTCCGCAACGGTCGTCTCCGTGGCGCACGAGCCGTCGCCCATCTGCGGCGGTCAAGTGCACCGCGGGACAGGAGGTCGTCGGGAGCGGGCGTGGGAATCTGATTCCGATGCTCGTGCTCCCGATTCCGGAGATCGCCTGAGCGACCAAAATTTTTTAAAAACGAGGCCCCAGATTTTCATGGTCTTCATTGTAAAACTTCGGCCTCCGTTCTTACTCTCTCACACAACGTGTCATAGTTTCCGATACACACTCCGCGGCGGCGGGGGCGCCATGCCGCCGCCCGACTGCTTGCGCTCCAACCGCTCGGCGTACGCCCGCCCCGGGGTTGGCATCGAGTGCCGACTCACCAAGCCCGCCTTGCCGGGCGTCTTCCGAGCCGAGAGCATCGGCGTCGAGTGCCTACTCCCGTTGTTGCCGTTGTTGCCGTTGTTGCCGTTGTTGCCGTTGTTGGCAGGCGGCCGGGGGATCCGCGACGGGGTCTGGCCCGGGGTGCTTGCCGCAGACCTCGGCACGACCGTCGCCGACTTTCTCGGCGTCGTGAATTCCCGCATCCCGGAATGTGAAGCAGAACGAGGTCGGTGCATGATTTTGGTGTCCGTTCTGTGCTGGTTTTGGGTGCCAGCGAGCGAGTCGTGCGACGACGTCGACGACCAGCTCCGGTCGAGCGGGGCGCCGCTCGTGTCGAACCGCGCATTGACGACCGTGCTTCCAGTCGTGTGCGTTGCCCCGGAGCTGTTGGTCCCGCCGCTAGAGCGCGTGATTCCAGTCCCGACCGAGCTTTGCAGGCTCCCGCCACGGCTCTGGCCTCCGTCGCCGCCGGCACCGATCGTGCCGATCGTGCCGCCCGATGCCCAGCTTTCGCGGACATCCCAAGGCAGTCCTGGCACGGACGAGTCGTTCGAGTTCTCCCTGGCGATGGTGTAGACGATCGGCTGCCCGGCCGACGTCGTCGTGGTCGCCGTGGTCCCAGTCGTCCCCGTGCCAGTCGTGGTCATCGTGGCAGTCGACGCGCCCACCCCATTCGCTCCGCTCATTGTACCGCTCGTTGTGCCGCTCGGCATGGCAGCCGAGCTGATGGACCCCCGCAGGCCCACGGATCCCGCGCCCAGCGACGAGGCGGAGGAGCCACCGCACCCGGCCCCACCCAGCGACACGGTCGTCGCCGCGCCGATGCTGGTCGCCCCCATGGCCGACTTGAGCGAGTCGATGGCGTACTTGGCCTGCTGGTGGATGCCCTCCGGCTCCTCCACCGGATTGAACTGTACGCTCGAATTTGTCGTCGAGGTCGTGTTGGTGGTTGCGGCTGATTGGTGGTGGTGGTTGATCGCCGTGGGCATCGCGGACGCGATGTCCGATGACGATGCAGACGGAGCCACCGGAGCCACCGGAGCCACCATTGCTGGATTGACCGGCATCGACACCCCGCTCGTCGACTTGGACACCGAGTTATGCGTCTGTGTCGCCTTGTCGCCAGTCGCCTTGGTCGCCGCCGGTGCAGCAACCTTGACATTCGCATGCACCCCAGGAGCCCGCGCATCCCGCATATCTCGCATATCCCGCGTATCTCGCTCCCTGGACAACACTGCCGAAAACACAGGCGCGCTGGCCCGCACCGTCACCTTGCCACCCCCACCCGCCCGCTGCTGGGCCGGCGGCGGCGGCGGCATCTCTTGTCGTTGCTGCTGCTGCTGCTGCTCTTTCTGGAGATCAGTCTGACTTTCACTGCCCATCTGCAGCTGGCGACGTGCTCGAGACCCCTGACCACCGCGGCCACCCTGACCGCCCTCGGGTTGCGCCATCCCCACGCCCACGCCCAGACCGCCACCGCCACCACCACCACCACCACCACCACCACCACCGGGACACTTGACGTCGGCGACAAACGGATGTTCGAGCAGCGTCTCGGCGCTCGGCCGCTCCCTCCAGTTCCTATTGAAGCACAGGTACAAAAAGTCCTTGCATTCCGGAGACAGCTCGTGCGGGATGAGCGGCGGCCCCTTGCTCTTGGCGATGTGGAACATGGCCGACACCTGGGAGCCGTACTGGCTCCAGGGCGGTTTGCCCGTGGCCATCTCGATGACCGTGCACGCCACGCTCCAGATGTCCGCCTGCCGTCCGTGTCCCGTCTGCGTGATGACCTCTGGCGCCATCCAGTACGGCGTGCCCTTCACGCTCTGGGCCCCGGACCCGACCGTGACGAGCTCTTCGATCTTCTTGGATGCGCCGAAATCGGCCAGTTTGACCGTGCCGGTGTTATCCACGAGGATGTTGGCGCCCTTGATGTCCCTGTGCATGATGGCGTTCCTGTGCAAGTAGGACAGCCCCAGCAGAATCTGCTTGGTGTAGAGCTTGACCACGGGCTCCTTGAACGAGCCAAAGTTGGACAGCAGGGAGGCAATGGAACCACCTGGCACGTACTCCAGGAAGATGTTGAGCACCTTGCCCGTCTTCTCCGTGCCCAGGTACCGCACAATGTTGGGGTGATCCAGCTGCTTGAGCAGGCTCACCTCGGCTTGCAGGCCCTTGATGTGCTCGGCCAGCCTGGTGGACGACGAGCCGCTGTGACCGAGCGAGACTTGTTTCACGGCCATCAGCGTGCCGCTATCGCTGTCCATGCCGAGATACACCGAGCCAAAGGCGCCCTGTCCCAGCAGCTCGCCGCACGACCAGTTCTTCGGCACCCCCGCCGGGACGTGATACTGCGGGTTGTACTGAATCGGGTGGCCCGCGTTTCCGCCCACGTTTCCGCCAGAGTTTCGCCGCTCTGTCCGCACCTGCGGTTGCTGTTGCTGCTGCTTCTGGGGCAGCCCCTCCCGCTCAGCGCCCACCACGCCCACGCCACCGCCCTGGGAGCTCCGCCGCGCCGCCGCGTTCCGCATCGGCGACGCCGGGTCGTACCCTCCGACCTGCGCGTGCATCTGCAACTGGTCCCGCACGCCGACCCTGGTCGGCGACGACTGCCGCAGGCTCGCATGCTCATCGATGGGCTGCAGGTTCCCGAAATTGTTGTTGTTGTTGTTATTGTTGTTGTTGTTCCTATTCTGAACCCCGTTGTTCACATCCGCCACGGTCGCCTTGTTTGCCGCCGCGGGAACACCGACGCCCGCGTACTTGCGCCGATAGTGCTCCTCGGCCGTGCTCAACCCCCCGTGATGATACCCCGCACCCAACTGCGCCTCCGCCGACAAGCAGTTCCCCATGACAGTCCGTCACGACGACGTACGATGCCAAAGAAACGGAGAACGCGCCGGAATCACGACGAGCGCGAGAAAATGTCCGAATCTAACGACCGACCAACGATCCGATAATTTCCGTTCGATCGTTTCGTGTTGACGACGTCACGAGTCGCTCCGCGTGTGCTGTATGTCTTGGCAGTCACGACGACGACGTCCACGAATTACGAATCACGCGCCGGATACAAAGGAGCGCGGTGAATGACCGGAAATGAGTTTTGGAAGAAGCCGAGGCGGAACGGGCCAGAGGACAAACGTGGGAAATTCGTACGTGTGCACTGAGCGAGGACGTATGGCGGACTTCACAGACGAAGGGCTGTATATGCGCCACCACCGGACGCGGCGGGGGGCATTAAGCGCGCGTATCGACGACGAACGAGCCGAACGAGATGAGCGAGCCGAGCGAGGCCAAGGCGCGGAAGCACCAGACGACAGCGAGGCTGGCACCACCACAGACTCGCCGTCTTCATCCGCTTCCGATTCCGCTTCGATGTCGTCGTACTACGCCATCCTGAACGTGCCACGGGACGCGTCGCTGGCGGCCATCAAGTCGGCGTATCGGGGGCTCGTGTCGACAGTGCACCCGGACAAGATACAAGACCAGAGCCATAAGAAGGCTGCGGAAGTGCAGTTTATACGCATACAGACGGCGTATGATGTGCTGAAAGACGAGCGGTTGCGCGCTGTGTACGATGTGTACGGGGAGGAGGGGCTGCAGGCCGGGATGGAGCTGTCGACGACCGTCTCGACGACGGCCGCGGGAGGGAGAGACCAGACGAGAGAACAGAAGAAGCTCTTCGAAGAGTACCTTCGTCAGAAGGCGCAGCGGGAGCAGGTCGCGGCCTCGACGACGAAGGGCGTGTACGTGTTCCGCGCAGATGCGTCTGCGGCGGTTGCAGCATCGGTGGCATCCCTCGCGGGCGGCGGCGTGAAAAAACGCGGCTACTACGACGCGACGCCGCAGATTACGACCGTGTACATGTCGACGGGGGTCGATATACCCCTCGATCCCTCGTCGGAGGGATCGGCGCTGGACTGGCTGCCCGCGCCGCTCTTGTCCGAGCAGGACTCGCTGCATCTCGGGGGTATGGTGGTAAGCGGTGGGTCGGTAAATGGCGGTGGGTCGTTTGTGGCGGGGTATCATCGGTTTTACGGCAACGGGGTGCAGGTCGGGGCCGAGGGGTCGGTGGGGTTGCAGACGCTGGTGGGCGCGAGCGTGAGCGTGCCGTTGATGGAGACTGTGGTGGTGAACGGCGGGGTGCAGTGCGATTGGAGTGGGGAAAATGGGCGGGTGGTGAGTTGGGACGTGGGGACGAGCAAGCAGCTGGGGGATTCGACGAGCGCAGAGTTTGCCTGGACGGTGTGGCCGTTGGAGGTCAGCACGATGTCGTTCACGGTCAGGCATAAATTCACGTCGGGGGTGCGGTGGTTGAACCGTGTGGTGCTGATGGCGAAGGTCGAGCTCGGGGCGGTGACGGGGGTGACGCTGCGGGTGATGCGGCAGATCACCGACGTGCTGAGCGGGCGGGCGAGCGTCAAGGTGAGCGTCACGCAGGGGTTCGAGGTGGAGCTGGGCGGGTTCGGACGGCTCGGTGGTGCAGCATCGGATCCGTTGACGGACCCGAGCAGCACGAACCCGACCACGGCGGGCCTCGGGGTGGTCACGGCCGTCCCCGCGGGCGTCATGCTCCGCCTCAGGTTCCAAAAGTCCGGCCATAACTTTGAGTTTCCCGTGCTTCTCTCTCCCGTGCTCGACCCGACCGTCATCATCGGCGCCCACGTGCTGCCACCGGCGGTCGTCTACGCGGTGCTCCGCGGCGTGGTCGCCCCGGCGTCGCGGTTCCTCCACCGGAAGCGCGCCGCCGCGCGGCGCGCCAGGCAGACCGCGGTCATCCAACAGGAGCTTGCGAGCAGTCTGGAAGCCATCGAGATGATTCGTCCTGTGGCTGTCCGCAAGATGCGGCGAGAGGCCGCAGAGATTCGTGCGGACGAGCGCAAGAGAAACCTCGTCGTCGTCAAGGCGCTGTACGGCGACGCCGAGCTCCTCAAGGACGACCGAATCCAGGTCGAGACGTTCGATTCGTGCATTGTCCGGAAGCCGGAAGACGTGGTGCGACACGGCATCACCGTCGTTGACGTGAGCGTCCCGGTGGCCTACCTGTGCGAGAACTCGTCCGTCGAGTTTTACAGCGGGTTTTCGAAGAGCAACCTCTTGGGTTTCTTCGATCCCTGTCCGGGGGTCGACAAGGTGCTTGTGATCTTCTATTGGAGCGCCGGGGAGTGGTTCAAGGTGGAGCTCGGCGACACCGAGGGCGCACGGGTCGTCCCGGGGGTCGGGAGGAGGCTCGGGCTCGAGCGGGAGGATGCGGCCGAGTCGGCCGAGTCGCCCCTCGTGCGGAGCGTCCTCGAGGATGCCCTCGGGGCGTTTTTGGCTACCCAAGTGTAAGCAAGCATCATTATCACAGATTAAGACAGACTGATGCCGAGCGCCCGCAGGTCGACCTCGTCCAAACTCCGCCACAAGAAATCGGCCCCTCTCGTATATTCGTCCCGATCGAAGGCCGGGTCTGGAATCATCACGGCGACCGCCCCGCCTCGCTTCGCCGCTTCCACACCACTCACGGCATCTTCAAACACCACGCAGTCCTCCAACCGCACATCCAGCATTCCCGCAGCTCTTTCGAAAATCATCTTGTCGGGCTTCCCGCGGGACACCTCGTCGCCCGTCACCACCCGATCCCCGAACACCCGATCAAACAGCGCCCGGTGCCTCGATGTCTTCAGCAGGTAGTGCCGCCGGTGACTGCTCGTCGCCAGCGCGATCGGAAAGCCAGCCTCGTGCAGCCGACAGAGCAGCGCCTCGGCACCCGGCATCAGCGCAGTCTCCCGTTCGAACATCTCGTCCAGGAGCACCTCCCGGGCGGCAACAAACGCTTCTGGCGTCAGCTTGCCTTCCAGCCCGAGCTCGGTCACGAAGAGCTCGGCCGCGTCCATCGCCTTTTTTCCCATCATCTTCGACTTCAGCTGCATCGTGAACGGCTTCCCCCCGTGCTCGGCGGTTATCTGCTCCTGCACGCGCGTGTACAGGACCTCGGTGTCGAGGAGCAATCCGTCCATATCGAAAAGGATCGCGCGAGGCGCTGCGTTTCGGTCGATCATCGTTTCTCTCTCTCTCTCTCTCTCTCTCCCAGAGAGCAGAATTTTGTGCGTTGGCCACGTCTGGCGAACCCGCCCGAGATCTTCGCCCGAGCTCCCCCGCGGCCCGGCAGTTACCCCGTGCACCGTATCTTTTGTCCGCCACGTCTCCGAAAAGCCTCATAACGAATGTCATATATCGATAATAATCGATTCAGATCAGGCGTAGACGTAGAGCATCGCATACGAGGTAGATCAGCAGAGCATCGGCGGAATTGAAGGCGGGCGTCTTGATACATTCCAGCAAGGCAGGAATTGTCCGCTATCCTCTATCCATCACATCGGCGCATTATATGGCTCCTTCATCGACATCTAGAACCAGAAATACGGAGTCTTGGAGGGGAACGAGGTACGGAGAGCGTCCAACGACGAACGCGCTGTCCCTTCTTCTACTTCTTCCTTCTCCTTCTTCGGTATAGAGCACACACGCACACACTCACGCACACTCACGCACACTCACGCACACACGCACACGCACACACGCACACACGCACACACGCACACGCAGGATGTCTCCCCTCCTCCTCGTCTTGGCCATCGTCGCCTTTCTCGGACACGAGGTTGAAGCATTCGACCGCCTCGGCGAGTCGCTCGATGCTGCTGCCCCCGCCCCCGCCAACACGCGCGGCCTCCCCTTATTCCTGAGCGCCGACGAACGCACGGTCGTCCAAGCGGGAGGGCTCCCCGTCGCGACCTCTGTGGCGTGTGAAGACCCCTCGTTGGCCTCGCGAAGCCTCATCCGGTCGTCAATGACATCTACAACGACCACGACGCTGTTTCGCTACTGCACGTCGTTGCAGCCGCAGGCACCACCGACCGCCAACACCACGCAGTCTCGGATCGTGGGCGGCACACGCAGCAACGGCTCCAGGTACCGCTACCTCGCCCTGCTCTTCTTCGATAACGGGCCCTACTGCCAAGGCTTCCTGATCGACCCCGAGTGGGTGCTCACGGCGGCGCACTGCGTGGACGACGAGCTCGTGGGCATCAAGATTGGCGCGAACGAATGGATGGTAGACGACATCGTGGGCCACAGATACATCACGTCGAAGATCAAACGGCAGATCCAGCACGAGAACTACGTACCCGACTATATGGCGACCGGCAGAAAGAACATAGCTCCCTCCAGGGACATTGCCCTCCTCCAGCTCGCCACCCCAGTCACCGACGTGCCACCCGTCACAGTCGCCACCAAGTTCCAGTCCACCAAGCCCCCCAAAGTCCTCACCGCGATCGGCTTTGGACGCACGGGAGAATACGAGCCCGACATGAGCACCCACCTGCGAGAGGTCCAGCTCAAGTACGTGGACCGCAAGACGTGCGAAAAGGCCTTCAACAAGGAGCTCAAGAAGGCAGGGTATTCCGGCAAGGGCGCGCCCAAGTACAAGATTGACACGTCGCTCCTCTGCGCCGGGGATAACATGGGGAAGAAGCAAGATGCCTGTCAGGGCGACAGCGGCGGCCCGCTGATTGCCAAAGGGAGGACGAGTGCCGAGGACGTCGTCTACGGGATCACATCGTTCGGAGAGGGGTGCGGGAGGAAGGGGGTCGCCGGCGGGTATACCAACGTGGGATACTACCAGGACTGGATTGAGAAGACGATGGGGAAAGGGAGAGGTGGGGATGGAACGGATGGAAGGGGGAAAGGAGGGAAGAGGTACGTCGTGGTGAGAGGCTGAAGGCTGCCGAAAAAAACAGATGAATGAATCGTGAATGAACTTTAAGCAAGCAATTTAACGGAATAGTAGCCTGTACAAATGAAGGATTATTCGGATTCGGACCCCTCGGACCCACCCGCGGCCGTGTTTGTCACCCCGGGCACGAAAATCCACGACATTTCTGCTTCAGGAATTTTGCATGTCGATTCCTCGACGTATATCGTCGATAACGCCGTCGTGGCCGCCACGACCGGGCATGCGCGAACACATACGATGCCAAACGCCGGCGATACCGGTTCGATACCGGCCACGACGACGACGGTTATAACGGTCGACCACGGCTCTACGAGACTCTACGTCCCGCGGAAGGGCGACTCGGTGCTGGGCGTCGTCACGAAGCAGGGGAACGCGGAGTATCACGAGGTGGATGTCGGTCGTGGGCGTAACAGGGTTGCGCTGCTCCCGGTGCTCGGGTTTGACAATGCGACCAAGCGGAACCGTCCGATGCTCAAGGCGGGGGACGTGGTGAACGGCAAGGTGGTCGAGGTGTTTGATGGGGATCGGGTGGTTATGGACTGTGTGAACAACGAGTCTGCGTCGTCTGGGTCGTCGGAGGGGTATGGGCCGATCGATCGGGCGGGGGGCGGGATGGTGTGGAGGGTGACGCCGGCGTATGCGCGGTGGCTGCTCACGCGGGGAGGGATCGAGGTGCTGCGGGTGCTGGGGGGGAAGGTGCCGTTCGAGATTGTGGTCGGGGTGAATGGGATGTTCTGGGTTGCGAGTCAGGAGAAGGACAAGGCGCGGGCGTTTTTGGAGACGTGCATTGTGGGGTCGACGATTTGCGAGTTGGCGGCAGATTTCAGTGGCAATGGGGACAAGGTGGACGCGAAACGGGTCTTGCAGGTGCTCAAGACGGAAATGGCGGCGCGGTGAATGATTTACACGTGGACGATAACGCTCGCTAGCCGTCAAATGTGTCAATCCGGACGAGGGCCTCGCGCTGGGCCTCGCGGCGCTCCCTCACCCCCTCGCGTACTTTCTTCTTTCTCCGCTCCCGCCGCTCCTTCGCCCTGCCCAGGAGGTTCTTGAAGGGTACGAACTGGAGCCGGAGCGTGACGGTGGTCTTTGCGTCGGGGTCGGCGACGGCGAGCCCTTCGGGCACCTGGACCTCGTACGTCCTCGTCACGTCGCCCATGGTCGCGGTCGACACCTCTTCGATGGAGATCTCCGCCTCGCCCAGCTTGCGGTCCCACCCGATGACGTCGCTGTCGAACAGCTCGACCTTGAGCGTCGACATGCGGGAAATCTTGTAGAACTCGAACTTGGCGTTGGTCCACTCGACATTCAGCCCGTTGACAGTGGCGCTGGTCTTTGGCTTCTGCTTCGACATCTCGACGAGCGATGCCCGATGGTCCTTCGCATCCCCCTGTGTCTTCGTTTTCGGTCGACAGACGCACGAAAACACCACATACACGTTGCTGCTCCTCAGCAGCGGGTCGCCGATGGGGGCGTTGTCGACCTTGAACAGGGTGATGAGCAGCGCACCGACGGGCTCGTGCGCGTGTCCCGAGATCACCTCGAGCGGCCAGTACGTCAGATCGAGTCCGATCACCCCCTTGCCGACCCCACAGCCGGCCGGGTTGGAAAAGTCCTCGTCCCCGAGCTGCAGTTCGACAGACGTCTTGACCCCGGGCGAGTCCGCCAGCTCCCCCAACGGCAGCTTTCCACGCGCGATCGACTGCTCCGAGCCGAGCACGTTGGCCGCGCCCTTGATCACATTCATGCGGAACAGCTCCGTCACGTTGACCGTGTCGACGTCGAGCAAAATCACGTGCAGAAACTGGTCGTCGGGCTCTTGGACCATCAACCAGCACGTCTCGTCCCATTCGGGCGTCAGCGTGTTGCTCTTCTTGCTCGTGCGCTCGTTCACCCCCAGCGGGTCCACAAAGAGCTGCAGTTTTGGATCGCACTGCCCCAGAATCAAGTCCGTCTTGGGAAGGTCCCATCCGCGCTTCACCGTCACCTCCAACGCCCCCCGACTGACCATGTACAACCTCGACGTCTCCTCCGGCGTCATCTCCAGCAGCGGCACCACGATCCGCCTCGGCCACACCAACATTGCCCGCAGTGTCTCGCGAAGGAACGGATCTAGCCAATTGACCACCGCCTTGGCACTCAGACTCCCCCCAAACGCCCTACCAAAGTCCAACCGGAACTTGACCTCCGGCGGACGCATCAGCGCCACCGTCGCAGCGGCAAACCCCGGGATCTCGGGCACCAACGGCGAGAGCAAGATCCTCGCACACCCGCTCACTGCCAGGTCGGCGACCTTTGGCACCATCCTCGTCATCATCCCGCCACCCTGCAGGTCGATGGCGAGGTGGATATTGGCGTCCCCGCTCCACCTGAAGGAAACCTCAAACTCGATGGACTTGATGGGATCGCTGGGATCCTGATCGTGCACCTTGATGCCCTCGATGCGAAAGGGAGAGTCCCCGAACGTCAGCTTGGCGAAGAAGATCTTTTTGATGAACGGGGGCCTGTACTCCTCCAACATGGGCTCGACCTGGGACCGGATCTCATCGCAGATGGCCTTGTCGTAGTACGGCCACAGCTGCGAGACCAGCGCGTTGAGCCACTCGGTCTTCTCCCGGTCGCTAAAGCTCAGCCACCGCGGAATGTTGTGCAGCAGATACCTGGCGAACGAAGCGCGTAGCGAGAGTGAGAGAGTCTGGGCGTGCAAAGAGCTACGACCGCACGTCGGTCAACACATACTGAACACCGAGCTTGCCTGGAACCACGGCCAGCCGCTGGTTCTTCTCGTTCTTCGCCTGTCTATTGTGATGATATCTGGCCGTACCGAAAAAGCCCAGGACGAGCGAGGCGACAAACGCCGTCTTGAGGAGCTCGACGTCCACGCTTCTGTCGACGATGCTCATGGCCGAGAAGAACACAGAGAATGGAGAGAACGAAGACAACGAAGACAACGAGGAAGCACAGATCCGTGCGCAGTGGCTAACGGCGGCGACAGACGCTCCCACTCCCCGGTAGTGCTTGCCCAGGGTGGAGACATACGCGACGACGCGACGAGTCTCTCCCCGGTGCTCGAGCGCCTTCCAGGCGACGACGCCCAGCAGCACGTTGAACCCCAGCAAGAGCACGCGAACCAGCAGGGAACCGGACACGCGCTGGCGGAGTTTCACCTCTCGAGCGATTCGCGCACGCTCCAGGTCCGTCTTGGACTTGGCGCCGGTCTGCACCGTCATGCTGGCCCGTTATTGGCTTTTCGTTCTTGGTTTCGTCCAGTCCAACGTCCCGAAACGTCAAAGTCGAAAAAAACGTTGTGCAAAACCGAGAGTTCAAACCCAAACGCGAATTCGCTGTCCATTCCATCACGTAGTATGACGACGACGTCAGAGGGAGGGGAAACGCCCATCCCGGTCAAGGGCAACTCGCTGCTTCCGCCGAAGCTGCGGGTGACGAAAAGCGAGCTCACATCAATCTCCACGAAGCACCTCTATATCTCGTCCGACCGGGTCTCCTCCTGTCGGCCGCGGTTCCTGGACGTGAGCGGTAGGTCGTCGCTCGTCGCGACTCCCTCACTCCCTCGCTCGCTCACTCACTCGCTCGCTCGCTCGCGCTTCACTCGCCAGACGGCGACCTGCTCAACTACTGCGCCGCGCTCCTCACCGCGGCGTTTGTCGACAACGACTACTGCCCGGTCTGTCGTCGCATATATGCCCTCGGCCAGGCGGTGTGCTCGATGAAGCACGCGAGTCTGAAGCTCAACGTGGAGATGGAAGCCGAGTACTTTTTCCGGGCGGCAGAGGGGCTGTCGATGCCGACGAGGCTCGAGTCGCTTCCGGCGGGGGAGATTGCCGAGCGGGAGACGAATTTCATGGATCACCTTGTTTTGATCCTGTTGAAGAACCACTACCACGTGCGTTGAATTGGACTCGGCAGTTGGGCGCTCGCGCGGCCCGGGCGACTCGACGCTCACTCGCGCTCCGCGCTTCCTTCGCTCGCTCGCTCGTTTCTTCTCCAGATGTTGACGCAGACAGAGTGGGATGCCGCGACGGAGGAAGACTTTCTGCTGACGCTGCCGGTGAACGTGCGGTGGTCGTCGATGGACGATGGGTTGTTGGAGCGGACGTGTTGGAGCCAGTATCCAGAGCTGGCTGCGGCGTATCCCAAGGAGCTGCGGCGTAGGATCCTGGTGTGTCACAGGGGTATCACGTCGACGAACATGGAGGGGGCGTTTTATGGGCAAAAGGTAGGCAGCATTGAGCATTGACGCTCGTGGATGACGCGCAGACCCCGATGCTCTCACTCGCGCTTCGCTCGTTCGTTCGTTCGATCGATCGCCAGGTCGAGCTGCTGATCCGTTATCTGCTCGTCGGGCCCATACTCGCCTTGCTGGTGTGGATTGCGAGCAAGCTGGACGTGTTCGGGTGGTTCGTGGCAACGGTGGCGGAGAGCGACATCGGGAGCTTTTACGTGAATCAGGCCACGGGTGCCCGCATGGGTATAAACACGGAGAGAACGACCACGGAGACAGAGTTGCCGAACGCTTCTGGCACCAACCGGGTGCTGATCAGCCGACGGACCTTCGACAAGGAGTTTCCCGACGCGCTCACCGTCCTCCGGAAGTTCTTCCGAAAGGTCACGTTGAGTGAAGCATGCTTCCGAGACGTGGTCGTCATCTACCGCCAGAACGAGTCGAGCGGACAGAAGAGCGAGTTCTCCCTCCGCTCTGGCATGAAGGAGGTGGGTATTGACATCGTCCACAGGCGCTCGCACGCCCACAGACTCTAGGCTCACTCGAGCTACGCGCTTCGTTCGTTCGCCAGGACGTCATCCAGAGGAACATCGTGATGAAGCGATTCAGCTCCATCCCACTTGCCGACATGGAGCTCGTCTTCCCCGAGACCAACGTCCACTTCTCACCGTCGACGACCGTCAACATTGCCGTCACCATCATCGGCGCACTCGCCACCCTCTTCTTCTCCGTCCGCGGCGGCCTCTCCCTCACCTCTGCGTGGACAAGCTTCACCGTCCTCGCCGGACGCGTCGTCCAAGTCTACCAGACCGCCGCCACCCAGAAGACAGAGATCGAGAAGAGCATGGGCGACATTGTCTCGCGGAGAACCGTCGCCACCCAGAACGCCGCCCTCAGTAGCGTCATGAACGACCTCTTCGGCCAGCTCACGAGAGAGGTCTTCATAGCGTATTGCCTCCTCGCCGCCGAGTACTTCTCCGCAAACGGGAGGACCGACATGACGCTGGCCGACCTCAACGCACGCTGCGAGTCTGTCCTCGAGAGGGAGTTCGAGACCACCGTCGACTTTACCTGCGAACACGCCGTGGATATTCTGACGATGTGGCGCGTTGTGAGCGTCCGAAGCGACGGCACGCTCGTCCCCGTGGCCCCCAAGGTCGCCGTCAAGCGCCTCGAGAAGGTGCTCATCGTCGCGTCGACACAGTCGGCGAGCATGCTCGGACACATGGGGCAGTCCGTGGCCGACGGCTTGGCTGGGGTGGGCGGGAGGATCGTCGACGGCGTGGGAACGGTCGGGCAGGTGGTCGGGGGACTCGCACGAGAGCAAGTCGAGGCCCTCCGAGCAAAGTCCAAGATTGGTTCGGTTTTCAGAAAGAAGAAGTAAGTTTCTTTACTCTACACCGCACCCTTTATGGAACGGGTACCTGAACCCGTGAGCAGCCTCTGGGCGAGTCTGTCTGTGCTCGTAGACCCGGTACCAATTCGCTTGCTCATTTCGCTCATATCACGAATCGGGATTGTGGCGCTCACGCTCCTCGTCGCGGTACCTTTGGGGCTCCAGTTGGGTGTCATTGTCGGGAACGTGGTGTTCGGGGTCTTGTTCCGAGCGCGCAAACCCAAGAAGTCCTACGTGGCGCTCTCCGACGACGTGGTCGAGCATGAGGCGAAGGACTTGACGGACGCGCTTTTCCACGGCCCCGTGAAGGACGTGCGTATTGGGTATCGAGTATCGTGTATCGATCGATCGAGTGTCCTGAAGCCCTCGCTCACTCACTGGCCCACTCGCTCGCCATGCACAGCGGCGTCTCCTGGACGATGTCAGCCCGGCGTTGCGCCTCCCGGACCATGACCGACTGCAGTGGGTATTGGACTCTGTCGTGCGCTGACTCGCACTGGCCCTCTCACTATCTCTCCCGCTCGTCATACGTGTTTGTTCGCCAGGTTCTTGAACAAGCTCCTCTCGCAGCTGTGGCCGCACCTCTCGCCGGCCATCCACAGGAAAGTCATGGCGCAGGCGAAGCAGCCGATCCGGGAGGCGTTGGCCAAGATTCCGCTGATCGGTGGTCGTGTGCTCAAGACGATTCGGATCGACGTCCTCGACCTGGGCACGCGCCCGTTCCGGGTGGACTCGATCAAGTCCTACACGAGCTCGCCCAGCGATAACTGGGTCATGACGGAGGCGGCGCTCCTGTACGGAGGGGATATGCGCGTCCGGGTCGTGATTGAAGTTTCCTTGGGGGTGTTCACGGTGGATGTTCCCGTCGAGGTGGCGAACTTTCAGCTCAAGGCGCTGGCCCGGATGACGTTGTATCCGCTCGTCGAGCAGCTCCCGTGCGTGGGCGGCGTCACGCTCTCACTGCTGGAGCAGCCCACGGTCGACTTTGATTTGCGCATACTGGACTCTCCCGATTTGCTCGCCCTGCCGCCCATCCCGGTCCTCCTCCGCTTCGTCCAGAACCTCGTCGTCGGCAAATTGCTCGTCTATCCGAACGAAATGTCGTTCCCTGTTCTCCCCAACTATGGCCTGCCGAAGCCGCCCGTCGGCATCTGCAGGGTTGCAGTCAAGTACGGTGGGTATTGATGATTGATTGATGATTGATCTGCGCGCCCAGGAGACTGCGTCTCTCCGCTACACTCACTGTCGCTACCGCGCGCTTTGCGCGTTGTTGTTCGCTCGCCAGGCATCAATCTGAAGTCGTCGTTGTTGGACGAGATTGATCCGTTCGTGCGGATTGAGCTCCGGGATGGGAGACTGCGGGGCACAGCGACGCTCGACAACGAGGTAGGTGCTGGACACGACGTCGCCCAGCCTCGGACCCCGAGGCTCTCACTCGCTCCGCGCTCGTTTGTTTTCGTTCTCCAGGTCAACCCGGTCTGGAAGGATGAGGAGTTCGACATGTTGGTGGACGATATGGATACGCAGATGCTGACTGTCGAGTTGTATGACGATAACGAGCTGACTGCGCCGGGGTTGGTCGGGGCCGTGCGGATCGGGATGAGGGATATCGGGTCGCTCCTGCAGGCAGCTGAAGCGTCTGGTCCGTTGCGTGTGCTCGTGCCGATGTTTGCGCCGCAGAGTAGTAGCAAGAAGCGGAGCAAGCGGAAGAGCTCGTACGAGGTGCTGACCGGGGAGGAGTTGCGGCAGGCCAAGCACGCGGCGTTCGTGGAGGACATTGTCAAGGAGGAGGTGCTCAAGCGCCCTCAGGCCAAGCTGCTTATTCCCTACCTGATGCGAAAGCGGGCCGCCAAGAACGCGCGGCGGGCGGCGATGAAGGAGGTCGCGCAGCGGATGGCGCGAGAAGACGGGCGGGAGGGCGTGGCCATGGGCGGTATGGTCGGGAAGGGCGTTGCTTCCGCGGCGTCTGCCGTTACAGGCGTCGGTGCGTTTGCGACCACGACGCTCCGGAAGATGGCACTTGGGGAGCGGAGCGTGGTGGGGCACGTCTGCCTCGAGCTGTCGATCATCCCACTCGCGCGAGGCGACGGGGACGCTCGCGCACCCGTCAGCGGCGCCGCGGGTGACGTTGCGAGTGACGTTGCGGGTGACGCGGTCAACAAGAACAACAGCAGCAGCAACACCGTGAACCCCGCAAACCTCCTCAAGCGAATGGTCACCTTTTCCTCTGTCGCATCGTTGGCCGACGCCTCGGGCATCCTCTCTGTCCACATTATCAAAGCCACCCAGCTGAGCGCCACGGCGGCCACCTACGTTGAACTCGTCTTTCAAGAACAGGGCATGGGAAATTCCTCGCGCTCTTCGAGGAAACGCATCTCCATGACGACCCCCCACGAGTACGACCCCAACCCGAAGTTCGACTACCGCGCCGACCTCAACGTCAAAGCCGGCTCGATCCTCACCCTCAGCGTATACGAGCTCGGCTCCAACCTCCTTCGCCGCGTCAAACGCCGACGAATCGGCTACGCCGTCATTAACGTCATGGACGTCGCCGAACTCGGTGGGTATTGACCTCGACCCTCATGCCGAGTGCTCAGCGCACGCTGAGCGCCCGAGCTTCCATGCGCTTCGCGCACCCTAGCGACGCTCCGCTCACTCGCGCTACCGTGCGCTTTGCTCGATGCTCACTGTTCACTGCTCGCTCGCCAGGACACTGCCGGGACGCCTACTCCCTCATCGGCGCCGAGGCCGGCGAGCTCCACGTCAGCTGCGAATGGCTCGGCCTGTAGCGCGAACGTCGAACCGAGAACTGCAAACCGTTCACGTTTTAACCACGAGAAGAAGAGCAAGTACGAAATATGCGCTACACACGACGACGACGACGACAACGCACTAAGACGACGATGACGACGACGACGCTCGCAGGAAGACGTCGACCCCCAAACGACTCTGCCGACCGTCGTCCCCCGAGCGGGCAACCCGCACGATCCGCCCCCGCTCCTTGTAAAATCTCCGCAGCTCGGCACACACTCCCTCCTCCGCGACACCTCCACCGCACACAAACACCCCCGGATCCAACTGCCGCACCACACTCACCAAGCTCCCCGCGTCCCCTACAAACACCACCCGATGGCTCGGAACCACCCCCGGCACCAACCCACAATGCTCCAACATCGCCCGCACCACCGCCTCCCCCACGTCATCTTCCACATGACACACGAGATACGTCGCAAACGACGACGCGGACGACGCGGAGGACGCGGACGACGCGGAGGACGTCCACACAAACGCGCCGCAGTCTAGAGGATCGAGCTGCGCCTTGAGGTACTCCACCGTCGGAACGTGCGCCGTCGCGGCATCAGAAATCGGCCCAGACTCCACCGCCAGCAGCGACGGAATAGAGACGACCATCGACGGATTCTTATACCGTTGAGCTATATACAGAGGCAACAAGGTACCAGCGTCGCCCCCGCGACCGTGCACTTCCCCCAGGGAGACGACCTTCGACGGACGCTGACTATCGGCAAGAACACCGTCGTCATCCTGCCGGTGAGACGACCGCTGGTGCTGACCCGTCCGCCTCGTCCTCGACCCACTCGGCCGACTCCCGCCCCGGTCGTCGCCCCCGCGATCCCGGTTCCCCGGACGACTCGACCAACGCCTGAGCACGTAGACAGTCAGCGCCAACCCCAGCACCCCACCCAGACTACACAGCCTGTCTAGGGCCCGACGTAGAAGGGAGAAGAGCATCGATGCGGGCACCAACAAGCGCAACGGCCCGAAAAGAGAAAAACAAAAATTCGAATGACGACGACGACTCGTACGCGTGATGAGCTGGTAGCGCTGGGGAAGAAGAAGCTGGAGGCGTACAGGTTGAGGAAGGCCCAGATGCAGGCGGGGGAAGGGGCGGAGACGGAGCCGGGCGCGGAGAACGGAATCGCGGATCGCTTCGCGGTCGACGGGAGCAGAGTCGGCGGCGGCGGAGGAGGAGGAGGAGGAGGAGGCGGGCGGGAAGAGGGGTCTAAAGAGAGGGAGGGGGCATCAGAGAGGCGAGAAGCGAGTGTGCAGGAGCTTGGTGTGTTCGCGCCGCCGCTTCCGCCCGCGACGATCCAGGGCGACGACGGCGACAGGACGGAAGATGCGGCGGTCGACGAGGACGTCGGGTTCTTCGACGTGCTGGCGACGGCCGCGACGGTAGAGACGGTCGAGACGGTCGAGACGGTGGTGACGGAAGCGAGGGTGGCAGAGCCGACGGTCTCGGCGACTGTGTCGACGATGGCGATGGCGGGCGTGTCGGGATACGAGGAGGAATCGCTTGTCGTGAAAAAGGCGTCGTCGTTCGATGCCAAGAAGTTCATGGTGATGGCGCCGGCGGCGCTGTCTCCGGCTGTGTCTGTTGCTGCGTCTCTTCCGAGGTCTTCGGTTGATGTGGATATCGGCAAGTCGGAGGAGAAGGACGGGAAGGACGAGGGTGATCGGGAAGACCCGGGACCGCCAGCACCAGCAGCACTTGACGACGACCAGACGCGAGCTGCGGCTCGCTCGGCCAATTCGGCGCGTCAAAACACGTTTCGAGATCTTCAAGAGCATATCGACAGTCTCACGACGCAAAATATGGACCTGAACCTCTGTCTGTCCCAGCAGACGACGATGGTGCAACGGCTGACGGAGGAGAACGAAGGGCTGGTGAAGAAGTTGAATGATGCGTCGCGGGAGAACGAGCGGTCTCAGGCGCAGATTCGGGCGGAACGGGAGGAGCGGGACGTGTTGGGGGTTCGGTGGAAGGAGATGGAGGGGGCGATGGGGAGGGTGGAGCGGGAGAACCGGGAGCTCGTGAGTAAGGTCAAGGTGCTCGGTGGGGAGCTGTTGGGGTTGGAGGAGAAGCTGTTGCGAGAACGGAACGAGCGACTCAAGCTCATTTCGATGTCGGGCGAGGGCAGCAGTCGTGCGGGCTCGGCCGGTTTTCATGCTGCGGGAGAGGAGGGCGCCGCGACTGCGGCGTTGCGGCGAGAGCTCGAGGAGGCGTCGGGCGCGTTGCGGAGGGTGCAGTCCGAGAAGTCGGGCATGGAGCAGGAGATGGAGGCGCGGATGCAGCGGATACAGGCGCTGCAGAAGCGGGCGGAGGAGGCAGAGGCAGCGGCGGGGGCGGCGGTCCGGGCGTTGGAGGAGGCGCGACAGCAGTTTGCCGCGAGGCAGGCAGCGCCGTCATATCCTATCCCGCACTCGGTCGTTCTCAGTGCTGGACCGATGCAGGCGTTCGGAGAGCAGGGTGAGGGGGGTGAGGGAGATGAGGAGACGTCGTGGGGGAAGATTGACGGGTTGCCGGCAGAGGTAAGGGCGCTGCTGCCGATGAAGACGTGGATTCCGAGTATGGACGAGCAGCAGACGATGCAGAATGACGTTATAGAGGCTATTGGAAGGCTCTATGCGCGAATTGAAGGGCTGAAAAGGGCCGGCGTGGC